>Ga0315278_10000654_pt1 | contig 30361 bp, 20 predicted proteins | sample YL17G06_0_MG_FD_203880 | JGI IMG/M metagenome (GOLD analysis project Ga0315278, IMG submission 203880) | Sediment microbial communities from Yellowstone Lake, YNP, Wyoming, USA - YL17G06_0 | ecosystem: Environmental > Aquatic > Freshwater > Lake > Sediment | place: USA: Wyoming | collected... | reverse complement strand
TTTCGCTGGCGGTCCAGTAATCGGTGTTGGCCTTGGTAAAAATATCAAAGGCCATCCGGGTGGTCCAACCGGAAGAAACGGCGATTAAATAAAACGCCTTGTTGTAAACACCGCTGCTGTAGTGAACATCCAAACCTTCGTAATACTCGCTGACATTATCGATGGAGACGCCGTCCAACGGGGGATTATAGAGGTATCTCAAGGCTTCGCCGGCGGCTTTAAAGATATCATAACCGCACATAAAGTCATTGGAGCCCTTCATGTAGTATTTAGCCGCTTCACCGGCCATGTCCGAATAGGCTTCATTCATACCGCCGGATTGACTGGAATAGATTAAACCGGAATGATTCTCGGTAAAACCGTGGCTGACTTCGTGGGCGGAAACGTCCAAACAACACAGGGGATAAAAGGTGGAAGCGCCGTCGCCAAAGCTCATAGCGGAACCATCCCAGAAAGCATTTTCATAACCGGTGCTGTAATGGAGCTTCATGGTGAGCTGGAACGGGAGCACGGGGAGGCCATACCAGGCTTGATACATATCATAAATCACCTGGCCGAAATACATACCGTCATTCAATGGGCAATAGCCGCCGTTGATGTTCTCATGGGTGTTATTATAACAGGTGTAGGCATAAGCGGTGGAGCCGCTGGTGCCGTGGTTTAAATCCACGGTTTTGACGTTGGTGGTATTCATGGTGCAGGTGCTGCCGGCAACAGTGACGCCGAAACCCGGGTAAGTGCCGCCAACATCATTATAAGTATATTGGCCGATCTTGAGGTTCCCGCCGGGGCCCGTGCCCTGGCCGTAGGCCAGTCCATCAAAAGAATAGAGGACCTTGCCGGATTTGACATCGATAAAGAGAAAGGGGCGTGACGGGTTACCCTTTTCGTTATCGGCGAAAAAGGAAACGACGTAGCAAAGGGTGGCTTTATTCTTCTTATCGAGATAGATATACGTTCCCTTTGTCTCATTGAGAAAATTCCATTTGGCTTTGGCATCCTTTTTCTGGTGAAGGCTTTTCATTTTGCTTAAAGCGCCGTCCGGGTCCAATGTGCGGGGGATATCCAGGACATCTTTCGGGGTATCGAACAACACGGCCCCGTCAAGTTTGACTACTTCATCGGTATGGTCCCTACTGACGACGACTTCATGACCCCAAACCGGGATGCCCTGATACGATTGCTGGTAACGGGCATGGGTGACGCTGTTGAAATCCACCGTCTGCCTTTTGTAGGCGAATTTTTCATCATCGGTTAAACCGAAAACCGATGCCATTGTCGAACGGCCATGATCGGCCTTGGCATTCATCTTCTGGATGTAGCCGGCGGAATTGGTCGACTGCAAATCGACTTTTTTGGCTGCCCATACGCTTGTGGCCATAAAGCAGCACAACACAAAAATCAGTGTGAACATAAAATACTTTTTGTTCATTTAAAACCTCCTTGTTTTATTTGATTAAATTTTAGATGCAGACAATAAATAAACCGATACCCGCTAATTCCGACACAATAAACAAACGAGAATGCCTTCTCAACATTCATCCTTGAGCGGTTTTTTTAATCGAACCCATGAAGTCACTGCTTAAAAATAGCGAACGCCCATTTGACATAAACATTTTTGGACGATACGGTATCAGATATTTTATCATACTTAATGAATGCGCATCTGTCAATACACCGAAAGTTGTATTTTTGGGTTGAAAATAAATATTTTTTTTGTACAACTAAAGTTGTATATTTTAGTTTTGGTTGTACCCCCATGCTGGGGGTCCCATTTGTAGGACCGTACCGGAAGACTTTGCTGTGAAAATTTTCCGGCCCCTTAAGCTGCAAGGCGCCCCTGGAGATTTAGGATTTAGAGGATTTAGGGACAGGCAAGAATATCACCACCCCACGCAACGGCGCAATGGCGAAAAGAAAAAGGCCGGGATAGGCATCCCGGCCTTTTGTTTTAATGGGAACGTATTCTATTTAACGTTCGATGTTCAATTATTAAAGAGTTATTGGAGCTCGAGTTTATCTACCCAACCGCAGTCGGAACCACTGCTGACATAATTGTCCTTGATAAAGGACCATTTCAGGGTATGGGCGCCGCTGGTGACGGTATAGGTTCTCTGCGTCCAGTTGACGGTGCCGGAAATCGAGTTTTTCAAGACGCCGTCGATGTAGAATCTCAGGTAATCATAACTGGCTTCGGATGAAACTTTCCAGTAGAATTTAACCGAGGTTTTACCGGAGATAGCGGTTTCCATGGTAGTACTCTGGAGATCGCCGATATCGCCGCTCTGGGCTGCATCGCCGCCGTAATAGGTGGTGGTGGTCTGGGAGAACCAACTGCCGTTCCCGGTCAGGGTGAAGGTCAAGCCGGGGTAGTCTACCGCTTCGGCGATCGGGTCCGCAACCGGGGCCGCGATCTCGAGTTTATCTACCCAACCGCAGTCGGAACCACCGATGACTAAGTCGTCCTTGGCATAGGTCCACTTGAGGGTATGGGTCCCGGCAGCGATATTGTTAGATACCTGGGTCCAGTCTACGGTCCCGGAAATCAGGTTTTTCTGGACGCCGTCGATATAGAATTTCAGGTAATCATAACCGGATTCAGAGGAAACTTTCCAGTAAAATTTAACCGCCTGGGCAGCGCCCACCGTAACGCTGGTTTCAATGGTGGTGGACTGGTTGTTGCCAATGGCGCCGCTCCTGGCCGAATCGCCGCCGTAATAATATACGTCGGTGACTTTGTACCAATTGGCGTTGCCGCTCCTGGTAAACGTTGAACTGTAATCTACGGCCTCGGCTATTTCATCGGCCGGCGCGGAGGTTACCGTGATATAATCGGCTTTCAGTTCCTGGTCGCTGCCGGAGGCATTGGTGGCGGTTAATGTGACATCGTAGGTGCCCACGGTATTATAGGTAACGGTGGGGTTCTGCGCCGTGCCGGTGGATGGTGTGCCGCCCTCGAAGGTCCAGGCCCAGGAGGTGGGACTATTGGTGGATTGATCGGTAAAGGTAACGCTGCCGCCTACTGAAACAGTAGTGGGACTGCCGGTGAATGCGGCCACCGGGGGCTGTGGGGCGCCAGTGGAAATATTTGCCGTATAATCTTCCACTTCTCCATAAGAAAATGTTTCGCAAGAGGTGGGCGCGGCATTATATTTCATCGTTACTCTCATCCGGGTGACGATATTTACACCCGTGTTAACGGCGAAACTACCGGTAACGACTGAAGTGCCGGAACCGCTGAACTCTTCTTCGCCGGTATCCAGGAAATCATGGTCGCCATTGTAGTCGATCCAGATTTTCCAGTATTCGGTCCATGGGCCGCCATTGAAACCGGGGGTCAGGGTAACGCCGGCGTTATTACCGCCGGTTAAATTAACGGTTATGCCGGTGAAATCGGTGTACCCGGATGCGCCGGAAGCGTTATCCAGCGAACCCACCTGGACCCTGGCGATCCATTCATCAGAGTAGGTGGTTCCCTGCGATGCGCAGTAAGGAACAGCGGAAACCGTGATATAACCCACTTTGGTCTCGACATCGCTGCCCTGGGCATTGGCGGCGGTTAAGGATACGTCATATGTACCTATAGTATTATAGGTAATCGTCGGGTTTTGCGCGGTGCTGGTGGCGGGAGTTCCGCCGGCAAAGGTCCAACTCCATGAGGTGGGGGTGTTGGTGGACGTATCGGTAAAAGTGACGCTGCCGCCCACCGCGGGATTGGTGGTGCTGGCGGTAAAATTAGCAACCGGGGGTGCGGGTGTCGTCACGGTGATATAATTGGTCTTGGTTTCGCCGTCGGAGCCATAAGCATTGGTGGCGGTCAGGGTGACGGTGTATGACCCGGCCGAAGTATAGATGTGGGAGGGGTTCTTGACGGTGGAAGTGCCGCTGTCGCCGAAATTCCATGACCAGGAGGTGGGTGTGTTGCTGGAGGTATCGGTGAAATTGACGGTTAACGGGGCGGAACCGTTGAGGGGGGCGGCGGTAAAATTAGCTACCGGGGGTTGGTTAGACGGGCAGGCGGTGATAGTAATACCTACATTGGCAAAAGCCGCGGCGACAGCCGCGCAGTTATAGCCATAATCCAGGGCCGCTTGCCTGACGTCATTGGCGCCTGACGCGAACGTTTCGCTGGCGGTCCAGTAATCGGTGTTGGCCTTGGTAAAAATATCAAAGGCCATCCGGGTGGTCCAACCGGAAGAAACGGCGATTAAATAAAACGCCTTGTTGTAAACACCGCTGCTGTAGTGAACGTCCAAACCTTCGTAATACTCGCTGACATTATCGATGGAGACGCCATCCAATGGCGGATTATACAGGTATCTCAAGGCTTCGCCGGCGGCTTTAAAGATATCATAACCGCACATAAAGTCATTGGAGCCCTTCATGTAGTATTTTGCCGCTTCCCCGGCCATGTCCGAATAGGCTTCATTCATACCGCCGGATTGACTGGAATAGATTAAACCGGAATGATTCTCGGTAAAACCGTGGCTGACTTCGTGGGCGGAAACGTCCAGACAACACAGGGGATAAAAGGTGGAGGCGCCGTCGCCAAAGCTCATAGCGGAACCATCCCAGAAAGCATTTTCATAACCGGTGCTGTAATGGAGCTTCATGGAGAGCTGAAAGGGAAGCACGGGGAGGCCATACCAGGCTTGATACATGTCGTAAATCACCTGGCCGAAATACATACCGTCATTCAATGGGCAATAGCCGCCGTTGATGTTCTCATGGGTGTTATTATAACAGGTGTAGGCATAGGCGGTGGAGCCGCTGGTGCCGTGGTTTAAATCCACGGTTTTGACGTTGGTGGTATTCATGGTGCAGGTGCTGCCGTTGACCGTAACGCCGAAACCCGGGTAAGTGCCGCCAACATCATTATAAGTATATTGGCCGATCTTGAGGTTCCCGCCGGGGCCCGTGCCCTGGCCGTAGGCCAGTCCATCAAAAGAATAAATGACCTTGCCTGATTTGACATCGATAAAGAGAAAGGGGCGTGACGGGTTACCCTTTTCGTTATCGGCGAAAAAAGAAACGACGTAGCAAAGGGTAGCTTTATTCTTCTTATCGAGATAGATATACGTTCCCTTTGTCTCATTGAGAAAATTCCATTTGGCGGCGGCATCCTTTTTCTGGTGAAGCTTTTTCATTTTGTTTAAAGCGGCCTGCGGGTCGAATGTGCCGGAAATATCCAGGATATCTCTCGGCGTATCCAGTATTACGGCCCCGTCGAGTTTGACTACTTCATCGGTATGGTCCCTGCTGACGACGACTTCATGGCCCCAAACCGGGATGCCCTGATACGATTGCTGGTAACGGGCATGGGTCACGCTGTTGAAATCCACCGTCTGTTTTTTGAAGGCGAATTTTTCATTAGCGGTTAAACCGAAAACCGATGCCATTGTCGAACGGCCATGATCGGCCTTGGCATTCATCTTCTGGATGTAACCGGCGGAATTGGTCGACTGCAAATCGACTTTTTTGGCTGCCCATACGCTTGTGGCCATAAAGCAGCACAACACAAAAACTAGTGTGAACATAAAAAACTTTTTGTTCATTTGAAACCTCCTTGTTTTATTTGATTAAATTTTAGATGCAGACTTTAATCAATATGCCTTCTCAACATTCCGCCGCGGTCGGTCTTTTACAATTGAACTGTCTTGAGTCGATACGCAGAAACACGATACACATTACACATCCTAGAATTTTATCATAGTCAGTTGAAACCTGTATGTCAATACACCGAAAGTTGTATTTTTGGGTTGAAAATAAATATTTTTTTTGTACAACTAAAGTTGTATATTTTAGTTTTAGTTGTATGCCGCCCCCACAAAAAGAATGTAGGGGTTTGATTAATCAAACCCCTACGTTTTAATTCAATAATCTTATATGATTGACGGTTTTCAATAGGATTTGGTATCTGAAGTTTTGATATTGAGCGCGGGATTGTAGGGAATGGTGGCGTGGGTGACGTTGGTGACGGTAATGGTAAAGGGTCCGGTTTGATTAACCTGTGCGGAGGTAAAGGTTACCTGTCCGCTGGAGTTTGTGACGCCCGATGTACTGCCGCTCACGACGCCGCTCCAGGTAATGTAAACGGTGGCGTTGGGAACCCACGCGTTATTGGTATCCCGGATGGTGACCACGGCGGTGGATTTGTATTTTTTCCCCGCTTTCGTGATGGTCTGGACAATGTTGTAAACATACATCTGGGCGGTGCTCACGGTAACGGGTTTGGTGACCGGGTTCGTGGCGCCGTCGTCATCGGTGACGGTCAGGGTGACGTTGTAAGTCCCGGCCGCCGCATAGGTGTGGACTGGATTCCGCAGGGTGGATGTGCCGCTGTCGCCGAAATTCCAGGACCAGGCCACAACCGTGCCGTCGGAATCGGTGCTGGTATCGGTAAAAGTGGCAGTCAAACCGTTGGTGGTGAAAGTAAAGTTGGCCGTGGGCGGAAGATTGGCGCCGCCGCTGACGACATTGGCGGTATAATCTTCCACTTCACCATAGGAAAATGTTTCGCATGAGGTGGGATATGCCGCGTACTTCATGGAAACTCTCATCCGCGTTAAGATATCGATGCCGGGGTTCACGGTGAAACTGCCGGTAACGGCCGAAGTCCCGGTTCCGCTGAACTCTTCTTCGCCGGTATCCAGGAAATCATGGTCCCCATTGTAATCGATCCAGATTTTCCAGTATTCGGAATAAGTGGAACTTGAAAAACCGGGGGTCAAGGTGACGCTGGGTGAAGTACCGCCGGTTAAATTGCAGGTAATGTTGGTGAAATCGGTGTACCCGGCGGCGCCGGAGGAGTTATCCAGCGTACCCACCTGGACCCTGGCGATCCATTCCATGCTGTAATTACTTCCCTGGGACGCGCAGTAAGGCACCTCGGTTACATTAATATAATTTACTTTGGCCTCGGTATCATTGCCCTGGGCATTGGCGGCGACTAAGGTCACGTCAAATACACCGGGTGTATTATAGGTAATTATCGGATTTTGGGCCGTGCCGGTAGCCGGTGTACCGCCTTCGAAGGTCCAGGACCAGGAGGTGGGATTGTTGGTGGATTGATCCGTGAAGGTGACGCTGTTGCCGACGGTAATATTGGTGGAACTGGCGGTAAAAGCGGCAACCGGGGGCGCGGGCGGCCCAACGGCTATATAATCCGTTTTGGTCATGACATCGGACCCGGATGCGTTGCTGGCGGTCAATGTTACGGTGTATAGCCCGGTGGAGGTATAGGTATGGGAAGGGTTTTTCAGCGTCGAAGTCCCGCTGTCCCCGAAATTCCATGACCACGACGTTGCGCCTATGGATAAATCGGTGAAACTGACTGTTAACGGCACGGCGCCGCTGGTGGGGGCGCCGGAAAAATTGGCGATTATGGTGCCGTCATCTCGAAGGGCCAGGTGCGAAGCCATCCCGATAGAGGCCTTTGCATAATTGGTATAATAGATCCAATTGAGGGTTGAAACGGTGTCCGAGGTCAGGTGGTAGTAGGGGGTCATATCATCGATGTGGTCTTCGATACCCAGGATGGCCGAATAACCGTTGCTCCAGAAGGAATTATGATCGCTCCGGGATTCACCGTCCGCGGTAATAATGGGTGAAAGGCCGCTGCTCAAACCGTACGTATTCACCACATCGACAAAGGTATTGGCGATGGCCAGGTCGCCGGGGTACCCGGGGTTGCTGGTGGTGCGGGTATGCAGCCGCAAATACGGCAGCCCGATGGCGTCATAACTGATCATATCCATATTGTATACGGCGACGATATTATCGCCATTGCCGTAAACCAGGTCGGAGTAGGCAACGCTGCCCAGGAGTCCCTGTTCCTCGCCGGTAAAAAACACGAACCGCACGGTACGTTTGAATTGCTGCTGTTTGAGCAATTCGGCGCTCAGCATGACGCCCACGGAACCGCTGGCGTTATCGTCGGCCCCGGGGGCCGTGGCCCCGGAGGGCATATCATCCAGGTGGGCCGTGATTAATACGATTTCAGTGGGCTGGGTGGTGCCGGTTATCTGGCCGATGACATTCCGGCCCGTATAACCTGAAAGCGACCAATTGTGGTAGCTCACCGTCAATCCCAAACCCTGCATAAATTCATAAACATACTGCGTGGCTTTTGAAATCGGCGTGCCTGAATTGGTGTAACGGGTCGCGATGGTATAGCTGCTGCCGCCGATAACTACGGGGGTTACGCCGCTCAAGTAGTTGGTGTAGGTTTGCACCTTGGTCTGGGTGACCTGGTCGATCATCCCGGCGATGACGGCGTCGTAAGTCAGGGCCAGCGCCGAAGTTTCCGGCTCCCGCACGGCCGGGGTTACCACCATGGGGGTATGCCCCAACCACTGCGCTTCGAAACCGACTTCCACCAGTCTCTCTACCTGTTGAAAGGTGGACCGTATAATGACGTGTTTCCCGTCGTTAAGCAGGGCGTTGTCCGGCGGCGTCGCCTGACCCCGTTTATCCGCGGATGACGCAGATGGCGTAAACAGGATAAAGTAATCGGCGCCGGCGGCGTCTTTATCCAGGATGCGGTACGGGGCGCCGGCCTGGTCTAATTGGGATTGCGGCGCAATCACCAGGGCGTAATCCTGGCCGGATACATCTTGCAGGTGCGCGTAAACCGGGAGCTTCAGGTCATTTAACATCCCGGTCACTTCTACCCTGGCCAGGACCCGGGGGTCGGCTTTGTCGCCGTAGACCAGGCCCTGGTACGAGGCAAAAAGTGAAACCATTACCAACAAGAACAAAAGTTTGATTAAAAACATGTTTTTTTTAATTTTCATTATTATCACTCCTTAAATTTATTTTGCCCCCATGCTGGGGGTAATAGGGCATATCTTTTTTTTGTCGCATTGCCCCCCCTTTTTATTTAATTTTGAATAGTGAAATGAAAAAAAAGGCCCGGGAGGCTTTCACATCCCGGGCCTTTATTAAATTAGATACTCATTTACGTCATATAACGGACTGTCCTTAATAGGAAGCGGTATCCGAAGTTTCGATGTTGAGCCCGGAATTGTAGGGAATGGATGCGTGCGTGGCGTTGGTAACGGTAATGGTAAAGGGGCCGGTTTTATTATTGACCTGGGCGGATACAAAGGTTACGTTGCCGTTGGATGCGGTGACTCCCGATGCACTGCCGGTCACGACGCCGCTCCAGGTGATGAAAACAGTGGCGTTGGCAACCAGGGCGTTGTTGGTATCCCGCATGGTAACCACGGCGGTGGATTTATACTTTTTCCCCGCTTTGGTAATGGTCTGGGCGATGTTGTAGACGTACATCTGGGAGCCGGGGGCGCTTACCGTAACCGGTTTAGTGATTGGGTTCGTGGCGCTGTCGTTATCGGTGACGGTCAGGGTGACGTTATAGGTTCCGGCCGCAGCATAGGTGTGGCTGGGGTTCTGCAAGGTGGAGGTGGCGCCGTCGCCGAAATTCCATGACCAGGCCACGACGGTTCCGTCGGGGTCGGTGCTGGCATCGGTGAAATTGGCGGTCAGATTATTGACGGTAAAAGTAAAGTTAGCCACGGGTGGGAGATTGCCGCCGCCGCTGACGACATTGGCGGTATAATCTTCCACTTCGCCGTAGGAGAAGGTTTCGCAAGAGGTGGGAGCGCCCGCGTACTTCATGGTAACTCTCATCCGCGTTACTTTGTCGATGCCGGGGTTAACGGTGAAACTACCGGAAACGACGGAAGTACCGGCGCCGCTGAATTCTGATTCACCGGCCTCATCAAAATCATGGTCATCATTGTAATCGATCCAGATTGTCCAATATTCGGTCCAGGGGCCGCCATTGAAACCGGGGGTCAGGACAACGCTGGGCGTCGTTCCGCCGGTCAAATTGCAGGTAATGTTGGTGAAATCGGTGTAGCCGGCCGCGCCGGAGGCGTTATTCATGGTGCCTACCTGGACGCCCGCGATCCATTCCATGCTGTAGGTGCTGCCCTGTGATGCGCAGTAGGGTTTTTCGGCCACATTGATATAATTTACTTTGGCTTCGGTATCGCTGCCCTGGGCATTGGTGACGACCAATGTCACGTCATACGTTCCCACGGTAGTATAGGTAACCGATGGATTCTGGGCCGTACTGGTGGCGGGTGTGCCGCCCTCGAAAGTCCAGGACCAGGTGGTGGGATTTTCAAGGGTTTTGTCCGTAAAAGTGACGACGTTGTTTAAATAAACTTCCGTAGCGCTGGCGACGAAATTGGCAATCGGGGGCTGGGGCGTCGTTACGGTGATATAATTGGTTTTGACTTCGGCATCGGACCCGAATTGGTTGGTGGCGGTCAAGGTTACGGTGTATGTACCCATGGCTGTATAGGTGTGGCTGGGGTTCTTGAGGGTCGAGGTGCCGCCGTCGCCGAAATTCCATGACCAGCTCGAAGCGGCCTGGGACAGATCGGTGAAGGTGGTGGTCAACGGGACGCCGCCGGACAGGATTGAAGCCGAAAAGTTGGCAACGGGCGGGCCGGGGCATATTAATGTAATACCTACCTGGGCAAAAGCATTAACTACATCCTGGCAGGAATACCCATAATCCACCGCCGCATTCATGGCGCCTTCGGCGCCCTGCTGGAAAGTGGAGCTGGGAACCCAGTAATTGGTGTTGGCCTTGGTAAAAATATCAAAGGCCATCCGTGTGGTCCAACCGGGAGAGACGGCGATTAAATAAAACGCCTTATTGAAAAGACCGCTGCTGTAGTGAACATCCAGTCCCTCGTAATACTCGCTGATATGATCGATGGAGATGCCGTCCAATGGGGGATTATACAGGTATCTCAAGGCTTCGCCGGCGGCTTTAAAGATATCATAACCGCACATAAAATCATTGGTGCCCCTCATGTAATACTTAGCCGCTTCACCGGCCATATCCGAGTAGGATTCATTCATACCGCCGGATTGACTGGAATAGATTAAACCGGAATGATTTTCGGTAAAACCGTGGCTGACTTCGTGGGCGGAAACGTCCAAACAACACAGGGGATAAAAGGTGGTGGCGCCATCGCCAAAAGTCATGGAGGAACCATCCCAGAACGCATTTTCATAACCGGTGCTGTAATGGAGCTTCATGGTGAGCTGGAACGGGAGCACGGGGAGGCCATACCAATTTTGGTACATGTCGTAAATCACCTGACCGAAAAACTGGCCGTCGTTCAGGGGGCAATAGCCGCCGTTGACGGTCAAATGGGTGTTCCTATAGCAGGTGTAGGCATAGGGTGTGGAGCCGCTGGTGCCGTTGTTTAAATCTACGGTATTCACGTTGCCAAAATTCATGGTGCAGGTGCCGCCGGCTTCAGCGACGCCAAAAGCCGGGTAATCGGTGCCGTATTCATATTGACCGATCTTGGTGTTTCCACCGGGGCCTGTACCTGAAGCGAAGGCCAGCCTATCGAAAGAATTGAGAAGCTTACCCGATTTGACATCGATAAAGAAAATATTCCGTGACGGATTGCCTACTTCATCATCGGCGAAAAAGGAAACAACGTAGCAGAGATTGGCTTTATTCTTCTTGTCGACGTAAATATACGTGCCGTATTCCTCATTCTTAAAGCTCCATACTGCGTTGGGGGCTTTTGCCTTATGTTGTTTCTGCATACGCTGTAAAGCGCCCTTCGGGTCCAATGTGCCGGGGAGGCTCAGGATTTCCTTCGGCGTATCCAGCACCATGCCGCCGTTGATTCTAACCACTTCATCGGTGTGGTCCCTGCTTACGATGGTTTGCACTCCCCAAATCGGGATGCCTTTGTACGTTTGCTGGTAACGGGCATGGGTGACGCTGTTGAAATCCGTGGTCTGTCGCAGCAGTGTGAATTTCTCACCCGTGGTCAGACCGAAAATAGAACCCATTGTCGAGCGGCCATGGTCGGCCTGGCTATTCATCTTCATGATATAACCGGCGGCATTGGCTGAGACAAAATCGACTTTTTTGGCTGCCCAGGCGCTTGTGGCCATTAAGCAGCACACCATAAAAACCAGTGTGAACACAAAAAACTTTTTGTTCATTTAAAACCTCCTTGTTTTATTTGATTAAATTTTAGGCGCAGACATTAAATAAACCGATTTCCCGATATTATCGACACAATAAACAAGCGAATATGCCTTCTCAACGTTCCTCCATGATCGGTCTCTTTTAAGCGAACTGCCTGAAGGTACTACTTAAAAATTTCGATCGCCCGGTTGAGATAAACATTTATGGACGATACGCCTACATCTTGATATTTTATCATACTTAATGAATGAGTATCTGTCAATACACCGAAAGTTGTATTTTTGGGTTGAAAATAAATTTTTTTTTTGTACAACTAAAGTTGTACGTTTTTTGATCCGGTTGTACTGTTCCCTAAAACAGCGCCAGTTCCCTACTAATTTGTGTATTCTAATCCGTAGATCAGGCTTTCCACGGTGAGATAAGGCCGGTACTTCCGGTCCCGCGGATGGAAACGAAACACCAGGCGGCCAAAATCAAAGGGATTCCCTGCCTCTAAACGGCTGAAAAAAATAAATACGGCCGCCAGCCGGGGCGTATCGAAATCCGCGCTCAAGGTCCCGGTATACCCATTCGCAACTTCATAACGGATTTTCCGCAGCCGGAGCGTATCGGTATTCCAGCGGATAAAATAACTGCCCCGCTCATCCCTCACTTGCTCATATATCTTTTCTTCCAACAGGTAATTGCCCAGGAACACGCCGTTGATCTTTAGCTGGACTTGCACAGGGGTTGACCGCTCCAGTTCGGCAGCGACGGCCTTTTTAAAGATCACGTAAAGTTCCTTCCGCTTTTTGTTCATTTTAAACAGGTAAAAAACATGCCCGTCGATGTTCAATTGAAAATCCGCCGCGGATTTCTCCAGGCGCATTATTTTGACCCGGTATTCTTTTTTATAGGATTCGATCAGGTCCACGTTGATCCATTGGAGATAGCCCGGCCTATTTAACAATATCAGGTCATCGGCGGATAATTTTAACTGGATGTCGGGCGCCAGGCGCCGGATGCCTTTTTTATCGTCCCCTGACGGCGTCAAACCGCATTCCCGGTTCACGACTAAAAAAAAGAAAAATACCACTAGAAACGTACACCCCACCAACAGGGGGAAGGGGAATTGCTTTTTCTTGTGCTTGTGCTTGTGCAGTGTCTTTAGCGATATCATGGGGCTAGCCGACAATATCTCCTTTGTACGACACCAGGTTCACGATGGAAACGTGTTCCATCTCTTTAATATCTTTGAGAATGAAGTCATCCATACCTTCGACGAAACGTATTTCATAAATGATTTCCGTGCCTTCGATGCCGTGGTTTTTCATGCGTAAGCTGTGTTTTTCCGTGCGGTCCAGGAGGATGGTTCTCAATTTCTTTTCATCATTTTCATCCAGGTGTTGACCTTTCACCACCAGGATATAGGGGAAGTTGCCCCGCGGGTCCCGCTGCATTACCAACAATACCAGGGCGATAATGACGGAACCGAGAACGGCGACGATATAAGCCCCTGTCCCGGCAGAGAGCCCCCCGCCGATGCCCCAGAAAAGAAAGGAGATATCTTTGGGTTCTTTAATGGCCGAACGGAACCGGATCACGGACAGGGCGCCCACCATGCCCAGGGAGAGCGCCAGGTTGGTGCCGATAACCATCATTACCATGCCGGTTACCATGGTGGTCAATAAAATGGTGACATTAAAACTCTTGGAGTACATGACGCCGGTGTAGGTTTTTTTGTAGACCCAGTAGATAAACATACCCACGGCTAATGTAACAAACATATTCAGGATCACGCGGCCCGCGGTCAGGGCCGCATTGGCCGACTGGATGTAACTGATTAAATCCATATTATCCATTTGCGAACTCCATTATTTAATTACTTTTAAAAGATATACCTGCCGAGGCAGTACTTACTGACGGCGGAACGTTCCGCCTGGAAAGAAGATAATAACTCTTTTATCCAATTGGGTAAAAAGCGGTGGAATTTTACCTCCAGAACCATGGCCGGCGCGTCAAATACCGGCCGCATATTAAGGTTGGGATTAAACATGTCGAAATCCACGCCGCCGGCTTTGATCTCTTTGTCAAAGGTAATACGAATATGCTGGATGGGGGCGATATAGGCTTCCCTGCGATAGTCTACCAGCATAACCGGCCTGTATAAATCCCGGCACATTAAATAATACACTTTATCCAGGGTAGGGTTGTCGGCTTGCAGCAGCATATCCCTATCGCCGCGGATCAATGCCCGGGCTTCCGCCCTGCTGAGCCTGGCGGTCTCTTTCATCATGTATTGACCGTTCTTATTTTTTATTTCAAGATTGACAAGGGGCTGGGTTACATCATAAATCCGCAGGCGAATCTTCTTACGGATATGATAACCGATTTCTTTTTCAAAAAAATCCTTATTGCCCGGGGTATCGAAATACAAACTCCGGATCCAGTAAGAATGGTCTTTTTTGCCGATGCAATTGGCGTCCATTTGCATATGGGCGCGGAGAAGCGCCGATAGGATTTGATAGTTGGCAAAACTGATATAGTATTTTAACTCATGTCGGTAGACTTTTACTTCATCTTCCGGGGCTGCCGGTTCTATAAGGTCCGCAGCCGACGTATCCGGCATTTCGATCTTCCTTTGCTTCTTATTAAGCCAGTCTCACTTCTTTGATTTCCGGGATTTCTTCCATGATGGTTTGTTCCACGAAACCTTTAATGGTCATGGTGCTCATGGGGCATCCGTGGCAGGCGCCGGTGAGGTTCACCAGTACGACTTTTTCATCTTCCAGGACATCCACCAATTCGATGCCGCCGCCGTCCGCTTCCAGGGGCGGCCTTACTTTTTCTATTGCCGCGTTTACTCTTTCTTTTAAAGTCATTTTAACTCCTTCTTTTTTTATACATATTTCAACATTTCATCCAGGGCGCGCACTGCCCGCCGGGCAATGGACTCCTCAACCCGGATTTCATACCGTTCATATTTTAACGCCTCATAAACATCCCTCAGCGAGGTTCGTTTCATATTGACGCAGATTTTCGCCGTCAGCGCCGGGTAAAATTCTTTGCCCGGGTTTTCCCGTTTCATTCGTTCGATCAGGCCCTGCTCCGTAGCAATGATAAACTGCTTGTGGGGGGACGTGGAAACGTATTTTAACATGCCCCCGGTGGACAATACCTCGTCCGCCATGTCGATCACTTCCATCCGCACTTCCGGGTGCACCACCACTTTCGCCCCGGGGAGGCGTTTCTTCATCTCCGTGATTTCTTCTTTCTTGATGCGGTTGTGCACGTAGCAGTAACCTTCAAAGAGAATGAGCTTCTTTTGGGGGACCATTTTCTGTACATAACTGCCCAGGTTTTGGTCCGGTATGAAAATGATTTCGTCAGCGGCGATGTTTTCGACTACCTTTACCGCATTGCTGGAAGTGCAGCAGGCGTCGCTTTCCGCTTTGACCTCGACGCTGGAATTGACATAGGTCACTACTTTGGCGTGGGGGTGGTTCGCTTTCAGCTCTTTTAATTCCTCCACCGTGATCATGTCCGCCATGGGACAGCCGGCATCCAGGCGCGGGAGCAGTACTTTTTTTTGCGGGGCAAGAATTTTGGCCGTCTCAGCCATGAACTTGACCCCGGCGAAAACGATGATATCCTGCTTTACAACGGCGGCGGTGCGGCTTAACTCCAGGGAATCGCCCAGGTAATCGGCCGCCAGTTGGACCTCTTCCACCTGGTAATTATGGACCAGGAGCACCGCATGCTTTGCTTTTTTTAATTCCTTTATTTCTTCTATCAAGTCGTTTGAATTTTCCATTGTGTTACCACTTTTGTTAAGTTTCGATTCTAATACAAAATTCATGTTTCGTCAAATTATTTTTCATTTCTATAAAAATAGCCACAAAGGCACGAAGGCACAAAGAAACACCAAGGGGGGTTATTATTAAAAGATTCCTGCGCCTTGGTGCCTTGGCGGCAAAAGTTTTTTTCCAACCTATTGACCAAAGACGCACGGGGTATTATAATTTATCTTAATTAATAAAAAGGAGGCTTTATGAAGATTTCAAATCGTGGCAAAGAGATACAAGAATCCCCCATCAGGAAATTGGCGGGCATAGCCAATGCGGCCAAAGCCAGGGGCGTTCAAATCTATCACTTAAATATCGGTCAACCGGATGTCCCCACCCCGGATGTCTTTTATAAAAGTATCGAGCACTTTTCCGAGAAAGTCCTGGCTTATGGACCATCGGACGGACTGCCGGAGTTGAAAGAGGCCATGATCGATTATTTTGCCAATTATAACATCCCTTTAAAGAAGGAACATATCGTGATTACCGTGGGAGGAAGCGAAGCCGTTTCGTTCGGTTTTGCCGTGATCGCGGACCCCGGGGATGAGGTGATTGTTCCTGAACCTTTCTATACCAATTATAACGGTTTCGCCACCCTCACCGGCGTCACCCTGGTTCCTATCGAGACGAAAGCGGAAACCGGCTTTCACCTGCCGGATATCGTCGAGATTGAGAAAAAAATTACCCGGCGCACCAGGGCCATCCTGTTTTGTTCTCCCAATAATCCCACCGGGACCATATTTACCGAAGAAGAGATACGACAGTTGGGCCGGTTGGCCAAAAAGCACGATATCTTCCTGGTGGCCGATGAGGTCTACAAAGAATTCACTTATGACGGGGAAAAACATTTCAGTATCCTGGAATTGGAAGGAATGGAAGACCGGGTAATCGTGATGGATTCGATATCCAAGCGTTACTCCGCCTGCGGGGCCAGGATCGGCGCCGTGATTTCGCGAAACACCGAAGTGATGCAATCCATTTTAAAATTCGCCCAGGCGCGTTTGTGTCCCGCCACCCTTGACCAGGTCGGGGCCATTGCCGCGTACCGCCTGCCCATGGATTATTTTAAAGCGATCAAGCAGGAGTACCAGGAGCGGAGGGACATTTTGTGCGATGCGTTAACCGCCAACAAAGATATCGTGCTGCAAAAACCCAAAGGCGCGTTTTATATTATGGCGAAATTGCCCATCGATGACGCCGATAACTTTGCCCGCTGGATGCTGGAGAGTTTCAACGAGGACAACGAGACCGTAATGGTGGCCCCGGGTCCCGGTTTTTATTCCACGCCCGGCAAAGGAAAACAGGAAGTCCGCATGGCCTATGTATTGGAAACCCATAAATTAGAAAGGGCAGCCCGTATTTTCCTCAAGGGTCTTGAACAGTACAACCGGAGATAAAAAAGAACCCGCGAAACCCGCGAAACACACGAAAAACGCGAAAGGTCCGAAAAAAAACTCACTATTTACGCAGCTTTAAAAGTCTTAACGGCAGGGCAAAATCTACGGCGACAGCTTGACCGGACTTTATCGTTATTGTCCGCGAACTCCCGGAAAAACCGATTCTTCCAACCGAAACCCGGTAAGTTCCCGGGGGCAGGTTCATAAAGGAATAGCCGCCCCCAGGACCGGAAGCGACGCTTCCACGTCCTGCAATCGATATCGTTGCCCCGGCGATCGGTTTTCCCGTTCCGGCAGTGATAACCCGTCCGGTCAGCCGACCGTTTACCATGGGCGCCGGTCGTACAACATGTGGGACAATCACGACAGTCTTTCCCGCGCGGGGGACTGTTTTCACTATCACCGGCTTCCCTTTTGCATGCTGCTGCTCCAGTATCTTGCGAATGTAAGGCGAAGGCTCTTCCAGTTTGAAAAACAACTTTTGCGTTTTACCTGCTTTAAGCGATATATCACTGGACGAACTTTTGAATCCCGGTTTTGAAACCAGGACGCGATAGGTCCCGGGCTGGAGGTCTGTCAAGAGATATTTTCCCGAAGTAAGGGTGGATACCGATAGGGCCCTCCCGGCCTTAATAACGGTAACCTTTGCTCCGGCGACCGGGTGGTCTTTTTCATCGCTGACCTTGCCCCACAGATCCGTGGCTGTACCGCGAACAATAAGAGCCGGCAATACCGGCTGTTTCACGATGATGTCCCGCGGCGTAAAACGAATCGTTTGCACACTGCTGCCCCGGGCCGCGACGCCGACTTGCTGCGATTTCTTAATAAAACCGCCCTGCATTACCGTCACCTGGTAAGTCCCTGGCGGCACCCTCAAAAATACATATTCACCCCTGGAATTTGTCCGCACCGAACCCATGTTCCCAAGTTTAACAAGAACCCGCGGCATAGGTTTACCGGTCACATCCAGGACCACCCCTTTTATCGTACCTGTGCCTATTATACTCACACCCGGTTTCCCGGCTGAAACATTGACCAGGGACGGCATAACCCGAAGGGTGGGCGTTTTGCTTGAAGAGAATTTCGACTTTAATTCCCAATCGGCGACTGCCGAACGGCCGGGCGCCAGGTCGAGTTTCCCCATGGCGAGCGTTTTCCCCCCTTTGGAAACCACCAGTTCCGGGAATCTCCCGGCAGGGATTTTGCCAAGATTGTAAAAACCGGAACTGTCGGTGGTGGCGGTTACCCCGGTCTCAGGATCGGTAACGGTTACCCCTTCCACCGGTTCGCCCCCCTCTGTCACGACGCCGCTGACCTCTTCGCCGGACTCTTCCATCGCGGGCGCCGAATCGGCGGCGGTTCCTGGTTCGGTTCCTGGTTCGGCGGCGGCGTCCGCGGCTGCCGCCGCCTCACCTTGCGCGGTCCCGCTGTCGCCCTTGAGCGTGGCCCGTAACTCTTGAATTTTTTGAATGATATTTAACGAATCGTCAAGATACCCGCCGATACCGGCCAGTAAGTTCTTCTTCTCCCCGGTTGCGAATTGAGAATCCTGGGAACCCTCCGTTGTTTGCAGGCCGGAGGAAACTTCTTCCGTTACCTGCGCAATAACCTGCCGCAGCTCTTCTTTTCGCTGGTATATATCTTGATCGATCCCGGATGTGTCCTCACCCTGCTCCATGAGGCTTACTTTGCTGTTCAAAAATCCTTTGAGTTTTTCCAGCGCCTGGGAGAGTGTAGTGAGTTTCTCCGGGCTGACCGTGCTGTTGTAGGTCAGCTCCTCGGCCTGGGATATCAACTGCTGCAATTCTTCTTCGTTAACGACGCCGGTTTGGGAAGCGACTTCCTCGGTTTGCTGCGCGCCTTCGCTGTCGGGCGCGGGCGCAGTTTCCTGGGGCGCCATAGGTTCCGCGGGCATTACTTGCTCTTCAATAGGCGATACCACCGCTTCATGAACGGCCCCGGCCAATTGCTCGACGGCGTTTATAATCGCCAGTCCCGGGGCAGAGTATTGAAACTCGCCGCCGGCTAGATCGATGGCTTCCCATGGCACTTTGGAAGAAGGATAGACGACCCGCTGGGCGCCCACTCCGCTTGCACGTACACTTTTTACCGTGCTTAATTCGCTGGAAATAATCTCCGCATAAAGCTCGACGCTTACCTGGACGCCATTGTCGATATTGGCGCTGGAAATGGCCAGGAGTCCGCCGCGGACCAAAAAGTCCACCCCCTGCTCTTTGCCGTATGCCGCCAATTGCGGGACAGTCATACCCGTAACCGCGGTCGCATCCGCCTCCGCTGCGAAAACCCGCGGTAAAAGGTCCGGGTAAGATTTGACCAGCTTTTGCTGCAGGTCCCTGGAGATTTTCGGACCTAACTCCCCCGGTACACCGGTCCCCGATTCATCATGAAACGCCAATATCCCCACGGAAACCAATTTGGCTTGAATCCCGGCGGCCATACCGAAGAACAATCCCCCAAAAACAACCACATAAACGATAATTTTTATTGTTTTAATATTTTTTGTTTTCATGGTAGTATGGTATTATATAGTATTGAAAATTTCAACAGGTTTTTGTCCTGTTCTAAAATTTTTATTACTTTACATAAGGAGGAAAGTCGTATGAATTTTCAAAGTAAACTTGACGATTCGAGTAATATCCCGGTAGACCCCACCAAAAAAATAATCACTATTATCGGGTTTGGGCTATTAATTTCGTATATCTTACCTATTCTTTCTTTCGTATCCAAATCACCACAATTTGTATTCTTTAACATCGAAGCCATGTCGGCAGGCAATCTCCCCAAAATGGTTGTTTTCCAGTTATTTTATCCACTTATTGCCGGTCTCATGGCGATAGTCTTAGCCATGATAAAGCGTTCCGGGGCTAGAGCTTTCGCTTTAGTGGTAATCGGTTTATTGCCCGCCATTGTGCTGCTTATCGAAGCGGATGTCCGGGATTTTTTCGGCGCAATAATTAAGCTTCCCAACATCGTATCCATTGGTTTGTACGTGATTATCGGGACGGCTGCGACTTTTCTTATCCTGGCGGGAGCCCACGCTTCACGGGTAGCGCCGGCAAACAGGATTGCCGGTTTTGCAGCCGCTTTAGGCGCCGGTCTATACATTGTTGCCCAATGTGTTCCCATTAACGGTAAATTTCAAATCGTCGAAACCATTAAATTATTGACCGGCGAGGACCAGACAATGATGGACCTCGGTTTTCTTTCCGGGGTCATCGGTATAATCAGTTTTATCCTGATGTTGATTATAGCTGTACGTTGTTTTCAACTATTATTACAGGGTGGGGATAATGTGCGCATCGGTAAAAGTATTATCCTCTTGTGGTTTTTACAAATTGCCATTTATGGGTTATTGGTGCTGTATATACTTTTTTCCGCCCCGGGTAACGCTGACATGGGGGAGGTTAAAGTTCTTTATTTTTGGGGGATCATCATGCTCCTTATAAAGTTCTTGCCCTGGGTATTTGGGCTTTATTTATTGATACCCTTGGGAATCGCGGATTTTATTTTGTTATGGGGACCGGTAACGCGAGGGACGACAGGTACGACAGGAACAGGCGGCACGCCGGGGACCGGCAGTGGGACACCCAGGATATCCCGGGGCTCATCACACCCGACGGGTAAAGAACTTTTTGGAAAAATGCCCTCGTCACTCCCAAAGTCTTCTAATTAAAGTTAAAAATTCTTTTTATTTCCCGTTAACCTCAAGGGCCTATCGTTCGTTGTAATAGTGTAAAAAAAAATGCATATGATCGATAGGAGGTTAAAATGCAAAGTTCAGAGTTGTTTCCCATGATAGGCTCACTCGGTGTTGTCTCTCTCATCGTCTGGGTCATTCTCGAATGGCGAAGATCGAAACACAAATTCGATCTTCACAACAAACTGTTGGATAAATTCAGTTCCGTCCCGGAACTTAATGATTTCCTTAAATCCCAGGGAGGTAGTAAATTCCTGGATTTCCTGACCATCGGGGGCCTCAGGCCAAAAGAAAAACTTCTCTCTGCTATTTCCAAAGGGATTATTTTCTTGTTCCTGGGCATTGCGATAGTCATTATGGGCCCTTTCCTTAGCCCACACGGCGAGGAGAGTAATGGGATACAAGCTTTCGGTATCCTGTCCATGGTGCTCGGCGCCGGGTTCCTGGTTTCGACGTTTATTTCGTATAAATTAAGTAAAAAATGGGGTATAATAGATACGGAACGAACTGAATGAACATGTACATCGACACACGCGACACACGCGACACGCGCGATAAACGCGATAAACGCGATAATCTCTGGAAAGAATCTTTCAAGGGATTTTATAAGAAACATTCCCGCTCCTTGTGGCTTTACATTTGCAAAATTTGCGGAGACAAAAATATGGCGGACGATATTTTTCAAGAATCTTTTTACAGGTTTGTAAAGGCGGCGCCGGTCAAACTGGATGAGTACCGGCAAAAAGCTTACTTATACAAAATCGCTTACCGGTTGTTCATCGACCAGAAGCGGCGCCTGAAAACCGAACAAAAGAATTTCGAAGAAATCGCCGCGGAAGAGGTATTTGAAATGCGTCTCGGCAAGGAGCGGGAAATATTCCTGGCCATGGATATGGAGAAAATCTTTCACTTAATGAAACCACAGGAGCGGGCGCTCCTGTGGCTGGCCTATGTGGAAGGGTACAGTCACATGGAGATTGCCGGGATAACCGGCGACGGGGAGAAAAGCATCAAGGTGCAATTGTTCCGGGTAAAGAAAAAGTTTGCCGATATCCTGCGCCGGAATGGATACAACGGGGAGGAGGGAGGAGTAATATGAAAAAGAAGAATTGTCCCTTTGAAAAAGAGGTATTAGACGGTTTGAGTTCCGGGAGTTTAACGCCGGAAGCAAAGGAGCATGCGGAAACCTGCGCGGTTTGTAAGGAATCCACGGCGGTTTATCGTTGGATGAACCGTTTCCAGGCTGTTTCGCTGGAAACCAATACGGCGCGGAAAATACTCCCGGATGCGGAGTCCATCTGGGAAGGGGCTTTTTCTTCCCCGGCCCCGGCGGTCGACCCGTCCAGGGCGTTGGAAAAGAAAGCGTTAATACCGTTGTTGTTTCCCCAGGTATTGGCATATGCGGCGGCGGTTATTGTTGTTATTTATCTTTTCATTGCAAATTTAGCGGGAATACAGGACTTTATCCAGTCAAACCCGGAAGCGCTGGCGATTATTACTTACTTTTTGGCGATGTTTAAATCGGTTTTTAAATCCTCTGCCACATTGGTTATCCCCATGGCGGCCGGTTTGCTGTCCATGATCATTTTTGCCATTGCCACGGCATTTGAAAGCAGAAGTCTTCGCAGTAGGCAGTATATCTTTTAAATGAAAACTTTGCCACCAAGACACCAAGGCACCAAGGTACACCAAGTGTTCGCCCTAAAACGAGCATTATTAAACCAATTAAACCATATCGGGCAGACACGCGAACCGGCGGTCTGCCCCTACGGAAAAGCAACCACCTGTTGTTGCCCGAAGCCATTGAGCCTTCGTAATTCCGGGTAGTCACAGGGGGCTATTCCTACACAGGTGATAAATTGATTTGCCGCCGGAGGCGACGTTTTTGTTTTGGTCATTTGTTTTTTGGCATTTGGCTTTGTTTCGGGTTTCGAATTTCGAATTTCGTGCTTTCTTTCTTTTTTTCCAGGGAACTCATCGGAAAACATTTATGGATAACATTTTACCCGGATTAGGGTTTGATAAATCAAACCCCTACATTGGATTAAATTATTGAAATAGGAAAGGAGAAAAGATGCCGGGCAAAAAATATCCCCCCGTCATAAGCAGGCGTCCGATAAGAAATCCCCCGTAGGGGTTTGATTCATCAAACCCTTATTTTGGGAAGAGTTCCTCTAATTAAAAATCGAACGGCGCTTTGCGCCGTTCGTCGACGGGTTTCTTACCCTCTTACCTTCTCACCTTCTTTTCTTCTCCTCTTTTTTTCTTAATTCCTAACCCCTAACCCCTGATCCCTGACTCCTAATTATTTCATCTCTCATTTTCATCAATTTGTCCGCGGTATCGAAACGATAAACGCTGTAATGGTCCTCAATGGCCCGGTCCAGGTATTGTTCCAGGGGAGAAAAAACATTTTCAAAGGATTCCAGAAATCCCTCCGCACATCTGCGGGAACTTCCTTTCTTTGTCCAGAAATGGGCCAGGAGACCGAGAAGATCATTGGCGAACTGGCCTTCATCTTCCGGATTTTCCAGAACAAGGGTTTCCAATTCTTTTAAGGCAGTAGTTGCTGCAAAGTAATCGTCGGTATTGAAGGCGGACAATCCGATCTCAAAAAGGGCACCGGAATTGGATGAAGCAATCTGGACGATCATTAGCGTGACTTTAGCAAATCGTAATTCTGCTACTTTTTTCCCAATTTCTATTAAAGACCGGTAAACCAATATTCCATCTCCATAAATTGAAAAGTTTCTAGCGGATAGCCTTCCGATAATCTTTTCCAGGATATCGACGGTCAGCAGAAAATCACTTTCATTCCCCGGTTTGTCTTTTCCGGTCACTATTTTATCAAAATGTTTTAGAATTAAATCAAGATATGAGCCGTTGTATCTAGCTGAGTTCTGTATTTTTTCCATGAGGACATCTAATGCATTTAATACAACCATTTTTTCATACCCGGCTTCACTTCTTTCTCCCAGCGTAATCAGATCTATCGTTTCATCATATACTAAAGAGCCATCTTTTTCAAATCGATTTTCTATTTTTTTCTCTAAAAAAGTGACCACATTCTTTCTTAGAAATTTCAATAGACTCCCTATCCCCAATATAGGAGCAATTAATAATGCTATGGTAAGTAAAAATGATGCCCAGAGATCTTCACATGGGAAAAAGGGAGGAGGGCATGGATGCAAAAACCAGACAAAACATAATGTAAATAAAATAATTGAAATATCAATCCCGATAATTGTCCAAATGATCGCTCTCATATATCTATTAATAATGTAGCGAATATTCTCCGATGTAATTTGATAGACAAAGACAGGAATTCCAAAAAAGAAAACCAGCAACATAATCAGGGCTTGAAGGTATCCAATACTCCATGCGTCAGTTAGTGTCGGCGGCATCATTTCTGGCCTCCTGGCTTATAAGTTTTTTTCAAACCTTCGATAATTGCTTCGATAAGTTCAAGAAGAGTTTTTCTTGATATACCGGCTTTTTTTTGTCGGTAAAACGCAACTCCCAGTTCGTCCAGATCATCTTTTACTTCCCGTTCACCTTCCACAGTAAAAACTCCAAATTTTACAGGTGAAATCCATGAAGGGATGTTGCTTAATTTAACAGCGGCCTCATCGGATTTCAAAAGGCTAAAGAGAAGTTTAATACCCAGGCGAGCATCAATTTTGTTATATCCGGATTTTTTGTAAAGATTTTCCCAATCGGGATCGGCCCCTGGAAGGATTCGAATATCGACTATAACTACATCATATTCAGCCGATTGTATTTGCTTTACAGCATCCGACACATTGAACGCCACACGCAGGGTATATTTTTTAGATAAAACCACAGGCCCTGCAAAATGGGGTATTTCCACAAATGCACCATCTTCAATCCATAACACTTTATATCCCATTTTTTTCTCCATACTCATTTCTTTTATTAATAATATATGGGTAATATAAACGTCGCCGTTGTTAAAAAAGGTTTGGAATAATCATATTCATCTTCCCCGGAAGCCGGGACGCTTTTTATTTTAACATCGCCCCCATGATTACGGGCGGTCTCCCGGGCATCCGTGAGGCCGATCCCGGTTCCCATTCTCTGTCGATCGCCGGAATATTTGCCGCGGTAACCGAATTTGAAAATCAAATTATTATCTATCTCTTCCTTCGCTATGGGTACCCCATAATTTTGAAATTCGACATGCACTTTATCCTTGACAGTAAAGGCCCTAACGGTAATCCACGGTTTTTCCCCTATCTCCCGATACCAACTGTATTTGATGGCATTGTATAACAGGTTGGACAACGCACGGAGGACGCTTCGTTCATCTACTTTTACCTGGGCCTGGCAGGATTGATATTCCTGCTTGATTGCGACTCTCCGTTGTTGTGCAAATAAATAAAGCTGATAAACGACTGTTTGAATCAACGTGGAGATATTGCAGATGGTGGGGAGGTCCGGTCGACGCTGCTGGAAAATGACATATTCCCTAAGCGCCCGGATGGAATAATCGACTTCCATAATCGTGTCGAGCGCTTGGTGAGTCTTTATTAAACAGCACATTCTTTCCAATTCTTTGGCCTTATTGAAAAAATCTCGCGCCAACTCACGGGGAAATATTCCTTTTTCCATCTTATTATAAATATCCAGGATTACCCCAGGTATTTCGTGTAAAGCGGCGACCTGGAACTCCGGGTAAGGACTCAACGCCTTGTAGTCCTCGAGCGAATGTCTTATATCTTCAAGAGTGGTCCAGTCTTCACCGGATATCGCGTTTTGACGTTCCGGCGATGTATTTTTTATTTCCAGCAGTTTAACCAGGGCGTTTTTTAAATTTTTTGCCGGTTCGCTTAGTGCATCGATGGCCCTGTCAACCGTTAATAGTTCACCGGTTTCAAAGGGGTCCGGATCTAATGCCCGGAGTACCGGTTTTATCGATTGTTCCATGGTAACCAGGGCTGTAGAATAAAAGTGCAAGGTTTTTCCGATATCATCTCTCAATTCTCGGAGCGCAACAATATTGGAGGTATTAATAACAATTCCGGCTCTTCCTGTAATATTACCCGCTCCATCAGGGAGGATACGGCAATGTACGTCCAATGGTATTATTTGACCTTTGGCCGTTTTCGCTCTTATAGGGATACCTTCTGTTAGTTCATTTTTGCTATATCTTTCCGTAATTTCTTTGACAAAATCTTCGTAATCTTTTTCCGACGCATATAATTTCTTTACTTCTAAGCCGATAAGCATATCCATATCATATTCGAACATATCTGCAAACGCCTGATTGCAATTACTGATGACTTCCTTACCCTGGTCGTCTCTTCTTACCATATAGGCCCCCACCGGAACCATATCCCGGATCTGGCGATAATTCTCCTCATCGGTCACATCCTGGATTGTTCCCTCCCGACCGATATATGTCTCACCATCCGTATTCATTTTTTTGTATGCACACACAGAGATATAACAGCGCTCTTTATTTTTTTTGAATAACTCCACTTTTTCATTCACCACAACTCTCTTTTCCTTAATCAGCTCATCAAATTTTTTTGCTTCTTCGGAGTCAACATAAAGCTCTTTTATCTCCATTCCTTCCAGCTCAGAAGGTTTTTCATAACCCAATATATCTGCAAATGCTTTGTTTACCCGAACAATTCTGTTCTGTGCATTCAATTTATAAACTCCCACTGGTAATTTCTCGAACAATTGGTGAAGACTTTCTTCTTCGGTTACATCTACTATGCACCCGGTGTAACCGATAGTTTCCCCTGTCTCCGGGTCTTTGACGGATCGGCATTGTGCCTGCACCCATATTTCCTGCCCGTTTACCCTAAAATGGATTATTTTTTTTTCTAAAAACTTCCCATTTGCTTCACACTCCTCGAGTTCCTTAATAACCCGGATTCTTTCACCGGGATCGTAATAGAAATCGTTAATATTGGCATTAATATCATCCCCGGTTTGCGGAAGTTGAAGGATTTCTCGCGCCCTTTGATTACACTTTGCAAACTCGCCGGTTTTCGTAACTAGGTATACCCCTATGGGAAGGTTGCACGGAAAAGAGCATTGAAAAAGATCTTTTGCAATATTAATTACTCTTTTTTTACTATCCATATTCACCAGATCATTCATCTCTTCCTCCTGATGATTTTCATTTCTTTTTTATAAAGAGATGTAATCTTATCAAAGTTTTTTTAAAATGTCAACCCCCCCCCAAAAAAATACTGGGGTTTGCGCCACACTTTTTTCCATACTCGTATTCTTCACGGCTTCGAAAAAAACGGGGAGAAAAAATATTGACTTTTTTTTCTTTCTATGTTATTGTGACTCTTAAATGTTAAAATTAAAGGAGGATGTGATGAATGGTTGTTCATTTGTAAAAATGAAAGAGTTGGGCAATGGGAACCAGGTAGAGCCTGAGGCAAGAATAAGGGTGTTTATAATCATCTTTGTCCTTTGCCTGTTTATATCAGGCTGCTCGACAAAAGAAGGGGTAGACTTAATAGGTATGGGGAAAGGTCCTCTGGAAGAACTACTTAACAAAACGTCGGACAGTCCCTTGAGAGTAGACATTTTGAATGAGCTGGCTTACTGGGAGTCCTGGAATGGAGGCCAAAAGCCTCTGGATTATGCCAAATCCGCGGAAGACCTTGCAAAAAAGATAAATTATCGGGAGGGCCTCGTCTATGCCCGGTGTATTTTGGGGCATATTTATTTTTTGAACGGTGATTTCGATAAATCCAAACTTGTGTATGAAGAAGCCCTGGAATTATTGGAAAGTGTTGAATGTAGTACAGGAAAGGCGATGGCTTACAATGGTATTGCCAGGTATCACCAGATCAGAGGAGAATACGCCAGAGCATTGGAAAATTTTTTAAAAAGTGAAGACATATGCAAAAACACCAGCGATAAAAAAAACAAAAGAGTGCTCGCAGGGACCTATTATGGCCTGGGAGCTCTTTATTACTATGACCCGGAGGATTATCAAGAAGCCAGGAAAAATTTTAAAAGATCTCTTGATCTGGGAAAGGAAATAAAAAATGATATTATTATTACTTCCGGCTATTATACGATCGGGGTTCAGCACCAAAGTTTGGAGGAATTCAAAGAAGCCGAAGAAAATTTTCAGAAATGTTTAAACCTCAGTGAGGAGATCGGGTTAATCTACAACCAGGCCAATGCGTATGAAGGATTAGGAGATGTTTATGTCGGACAGGTTGATGAACTGATTGGCTTGAGAAATATGCTCGTTGGCGTTTGGAATATGACAAGTGAATTATACTGTAAATATTCTAGCCTGAATAATCTCTTTGAAAGGGAATACATACTCATTCGACAGTACAGTCTGTGTATAACACAGTGGCTGAAATTTGAACTAGAAAAAAAGTATAATGCGGCTCTAAAAAAATACAAAGACAGCTATGAATTATTTTTGAAAACCGGGAATATATTCCAGATTGCGGAAATCGAAAAAAGATTGGGGCGGCTCTATAACAAGATAGGAGACTATACGAAACTTAGAGATAACTACCAAATAGCCATTGCATATCTAGACAATGCCTTAAAACGTGCCCAGGGCACAAATATTCCTAAAACGGTTGCCGACGTCTGTGAAGAAATAATTAAATCGTATGAAGCCCTCAATAATGATCAAAACACATCTCCTTTTTACAAAAAACTCCTTGATAAGAATGAATTCCTTCGCAAAAACGAAATGTTAAAACAGAAATTAATAATCGATTTTAAAAATTCTGAACAAATTGCTGACAATGAAAGAATAAAAGGAAGCTTTTTACTAATAGGGGTCATTGGCTTATCAATCGCCCTAATGGTGGTATTAGGGCTATCAATTAAATTACGGAAACAAAAGGCAAAAATAGAAGAGCAGGCCGAAAGATTAGCTGAGGCCCTAAAAATAGAAAAAGAAATCAGCAATCATAAAGATGATCTGATGAACACGGTATATCATCAATACAAAACCCCCCTGGCCAACATTGATTCCTCTGTCCAGGTTTTAAAAGAGTACTTTCCCAAATTGTCGGGGCAAGAAATAGAAAACCAGTTTAACAAAATTTTAACAAACCTCGAGAAAATGGTCCGGCTCATCGATCAATTATCGATGTTCGGGAAAAAATTTAATCCTGCGGATTACAGTCTGGATACCATTTGCCGGGCTATCGTTGAGGAAATCAAATCCAATGAAGGCAGCAGCCATACCATTGAGTTTGATTCCTCGGACTACTGCGGCAAAGTAAAACTGGATAAGGATATCCTGGAAATCATGCTGCAAAATTTAGTCAACAATGCCATTAAATTCTCCCCGGAAGGCAGCAAGATCAGGGTGGAACTTTTATGCGAGGCCGAGTACGTGGTGATAAAAGTCTCGGATAACGGCATCGGCATCCCGGAGGATTATTTGAAATTGCCGTTTGAACGGTTTCACCGCGGCAGTAATGTGAAGGCTATCCCGGGAACAGGCCTGGGATTATCTATCGTAAAACGCTATACAGAGTTACACGACGGAGATATATCCATCGATAGCCAGTTGAACGCCGGTACGACTGTTACAATAAAAATACCCAAAAATTCCCATGGAAATAAAGGTGACCATAATGTATAAGAAGAAAATCCTGGTAATCGAAGATGAAAAAGACCAATTGGAAAATATTTGCTTTGTCCTGGAACAAGCTGGTTTCGAAACGATTGCTGCCAATGACGGGGTAAAGGGCCTGGAAATGGCGAAAGCAACCAAACCTGACCTGGTCATCTGCGACCTTAATCTACCCGGCCTGACCGGTTATGAAGTCATTGAAAAAATCCGGGAAGACCCTGAGATTTCCGAGGTACCAATCATTATCCTGAGTGTTTTCCCGCAGCCGGAAAACCTTGATATCGGCTTAAGATTGAAAGTGCAGGAGTATATTGTCAAGCCTTTTAATTTCAATGATTTATTGGCCCGGGTCAAACAGTGCCTGGAGGAGAAGAAATAGACTGTGGTGAAATAAGAACCCACGGATAAAAGGGAAGGTGAGAAGTTAAGGGGGTGAGAAGGTAAGAAAAAACAAGGAAGAACGGAAGCGAGGAAGCTTATCAGGAACAAAAGCGCCACCCTTCAACAACAAAAAAACGCCTACTCCAACTGAAATCAATCAGATCAGCGCAGCCGATGGCATTATCTCAATGACGGGATAGGCGAAGTTTTCTTAACTCCTTAGCCCGGTCGAGCCGGAACCAAAAGGCCCGGCTCGCCGGGAAATCACAAATTACAAACCACAAATTACAAACAATCCCCAAATTGCGACACGTAAAGGTTCAAAATTCAAAACAAAGTAAGCGCTCAAATAAGTACATCTTTTCAAGAACCTGGAAATCTGTCAGAATACTCTAATATTTTAAAAATAAAAAATAAAGGAGTATT
>Ga0315278_10000653_pt1 | contig 30396 bp, 16 predicted proteins | sample YL17G06_0_MG_FD_203880 | JGI IMG/M metagenome (GOLD analysis project Ga0315278, IMG submission 203880) | Sediment microbial communities from Yellowstone Lake, YNP, Wyoming, USA - YL17G06_0 | ecosystem: Environmental > Aquatic > Freshwater > Lake > Sediment | place: USA: Wyoming | collected... | reverse complement strand
TACGGGACGCCGATTGCGGGCGCAGCGGCCCCGGCCAGAAACGACCTGGTGTACCGCCTGACGTGGTTCTGGACCTGGTAGAGAAGGACCGCCGATGGGCGGCCACAGGGGGCCGCCCCTACGGGATCTGTCTCGCTGGTCGGGCGCGACCACTTCCGCCAAGGCTACGGCGGTCCGCCGGAGCTTGACGCGAAGGCGGATGAATCGCGCCCCTGACCGACTCGCCGGTGCTGTTTCGAAGACGACCGATTCGCCGGTGCTGTCCGGTAGGGGCGCAATTGATTGCGCCCTTGCGGAGGATTTATGCAGGGGTAGGGGCAACCCCCCGTGGTTGCCCAACCCCATCGTGGGGGTGCACGGTCCCGCCCCAATGTAGGAATTTACCCGGAATTAACAGCGGCGCAATCTCCCCGTCCTGGCCACCCGATAGCATCGGAGTTGATTGGGGACGGCTCCCAAACCTGCGTGAGCGGCTCACTCTGGGCCCGCAAGAACGGGTTTTGAAACCGGTTCCAGCAACGGAAGGTACGCCGGAGGTTTGTGGAGGATCGATGCGATGAAACGTGCAGTGACTTCTCTCGTACTGGTTGTTGTCAGTGTCTCCCTGCTCGGCGCGCAGGCGGTATCGGGAATGCTGACGGCAATGCTGCCGTCGTACCAGAAAGTGAGCGGCGTGTCGGGCAGCCTGACCAGTGTCGGCTCCGACACGATGAACAACATGATGACGCTGTGGGCCGAGACGTACCGGAAGTTCTACCCGAGCGTCAAGATCCAGGTCGAAGGGAAGGGGTCCGGCACGGCGCCGCCCGCGCTGATCGCCGGCACGTCGCAGTTCGGCCCGATGTCGCGCCAGATGCGTGCGGCCGAGCTCGATTCGTTCGAGGCGAAGCACGGCTACAAGCCGACCGAGCTCAGGACCAGCTACGACGCGCTTGCCGTCTACGTGAACAAGGACAATCCGATCAAGTCGCTGACGCTCGCACAGGTGGAAGCGGTGTTCGGGAAGAACCGCGCCCGAGGCTACAAGGCGAACATCACAACGTGGGGCCAGCTCGGCCTCACCGGCGACTGGGCGAACCGTCCCATCAGCCTGTATGGGCGCAACTCGGCCAGCGGCACCTACGGCTTCTTCAAGGAGCACGTGCTCAAGAACGGCGACTACAAGGACACGGTCAAGGAACAGCCCGGCTCCGCGTCGGTTGTCCAGGGCGTGACCGAGGACCGCTTCGGGATGGGTTACAGCGGCATCGGCTACAAGACGTCTGGCGTACGCGCGGTCCCGCTGTCAGAGACGCCGACCTCGGCGCCATCCGACGGGAGTTACGAGGACGTGAAGAGCGGAAAGTACCCGCTCTGGCGCTTCCTCTACATCTACATCAACAGGGCGCCGGGCAAGGCGCTCGACCCGATCGTGGGCGAATTTGTGAAGCTGATCTTCAGCAAGGAAGGCCAGGACGTGGTGGTCAAGGACGGCTACATGCCGCTGACCGGCGCCCTGTGCCAGCAGGAACTCGCCAAGATCAGCAAATGACCGCGCCGAAGAAAACCAATCCCGGACTGGTTTTCTTCCGGGTTCTCGGTGCGCAAAACCAATCCGGGACTGGTTTTCAATGCCGTTTTCGGGCCGGCGGCCGTATGTGCCGCCGGCCCATAGCCGTCTCACGATGAATACTTCAATGCCGAGCGTACGCGAGAGAATGGCCGGCGCCGCCCAGCGCATCGGCCGGCTCAAGCGCATCGATCGTGCCGCGGTCGGCGTGATTACGATTGGCGGCATCAGCGTGATCATCGCCGTGCTCGGCATTCTCGTCTTCATTGCCGCGCAGGCCGTGCCTCTGTTCGAGCCAGCGACGCTTTCCCCGACCGGACAGGTGCGTCTCGACAGCCCTCCGCCGCTGGACGGCGCGGCCATTCTCCCTGTCTTCGGCGTGGATGAGTACCGGAGATTTATCTACGCGGTCGAACCGGATGGCCGCCTGACGTTCCATCGCTACGACACTGGAGAGGTCGCACGCAAACTGCCGATTCCGGGGCTCGGCGCGGCGACAATCACCGCTTCGTCCAGGAGTCTCCTGGGCAACTACGTGGCCGCCGGCACCAGCGACGGCCGTGTCTCGCTGATGCAGATCCGCTTCACTCCGGTTTACCAGGGGCAGACGTTGGCGGATCTCGCCATCGATCTGCGGGAGCGGGGGCTGGTCGACATCGATCGCGGGAAGCGTCCCATTCGAAACGTGTCGTACCTCGAGCAGGAGGGCCAGAAGTTTGTCGCGGTTCTCCTGACCGACCGTGAGATCGCGTGCTGGTGGACCGACGCCGACGCCAAGGAGTGGCGTGCGAGTCTCACCGTGCCCTCGCCAGAGCGAGTCACCGCCCTTCGCCTCGGCCGCAACGGGGCGCTCGTCGCGGGCACCGATAGCGGCAACGTCTACCATTGGCTTCCGCAACCGGACATGCGCCTGACCGACGTGTCGCCGGTCGGTGGCGGAGGCATCACGGCTCTCGAATGGGTGCTCGGGGGCAAGTCGTTTGTGGCGGGCACCGAGGACGGCAGCCTGACGGGCTGGTTCCGTGTGCCGCTCGGCGAGAATGGCGCGCAGGCCATGGTCCATGCCCACACCTACGAGCGGCAGTCCAGCGCGGTCGTGGCGATTGCGATGTCGGGTCGCGAGCGGAGTTTTGCCACGGCCGGGCGCGATGGCACGATTGTCCTTCGCCATTTCACGTCCGAGCGCGTCATGGCGGAAGGGTCGGTGGGCGAACCCGCGCGTGCGCTTCTGATCACACCGAAAGCTGACGGCCTGCTCGTTGCGCGCGGCGGCGTCGTTGATCGCTTCGCCATCGTGAACCCGCATCCGGAAATCAGCTGGGCGGTCCTGTTCGGCAAGGTATGGTACGAGGGCTACACAAAGCCGGAGTACGTCTGGCAGTCCACCGGCGCGACCGACGACGTGGAAGCGAAGCTCAGCCTGGTGCCGCTCGTGTTTGGCACCATCAAGGGCACGCTCTACGCGATGCTCTTCGCGATTCCGCTCTCGGTGCTTGGTGCGCTCTACACGTCGCAGTTCGTGCATCCGTCTATCCGGGCGAAGATCAAGCCGACCGTCGAGATCATGGCCGCGCTGCCGAGCGTGGTCATCGGATTCCTGGCCGGTCTCTATCTCGCATCAGTCGTCGAGAAGAACCTCGTGGCCGTGCTCGCGCTGTTCGTGGCGGCGCCGATATTCGGCACGGCCGGCGTGGTCGTCTGGCGCGCGCTTCCGCGCGGGATCCTGGCGCGCCTCCGACCGGGCGCCGAACTGGCCGTCATTGTTCCCATGCTGCTGGCCTCCGTGTGTGTGTGTCAGGCGGCGGGGCCACTGATCGAGCGCTGGCTGTTCGCTGGCGACGCGCGCTTCTGGCTGACGGAGGCGCTGAGCCTCACCTACGACCAGCGCAACTGCCTGGTCGTCGGCCTGGCGATGGGATTCGCGGTCATTCCGCTCATCTTCACGATCTCCGAGGATGCGTTCTCGAGCGTGCCGTCGAATCTGACGGCCGCGTCGCTGGCCCTCGGCGCGAGCCGATGGCAGACCGCGGTGCGCGTGGTGCTGCCGACGGCCAGCCCCGGGATCTTCTCCGCCATCATGGTGGGGTATGGCCGTGCGGTCGGCGAGACGATGATCGTACTGATGGCCACCGGTAACACGCCGCTGATGGACTGGTCGATCTTCAACGGTATGCGCACGCTGGCGGCCAACATCGCGGTCGAGATCCCGGAGTCGCCGCAGGGCGGCACGCTCTATCGCACCCTGTTCCTGACCGCGGCGCTGCTCTTCATGCTGACCTTCCTCGTAAACACCGTGGCTGAGGTGATCCGGCAGCGGTTGCGCAACCAGTACAAGGCCGTGTGATGAGGCGTTTCGGCGAGCTCATGCGGCGCGGCGACCCCGCCATCTGGCTGGCTGGCGCGGGCCTCGGCGTCTGCCTGTTGATGATCGGCGGCATGATCGCTATCATTCTGACCAGCGGTCTCGGCTTCTTCTGGCCGGATCGTCTGGTCGAGGTGACGCTCAAGGACGGCACCGTACTCCTTGGCGAAATGTCGGTGCGCGAGATCATTCCCGCGCCAGGGTCCCCGGAACTTCCCCCGCATTTCAGGATCCAGTTGAAACTGGGGAATCGCGATCTGTTCGGCGCCGATTACCGGTGGGTGGACGAAGCCGAGATCGCGTCGCGCGCGTGGCCGGCCGACGCCGTCTATATGGAGCGGCGCGAGTACGGGCCGCTTCTCGGGCGCATCGTCAAGGTGACCGACGGCAATCGCATCATCGCGCAGGGTTCCGGGCCTGGATGGGACGCGCTGGTTCCGCTCATCGACAAGGCTGAGCGGGACCGCTCCGCCATCAGGCGGCTCGAGCGGAATGAGATCGGCGCCGTCAATGCCCGCCTCGATCAGGCCCGGCTGGCGCTCAAGAAGAACCCGGGCGCCCGCGACAGCATCGAGCGAGAGGCGGCCGCGTTGACCGGTCAGTACACGCTTCTCGAACAGCGCCTCGGACGACAGACCGAGGAGGCTGCGCGCACACGCGTCAGCGTCAAGGTCGCCGACGGGCGCGAAAAGGATCTCGGCACCGTCGATGTGTTCCGCGCCTACCGGGCCAACCAGTTGTCCATCTTCGCGAGGACCCGGGTGTACGCCAGCCGGTTGTGGGAGTTTCTCAGCGGCGATCCCCGCGAGTCGAACACTGAGGGCGGCATCTTCCCGGCGATTTTCGGCACGCTGATGATGGTCATCCTGATGAGCCTCGTCGCCGTGCCATTCGGCGTGGTCGCCGCGCTGTATCTTCGCGAGTACGCGAAACAGGGCGTGCTGGTCCGGGTCGTGCGCATTGCGGTCAACAATCTGGCCGGCGTCCCGTCGATTGTGTTCGGCGTCTTCGGTCTCGGGTTCTTCATCTATTTTCTCGGCGGCACGATTGACCGGATGTTCTACGCCGAACGCCTGCCGACACCGACGTTCGGCACGGGCGGGATTCTGTGGGCCTCGCTCACCCTCGGGTTGCTGACGGTGCCCGTCGTGATTGTCGCGGCCGAAGAGGCGCTGGCCGCTGTGCCGCGGTCGATGCGTGAGGCATCGCTGGCGACTGGCGCCACGAAGTTCCAGACGATCCTGCGGGTCGTCCTGCCTGCGGCGGCGCCAGGGATTCTCACGGGTCTCATCCTCGCCATGGCGCGCGGCGCTGGCGAAGTGGCGCCACTCATGATCACCGGCGTCGTCAAACTGGCGCCCGACCTGCCGCTCGACGGGACATTTCCGTTCCTGCACCTCGAGCGCAAGTTCATGCATCTGGGCTTTCACATCTACGACGTCGGGTTCCAAAGCCCCAACGTGGAAGCAGCCAAACCCATGGTCTACGCCACGGCCGTGCTGCTGCTGGTTATCGTCGTGCTCCTGAACCTGACAGCGATCATCGTCAGGACCAGGCTGCGGCGGAAGTACCAGACATCGGCGTTCTAAGGGCTTCGATTCATGAACATGTCAGCGACGACAACCCCTCAGGACCCACCCGGGAGTTCGCCGGTCTCGACGGCCAACTTGGAGTCTGACCACCTCCGCCAAGGTTACGGCGGTCCGCCGAAGCAGTACACGAAGGCGGAAGACCCCGGCTTTCGAATGCGCGTAATGATTGGCGCAGCGGCTCCGCTGCAGGCTGAACAGGACAGGCAGCGCCCGGGCGCGAGGCCGGCCGTCGAGCCGGCCATCGTGGTCGACCATGCGAGCCTCTGGTACGGAACCAACCAGGCGCTGTTCGATGTCAGCATGAAGCTCGCTGAGAAGCAGGTGACAGCACTTATCGGCCCGTCCGGGTGCGGCAAATCCACGCTGCTGCGCTGCTTCAACCGGATGAACGACCTGATCGACAACGTCCGTGTGACCGGAAGTATCCTCGTGCGTGGCCAGGACATCAACGCGGCGACGACCGATGTCATCGAGGTCCGGCGGCGCGTGGGGATGGTCTTCCAGAAATCCAATCCACTGCCCAAGTCGATCTACGAGAACGTCGTCTACGGGCTGCGGATTGCAGGCATCAAGGACAGAGCCACGCTCGACGAGGCCTGCGAGCGCTCGCTCAAGAGTGCGGCACTGTGGGACGAGGCCAAGGATCGACTCCATACCAGCGGCCTCTCACTGTCAGGTGGCCAGCAGCAGCGTCTGTGTATCGCGCGTGCGATAGCCATCGAGCCCGAGATCATCCTGATGGACGAGCCGTGCTCGGCGCTCGATCCGATTGCGACGGCCCGGATCGAGGAACTGATCCTTGAGCTGAAGCGCGACTATTCCATCGTGATTGTCACGCACAACCTGCAGCAGGCGGCCCGCGTGTCGGACTCGACGGCCTTCTTCTGGCTTGGCAAGCTTGTCGAATACAGCAGGACCGCGGACTTGTTCACCAACCCTCGCGAGAAGCACACCGAAGACTACATCACCGGGAGGTTCGGGTAATGGAACGCCATCAACTCACCGCAGACCTTGCCGCCCTGCGCCGCACGGTCTCGTGGATGGGCGACCTCGTACTGGAGCGGTTGACACTGGCCGTCCGATCGCTTGTTGAGCGCGAGTCTGGCCCGGCGCGCCTGGTGATCGAGCGCGACCGCGAGATCGACGAACTGCAGATCCAGCTCGACGAGCGCGCGCTGCTCGTGCTGGCTCTTCAGAGTCCGGAAGCCGGCGACTTGCGATTTGTCGTCGCCACCATCAAGGCGAACGTGGACCTCGAGCGGCTGGGGGACCAGGCGGTCAACATCGCGGAGTCCGCGCTACATCTGATGGAGAGACCGCCGCTCCCCCAGGCCATCCTGATCGGAACGATGGCCCAGCGGGCGCTGGCCATGGTGCGGGACGGCCTCACTGCGTTTCTCGACCGGAATGCCGCTATCGCGCGGGAGGTGCTGCGGCAGGACGATGAGGTGGATGCAATGAAGGGCCGGGTGCTGCGCGATGTGGTCGACCAGATGACCCGGGATCCCGGGACGATCGAACGCGGCATGGAACTGGTGATTGTGAGCCGTTGCCTGGAGAGGATTGCCGATCACGCCACCAACATGGCCGAGGACGCGATCTTCCTGGTCGAAGCGCTGGACGTCCGACATCGCCGGGCTGATCACGGAAACCCGGGGATGGAGACGGCTGACCGCGAATCGTGAGGATCGGGCGGCCACGGGGGGCCGCCCCTACGGCAGGGTAATCGTGAAAATGGCGCCGCCCTCCTGGCGATTGGCCGCGCGCACCTCTCCACCAAGTACTTCCACGAGATGCTTGACGATCGACAGGCCGAGGCCCGTGCCGCCTGATTCGCGCGAGCGGGCCTTGTCCACCCGGTAGAACCTCTCGAAGATGCGAACCAGGTCGGCCTCCGGGATCCCGGGGCCATGATCGGCCACCGTGATCACGGTGTGTCCGCTCCGCGACGCCTCGTCGCGGATCTTGGAAGCATCCGGCTGCCGACCAGCGAAGGCATCCCGTGCGGCGGGGGCATCGGGCGCAGCACCGGCATCGTGCATCACGGACAATTCTATTTCCGTGTCCGGCGGCGCATACGCCACGGCGTTCTCCACGAGATTGCGAATCGCGTCGTGGAGCTTGGTGGCGTCGGTCACGAGCGTGGCGGCCGACGGATCGACGTGGGTCACCACGCGCTGCCGTTTCGCCGTGAGGGAAGCTGAGAGTTCGGTCGCCACCTCGGCGAGCACCGTCGCCGGTTCAATCGGCGTTTGGTCGACCGGCTCCTGGCCGGCCTCCAGCCGCGCGAGGCGCAGCAGATCGTGCACGAGCCGCTCCATCCTCTTGGCGTGCCGCGCGATGATCTCCAGGAATCGTCGGGCCTCCTCAGGCTCCGGCGCGTCTTCATCCTGCAACGCTTCAACGTACCCCTGGATGGCTGTGAGCGGCGTTCGCAGTTCGTGCGAGACATTGGCGACGAAGTCGCGCCGGATGCGGTCGGCCTGTCGCAGATCGGTGATGTCGTGCAGCACGAGCACCGCGCCGCTCGAGCCGGACGTGCCGATGGGCGCGACGCGCGCGACGACCGTCCGGTTTGCGTCACGCGGAGGCGAGAACTCGAGCCCGTCTGGCGACTGGCCTTCGAGAGCGCTGGCGATGAGTGTGGCAAGATCGGGCTGGTGGACGATCTCCAGAAAATGCCGACCTATCGGCTGCCCCTCGATGCGCAGCAGCCGACTCGCGGCGGCGTTGACCAGATGCACGCGGCCGTGCTCGTTGACGACGACCACGCCTTCGAGCATGCCAGCCAGCATCGTCTCCATGCGGGCGCGGTCCTGCGCCAGTTCCGATATCCGGCCTCCCAGCTCCCGGGCGGTGTCATCCAGCACCCGGGCCACCGTGCCCAGTTCGTCGCCACCGTAGTCGCGCGACGGCTGAGAGAAATCGCCACCCGCGTAGCGACGGGCCACTGCCGCGATGGCATCGACCCGGCGGGCGAGCAGAAGCGACGACAGCCACGCCAGTGCCAGCGCGCAGGCGAGCGCGACGCCAAGCGCGAGCAGCAGTCCGCGGCGAATCGCATCCACCTGTTCATCCACGTCGGTCAACGGCAGCGCAAGCCGCACGACCGACACGGACGGGTGTGTGACGGCAACCGCCACGTAGAGGAGGTCAATCCCCAGCGTGGCGCTGTGGCGCCGCTCGATTCCCAGCCCGACCCGTCGCGCCGATTCGATCTCGGGGCGCGAGTTGTGGTTGTCCAGCTTGGCCAATGCGGCGAGATCCTCTGCGGAATCGCCTACCACGCGGCCGTCTGGCGCGACGAACGTGATCCGTGCCGACGTCATCGCCCCGATGCGATCAGCCTCGGCGTCGAGCGCAGCGACCGAAGCGTCGGTCTGATGCTCGTTGACAAGCGCCGCTGCCATCCTGGTCTCAGCGACCAGGTTGCGTTCGATGGCACGCAACAGTTGCACGCGCAGCGACGACAGGATGAGGGCCGATGCCACGACGAGCGCGACGGTCGCGACCCCAAACACCGCCAGGAACGTGCGGCCGCGAAGGCCCCGGAATGTCATCGCCGGGACTGTCCCTTGCCGGGCGTGGCTTCCGCGTCCTGAATGCCGCCCGGCTCGATCAGGCGATAACCGAACTGCTTGACCGTCTCGATCGCCTCGACCAGGACCGGCAGCTTCTCGCGGAGGCGCCGCACGTGAACGTCGACCGTGCGGGTGCCGCCCGTGTACCGGTAACCCCAGACATCGGTCAGGAGCAGATCGCGCGACAGGACACGGCCCCGGTGCTGCAACAGGTACTCGAGCAGCAGAAATTCCTTGGCCGTCAGCCTGACGTCGCGTTCCTGGTCGGTGACCCGATGGCGTTCGCGGTCGAGGACGATCGACCCGCATCCGAGAGTGGACTCGCCCGACTCGGCCCATCGCTGGGCGCGTCTGAGAAGCGCGCCAACCCGCGCGACCAGCTCGTTGGGGCTGAACGGCTTGGTGACGTAGTCATCGGCGCCCAGTTCGAGGCCGACGACGCGATCCGACTCCTCCGAGCGCGCGGTCAACATGATGATGGGCATGGCGCGAGTGACTGGCGACGCACGAAGCGCGCGGCAAACCTCGAGTCCATCCAGACCCGGGAGCATCAGGTCCAGAATGATGAGATCGGGCGTGCGCTCCCGCACACGCGCCAGCGCCTCGTCTCCTGCCCGGACCACGTCCGCGACGTGGCCCGCCCTGGTCAGATACCGGTGCACCAGTTGCGCGATATCGTCATCATCTTCGACGATAAGGATGCGACTCACGCGCTGAGTATACAAGGGGGCGCTCGGAACCGCGCGGCCGTTTGGGCCGGAACTGGTATGCTCAGGCCGGTAAGGGCCGACGGTTCCCAGGGGCGCGTCATGTCGCGCCCGCGACGGCCCGGGGGCCAGGGAGCGCATGATGCTGACAACCACACTCTTGGCGCTGACGATCACGCTGGCGCCGGGCCAGAAGGCGCCCGCCCCGGCGATGGATCCTCATCCGACCATGAAGGTCGGCACAGCGTCCGCCACACGCGGGCAGAAGGCGACCGGCGTCATCGCTGTGCCGGCCGGCGTCGACGCCGCCACCAAAATTGCCGTTGCCGTCGTGCACGGCGCGAAGCCCGGCCCCGTTCTCGCCATCGTCGCCGGCGCGCACGGCACCGAGTACAGCTCGATCCTTGCTGTTGAGCGCCTCATCCAGACGCTCAATCCGGCGGACGTCGCCGGAACCCTCATCCTTGTCCCGCTGGTCAATGTGGCGTCGTTCGAGCAGAAGATCGCGCACATCAACCCGGTCGACGGCAAGAGCATGAACCGGTTCTATCCCGGAAAGATGGACGGGACGCAGACCGAGCGCGCGTCGTTCCTGATGACGAAGGAAGTGGTCGAGCAGTGCGACCACCTGATCGATCTGCACGGCGGCGACATCGACGAGAGCCTGCGGCCGTATTCCTACTGGACCGTTTCCGGCAACGCGAGCCAGGACGCCATCTCGAGGGAGATGGTGCTTGCCTTTGGCCTCGATCACATCATCATCTCCGCCGACCGGCCGAAAGATCCCGCCGCCTCGCGCTACCTGGAGAACACAGCGACGACCCGCGGCAAACCGTCTATCACCGCCGAAGCCGGGCACGCCGGCACGACCGAGACGGATGACATCGCCGCGCTCGTCAACGGCTCGGTCAGCGTCATGCGGTACCTGAAGATGCTCACCGGCGTGGCCGCCGTCGTCGAGAACCCGGTGTGGGTCGAGAAGATCGCGGCGGTGACGAGCGATCAGACGGGCATCTTCTATCCGCTCGTGAAGCGAGGCATGACGGTCGAAGCCGGGATGAAGATCGGCTACGTGACTGATTACGTCGGCAAGGTGATTCTCGAGGCGCGCGCGCCGGCCGGAGGCGTGGTGCTCTACATCCGCGCCGTGCCGTCGATGACGAAAGGTGAGACGATCGCCAACATCGGCGTCGTCAAACGCTGAACACGCGGGTCAATCGCGCGGCTGCCCCGGAAGGGCGGGAGGACTGTTTTCTCCGCGTCCCCGCTCACGCAAGCCGGCAAAACATGCCTTACCGGGACGGGTCGCGGACCTGACGGTCGCGCTATTCGCGCAGGCTGTCCCGGCCCTTTCGGCACGTTTTGCAGACTGGCGCTGTCGGCTTGGTTCGAGGGGCCGCTTCGGAAACGGTCCTCCCGCGCCACCGCCGATACGCAGCCTTCCGTTGGAGCCCGCATGAAACGCCTCGTTCTGTTTGATCTCGACGATACGCTGCTCGCCGGCGACAGTGACTATCAGTGGGGCCAGATGTTGATCGAGGCGGGCGTGCTCGATCGCGCCACCTACGAGGCGCGCAACCTCGAGTTCTACGAGCGGTACAAAGCGGGCGTGCTCGACCTTTCCGAGTTTCTCGCGTTTCAGTTGCAGCCGCTGGCGAACCACTCCCGCGCCCAACTCGACGCGTGGCACGCGCAGTTCATGACGTCGAAGGTGTTGCCGATGATCCGGCCCGGAGCACGACCATTGCTCGACCGCTACCGCGACGCGGTGACGGTCATCATCACGGCGACCAACCGCTTCATCACAGGACCGATCGCGGCGACACTCGGCGTCACGAATCTGCTGGCGACCGATCTTGAGGAAGTTGACGGGCGCTTTACCGGACGTGAGCGGGGAACGCCGTGCTTCCGCGAAGGCAAGGTGAAGAGACTCGATGAGTGGCTGGCCTCGAGGGGCGAGCGGCTCTCCGACTACCGCGAAAGCTGGTTCTACACCGACTCCATCAACGACCTGCCGCTTCTGCAGAGGGTGACCAATCCGGTCGCCGCGCATCCGGACGACAGGTTGCGAGCGCATGCCGAGGGGCGCGGCTGGCCGATCATTTCACTCGACTGACGACTGGTTCTTCGTCATGCCGGCCGACGCCGGCATCCAGAGAGGTGCACCGGCCGGATTCCGGCTTTCGCCGGAATGACGGATCCCAAAGTGGCCGCCGATGTTCGCGCTATTGACGTCACTGTTGACGTCAGCGGGGAGGGCGGCGCTGCTTTTCTGTCATAATTGATGGCAGCCGTCCAGCAGCAACCCATGGCCCCATTGACCTGCCACACCTGCGGCGGAGCATTGTCTGTTCCTGCCGGCGTATGTCCATCATGCGGGACCGGTAGCGATGCGCAGACTATCCTCCCGTCTCAGACCAGTGCTCGCGACAGCACAAGGTTGACGACGCGGCTTCCGGGCGGGCCGGATGCGGTGCCGATGGCGGGCACCGACGTGGCAACGATGCTCCCTGGCGGGCCGGATGCGGTGCCGATGGCGGGCGCCGACGGGGCAACGATGCTCCCGGGCGGGCCGGATGCGGTGCCGATGGCGGGCACCGACGTGGCAACGATGCTCCCGGGCGGACGGTCCGCATCGCAGTCGCCAGCCGGGCCGGGCGAGGCGCGGTCGGAACCTGGGCCCCCCGACAGATCAAAGAGCGGTCCGCTGGCCGTCGGCCAGGATTTCGGCTCGCGCTATCACATCTTTAAAGCGCTTGGCGTCGGCGGGATGGGCGCGGTTTATCAGGCCTGGGACGCCGAACTGGGGGTCGCGGTCGCCCTCAAGGTGATTCGCCCGGAAGCGCTCAAGGATCCGCAGGAAGCACTGGAGATTGAGCGTCGCTTCAAGCGGGAACTGCTGCTGGCCCGGCAGGTCACCAACAAGAACGTGGTTCGCATTCACGACCTCGGCGAGATCGACGGCATCAAGTACATCACGATGTCGTACGTCGAAGGCGAAGATCTCGCCACCGCCTTGCAGCGCGACGGCACACTGCCGGTGCCGCGCGTCCTGCGCATCGCCAGGCAGATCGTGTCAGGCATGCAGGCGGCCCACGAAGCTGGCGTTGTCCACCGCGATCTGAAGCCGGCCAACATCATGCTGGACGGCGACGACAACGCGTTCATCATGGACTTCGGCATCGCGCAATCGTCGCCGAAGTCGGGGATCGTTCCAGCGCCGAAGCCCGAGGCCGGGTCAGCACTGGCGTTCCCGCCAGCCGCGGACATTGACCCATCGGAGACCATCATCGGCACTGCGCCGGCTGGCTCACCCGGCGCCTTCAAGCCCACGCGCGGCGGCACCCTTCTCAACACCCGGACGGAAGGCGTCGTTGGCACGCTGGAGTACATGGCACCGGAGCAGTCGCGCGGCGGCCCGGTCGACCAGCGCACCGACATCTACGCATTCGGGCTGATCCTGTCCGACCTGCTGATCGGGCTGCGCAAGCTCCCGCACGGTTCGACCCCCTGGCAGGAGCTGATCGCGCGGATTTCGCAGCCGCCAGTGCCGCTCCGCGCCAAGGCGCCGGCGTTGCCCGAAGCCGTCGCCGCGGTCGTCACCAGATGCGTCCAGATCGACCCAGCCGAGCGATTCCAGACAACCGAGGAGCTGGCCAGCGCTCTCGACCGGTTGGATGCCGATGGCAACCCGATCCCAGAGCCAGTGCTCCGGCGTCTTACCCCCAAAGTGATGGCGGTGGCCGGCATCGTTGTCGCCGCGCTGGTCGGCGGCACCTACTGGCTGGCCCGTGGGCCCGCGCCTGCGCCAGCGCAACACAAGCCGGTTTCCGTGCTCATCGCCGACTTTGAGAACAAGGCCAACGAGCCGGTGTTCGACGGCCTGATCGAGCAGGCACTCGCGGTGGGCGTCGAAGGCGCGTCATTCGTGACAGCGTTCCCCCGCAAGGACGCCGTCAAACTGGCTGCGCAGATCAGGCCGGGAGGCCATCTCGACGAAGCGACAGCGGTGCTGGTGGCCATGCGCGAGGGCGTCCAGCGGGTCGTCAGTGGGGCGATTTCGGCCAATGGCGGGGCGTATGCCCTCACCGTGCGCGTTGTCGATCCCGCTGCCAACAAGATGCTGCTCAGCTGGGATACGAAGGCCGACAACCGGGACGCCGTGCTCGGAGCGGTAGGGAAGATGGCCGCCAAAGTCCGTCAGGCGCTCGGCGATTTGACGGCCAGCGCGGACAAAGTTGTCGCAGAAGAATCGTTTACGGCGGGGTCGCTCGAGGCCGCTCGCGCCTATACCACCGGGCAGGAATTACAGTGGGCGGGGAAGTACGAGCAGGCGTTCGCGGAATACCAGAAGGCGATCACGCTTGATCCCGATCTCGGACGCGCGTACGCGGGTCTTGGGGCAGTGACGAGCAGCCTCGGCCGCCGCCAGGAGGCAGAGGAGTTCTACACGCAGGCGTTTGCGCACATCAGTCGCATGACGGAGCGCGAGAAGTACCGTACGCGAAGCGGCTATTACCTGTTGAAGCGCAACGCCGACAAGGCGCTCGAGGAATCAAAGGCGCTTGTCGAGAAGTTCCCGGCCGATACTGCGGGCCTCGCGAATCTGGCACTCGCGTACTTCAATCGACGCGACATGCCACGTGCGGTAGCCGAAGGACGACGCGCCGTTGAGATGTATCCGAGCAACGTGATTCGCCGGAACAACCTGGCGCTGTTCGCGATGTACGCGGGTGATTTCGCCGCGGCCGAACGCGAGGCTGGCGAAGTGCTCAAGCTCAACCCGGCGTTCGTGAAGGCGTTTGTCGCCCAGGCGCTCTCCAGGCTGGCCATGGGACGGGCGAGCGAGGCGCGCGCCACTTACGCGAAGCTCGAGACGATGTCCGACGCCGGACGCTCGACCGCAGCAGCCGGGCTGGCGGATCTGCTGATCTATCAGGGCAGGTTGGCCGAGGCGGCAAGCGTGCTCGAGCCGGCGATCGCGACAGAGAAGGACCCATCACGGCAAGCCAGGCTCATCGTCACGCTGGCAGAAGTTCGCGTCCTCCAGGGGAGGGCTCGCGATGCCATCGACCTCGCGCAAAAAGCGATGCGTGCGAGTAAGGGCTACGACGTCGAGTTTCTCGCCGGACGTGTGCTCGCCGATTGCGGCCAGACCGACCACGCACTCGAGATTGTGACAAAGCTCCTGCAGCGCTTCGATGCCGAGTCGCTGATGTGTGCGCGCGTGCTCGAGGGCGAGGTAGCGCTCAGGAAGAACGACCCCCGCAAGGCCATCCAGCGATTCAACACCGCCCGGCAGTTCGCCGACTCGTGGCTCGTGCGCTACGGCCTCGGACGGGCCTACCTGCAGGCGGACGCCGCCGCTGAGGCGGATTCCGAGTTCGACCTGTGCGTGAAGCGGCGCGGCGAGGCGACCGCGGTGCTGCTCGACGATGTGCCGAGCTACCGGTACTACGCGCCCATCGAGTACTACCAGGGGCGCGTCCACGAAGCGCTCGGGGGGGCCGGCGCCGCCGAATCCTACAAGGCGTTTCTCGCCATCAAAGAGAACGGCGAAGAGCAGGGCCTCGTGGCCGATGCCCGTCGCCGGCTGAAGTAGTCGTCCGAGCAGACCACCGCCTTCACCCCCTTCCCAAGCTCGACACCGGCCGAATAGCCACTCCAGGACCGGACTCCAGTCGTCGACGTGTACGTCGGAATTAACGCTGAGGGCCGGCGCGAGCTCATCTGGCATTCAACCAAATCCGTGAGACGGCTCATTTCCGGCTTATTCCCGACTTGACTAGTCGGAGAATACGCTTCATACTGAGCGCTGTCTCCAGGACAGCAAAAGCAGGCTCACGTGCGACATCAAAGGCAGGCTCCCGTGCGAAAATCGAGAATTCTGGCGTTCGTGTCCACCCGCGTACTCGTGACCTGCGCCGCAGCGCTGGTCGGCGTGATGGCCGCTAACCCCCGCTCCGCCACAGCCCAGTCGCTAGTTGCCGGGCAGAACGTGAACATGGTGGGCGGCCCCTGGAGCTACGATCCGGCCACCGGCCGGATTGTTGGCGATCCCTTCCTGCAGCGGCAGAACGAGCCTTCGCTCGCGATTTCGTCGAGGAACCCCTGCCACCTGCTCGGCGGCGCAAACGACTATCGGGCCGTCGACGTGCCAGGGCTTCCCTCCGACAAGGAACTCGGCGACGCATGGTTGGGTGTGTTCAAGTCGATCGACTGCGGGCACTCGTGGGTGAGCACGCTCCTGCCTGGGTACCCTCAGGACCGGTCGGCGGAGGGCCTGGCTTCGCCGCTCAAAGGGCTTCAAGCCGCGGCTGACGCCACCGTCCGCTCTGGCCCCGGCGGCATCCTTTACTACAGCGGCATTGCGTTCAACCGCGGCACCAACAACATCGGCAAGGTCTTCGTCGCGCGCTTCCTTGACCGCAACAACAAGGAGAAGGGCGACCCCGTCCAATACGCCGGGGCGGTCCAGATCGACGTTGGCACCTCGGGCCAATTCCTGGACAAACCCTGGATCGCCGTCGACGAGCCCAGTGGCACGGCCACCTGCACGGTGGACGGCGAGACGGTTCCCGCCGCGCCGGTCTACCTGACCTACACGTCGTTTGTCGGCAGCACGTCCAACCCGCACTCGAAAATCATGTTCTCGAAGTCGGCCGACTGCGGAGCCACTTGGAGCAACCCCTCCAAGCTGAGCGAGAGCTTTGCGCTCAACCAGGGCACGGTGATGGCGGTCAGCCCGGTTGATGGATCAATCTCGATCGCGTGGCGCGAGTTCGCCGACCCAGGCCTCGACCCCAACCTCCCGACGACGGTGGGCGCCATTCTGTTCGCGCGCTCCACCGACGGGGGCAAGTCGTTTTCCAAGGCACAGGCGATCGATGCCAGAGTGCAGCCTTTTGACCAGGGAACCTCAGGTGTCAGCTTCCGCACCAACGCGTATCCCACGATGGCGATTGATGGGACGGGACGCATCTACGTCGCGTGGGCTGCGCGGGGCTTCGCCGCGGCCCGTCCCGACGTGGTAAGCGGGGATGCCCGCATCGTCGTGTCCACTTCCGGTGATGGCGGAGCGACGTGGACGTCGCCGAATATCGTGGTCGACGAGTTCGGCCAACCGGGGCACCAGGTCATGCCGGCCCTGGCGCTCGCGGCCGGCAAGCTGATGCTTGTCTACTATGATTTCCGCAACGACATTTCGCAGACGTTCGGCCGGTACGTCAACGAAGCCGAAGCGGCGCAGGCCGCGGGGCTCAGGCATACCGTCGAGTTACGGGCCGCCATGGCCGAGCCGGCCAGGCTGCCCGTGTTCACGCTGCAGGCCTCGGTCAGCGACCCCGATCGGCAATCGACGCAGGTGACCCGGTATCTCGAGGGCAACTACACGAAGGATGGTCAGCGGCTGCTGGGGGTTCCCCTCCAGTACAACCCGCCCAACCTGCCGATGTTCGCCCAGGGGACCGTGCCGTTTATCGGCGACTACCTCGACGTGGCCGGCCAGACGTTCGTGCTCAATGAATCGGGCCAGTGGAAGTTCAACACCGCGGCCGACCCGAGCGGGCGCCGGCAGCCTGTGTTCCACGTCGCGTGGTCCGACAATCGGGACGTGCGCAGACCTCCGGCTGGCCAGACCTGGGCGAACTACAGGTCGCCGACGCTCGGACCCAACGGACTGGTTTGCGATCCCGGCAGCAACCCGGGATCACGCAACCAGAACATCTACACTGCCCCCCTGATGCCGGGCCTGGTGGTGACGTCACCTGGAAACCAGAAAACGCTCGGCCAGATCCAGCGGGCGTTTGTCGTGTATGCGAGGAACACGACCGACACGGATCGCTACTACCAGTTGACGATCGCGCCAACGCCGGCCGGTTCCTGGGGCTCATTTGCGCGCATCGATGAGACGCAACTGCCCAGCCCGACGGTGTTGACCCAGATTGGCCCGATCCGGATTCCGCGCCGGTCGAGCATCTCGCGCACGGTGTTCCTGGCGTCGCCGGGGCGGGCGTATCCCCCAATAAGTGTCCAGGTGGCTGAAGTCGTCGGCAGCGGCCAGACCCCTGCGATTGCGGCGGTCGTGTTGAACCCGGACATCTCGAACCCGGACATCTCGAATCCCGACATCTCGAACCCGGACATCTCGAACCCCGATATTTCGAACGCCGAGGTGTACAACCCGGACATCTCGAATCCTGATATTTCCAACCCGGATATCTCGAACCCGGACATCTCGAATCCGGACATTTCCAACCCGGACATCTCGAACCCGGATATTTCGAACGCAACGGCGGCGAACCCGGACATTTCGAATCCCGATATCTCGAACCCGGACATCTCGAATCCGGACATCTCGAATCCCGACATCTCGAACCCGGACATCTCGAATCCCGACGTCGCCAGCTCAGCAATCGGCAACTTCAACGTGACAGACGTGACGTGGTCGATTCGAAACAAGGGCAACACGACCGCCGCATACGCCTTCAGGGCCAGGCTGGCGCGCGGCCTGCCGGCTGGCGCGAAGCTCCAGTTGATTGTGCGACGGGTGTACATCGCGCCTCAGGCCGACTCGTTGAACAGTTGCGCACCGCCTGTCCCGGCCATCCAGAACCAGGTGCTGGTCAACATCCCGAACCCGGAGTTGAACGCCGACCTGCTGGCGTCGTTCGACCCGCGTGCGTTCGGTGACAACGCGTCGTTCTTCCTTGCGCCGTCCGACCAGGGGCGGGTGACGCTGCGGCTCTTCTGCCCCAAGGGCGAAGCCGGATGCCCGGCGACCGCCGACGCCGCGCGAGCGCTGACGGCGGCGCGCGTCGAAGCGCAGGCTCCGAACAACTGCCCGCCCGGGTCGCCCTTCGCCAATTGCGCGGTGAATGGTTTCCGGCCAGACGCCATCTACGACACCACGCCTCCGACCACTGGCTGCACGGTGATGGTCGACGGCGTGAGTTACGACTGCGCAAACGGGCCCTTCTACTCAAAGAACCCGGCGACCGTGACGCTGACCCCTTTCGACGCGGTGGGCGTTCAGCAGACGACGTGCAGCGTGGATGGCCAGGCCTGTTCGGGTCTCGCGTTCTCCGTCGGCGGCGAGGGCGTCCACGCCGTGGCGTACCAGTCGCGCGACTTCTCCGGTAATCAGGAAACGCTTCAGTCCCTCGTGGTGCACATTGACGCGACTGCGCCGGTCGTGTCGGGCTTCAGCGGCTTCCCGGTTCTGGGCCAGTGGGTGAGCGCGCCGTCGGTGACGGGCGCCGTGAACGTGACCGACGGTTCGCCCGTCTCCCTCACCTGCAGCGACACGCGTGGGGGCACGACGGTCAGTGGCCTGAGCATCACCGTCGCCGGTGATGGGTCGCATCAGATTGCCTGCACGGTGACAGACCAGGCTGGAAACAGCTCGTCTGCCAGTACCACGGTGAACCTCGACACCGGCCTGCCGGTGGTCACGGTGCCAGCCGTCGTCGTGACGGCTGAAGCGGCGGGTCCTGGCGGATCCGGCGTGACCTACGGCATCAGCGCGACCGACGCGCTGTCGGGCGCCACGGTCGACTGCGCGCCGCCCTCGTCTTCGAACTTCGTGCTCGGCGAGACGACGGTGACGTGCACAGCGAGGGACGGCGCTGGCAACACCGCCACTGCGACGTTTGTCGTGACGGTTCGCGACACTACGCCGCCCAGCGTGACGGTCCCGCCCGCGGCGACGGCCGAAGCCACCGGCGGCGCCGGGGCCGCAGTCAGCTTTGCGGCGTCGGCCAGCGATAGCGTGAGTGGTGCGCGGCCGGTAACGTGCGTCCCGGTGTCGGGGAGCACCTTCCCGCTCGGGACGACGAGCGTGGTGTGTTCGGCGACCGATGCCGCGGGCAACACAGGAAGCGCGGGCTTCACGGTGACCGTGCGCGATGCGACGGCGCCGGTGGTGACCGTGCCGGCGAACATGGTGGTCGAAGCCACCGGCCCGACCGGCGCGGCGGCGGCCTTCACGGCGTCGGCCAGCGATAGCGTGAGTGGTGCGCGGCCGGCAACGTGCGTCCCGGTGTCGGGGAGCACCTTCCCGCTCGGGACGACGAGCGTGGCGTGTTCGGCGACCGATGCCGCGGGCAACACCGGCAGCGCGACTTTCACAGTGACCGTGCGCGATGCGACGCCGCCGGTGGTGACCGTGCCGGCGAACATGGTGGCCGAAGCCACCGGACCTGCCGGTGCGGCGGTGAGCTTCACGGCGTCGGCCAGCGATAGCGTGAGTGGTGCGCGGCCGGCAACGTGCGTCCCGGTGTCGGGGAGCACCTTCCCGCTCGGGACGACGAGCGTGGCGTGTTCGGCGACAGATGCAGCGGGCAACACCGGCAGCGCGACTTTCACGGTGACCGTGCGCGATACGAAGGCGCCCGTCGTGGCGATCTCGGCGAATCCCAATTCGTTGCTGTGGTCACCCAACAAGACAATGACGCCAGTGACCGTCTCAGGCAAGGTGACCGACGGCTCATTGACGACGGCAGTGTTCAGCGTGGTCGATGAGTACGGCTACGTCAAGCCGGCCGGGACCGTAACCGTCGCAGCCGACGGCTCCTACTCGTTCGTGATCAAGCTGGAAGCGTGGCGGCAGGGCACGGACGCCAATGGACGTCTGTACACCATCACCGTGACGGCAACCGATGCCCTCGGCAACAAGGGGTCGGCAACAGTCACGGTGCTCGTGCCACACAACTCGTAACTCGACGCCCGCGGCCGCCGAGCGAGGCGACTGCGGGCGTTACCCCCTCCCCCCCGACTTGTGGTGCCTTCTGGTTATGCCGGGGGCCCTGTCGCGCAGGGCCCCAGCCCAGCCCCGGTACGATCTGTGGCGTTGGTACGGGTCGTGGTGCTGACGGCATGTGGTAAGTTGCCGGTATGTCGATGAAGTTTGCCGTCGTCGGGGCTGGAGCCGTTGGCGGGTATTACGGGGCGAAGCTCGCTGCGTCCGGTCAGAAGGTGAGCTTCCTCGCGCGCGGTGCGCATCTGAAGGCCATCCGGGAACGGGGCCTGATGATCTGGAGCCCGCTGGGCGACTTCACCGTGCGGGCGCAGGCCGGGGACGACCCGGCGAAGATTGGCCCGGTCGACGTGGTCCTGCTCGCCGTCAAGACATACGACAACTCAACCGTGCTGCCGCTGCTGGCGCCGCTGCTGGGCCCTGAGACGGTCGTCCTCACCCTGCAGAACGGCGTGGACAGCGTTGACGAAGTGGCCGCTGTCGTGGGGCAGGACCGGGTCCTGGGCGGTCCGACCTACGTCGCCACCGCCCTGTCGTTGCCTGGCTTGATAGAGCAGACCGGTGTTCACAGACGCGTGGTGTTCGGCGAGGCGTTCGGCCAGCGGACAACGATCAGTGAACGGGTGGAACGGATTGCCGCCCTGATGACCGCGGCCGACATTCAGGCCGAAGCCGTGGCCGACGCGCGCGTGGCGATGTGGGAGAAGTTTGTCTACCTCTCACCGTTTGCCGCGTTTACCGGGGCGGCGCGTTTGCCGATCGGTCCGCTCAGAGCCGATCCATTCATCTACGAGCAGATCATGGCGGCGGTGTGCGAGGTCGAGAGTGTCGCACGGGCAGAAGGCATTGCCATTCGAGAACACGCCAGCCTGATGGACTACGTCGCCAGTTACGTCACCGCGCTGCCGGCGGCGACACGCTCGTCGTTGTTGATTGATTTGCAGATGGGCAAGCGCATCGAGCTCGAGGCGCTTCCCGGGTCCGTTGTTCGCCGCGGCCGCGCCGCCGGTGTTCCCACGCCGATCATGGGCGCGCTCTACTCGGTGCTCAAACCTTACGCGGGTGGTGAGGCCAGGACATGAGCCAGATCGCGTAGGGACGGCCCTCAGTGGCCGCCCTTCTCGCAGGGGCTGGTTCCCCGGCCCGCCCGAACGACGTTGGGCAACCACGGGGGGGTGCCCCTACCGAACAGCGTGGCCGCCTTTGACGACCATCCAGATCCGGCGCGTATTTCGGATGTCGACGAGCGGGTCGGCGTCGAGGACGACCAGGTCGGCCGCCTTGCCAACCGCGACCACCCCGACCCGATCCTGAATACCGAGCAGTGCCGCCGCCTCGACGGTCGCGGTCTTGAGTGCCTGGGCCGGCGTCAGTCCCGATGCGACGTAGAGTTCCAGCTCGCGGTGCAGGCTCACGCCGGGGACGACGAACTGCTGCGGCGTGTCTGTGCCAGCCGCGATCCGGCCACCGAGGCGTGCATACATCCCCACGAACCGCTGGAGGATGGGCAGTGTCTGTTTGAACGCCGCGAGCGTGGCGGCCGTCCACTTCGCCCGTCCCATGATGTCGGCCGGATTCCATGCGTCTCTGAGAATGGCGGCTGGCACCTCCGACAGCGCCGGGTCTTTCATCAAGTCGGGGTCGGCCATGCGCGCGAAGGCCTCGTGGAGCGCCAGCGTCGGGACGATGACGATGCCGCGGGCGATCAGTTGTTTTGCGACCGATTCGAGGCGCGCGAACCCAATCCGCTGCCACTCGAGTTCGAAGGCCGTCCAACCGCCCAGAAAATCCTGGTGCGCGGCCAGCAGTCGCCGCGGCTCATCGGAAGCGGCATCGGCAATTCCGCTGAGGTGCTCGATGCTGGTGACGCCGGCGTCGGCCGCCTGCGTCGCTGTGGTAAAGCCGAGGTGCGCCGCCACCGGCACTCCGCGGGCTCGTGCCTCGGACGCGACCGCCGCGATCAGGGCCGGATCGAGCCGTGTGTAGACCTTGATGACGGCCGCGCCCTGGTCGACGAGCCGGCGCACGGCGGCTCGGGCCTCGCCGAGACTTGCCACCTGGACGGCGTTCTTCCAGAAGCTGCCCACGCCATCGATCAGTGGGCCAGACGTCACGATGCGCGGGTGCGCAGGGCTGTCGTCCTTTGCGAGCGGGAAGATGAAGGGACCGTCGCTGTGCAGGTCGCGGACACTGGTGACGCCGTACTTGAGGAAGACCGGCAGCGTCCATCCCTCTGCATGCACGTGCGCGTCGATCAGCCCCGGGATCACCGTGCGGCCGGCGGCGTCGATCAGCGTTGCGCCGGAATTATCGGCCCGGGCGGATCTCGCGTCAGGGACCTTTGCACCGGCCGGCTCGATGAAGGTGATGATCCCGCCGCGGATCCCGATATCGGCGGAGCCGATGACGCGGCCGTCACCAATGACGACACGGGCGTTGCGGACGACGAGATCGGCGGTCGGAGGCGCCTGTGCGGACATGTGGGCAAGCTGCAACATTGCAACCGGTGCGACCAGGAGCAACGCCCGTCGCGCTTTCCGTCTCCAGCCTCCCGACGCACGCACCCCGACCGCGTTCGCCACCTACGCTTGATTCGCCAGGTAGTTCTGCAGCCCCATCTGGGCGATCAGTTCGCGCTGGGTCTCGGCCCAGTCGACGTGCCGCTCTTCGTCGAGCAGGATCTTGGCAATCAGCTCACGCGTGCCGTTGTCGCCGGCCTTGACGGCCGCGGCAATCGTCTCGTTGTAGTTCTTGATGGCGCCCGACTCGGCGTCCTCGTCGGCAACGATCATGTCGGTGACGTTTGCGCCGATCTTCATGTGATTGAGCTTCGACACAGTGGGCGAGCCCTCGAGGAAGAGGATGCGCCCGATCAGCATCTCGGCATGCTTCATCTCGTCGATGGCCTGTTTCTCGAAGGCCTGGTGCAACTTCTCGAGGCCCCAGTTGGCGCACATCTCCGAGTGCACCATGTACATGCTGATGGCCGTCAGCTCTTCGGCGAGCCGTTCGTTCAACACTTTGAGAATCTGCGGGTTCCCTTTCATGGCGGTCTCCTGCGGTATGAGCCACCGGCATCCGGTGGGAAAAGCGCTGCCGGGCCTGCCTGCCCTGAGTCCCTCGACCATGCTCGGGACTTCCTGAGCCTGTCGAAGGAAGCGGGGTCGAAGGGAAGACCCGGGCTGCATTCCTGTTGTCCCGCGCCAACCGGTGCAAGGACAATCACTACTGTATGAGTCTACCTCTCTACGAAGGAAATGGGAGAGAGCGGACCGGTTGGATCTTCACAGATTCCAGGAATATCTAACCCGGCCCCCCTCTGCCTCTCTCGGCCTGCGGAAATCTGACCCGTCCCCAACCTGTAAACAACTGGCCCATCCCGCTGTTTCGTTGGTTCGGCGTCATCCCAACTCCGCAAACTCCGCCATCACTGCCCGCCGGATGGCGTCGTCAATCAACGGAAAGGAATCAAGCACCAGCCGCACGTCCTCTGCCGACAGGCGGTACAGCCGTGCCGCCAGGGCCTGAAGCCTGGCGTAAACCGCATTCCAGTCGCGGCCGGGCCGTCCAAGCCGGTGCGCCATGCCAGTCAGGCGCAGGCGCTCATCCGATCCCGCATCCGGTCGAGGCATCGGCAACCGTTCAACCGTCGTGGTGCCCAGATGGGTCGTCACCCACAGCCGCGCCAGGTAATTGGCGACGAGACTGTTGAGCATGCCGCACAGAAACGTCTGATCCCGAAGCGACAGCCGGGTTCTCAGGCAGAACACCGTGTGGACGGCCATCGTATGCCGCGGCAGAATCGCGGCGATGAGCGTCAGACGGTTCGTCGATGACGCGACATCACGATACGCGAGTCGCGGACGCCTGGCGGCGCGCCAGACGGCTCGGACCTTGAGCGCTTCCGGGTTGGCGATCCACTGATCGCATTCCGAGACGTGCACGACGAACGGATCCACGTGCTTGCCTTCGACGATGGGGATGGCGCCGGGGCTGCTGGAAAAGAAGCCGCGATCGTCGGTGGCGTTCAACTCGCGTCCGAACGTTGCACCCCATCCGCGAGTGTCGGCGAGTGGCGGGAAGCGATCGACCAGTTGTCCGACCAGGCGCACGTCCTGGCGGCTTCGCAGATGCGGGATGGCCATGCCGGGTCCGGACACGCGCTTCAGAAACTCCGGGGTGATCGTGACGGCGGAGTCGCGACGGAGGGATCCCGCGGCGCCGGAACCGATCATGTCGAGATCGGCGGCATCGCGTGAACCGAACCGGCAGCGTGTCCGCCGGGTGGGTGTGCCGACGGTCGTGGACAACAGCAGAAAGCGGACGCCTCGATGGATGGGGAATATCCTGGAAGCGTTGTCCAGACCGACCAGGCGATCCGTGTTGCACTGTTCGAACAGCAGGCGCCGCAGGTCGGCGCATCCATGGTCCGATGCCAATCCCCATGGCACGACAAGGCCCACGCGTCCGCCCCGACGGACCAGGCGCAGGCTGCGTTCGATGAACAGCTGGTACTGATTTGCGTGGCCGCGATTGACAGACCCGTAGACGCCGGCCGCGCGGGCGAATCGCGTGATCTGTGCGGCGAAGACGCGCCGATTCTCGCGCTGGTCGTCTGGGCCGCTGTCACCCCTGAGCATTTCCCACGGGGGGTTCCCCACGATCGCGTCGAAACCTCCGTTGCGGGCGGGCCGGCCGTCGCCGTCGAAGAAGACCTCGGGGAATTCCAGGGTCCAATGAAAGAAGCGGCGCGACTCGGCGATGCGACTCGCGTGCGCGAGACGTGGTTCGACGAAGCGTCGCGGCAGTGCCGGCTGGCCGTGCAGCGCGGCTGCCAGCAGATCCGCGTATTCGCGTTGATGTGGCGCCGGCGGTTCGGCTGCATCCCAGAACCAGCATGCGCACCAGAGGTCGGCCGCTCGCTTGAGCGGGGCGAGCGGGCTCGATGCCGACCACAGCCCTGCGAGCAGCCGCTCCTTGTCGTGCACGGCCTCGGCCGTATCGTCATCGACGCTCTCGAGCTGGTGCCTCACGGGCAGCACCCGTTCAAGCGCTGAGCCGACGTCACTCCCGTCAAACAGGGGCAGCGTGGACGCACATCCAGGCGCTCGCCCGGTTCCGGGCGGCTGCCGCGCCAGATCGTCGAGCGATGCGCCGAGCAGGCTGTCTCCGACCGCCAGATGATGATCAAGAAAAGTCAGCGGCCGATCGGCCGCGAGCGTGGCCAGCCACAACGACAGGCGAGCGACCTGCACGGCCATCGGATTCAGATCAATGCCGTAGAGACAGCGCCGTGCGACGAGCCTGCGGAATCCGGCCCGATCGACTTCCGCGATGTCGGCCGGAAGCCAACCGCGCTCGCGAACCATGGCCTGCTCGTACGCCGACGCCAGGTACCTGCACGCCGCGACGAGAAACGCTCCGCTGCCCATGGCGGGATCGAGCACGCGCAGCGAGAGAATCTGCTCCGCGGTGGCCCCCGACACCATCCGATGAAGCGTCTGCCTGACCAGGTAGTCCGTCATGCTCTGCGGCGTGTAGAAAGTGCCGCTCGCCTTTCGCCGGTCGCGCTGGGTGACCAGCGTCACATCGACCGCCATCCTCCGGGCATGCCCGATGGCCGATGACCCGTGCGGTGCGGGTGCGATGACGGGTTCGTAGTCGAGCACGCTTTCGTAGACGGCGCCCAGTTGCTCGACTCCCAGATCGCGGAACGAGATCCGTTCGCGGCCACCGGCACCGGGATTGGTCGTCAACGCGACAAGGGCCTTCCCGACCAGGTTGTCGTCGAGCCAACGTCGTTCGGCGAGTGGCGTCCGAGCCGGCGCGAACAGGCGGCCGTTGAAGGGCGTGACGCGCAGCGTGCCCGCATGGCAGCCGGAATGCGCGAGGCGCGAGAGCGCCTGGAACGCTTCCCACAGACCAGGCCTGCGCCCGGGGCGCTCGGCTTGCGTGCGCAGCGCCTCGATGGTGTAGCTGGCGCGATACACCGGATGCCACACTGGCACCAGGCCCCGCGATTCCGCAAACAGCAGGAACAGCATGCGATAGATGATCGTGAGCGCCTGTTCGAAGACCGCGTCCCGATCGGCCGCGCTCGCAAAACGACAAGGGTCTCCCCGGCTGGCGTTGAGCAGGGCCTGCAGCAACAGCGCCAGCGCCTCGCGCACCCCGTCGCGCAGCGACGCGCAGACCGCCACGCCGTGGCGGGCCGATTCGACAACGATGCGCCGCGTGAGTTCGCCCAGAGCCTCCGGCCGCAGCAGTCCCCAGAACAGCGCGAACGACGCAGGAGCGGTTGCGACCAGTTCCAGGTCAAAGTCGATGAAGTCCCGGGCGTACGTGCGACGGGCGTCGCAGAGTCGCAGGCTGCGGCCGTTGAAGCACGCGACCCATTCCGTGCTGGCGTGCATCGCAAGTCGCGCGATGCCCGTCCAGCTTCGATCCATCGGCTCGCCCCACGCGAAGACCGCCACCGGCAGCGTTGCACCAGCCGCGCGCGCCACGACCGGCAGCATCCCCCCGCGTGTCTGCCCCCGGCTCTCGCACATGTGGAATCCCAGCGCCTCGACGAGGGGCCCCGCTCCAGAACCGGCCAGCGTGCGCACACTCGACGCGGGGCCGAGCCGGCTTCCGTGTCGCCTGAACCACGAGCCGACGGCGTGACACGCGCGTTGCCGAGTCAACTCGCCGAGTCGTCCGGCGAACATGTCTGTGAGCCGGCGCTCGGCGAAGACGCCCGATACGAGCGTGCCGGTCACGCCCGGCAAACCGAGGTTGCCGGGTGGCGTCACGGCGTCACCATCAAAATGAGCTGGAGTCCGGGGCACTCCGCCAGGGCGATGTCGTTCGGTGCTGCGTGCGACATCGTCGCAACGATCGCTGGTGTTGCGTCCTCGTCTGTTGCGCGCTGTCGTTGCCCGGCTTCGCGCTCGGCGCGGCGATCGAAGAGGCCGCCCTGGATCATCAGCCCCTCGCCGATCGAGACAAGCTCCTGCGCGCGTAGTCGCGAAGACCCGGCGGCTATCTCCTGTGCGTGCAGGTCGCGCATCCTGTCGAGACGCTCCGTCGCCGTCCGCATGGCCAGCGCGTCGAGATTCGGGCGAAACTCCGCCAGCCACTCCCGGGCCATCGCCACCACATCGCTCCGGCGGCGCAGGTGCGGAAGCATGAACGGCGTAAAGAGAGGCAGCAGCGCGCCATCCACCAGCCGGCCGGTCCCGTCAACCGTCGTGGCCCGGTACACGGCGACCGCGCCGGGTTGCGCAAACCGGCCGCGCAGGCGGCGCGCGGAAATGGCCGCGACCTTCGGCGACGTGCGTCGCCCGGCCGCCACGCCGCGACCACGGGTCCGGGGACGCGTGCGGCGTGCGAGGGCTACCCGGGCCGCGCGCCGCTCGATCAGATGCGCGCGTTGGCGCAGGGCCTCCTCGTCAAGCGACACGCGTTCAACCTGTGAAGACGGCGGCGCCGGCGTCAGGGCTGGCTGCTGCGACCAGGGTGCGGCTGCGCCAGGGTCGTCGGCCAGAACGCCCGCGATGGTCATGTCGATGCACGGTCCAAGCACCTCGTCTACCGAACCCAACGTGTCGCGAATGCACTCGAGCCGATGAGCCAGGCGGGCGAGCAGGCTCGCCTCGTGCGTGCCGGCCGCGACCAGATTGATGGCGTGCACCGTGCGCCGCTGGCCGATCCGGTCGACGCGACCGATGCGCTGCTCGAGCCGGATGGGATTCCACGGCAGTTCGAGATTGATGACCAGGCGGCACCGGGCCTGGAGATTGAGGCCTTCGCCGCCGGCGTCGGTGGCGAGCAGCACCCGCGCGCCACCACTGACGAACTGCCGAATCGCTTCGGCCCGCGACACGCGATCCAGCCCGCCGTGCAGCATCGCGCGCGAGACTCCGGCCGGCAGCGCGCGTTCGATCGCCGTCAGCGTGTCGCGGTACTCGGTGAACACGATGCAGGGCTCCGACACCCGGCGAAGCAGGCGGGCGAGAACCCGCGCCTTGCTGTCGGTCGCGACGGCTGCACGCGCCAGCTCGACAAGCGATGCCAGCAGGCGCCGTTCCTCATGCTCGTCGTCAAATCCCGGCGAGACCAGCGACACCACCGGCGTCTCGTCAAGGACCGAGGCTTCTGCGTCGAGTGGCAGGTCGAGTTGCGCGACGAGCGCCGAGACGGGATCGGCCAGATGCGCCAGCCTGAATTCGAGCGACTCGGCCAGCGACGCGATGCTCGAGAACGCCCGTTTGAGGAGGACGATGGTGGCCAGCCTCGCGTCGGATCCGGCCTCGCCTCTGCGCTCGCGCCAGATTCTTCTCACGTACGCCAGGAGCCGCCGGTGCAGCTCGCGCTCCGCGTCGGTCCGCCGCACGTTCAGCAGATGCACACGCCGCGAGATCTGGAAGCCGACATCTGTTCTCGATCGCCTGAACAGGACAATGGGCTCGTCGGCCGCGGCCGCGCCAATCCGGCACAGCGCGTCGAAAGCCGTCCGGTCGCCGGAGTGGGGCGTGGCCGTCAACAGCAGCACCCGGCGAGCCCGGCGTCCAAGCGCGTGGGCGGCTGCCCGCCGCAGGCTGTCGGTCGAGGCGGCATGCGCCTCGTCTATGACGACGATGTCCCAGCTGAGATGCTCAAGACCGCGGAAAACGTCGGGGCGCTTTACGAAGTCAATCGACGCGATGATCAGGTTGCCGACTGACCACGGATTGACCGACGCCGGCAGATCCGATCGCGCGGCTCGCAACCAGGCTGCGTCTGCGACGATCGCTTCGAGGCCGAAGCGGTCGCGCAGTTCCCCGGACCACTGGTCCCGCAGCCCGGACGGCGTGAGCACGAGCGCGCGCTGCGACGCACGGCGCGCGAGCAGTTCCGCGATGACCAGCGCCGCCTGGATCGTCTTGCCGAGGCCGACGGCATCGGCCAGGAGCACGCGCGGCACGCCGCGGATTGTCATCGCGACCGCGGGCTCGAGCTGGTATGGGAGGATGTCGATGGCGGCCGCGGCCGGCGCCGAGAGCAGGTCGCATCGTTGCTCACCTGAGAGGGCATCGAGTAGCGCCACCATCCAGGCGCGCCGCGTGACGACGGCCGGGGCAGCAACTCGGGCGAGCGGCTCGGGCCGGTCGAACGGTTCGAGCAGCACACGAGTTGGTGGACCGGCGATCCCCAGGGTGTCACGCCGCCAGGACCGCTGGCCGGGCTGGAGCCCGGCGATCCCAGGGGTGTCACGCCGCTCAACTGTCCGATCCGTCGCGAGCCCTGGATCGCCACACTCCCCTTCGAGTTCCCTCCCTTCGACTTTGCTCAGGGCTGGCAGGGCTGGCAGCGTGGCCGGGACGCGGGCCGGGTCGGCAGACTCGAACGATCCCCGCATCGCGTGCCTCGCAGGGCTGTCCGAATTGCCTGGCTCAAGCGATACAGTTGCTGCCGCGTCGGCGCGACTGACCGGATCGACCGGCTCGAGTTCCAGTTCGGTGCAATCGGCGTGGACGGTCTGGCTGCGAAGCCGCCAGATGGCGCCCCGCACCGCAAGAAGTTCACCTGGAATGTGAGGTTGCATATTCTGCCATCACCGCGCGCCATCCGCGTTGCAGAAACTGCAACGTCTTTGGCCAGATGTGCCCGATCTGCTGGCATTCGCGGCGTGGCGTGGTTTACCTACGCAATCCCCGTGCTATCCTCGGCCGTTGGAGGCCGGCGCCTGAGTGCCGGGTCTGAAGACCCGGCCTGCATTCGGAGAAGATCGGGAGCCCCGGCCTGCATTCGGAGAAGATCGGGAGCCCCGGCCTGCATTCGGAGAAGATCGGGAGCCCCGGCCTGCATTCGGAGAAGATCGGGAGC
>Ga0315278_10000651_pt1 | contig 30434 bp, 29 predicted proteins | sample YL17G06_0_MG_FD_203880 | JGI IMG/M metagenome (GOLD analysis project Ga0315278, IMG submission 203880) | Sediment microbial communities from Yellowstone Lake, YNP, Wyoming, USA - YL17G06_0 | ecosystem: Environmental > Aquatic > Freshwater > Lake > Sediment | place: USA: Wyoming | collected... | reverse complement strand
ACCTGGAGCGCTCTCCTGAAATCCTCCGATAAGCAAGCCTAAGCCAATAGCCGTCACGAGAGATAAACTTTCGTAACGGCTTCTTTTTGCGCTCAAAAGGCTGCTGACATCGACTAAATATAGCCGTTACGGAAACATAGCCGAATCAGAGATAAATCGCGCTATTTTGGAGATTATTTCGGCTGCTTCGGAGAGATTTTACACACTGCTAATGCAGATTGTTTTTCCGTCAAACTCTACTCAAACAATAACGCCCCAAGTCTTTAACCCCCTAGGACATAAAAATAGCGCCGATCCTGTTTAAGAATCAGCGCTATAATCATCAATCCTCTCTCGTAGAGAGGAAAAAAATTGGGGTGGGTAACGAGATTCGAACTCGCGACCGCCTGAGCCACAGTCAGGTGCTCTATCCAGCTGAGCTATACCCACCACAAATCATTCTGTTTGCATGAACTCTGCTGACGTAAGATTTTCTTGAACCGTTGATGTCGAATTGTCTTCTCTTTTAAAAGGTGATCCAACTGCATTTTTTAATTCTCTTCCCACACCGACAGTGCCGTTTATCACAGATCTTGTGATCTCTGCGGCGCTTGATATTGTCCCTCCGATAATCCTACCCGGAAATTTGACCACATCCTCGGGCCTGAAACCGTCGCCTTTTCTTGCGGAATTGATTTTATCCGAAAAGGCTATCTTTATCGCATTGATCCCTAATTCAGGGCTGTCCATTTTAGTCTTATAATTAAAATCCAGCACGATCTTACCCTGGTTTAAATCCTTAAAAATGTCCAGGACAGCGTGAGCTATTTTTTCCGCCCTGGGCTGCTCTTCTTCCTGATTGGGTTTAAATACTGTCTCGGTCAATTCAAGATGGCATGCCGCATTGACGTCATTATTAAAACTTGTGATACTGCTTGAAAAATTAAGTTTTGCTTTTTCAATGCGCGTTTTCTCCAGATCGATCCAGCCTGCATAGTAAGGCGCAAGATAAACTCCGTCTATATCCTCCATCTTTACGTTTGCCTGCATGTTCCTTTTAAACAAATCTATCCAGCCAGCTACCTCTATCCTTCCTTTCTCTTTTATGTTTTCCCAGGGGATCGTCCCTTTTAATTCAAAAGAAGTTATTACGGATTCTGCAAGCGGCAAGTTAAGGTTCTCTATCTTTATAGCCACCTCATTGATCTTAAACCTGAGCTCCTTATCCTTTAAGCTGTAATCTATAAAGTTTAAGACACAATCCTTAGCCAATAAACGCTTTATTCTGATTATGGGGAACTTAAACTCGGCGGCTTCAATACTATTCTCCGACGCAGCTTTTATTTCTGCTACTGTCTTATTCTGCTGCTGCTGTTGTACTGTCTGCGAGATGCCTGCTGACTCAACGTCTTTAACTCTTTTTTCTTCAGGGGCCTCAAGATCCATTGCTGTTTTTACCAATGTAAATTCAGCGCCCTTTATCTTCAACTCAGATAAGATAAGACTGCCCCTTAAGATATCGAAAAGCCCTCCTTTTGCATAAACATCTTTAATCGTAAAAAGATCTTTTACTTCAATATTTTTTACGATGACATCAAAAGGAAGTCTTGTCCTGACGCTGCCGACTGAAACTTCTCTTGCGAACGCCTCTTTAAGTTTTGCCTCTAAGATGGACCTGCCGTTAAAATTAATAAAAATATGGTGGAAGACAAACAAAGACAAAACAGTAAAGACTAAAAGAGCCACAAGTATTTTTATGATTATTTTCATTTTTTACGGACATGCGCCTGGCAGGAATCGAACCTGCTACCCACTGCTTAGAAGGCAGTTGCTCTATCCAAGTGAGCTACAGGCGCAAAATACTATTTGCTGCTATTGGAATCTTTTGTTTCTTCTTCTATTATAAAGATCTCCTGCCTGTCAGTCGCTTTTGCCCAATATTCAAGTGCTTTTTCGCTGTTTCCCTGCTTCGCGTACAGGACTCCCAGGTTAAAATTAGCCTGCTTATATTTCGGGTCTATATCCAGCGCTGACAGAAATGCCGCCTCTGCGCTTTGAAAATCATTTACCTGCGCATATATGACCGCGACATTATTATAAATCTTTTTAAGGTAATCGGAGTCTTTTGAGCCCAATGTGAGCAATGCCTTCTGGTATCCTGACATAGCCTGCATAAAATCGCCCTTCTTCTGGGCAGAAACAGCCTCATTGTAGTAATCAACTCCATATTCACGGAATCTTTCGCCGGCATGACAAAACCCGCAAGATGCGGATAATATCAGGAAAAGGCACAATAATCTTTTAGATATCACAACTGACCCCTTTCTTTAAGTACGCCGGGTTTTGACCGTCAAAAAATTTTTATGTCGGGGCGACAGGACTTGAACCTGTGACCTCTTGCTCCCAAAGCAAGCGCTCTAGCCAAGCTGAGCCACGCCCCGTAAAATACCTTAGTAATTAGCCACTAATTATATCAACTGCTTTTATTTTTCTCAATATATTTCTGGATAATCTTTTTTGATTTTACCAAAGCGCGGGACCTGTGGCTCATACTGTGTTTGACTGAAGGCCCAAGCTGTGCAAATGTCTTTTTAAATCCAGGGATGATAAACAAAGGGTCATAACCAAAACCGAAATGCCCCTTGGTCTTAAAACCTATTAAACCGCCGCATTTACCCTCGGCTACGTCAATAAGCCTTCCTTTGTCAGCTATGGCTACGGCACAGACGTAATGCGCCCTTCTTTTTGATAAAGACAACCCTTCTAATTCTTTTAGAAGTTTTTTGTTGTTTTTTTCGTCGTTTTTATCTTTTCCGCCGAACCTTGCCGAATAGACGCCTGGCCTGCCGCCCAACGCATCAACGCATAGGCCTGAATCTTCTCCCAGAACAAGACTCGCTGTCACCTTTGATATCCTTACGGCTTTCTTGATTGCGTTTTCTTTGAATGTCTTTTTGTTTTCGACTATCCTTGGGCTGCTTGAGAGGTCTGCAAGCGATGTTATCTTGAGGTTTAGATCTTTTAAGATCTCCTTAATCTCCTTTAACTTTTTTTTATTTTTAGTCGCAACGAGTAATTCCATAATCATACCGGAGCCGGGCTATAAAACATCCTTTAACAGGTTTCTCTGCATATCGATCAGATCCTCTATCCCCCGCTTAGCCACGTTAAGCAGTTTATCCATCTGCTGCTTATCAAAAGTCTTTCTCTCTGCTGTCCCCTGAATCTCGATAAATTCGCCCTTTGAGGTCATGACCACGTTCATATCCACATCAGCCCGCGAATCTTCGTCATAAGCCAGGTCAAGAAGTATATCCCCGTTTACGATGCCGACACTTGTGGCTGCGACAAAATCCTTGACCGGAATCTTGTTTATAAGGCCGCCTTTCTTGATTTTATTAAGGCTGTCAACGAGCGCAATAAAACTTCCTGTTATTGAAGCTGTCCTTGTGCCGCCGTCGCCCTGTATGACATCGCAGTCTATCCAGACGGTGCGTTCTCCTAATTTTGACATATCGGTGACGCAGCGCAGAGATCTTCCCACAAGCCTTTGTATCTCAAAAGTCCTGCCCGAATCTTTTCCCCTCTGGATGCGCGTCTGGCAGGAACGCGGGAGCATCCCGTATTCCGCGGTGACCCATCCGTTGCCCGAACCTTTTAAAAACGGCGGCACGGATTCTTCGACTGACGCGGTACAGATGACCTTGGTATTACCGAGTTCTATAAGACAGGACCCTTCAGCATATTTCAGGTAAGAACGGGTGATGTTGACTTTTCTCATCTGGTCCAAAGCCCTGTTGTCGCTTCTTGTCATTAAATGCTCCTTTCGATTTTTAGTCCGTTCAAGCAGAACAAATCTTATTTTTTCCTTCGCCCTTTGCTTTATATAATGCCTGATCCGCAAGTCCCACCAATTCGTCTTTATTCATGCCTTCTCGATAGGTCGCGACTCCTCCGCTCACCGTTACGCGCATGACCTTGCCTGTCTGTCTGTTGAACATATCCTGCTCTTCTACAGACCTGCTTATTTTTTCGGCGACAAACTTTGCGCTTTTTAAAGTCGTAAACGGAAGGATGACGACAAATTCGTCTCCGCCGTAGCGGCAGACGATATCCACCTCGCGCACGTTCATCTTTATGATCCTGGCAACGTGTTTTAAAACGGCATCGCCTTCAAGGTGTCCATAGCTGTCGTTGTAGGTCTTAAAAGAATCCACGTCGAACATCATGATGCTAAGGGCATGCTTGTACCTCTGCGCCCTCATGATTTCGACTTTAAGCTGTTCCTGAAAATACCTGTGATTGGAAATATTGGTAAGGGCATCGGTTACAGCAAGAGACGAAAGCTTTTCGCACAGCCTTATGTTTTCGATCTGTGTCACTGTCTGATGTGCAATAAGGGTCAAATATCTAAGATCGTCCTTTGTAAACACCCTGGTTCCTGCAAGTTTATCGGTAACATTCATGACTCCTATCACATGGCTATCTATTTTAAGAGGAAGCGAAATGAAAGATTTAGTCTTATATCTTGACCTCCTGGAAGTAAGATTAAGCCTGGGATCGGAATCTATATCGCTGACAAGCAGGGTCTCGCCTTCTTGTGCAACCCAGCCGGCTACAAGCTCACCGATCTTTACTCTCAGCGCGACTTTTTCCTTATCCAATCCTTTAGAGCCTCTAAGAACAAGATCCCCTGTCTTTTCATCCACCATCATCAAGGAAGATTTCTCTGCATCAGCTATCTGTAAAACTCTTGAAGTGACAAAATCAGCCAGGTCATCGAGCCCTAAAATGGCTCCTATCTTGTTGTAAGAATCAAGTATAATCTCCAATTTGAATTTTTCCTTTTCAAGCCTAACCAGCAGATCTTTGTTTTTTAATATCAGGCCGTACTTCTCAAGCCCGCGCTTGATTACGAGTTTTAAATGGCCTATGTCAAAAGGCTTTATTATATACTCGTATGCGCCTGCCTTTAACGCTTCTATAGCAGACGATATCGTCGCGTATCCCGTAAAGATTATGAAGCACGTTTCAGGGTATTTTCTCGCGATCAGGCGGATCAGGTCTATTCCCTGGATATCAGGCAATACCAGATCCAGAAGCACCAGGTTAAACTGATGTTTACTTACCTCTTCGATGGCTTCAGAACTTTTATTTACGGTGACCACGGCGTAATTCTCATCCGCAAGGCCGGCCTTTAAATGCTCACAGAGGATCTTGTCGTCGTCTACAATAAGAATTTTTTCTGATTTTTCCATTTTACTGCTCCGTTTTAAAATAAATCATTTATTCAACAGCCGTCAATCGGCAAAATTTCAGGAAATCATGATTGTTTTACCGGCAAACTCACAGTAAAAGTGGTCCCCTCGTTAAGCCCCGAATGAACCTGTATATGGCCTCCATGAGATTCTACTATACTTTTTGAGATGCACAACCCAAGACCCAGGCCCCTGTTTTTAGTCGTAAAGAAAGGGGTAAAAAGATTGTCGAGCGTTTCCTGCGACATGCCAAGTCCTGTGTCTACCACTTTGATCCTTATCAGCCCCTGGTCGTTTTGAGTCACGATATTTATCTTTCCTCCGCCCGGCATAGCGTGTATTGCGTTGGTGACCAGGTTTGAGACCACTTCCCGCATCTGTATGCCGTCTATTTTTAATTTCGGGATATCCGGGGCAAAGTCTTTTATTATTTTGATATTATGATTTCTGAACTGGTCTTTAAGGCCAGGTGAAGACAAGAGGTCCTCGATCAGATAATTCATATCCACTTCGCTCAAGACAAGCTGTTTTGGATGGCTGAATTTTAATACATCCGTCAGAAGCGAATTTGCGTGGTTTAAGGCATCGTCTATCCCTTTCAAAGGCCCTGATAATTGCGGGAAATCCTTTCCTGCCTTGTTTTTCAGATTGTAGGCTGCTGTCTGTATCTCGGCGAATACGTTCCTGAGCTCATGGCTTAAGGCTGCAGCCATCCTTCCCATCGCAGCCATGCGTTCGTATGATAAAAGCTGCTTATGCGCTTCCTCAAGCTCCGCATTGCTCTGGCTTACCCTGCTTTGAAGAGTCATGACGTTTCTTGCACATACATCCAGCTGCTGCCTTGTGGCTTTGAGCTGTGCCATAGTATGGTTGAAAAAATCAGCGAGTTCCTCTATTTCATCCTTAGAATCGATCGAGATCCTGTGGTCATAATCTCCCTGGGCAAAAGCGACTATGCCGTTACGGAGTTTATCTATTGATTTGACTATTTTCTCCCCTTTTAAAATGCCGAAGAACATCGACAGGATGATCGCCAGCAATACTGCCAGGGTAAATATCTTTATCAATTTATTCCTAAGATCAAATACGTCTTTTTCAGGTATGCCTATTCCGAGAATGCCTATTATTTTTTTGGCAGAATTGTAAATCGGAGAATATCCTGCCCGATACCAGTTGCCAGCCACATTCATACGGCCGAAATAAAGCTTGCCCTCTTCTAAAATAATCTTTGATATCTCAGGGCTCAATACGCTGCCCAAGACAGTTTCGCCTTTTCGGACAGGCATATTAGAGCAGATCCTTCTGTTTCTCATAAAGATGGTCGAGACCATATCAGTTGATTTTGAGATATCGCAGATGATTATTTTGTCCTTATTGTTCAGAAGATACCCCGCGCTCATAGAGCCTACGATTATCTCGTTTTTGTTTATTACTGGGAGGCTCGCTCTTATGACCATGCCTTCTGTCTCATCCGCTCCTGAAAGCTTTGCTTTTTGGGCGAGTCCTAATTTCAGCAATTCCTTCTCCGACAGGACTTCGGTAGAAACCGACACCTGACCCCTCAATGCCCTGCTTATAAACCTGTCCGGACCGAGGTCAATACCTTCCAGCTCAAGATTGCACATAGAGACAATGACTTTACCGCCGCTATCGGTGATAACAAAAAAATCAAAATCGTTCTTCTTGACTACTTTGACGAATTCATTCCTTAAAAGGTCAAGCTGGTCTTCTTCCATAAGAGTGAACACTCTTCTGTTAAGATCCCGCACAATGTATTTTAATTCATCGAGTTTTCTCTGGTATATACCCATGGAAATGTCCAGCGAATTTTCTATCCTGTGGCTTGATTCACTGACCGCCATCCTGTCCAGGAAAACGATTGAAATGCAAGCAACCGCAATAAAGGGGAGAAGCGAAGTTATCAAAAGCATCTTTATCAGTTTAAAATGGAGTTTTTTCATTCTTGCTTGTAAACGCCTTTGCCCTTAGAATCTATCCCGACAATAAGCGGAAAATCCACTACTTCCAGCCTGAAAACAGCTTCGGGCCCAAGCTCTCGGTAAGCTGCTGCTTTGGAACTTCTAACGCATCTGCTCAATAAAGCACCACAGCCTGCAAGAGCCAAAAAATACACTGCCTTATTTTTCCTTATAGCAGCTGCAACTTCCTTAGAGCGGCTGCCTTTTCCTATCATAGCCAAAAGCCCTTTGTCAAGAAGACAGGGAGTAAATTCATCCATGCGCCTGCTTGTGGTAGGGCCGCAGGAACCTGTGATCTTTCCCGGAGGAGTCTTTGTCGGACCGCAGTAATAAATAACAGCGCCTTTTAAATCAAAAGGCAATTTTTTATTTTTTTTGAGGGATTGTGCTAATCTCTTATGAGCCTGATCGCGGGCAGTATAAATGGTGCCTGTCAACAGGACTTCATCCCCGGATTTTAAATTTTTAATATCGGACCTCTTAAGGGGAGTCTTTATCTTTTTCATAAGTTCGATATCTACAAAACTTTTGTCGCGCTTCTTAATGCATGACAGCTTATGTTCACAGCAACCGGCAGGCCCGCTATATGCGTGGGATAAGCCTCTATTTTGACAGCCAGGGCTGTTGTACTGCCGCCCAATCCCATCGGCCCGATGTTCAGTTTATTGATCTCTTTTAATATTTCATCCTCTAATTCAGATCCGTGATCCGTAATTTTTCTTAGCAGTGCTTTCTTGGCGAGAAGGCAGGCGTAATCTGCAGTGCCTCCTATACCCACTCCGACAACATAAGGTGGACAGGCATCAGGCCCAGCCTGACTGACCGCATCAACGATGAATTTTTTTATATCGTCTAAGTCTGCGGTCGGATTGAACATCCTAAGCTGAGATTTATTCTCGCAGCCAAAGCCCTTCGGTAAAACAGTTATCTTCAGTTTCTTCCCTTTTACAAGATCAACGTGTATCACTGCCGGGTTATAAACAGAGGCGCCTCTATTAAGAGGATCTTTGATGATGGAGTTTCTTAAAAACCCAAGCCTGTATCCTTTTTCTATGCCTCTATTGATGGCCTTGTTCAAATCTCCTTTGATCTGCAGATCCTGGCCGAGCTCGACAAACACGCACGGCATTCCAGTATCCTGGCAGACAGCCAATTTTTCTTTCTTAGCGATCAGGGCATTGTCGATGATAGACTTTAGAATCTTCTCAGCGCGTTTATTTGTCTCTTTTGCATATGCCTGTTTAAGACCTGCTAAAACGTCTTTTCTTAAATCAAGGTTCGCTTTTATGGACAGGTCTTTTGCAGTTTCTGTAATTTTATTCGCGTTTATGATCCTCATGATTTAAACCTTGTATTCTTTGATGACCGTCGTCGTTATCCCGCCCCTTGGATTGAACACCCCTGTGATCCTTGCCCAGCGTGGTTTTGAGGCGCTGACAAAATCTTCCATGAGTTTGTTCACAAAATGCTCGTGGAATACTCCCACGTTTCTAAAAAAAATCGCGTACATCTTTAAAGACTTCAACTCAATGCAATATTTTCTCGGTGAGTATTCGATTTTGATCGTCGCGAAATCAGGAAGCCCTGTTTTTGGGCAGATACATGTAAATTCCGGGATCTCTATGTTTACAGTATACACTTTATCCGGATACTGGTTTTTCCAGACCTCGATCCCGGGCGTTTTAAGCCTTCTGATATCCTTCTGAAGCCCCTCATAACTGGATCTCTTTTCCACTATTTCACTCCTGCGAGTTTGTGCATCTGGGGTATGATGCGGGCATTAAGATTGTTTTTTAATGCCATTTCCCTAAAAAGGCCTATCTTCGCCTCAAGGCTTATATAATTTTGGCTGCTGTCAGGCTGCAGAACGAAAACAGCCTTTGGATTGATCCTGCGAAGCATGATGATCGCTTTCTTTAGGTCTTCTTCCCTGGTTTCCTCGCAAATGACAGACTTGACAAAGACTTCTTTTTGGGAGGCGATTTTTAAAAAAGCCGCGTGTTGTGCAAGATAATCCAAAAGGCCGGTTGAACTTGCGAGTTTTACGTCCATCGCAACTACGTCCACAAAATCTATGACTTCTGTCAATGCATAAGGCAATGTCCCGTTTGTCTCAAGATAATTTTTATAACCTGCGTTTTTAGTCAGGACCAGGATCTCTTTTAAGAAATCCTTCTGCAAAAGAGGTTCGCCTCCGGTAAAAGAGATCGAATGAAAATCCCTGCCGCAGGAAAGTATCTGCGCTAACAGGATCTGAGGCTGGTATTTTCTATAGGTGTCTATCCTTGTGTCGCAAAACCTGCACTTGAGGTTGCAGCCGTAAAAACGCACGAAGATCTGGCGCTCTCCTGCGTAAATACCTTCTCCCTGAATGCTGGTAAATATCTCTGAGATCTTTCCGGTCATCTTAGCCTTTTAAAGCCGGATCTTTTATCCCGGCTTGCCTAAAACCCTTTGCCCTGAAATAACAGCTGTCGCATTTGCCGCAGGGGCTCTTTCCCCCGACGTAACAGGACCATGTCATTTGAAACGGCGCTCCAAGTTTTTTCCCCAATCTGATTATCTGCGCTTTCGTCTTTTTTATCAAAGGTGCGCAAATCTTTATTTTTTTTCCCTCTACGCCTGCCTTTGTGCCACAGGAAGCTGTCTCTTGGAACGACCTGTAAAATTCCGGGCGGCAGTCAGGATAACCGCTGTAATCTATTGCGTTTGCTCCGATAAATATTGCTTCTGCGCCTATTGTCTCGGCATATGACAAGGCATAACTTAAAAATATAATGTTGCGTCCTGGCACATAAGTAGAAGGTATCGCAGAACCATAAGTTGGTGTTTTAGGCCGTTTCAGGATACCTGTCCTTTCATCCAGAAGGCTTGAGCCTTTCCATGGCAGATTGATCCTTAAGACCTTAAAACCGCAGCCGGCATAGCGGCAAAGCCTTTTTGCAGCTTCGACTTCTTTTTTGTGGCGCTGGTTATAATCAAAGATCAGACACTCAGGGACAAATCCCTTTCTCTTTGCAAAATACAAACACGTTGAAGAATCAAGCCCACCGGAAAGCAGGACCACTGCTTTAGGCATAGATTTCTTTTTTTTATTCCTCATATGTGGCGCAGCTTGTCGTATTTTCCCAGACCGTCACTTCTTTAAGCTCGGGTATATGCTCTTTTATGCTGTCGTAAATATATTTTGCCAGGTTTTCCGAGGTAGGATTTGCTTTTTTAAAAAAAGAAATGCTGTTGAGGTACTTGTGGTCGAGTTTATCCAGCACTCTATTCAAATGCCCCTTAAGGACTTTAAAATCCATGACCATGCCTGTCTTATCAAGCTTTTCTTTAAGAACGACTGCTTCCACTTTCCAGTTGTGTCCGTGCAGTTCCTCGCATTTGCCTTTATAGTGCCTCAGGTTATGAGCGGAGCTGAAACTCGCTTCTACTTTTAGCCTATATGCCATTTGTCACTTTCCTTGCGTTTTTTATTGGCTTACCCAGGAATCTCTGTGCAAGGCCTGTAAACCATTCGGGATTGTCGCTTACATAAAATTTGTGGCTTGCCTTTTTTCCCGTGTTCAAAAGATTTTCCGAGCTTAATATCTTCTTCACCTCTATTGCCACCTGTTTTGCGGAATCTATCAAAGTGACGCGGCTGCCCATTACTTGCCTTATTACGGGCCTAAGCAAAGGATAATGAGTGCATCCGAGTATTACCGTATCGACTTTTGCATCTTTTAGAGGCTTAAGATAATCTTTAGCCACATTTAAGACAACGTCTCCGGAAAGCCAGCCTTCTTCTACAAAAGGAACAAACAAAGGACATGCCAGCGCAGTGACTTTTATCTTAGGGTCCAGATGCTTTATCTGGTCCTCGTATGCCTTGCTTTTTATTGTGCCCCTGGTCCCGATGACCCCGATGCGTTTGTTCTGCGTGGCGTATACCGCTTCCCTGACGCCGGGGCTTATCACTCCGATTATCGGCACTTTAAAATGATGTTTTATCACCGGAAGCGCAAGGCTTGAGACCGTGTTACAGGCAACGCATATTAGTTTTACGTCTTCTTTAAGTAAAAAGAGGATGTTCTCGATGGAGAAACGTATTACTGTTTCTTTGGATTTTATTCCGTAAGGAACGCGCGCGGTATCTCCGAAGTAGATTATGTCTTCGCCGGGCAGCTGGAGTATCAGCTCTTTTACTACTGTGAGGCCTCCCACGCCTGAATCAAAAACACCAATCGGTTTCATAGATCATCTTTCTTAGTTTTTAAGGCTGAAATTCTGTCCGCGGTCAAGCTCAAAGTCGCTCTAGCTCTTTCGCATATTCTCTTATGCCGTCTCTGATACATTCTGCAAGGCGTTTTCTGTGCCCTGTTTCGTAAAGCCGATTTTCCTCGTTTAGATTAGACAGAAAGCCTACTTCGATAAGCACTGCCGGTATGCATGAGCCGCGCAGGACGCAGAAGTTAGCGCCTTTAGCGCCTATGACCCTTGTGTCTAAATTCCTGCCTATTGTCTTACAGATTGTCTTTGATAAAATGACGGATTCGGACTTGTTATAATTGTTGACCATATCCCAGAGGATGGCCTTTAATTCAAGGCTTGAGCTTGCAAAACAGCTTCTGTCAAAATTAAGCTCCTCGTTCCTGGCAGCAGATAATGCGCGCACAGAATCGCTTGATTTCGGAGCTACATAATATACCTCAAAGCCGTTCAGGCCTTTAACGGGATTTGCGTTTGCGTGTATGCTTACGAAAAGGTCTGCCTTGGAATTGTTGGTCATGGTCACGCGTTCGCTTAATTCCACAAACCTGTCTGTGGAACGGGTCATCATAACTTCGATCCCCTGAGCCTCCAATAAACCTTTTAGCATTTTCGCTATGTCTAAAGTCACTTCCTTTTCTTTCAGCCCGGTCCTTCCTGTTGCTCCGGGGTCTTTGCCGCCGTGACCGGCGTCAATGATCACTTTTTTTATTTTATAAAAAGAAGGTTTTACGCTTACGAAAACAGGCACATCTTTAAAAATGTTGTCCAGTATCTGCTGCCTGAACTTATTCGGCACGACGATCGCCCCTGCATAGACATCTACAGGATGGTTGAGCTGTTTCCTGGAGCCGTCGACATAGACCATGCCGTCGCCGACACGCAGCAGTATCAAATGGCCCTGTTTCTTAAGTTCCACTGTCCTTGTCAGGGTGTCATATTCATACCGGATGCCTTTTAAATCGCAGAGGCTGCTCAATGATAAGTAAGTCGCTCCGTCAATAGTGTAAGAAGGCACGCCTGCCTGCTTTGGCACAGTGGCACAGCCGCAAATGCCAAGAAAGAGGCAGAAAAAAATTATTATTATGTATTTTTTATTTTCGCTGATAGTTTTTGTCATTTAGTAATTTTGGTGGAGGTGGGCGGAATCGAACCGCCGTCCTCAAGTTTATGTATAAGAAGCGCTACATGTTTAGTTTATCTTTTTTGGTCTCGCAAACCCAACTCCGATAAACAGGATTTGGGCTTGCCAGCCTCTAAAGGCTCTCGCCTCTTCCGGCTAAAGGCGAACCGGAAAAAGCCAGCCTGTAACAGAACCCTAATCTACCTCCAGGCAGGGCAGGTTAGAGCGTACGCTTATTGAGCGTACTGTAACGCTGGAGTTGCAGAAATAGCTGCAAATTCAAGCGTCTGGATTGAAGTAGCGAATAAATTCGCTGCCTCAGGAGCTTCAGACTGAGAATTTGCTATTCTCTCCGCAGCTTCAATCAGACTTGCGTCTTCTGCGTTTAGTTTTTGCAAGGTGTTTTAAGAGGCCTCCCTGCAACCTCTACATGCTCTTCTTACCGATCAAACTCAAGTCGAGACCTATTCACCCCCCGTTTTAGTCAATGAGCGATTTAAAAAGCCGGCAGCCGGACTTTTTCGAAACGCCTGAAGCGTTCCAAATCAGAAACAGAAACATCTATTGCCCTGTTGTTTTCTGAAAGATCGATAAATGTAAATTTGTCAAAATCTTTATAGTCATAGCCGTCTATCACGTTTTTTACGATTTCAACCATCTCCACTCTCTTTTCATCTGCTGTCATGTCAAAAGGTATTCTATTATATCCTTCTACGAATTTCCGGTATACCCTCCATTCGATCTGTTTTAAGACGAATTCCTTAATCGTCAGATCGTGATAATCGATATGCTTTCCTTCAAAATCATGATAGGCATTTGTGACTGTTTCTCTATAAACGGTCAGACGCCTCAGCGCCTCTCCGGTAAACTCTAAACCCACAGAATATTTTTGAATATCCGGCCAATACATAACATAAAATTCATCTTCAGTAGGTGTTTTTAAACTTACATTGGTGACCACAAGGACAATAAACTTAAACGGCAATAAACTGCGCAATTGGAGGTTCCTAAGCTCACCCAGGAGATTTTGCGTGAGGTAGCTTATCTCGCACGCAGCAAATGTCAACCTTTCTCCGGCAGGCCTTGGCTCAAAGGGATTCTGCGATGGTATATAATAATCCACTTCCAAAGTCCCGTTACCTTCATCTTTGGTTTCAGACAAACCGATCCTTTTGCCGGTAAAGGCAAGATAAAGCCACATTGTCTCGCCCGTTCTTTTTGGGACAACATGCGCCTGATATTTTGTCCTGCAGATATTGACAAACTCAGTCCCGAAATTGTCTCTTGTAATATTTACGGGCGCTGTTTCTTTATGCCTTATCCACAAAAGCACTGTCAGCGCCAGAACCAGGATTCCGATGGCTATAATGTTTACCCTGTTCAAAACTTTCTCCGCAGTTTAAAATCTATTTTTTCTCGCTTGCCCGCGTTTTTCCGAACGACTTAAAGATAGCCTCCATCTGGTCATAATCCAGTTCCTGTTTTTGCAGCAGTTCGGCAGCGAAAGTATCAAGCAACTGCCGTTCCCGTGTCAATGTCTGCTCTACGTCGGCTAAAGAATTTTTAAGTATCTTCTGGATATCTTCATCCATTTTCTTCAGCGTATCATCTGAAATAGGCAGCTTCATCTCGATAAGATCTGAAAAATTCCCCAGCAAACCGCTATCTCCCATGCCCCATTGAAATACCATAGCATGTGCGACCAGAAGCGCCTGTCCGAAATCACTGGAGACACCAGCACCGGTAAAACCGAATTTTAGTTTCTCGGCTACATATCCACCCAAACAACACTTGATGCGGGCAATTGCTTCCTTTTGGTCAAAGGAAAGCGTCTCCTCTGTAATATTCGACCAGCTCACCCCAGCCGAAGATCTTCTGGGAATAATGCTGACTTTAAAAACGTCTCTTTTAGGCTCGAACAAATACGTAATAATAGCGTGTCCAGCTTCGTGATATGCAGTAACTTCCTTTTCCTCCTGAGAAAGTTTTATCCGCTGGCGCAACCCCAGCTCGATCCGTTCAAATGCTTCGGTTATCTCCTGCAGCGAAACTTCGTCTTTCTTGTTTCGCACTGCCAGGATCGCTGATTCATGCGCGATATTGGCGATATCCGCCGGAGAATTACCGACAGTGATCCTTGCAAGCCTGGCGAAATCTACTGAATTCTTGTCAAAAGCGATCTTTGAAAAATAGTATTCGAATAATTTCTGCCGGTCTTCAAGAGTCGGCAGATAAACATAAATTTTTCTGTCAAATCTTCCAGGCCGCAAAAGTGCGGCGTCAAAAAATTTCTCTTTCATGTTTGTAGCGCCGATAACAATAATATTGAATTCCTTATCGGCTGACTTAAGCCCGTCCATCTCCACTAATAATTGATTCAGGGTCTGGTTGTGCTCGCTATGGCCGCCGTGCCCCATATCCTGGGAGCGTTTTGCGCCCAAGGCATCTATTTCATCCAGGAAAAGAATACATCCTCCATGAACCTCTGCCAGTTCTTTTGCTTCCATGAACATCCTGCGAACGCGCATAGCACCAACGCCTACATACATCTCTACGAATTCAGAGCCGGATTTGTATATAAAGGGGAGCTTGAATTCATGCGCCATGGCGCTGGCTAAGTAGGTCTTTCCGCATCCAGGCGGCCCGAACATCAAAAGTCCTTTAATTATCTTGCCGCCGACTTTCTTTAACCGCGCGCGGTCCTTGATCAATTCCACGACTTCTTTGGCTTCTTCCTTTGTCTCATCCATACCAATGACATCGTTCCAGGTTATGCCGGTCTTGATAGTGCGCGCTTCAGCGAGCGCTTCTGCCTTATCAGGGCGTCTCTTGCCGAATTCTTTAAAAATCACGTCTATCTGGTCATAATCCAGTTCATTTCTGGCCAGCAAATCCTGCACCAGCCGCTCGACAATCTCTTTGTTCTCCCGAAGTGCGTTATTGACTTCCCATAAACAGGAATCTATGATCTCTTCGACATCCTTGTTCAAATCCTGCTCGATCATCACTGACGCCCTTCCGCTATCGAAATTCCCGATATGGCTGGATTTTCCCATACCCCAGCGCCAGACCATATTATGCGCGATCTGGTTGGCATATTCTAAGTGATTCTCAGCAGTATCAGAAGTATTTCCGAATTTTATCTTCTCGCAGCAGTAGCCTGACAACGATACCTTGATTTCGGAGATAAGCATATTTTTGTCCCGGCTTAAGACATCCTCCATTTCTGAAGTCATGAAAACAGAGATCGACTTCCTTCCGTGAGGGAGTATTGAAGCCTTAAAAACGTCCTTGGTAGGGACATAGAGATACGTTACCAGGATCCTTCCTGCTTCGTAAAATGCAGCGCGCGTCTTCTCGTCGATTCCCATACGGAATTTTCGTTTAAGCCCGAGAAGCACCCGGTCTCTGGCAGCATTAATATCCTCTATTGTAAGAGAAGATTTCTTATCTCTCTGGCTTATAATGATCGCCTCTCTGACGAGATTTGCTATTTCAGCAGGAGAAAATCCCACTGTGATGCGCGCGAGCCTTTCTAAATTAGCTGTCTGGCGATCATAGGAGACCTTTGACAAATAATACTCGAGGATCTTCTTGCGGTCTTCGATATCCGGAAGATGGATATATATCTTTCTGTCAAACCTGCCTGGCCTTAAAAAAGCAGCATCTAAAACTCCTTCGGTCATATTTGTTGCGCCAAATACGACGATATTATCGTCCCTGCCGCGCAATCCGTCCATTTCAACAAGCAGCTGATTTAAAGTTGTATTTCTCTCGGTCTGGCCGCCACCGCCGAGATCCCTGGTCCTCATCAGTCCGAGCGCATCTATCTCATCAATAAAAATAATGCAGCCGCCGTGAAGATCTGAAAGCTGACGGGCGCGCTTGAATAATTTACGCACCCTTGATGCTCCGACTCCCACAAATATTTCGGTAAACTCCGAGCCTGACATAGACAGGAAAGGAAGATTTGTCTCGGTTGCCAATGCCTTGACAAGATAGGTCTTGCCGCAGCCAGGAGGGCCAAAAAGCAAGACTCCTCTAAAGATCTGAGCGCCCTTTTTCTCAAGCGCTACGCGGTCGCGTATCAATTGCACTACTTCCATAGCCTCTTTTTTTGCCTCATCCATGCCGATGACATCTGACCAGCGCACGCCTATCTGGTCTCCTTTTACAGCGTCTTTTACGGTCCTTGTCAAAGAACTGAGCATTCCGCCCTGAGTCATCAAAGACATGAAAGAAAGCGCGAGAGCAAAAATAATCGCATTGAGCACAGAGGTATAAATCAAAAAAGGAAAAGAAGCTGCGGTGCGCTGTTTGCTGACTATATCCATTGTCTGATATTCTTTCATGCCGACGATCAAAAAGACATACACCGAAGTGAGTATAACGCTGATTATCAATGCAACCACGATCTTTATCCAATGGAGTTTAAAAAACATACGAAATTTTCTCGAAAAAGGATCTGACGTCGTCATTATTTATCCCCTGTTTTTTGTCATACGCTTGATCTTCAGTTCGGCTTCCCTCTTTTTGATATCATAGCGCTTATCATAAAGCCTTTTGCCTTTGCACAGCGCAAGCGTGATCTTTGCATATCCCCGCGCATTGAAGAATGCGTTCAAAGGGACCAAAGTGAACCCTGATTGATTGACGCGGCTAGCCAGCTTGTCGATCTCTTTTTTGTGCAAGAGAAGCCTTCGCGGCCTTTTTTCAGCGACATTGAGATAACTTGCTTCGGCATACGGGCTTATGTGCATGTTGTATAAAACGACCTGCCCGTTTTCAACTCGCGCAAAACTGTCGGTAAAATCGGCTTTGCGGGCGCGGAATGATTTGACTTCGCTCCCCTTTAATTCTATGCCGGCCTCAAGGGAATCCAGGATCTGATAATCCCGGTATGCTTTTCTGTTTGTCGTTATAACCGTACTCATTTTATCATAGTTATCATAAAATATAAACCTAAAAACAGGGGTATCGTAATAAGGCCGATTACGTGGCCGTAAAAGATGCCCTGACTTATCAGATGGTCCTGTTTTTTGTAGCTTGAGATGAGCACCGAAAGATTAGTAGCCGGAGGCATGGCAAGTTCTACCATAATAAGAAGGCCCAGCAATTCCGGCAACTTCAGCAAAAAAACAAGCAATAACCCCAGAGCAGGAAGGATAAAAAGCTTTGCCGATGCCAGAAGCATCATGGCTTTTTTATCTATCTTTGCCAGATGTATGGCTGCGATATTGCCTCCTACTATAAAAGTAGCCAGGGGCAATGTGCAGTCGCCGGTCAATTCAAGGGGTTTTATTATCATAGGCGGTATAAATTTATTCAATCCGAAAAATACAAAGATCAGGCCTATCAAAGTAGACACAACCGGAGGGCTTAAAAGGCTCCACCAGTCGAATTTCTTGTCTTTGGAGAAGGTCAAAAGATATATCCCGAACGAAAAAAACAGGAGGTTAAAACCCAGTAAAAAAAGAAAAAGATAGATGAACATCACGTCTGCCTTGTAAGCGGGCAGAAGCGATGCAAACAAAACAAGCGGCAAATACCCTGAGTTCTGAAAAGAGACAAGGCTTAAAAACTGCAGTTTCTGTTCTCCTCCCTTTATAAAATTCGTAAAAAAACCTCCTATAAGCAGGCCTACGGATGTGATTGCCAGGCTTATCAACGGAAAAATCCACCAGTCAGAATACAGGGAAAAATCGAAGTCTCTTATTAACCTGCAGAAAATAAGGACAGGCAGGGTCACCTCGATTACAAGGCGGCTTAATGCATTTAACCCCTCTGCTCCTAAGAGGTTTCGCTTGATAAGGAAATAACCTATGGCTCCAAGAAGAAAGCTCGGCACCACCCCCAGAGCAGTTATCTTAAAAGATTCCAGGAACATATTTTCCCCTTTCAGGACTATATATTATAACAGCAAAAAATATTGCCGGCAACCTAAAATAAAGAATAACCGTTGCACCGTTCGGGACGGTACAGCGGCCAGGATTTTTGAGGTTGACAGTTAGAAAATAGTAGAATATACTTTATGGATAATGCGGAGGTGGCGGAATTGGCAGACGCGCTGGTCTCAGAAGCCAGTGACGCAAGTCATGAGGGTTCAACTCCCTCCTTCCGCACCACTTTCACACCGGTGTTAATTATTATTCCACTTTTTAGAGGCTTGTTTGTAGGAATCAAACGCGCTCTTTTTAGAGAAGTCGTTTCTGACAAGTCCGAAATTATCTACGCCATTTCCCCAGTGATTGTTCGTATCCCTGAAAAACGCCCAGAAGACCTTTTCGACTGAATCAAGCACAAGCAACTGATCGAATACCTGCTTTACCCACCTTGCCTGATCCTGCTCGCTAGGATTTTTCCCCATCCACCAGTTTTTTACCTCAAGACCCCTCTTGACTCCAGGACACCCTATCTCAGTGACCCAGATTTTTTTAAAGCAATCTCCGTTTCTGGACATCACCTTTCGCGTTGCATTCAAAAAAGAAACTGCCCTTTTTATTGCGATCTTATCAATGGGAGTCTCAAATATATGCACGTTTAAAATATCAAAATAATCTCTTGAACCGTTATCATAAAGACGGTTGACGCTGGACAAACCGCTGCTCAGACCACCGTTCAAGACCAAAGCCTCGGGATCTGCCTGTTTTATGGCAGTATAAGCATCTTTTAACAAAACGCAATATTGCTTTAATCCGTCCTGAGGCTCCCAGTAGGTGTGCGAGTCAGGCTCATTCCAGATCTCCCAGTATTTTATCCTGTCTTTGTAACGTTGGACCACTGCGGTTGCATATTTTACAAACATCGAATTGTCATCCGAAGGGTGATTCCACTTTCCAACTGGAGAGGCCCAGTCCGCAGTATAATCAAGAAGTCCGAGTATCTTTATCTTATTTTTGCACAAAATGTCTACGATTTTATCGTATTTGGAATAATCGGTTTTTCCCTGTACGGGTTCGATGTCCTGCCAGATAAAATCCATCCTGACTATCCCCACCCCTGCTTCTTTCATAAGGGCTATTCCCTTTTTGATAGACGCTTCATCCGGATATTGAAAACTGTTCCAGGAATGGTTCCAGTACAAAAATTCCAAGACTCCGAACGGATTGCCTTTGTATTTATCATCAGCTCCTGCCATATGCTCTCCCGCGTAAAAAACTATTGATAGAAACACGAGAATAAAAATAAAACTCTTATTCATGTTTTTTTTCTTCTATGTTTACGTAGTCTTTAAAATCCAGGGGTTCTCCCAGCTCCTGCTTTACCACGCGGATCCTGTCAGGGGGATAGGGGTGAGTCTTAAAATATGTCTTAGGCATTAAAGGCTTTCTGCGGTTTTCCTCCTGAAGTTTTTCAAGGAATGTGATAATGCCGTGAGGATCGTAACCTGCTGATTTCGAGTAACGCGCAGCCAGCTGGTCAGCAAGAAGCTCATCCTCTCTGCCGTAACCAAGAAGAAGCTCTGTAAACGCGATATCAGCGGCATTGGTAACCTGGCCGTTTTTTGCTACAGGAATAGTCGCTATCCTTAATAAAGAATACCCCATCAAAGCCTGAAGTTTTTTGATGCTGTGCCTTGCTACGATATGTCCTACCTCATGCGCCAGAACTCCTGCCAGCTCGTTATCGTCCTTTACTTTATCGACCAAACCTTTATTTACGTATACAAACCCTCCCGGCAACGATACGGCGTTGACTTCCTCGCCTTCCATCACCTTAAAGGTATAATCTATATCTTTTCTGTCAGAGACAGAAGCAACTTTCCTGCCTATATCATCCACCCGTTTTTGCATTAACGGGTCCTGCACCAATTTGAATTTCTTTTCTATTTCCTTCGACATTGACCTGCCGATATTTATCTCCCTGTCTGTTGAATAATAAAAAGACTCTTGTTCTCCGGTGACGACGTTGTATTCAGTCGAACAGCCGGATAAAAATGCGCCGGATAAAAGACAGCAAAGGAAAACCGCAAATATTTTGACATCCAGTTCTTTTAGCATCTGATACAGTTTTCTCAGCGGCAAACCTACCACATTATAAAAACAGCCTTCGATCCTTCGGATAAAAAATGCGCCTTTTCCCTGTATATCAAAACTGCCTGCTTTGTCCAGAGGAGATATGTATTTAAAATACCCTTTGATCTCTTTGTCCGTAAGTTTATCCAGGTATATCTTTGTCTTTTCGCATGAGACTTTTATTTTGTTTTTGTCCTTGTCGATAACAGCGATACCCGTATAAATCCACTGTGGTTTTCCTGAGAGCATTTTGAGCATTTTAGCTGCATCGGCCAGATTCTCAGGCTTTCCGAACAAGCGTTTTCCTTCGACTACGACCGTATCAGCTGCGATCACAATGCCGCTTTGCACCTTTGCGGCTACTGCCTCTGCCTTTGCCCTGGCGTTTTTCTTGACAAGCTGGGCAAATGAGGCTTTGCCTGCCCTTGTCTTCTCCTGCACTCCGCTGGAAACGACTTGAAACTTCATGCCGAAGATCTCAAGCAATTTTTTGCGCGCTTTTGAATCCGAAGCCAGATAAATTTTTCTCATAACTTGTTACATTCCGGGATTGTCAAGCTTATACATTCCGGGATTGTAAACCTTAAAGGGATTTTGCTGCCGACTCACCTGCCAGATAGCCTGTTGAGAACGCTGCCTGCAGGTTAAAACCTCCGGTATCCGCGGCAACATCTACCATCTCCCCGCAAAAATAAAGCCTTTTGACAAGACGCGATTGCATTGTCTTTGGGTCTATGTCTTTTAAAGATACGCCTCCGCGGGTGATCATAGCCTCTTCCATGGGCCTGGAACATTTTATATCCAAATGAAAATTTTTTAAAGAAAAAACTGTTCTTTGCCTCTCTTCTGCAGTGATCTGATTGGCTTTTTTATCTCTTTTGAGATGAATGCCGTCCAGAAAAACCCCTATCAAGCTCACAGGAAGCAGATTTTTCAAGAGATTGCCGATATTCTTTCTTGGGTTTGTCTTTATTTCTCTTAAAAGCCTGTTATGCAATTGCTCTTGCGATAAGGCGGGTTTTAAATCTATCAGGCAAAAGACTTTTTCTTTGTCCGCCAGCATATCCGCGACAAGCCCGCTTAAAGACAGGACCAAAGGCCCTGAAATGCCGAAATCAGTAAAAAGCAGTTCTCCTATTTCCGAATCTATCGTCTTTTTGTTGTTTGAAAACCTGATCCTTATGTTCTTCAACGTCAGACCCTCGGGCAAAGCTAAATCCCCTTTCACTACTTCCAATGCTACCAGCCCGGGCCTGCAGGGGATTATCCTGTGCCCTGAATTTTTAGCGATCCTGATACCATCGCCTGTCGAACCGGTAAAAGAATAAGATAATCCACCTGTAGCTAAAATGACACTTTCGGCAGGAATAAAACTTTTGTCTTCCAGAAACACCCCTTTGACACGCCCCTCTTCTATGGCAATATTTTTTACCTGGACATCATATATGAGTTTTACTTTATTGCTCCCTAATTCTTTTAACAGCACCTTAAGCACGCTCAATGAACTATCCGATTCCGGGAATACCCTGAGCTGCCTTTCAGTTTTCAGCTTCAATCCTTTTTTTTCAAAAAAATTCATCAGGTCTTTATTAAAAAATCCCCTGAAAGCATCTCTTAAGAATTGGCCGTTGCCGTAAAACCTTTTTAAAAAATCCTCCAGTCCGCAAGTATTTGTGAGGTTACACCTGCCCTTGCCGCTCAAGAGGAGTTTTTTCCCTGCTGAGCCATTTTTTTCCAGGATGGCGACATCCTGACAGAACTGGCTTGCTCTTATTGCTGCCATCATGCCTGCAGGGCCTGCGCCGATTATCACGATTTTGTACATAATTGGTTATTTAAGTTAGTTATGTCAGTTAAGTTATTCGGGTTGTTGGGTTAGTTAAGTCAATCGGGTTTAGAAGAAGAGGGAAAAACTCAGACTCCCAAGTCAGAAAGAGTAAAAATAGATTCAAGTTTTAAACCGGCCAGGTCCAGATTTTCCTTCGCGCCTTCGTTCCTGTCTACGATAACAATGGCCTTGACTACTTTGATCTTCATGCCATCCAGCACCTGTTTTGCTTCGACCAGCGATTTGCCTGTCGTAGCCACGTCATCCACAAGCACGACCCTGTCGTCCTGTTTTAAAGCAGGGCCTTCTATCTGACGCTGCGTGCCGTGTTCTTTGGCAGCCTTTCTTACGATGAATGTCTTAAGCGGCACCTTATTCAAATGGCTCAAAACAGCGACTGCTCCGACAATCGGGTCTGCGCCCAGCGTAGGGCCTCCGAGCGCATCCGCGCCATCGGCTTTGATCATATCAATCATTATGCTTGCGACAAGATAAGCCCCTTCAGGGGTCATGGTGATGATCCTGCCGTCCAGATAAAAATTGCTCTCTTTGCCCGAAGAAAGGATGAATTTCCCCTTTTTAAAAGCCTCTTTCTTGAGTAACCCCAAAAGCTGACGTTTCAACTCTGCGGCGCTGCTAGTTTCCACTGTTATCCTCTCTTAGTCTTTAAAACTGGGCGCTAAGTCATCGCGTTTGAATTATTAAGCTATTTTACTCTCGTAAAGAACGCATGTCAACCGTATTTGCGGCGATATTCTTTTGACAAATCCCAATTTCATTGTTATTATAAACAAGAGGTGCTTGATGTTTGAATCATTAAGCGGATTTTTAAACGGCCTTGTGGATTTTCTTTATCCCAGGACCTGCGTTGTCTGCAAAAAAAAGCTGACTTTGACTTCGGTGGACGGCATTATCTGCCTGGATTGCTGGGGCAAGATCAAGAAAAATCTTCCTCCTTTCTGCCGGCGCTGCGGCAGGACCTTGCAGAAAAAATCTCCGAATAAAAACATCTGCGCAGGCTGCATTAAGAACCTTGTTTATTTCGACCGCGCCTTCAGCCCCTGTTTGTACGAAGGCCCCGTCAAAGATCTGGTGCATCAGTTTAAATATCAGGGCAAAGATTACCTCGGGCATGTCCTCTCAAGGCTGATGGCTGACTTTATCCGGGAGTTTGCTGTGCCGATGGATATCCTGGACATTGTCGTGCCGGTGCCGCTTTTTAAGACAAGGCTGCGCGAGCGGGAATTCAACCAGGCCCAGATCCTGGCTGAAAACATAGCCGGGATTTTTAACAAAAAACTTATTGTTGATTTTCTGATACGCGTCAAAAACACGCAGACACAGACAGAACTTACGCCCCGGCAGAGGCTGTCGAACGTTAAAGAAAGTTTTCAAGTCAGAGAAGGCTCTGGCTTCGAAGGCAAAAATATACTTCTTGTTGATGACGTCCTTACTACAGGTGCGACCTGTTCAGAGGCTGCCTGCGCCTTAAAAAAAGCTAAGGCGAACATCGTTTTTGTAATAACTGCGGCCAGCTGACCTTTTAAGATCGGGCCTTGAAACACATTGCAATCAAAAATGTCAGAAGACCCGATCTTGAACTCTAGAATATGAAAATACTTAGAAATTATTTCTTAAAAGAACTTATCTTGCCTTTGTTCCTGGCCCTTGTCGTGATTAATTTTGTTTTTATACTGGGCTATCTTGTCCAGATAGCACACCTTGTCATCAACAAAGGCGTGGATATATTAAGCGTAACAAAGTTATTCCTGTTCAGGATACCCGCCCTGCTTACCTATACCCTGCCTATCGCTACGCTTATTTCTGTGCTTTTATCTCTGGGAAGGCTCTCAAGCGACAATGAAATAGTGACTATAAAAGCTAGCGGCATAAATATTTTCAGGCTCCTTTTCCCGCTTTTAATAGTGGGGCTGATCTTAAGCCTTGTGATGGTGATTTTTAACGACCGCGTAGTGCCCTATGCCCATTTTGCCTCAAGGAAGACTCTCGTGCAGGTAGGCATAAAAAATCCCACCGCTGTCCTTGAACCGGGAGTTTTTATAGATTCTTTTGAAAAATACATACTTTTCATTTACTCTATAGACGGCTTCAAGCTAAACAACGTCAGGATATACGAACCTCAGTCCGAAAATAAACCCACGCGCATCATTGTAGCCAAAAAGGGCGAATTCCTCTCCATGCCGGAAAGAAACATGGTAAAACTCAAATTGATGGACGGCTCAGCGGACGAACCCGACCCGAATAACCCCCAGAATTTTTATAAACTGAATTTTAAGAAATATTTTATGACATTAAACCTTGCAAACATGAAGGACAAGGATTCTATAGACAAAAAACCCAAGGACATGACTATAGATGAATTAAGGCAAGGCATAGAAAAATTAAAGTTAAAAGGCATCGACTACACCCCCCTCGTCACCGAAATAAACAAAAAAATTGCCCTTGCTTTTTCTGCCTTCGTATTCATGCTGCTGGGGCTGCCTCTCGCGATAATGACCAGGCGCCGTGAAAAATCCATCAACTTCGGCATCGCATTTCTGATAATAGGGCTTTATTATCTTCTGCTTCTGGGCTCTGAGGCATTGAGCCTGCAGGGATACCTGGACCCGCAACTGGCGCTCTGGATCCCGAACGCGGTGTTCGGTTCGTTAGGATTATACCTCACATACCGCCTATGCGCATATTAGACCGCTATATTTTAAAATCGGTTCTGCACATCCTTCTTCTTTGCGTTTTGGCTTTTTTTTTCCTTTACATCATCATAGACCTTTTTTCCCACCTGGATCTGATATTAGAGAACAAGGTAAGCTTGTCTGTGCTGAAGCAATACTATTTGACTTTCCTGCCTGTGATATTCGTCCAGATCGCTCCGTTTGCAAGCCTTCTGGCCACATTATTCACGTTTGCCAAGTTAAACCAGGATAATGAAATAATAGCCATGCGCTCTTCGGGGCTAAGCATATTCCAGATAACCAAAACTGTCATCGTCTTCGGCCTCATGTTGAGTTTTTTCATATTCTGGATCAATGACAGGTTCGTGCCGTACTGCCTGGACCAGAACAAATCTATAAAAGAACAGATGGAAAAAGGCTCCAGGCAAAAGACCGCCAAAGACCAGCAGGCCTTAAACAGGATAACGGTCTTCGGCGCGCACAACAGGCTTTTTTTTGTAAACACCTTTTATCCTTCAAACAGCACTATCGAGGGAGTCATTATCCTGGAGCACGACGAAAAGCAGAACATCATAAAAAAAATAGTCGCTGACAGGGGAGTCTATAAAAAAGGGCTGTGGAGATTTTATAAAAGCATGACTTATTACATGGATGAAAACGGGCAGTTGATAGGAGATCCTCAATTCCTGGAGGAAGAGATAATGACCATAACCGAACCCCCTCAGGAATTCACCAATCAGAGAAAAACGGCGGATTTCATGAATTTATCGCAATTAGAAGAATATATCTGGAGGCTGTCCAAAAGCGGGGCTACGACAGTCATAAGGAACCTTAAAGTGGACTATTACCAAAGGTTCACTTCCCCCCTGACAAGCCTTATCATAATACTTCTGGGCATACCTTTTGCTTTAAAAATACAAAAACGCGCCACAGGCATGTCTTCGCTGGGGATATCGCTTGTAGTAGGTTTTCTATACTATGTCTTAAACGCGGTCAGCATTGCTCTCGGCAAAGCCGGGATCCTTGCGCCTTTTCTTGCCGCATCCCTAAGCCATATCTGCGCCCTGCTTTTAAGCACCTACCTTATCGGTACTATCCCATAAACAATTCTTTCCATCAAACATTTTGACATTAGTGGGTTGTAGGACACAAAGTTTCAAAGGTTTCAAAAGTTAAAAAGGTTTCAATGGTTTTTTATTATTTATACAGGCGGGGGATACGATTGCCTAAACCGCATACTATTTCATACGGGATGGTACCGGAGAGGCCGGCAAGTTCTTCAGCAGTGATTTTATTCTTGCCCTGCGAGCCTATGAGTACGACCTCATCTCCTATTCTGACTTTGGTACCGCCTACATCGACCATTATCTGGTCCATGCATATTTTTCCGCTTACCCTAAAAACCTTACCGCGGATCAAAACAGGAGCCCTGTTCGAGAGATTGCGCGGATAACCGTCTCCGTAACCCAAGGGAAGGTTTACGATTGTAGTCTGCCTGGGCGTTATATAATCGTGTCCGTAACTAATGCCGTAGCCCTTCGGAACGCGTTTGTAGTATATAATCTTTGTCTTTAAGCTTAAGACCGGCTTTAATTTTAAAGAAAGTTTTGCTACCGGAGACAGGCCGTATATAACAAGGCCGGGCCTGACCATATTAAAATGGCCTTCTTTAAAATTGATAACTCCAATGCTGTTAGCGGCGTGCAGAACAGGGATCGAGATACCTTCGTTATTTAACTTTTTTATCAGGGAATTAAATATTTTTATCTGGTATAAAGTAAAATCCTTATCCATATCGGCAAAAGCAAAGTGGGTAAATAATCCTTCGATATTTACGTATTTTAATTTATCCGCATCTCTTACTAATTTAAAAGCGTCCTTTTGCAGTACGCCTAACCTGCCCATGCCCGTATCCACCTTGATATGAACTTTTATCCGTTTGCCCAGGGACTTTGCCCTTTTGTTTAATGCCCTGGCGAATTCCATGCTGCAGACAGTAGGAACAAGATCATACCTGAAAAGCGGTCCGATATCCTTTTTTAGAATGACTCCCAATACCAATACCGGGCAGTTTATCCCTGCCTGTCTTAATCTTATGCCCTCGTCTATGGAGGCGACTCCGAGATAATCCACTCCGCAGGAAATCAGTCTCCTTGAAACCGGGATAAGGCCGTGTCCGTATGCATCTGCTTTTACGGTGACCAGGATCTTGATATCCGAAGAAAGTAATTTCTTTATCTCAAAAAAATTATGGGCCAGATTCCCCAGATCCACCTCTGCCCACGTCGGCCTGTAGCCTATATTATTTGCCTTGTTTTTCACTTTTTTATTTTGCTGACCTGGCATTCTTTGGGATAAAGATACACGGGGTTCACGGAAAAAGCGGTCTTTAGTTTTCCGCTTTTTATATTTTCCTTTGCAAGCGCTATTATATTCCTTCCCTGGATGAGCCAGTGATCCCTGTCCAAAAAATCTGCCGCCTCTATAGAGTTTTTGATTTTTTCTTTGTAATATAACAGCCCGTCTCCGAGAAATAAGAGTTTATCCTTTGATCTTGCCGGAACGTGTTTTCTTACTTTAGCCGATAATTCCTCGGGTGCCAGCAGCAAATATTGCGAGATCCTTTTCAGTGCGCCTTTATTTTGCGTATAAATAGCCGTATAGATAAGGCCCCTTTTTGCGTCTATGACAGGGATTATGAGATCGCAAACCCCTGCGGCATTCTTTGCAAGGATGTCAAGGCTGGATACAGCTGCTATTGGTTTTTCCAAAGACCACGCCAGCGCTTTGACAGCTGACATGCCGACTCTTACGCCCGTAAATGAACCTGGCCCCTGTCCGCAGGCAAAAAAATCTATATCTTTCATCTGCCAGCCAAGGCTATCCACGACTCTCTTGATAGCGGGCACAAGCAAAGAAGAAAGTCGGGTGCCGACTTCGACATTATAATCCGATACTTTGTCTGCGTCTGCGATTCCGATCGCTAAAACCCTGCTCGAAGTATCAACTGCCAATATCTTCATTGAACTTCTCCAGTAATTGCCTGTAATGGCTTCCTGCTGCGAAAAATTTCAGGGTCCTTCTGTTATTACCTGATATCCTAAGCTCTATCTTTAAAAATTCCTTGGGCATGGAATAACCCAGTTTATCCGCCCACTCGATCACTGAAATGCCTTCGTCAAAAAGATATTCTTCATAACCTAAATTCAGGATGTCTTTCGGATCGTCCAGCCTGTAAAGATCAAAATGATAGATGGGGACCCTGCCGTTATACTGCCGTATCAAAACAAAAGTAGGACTTAGGACTTTGCCGGGCTTGACTTTGAATGCCGAGCATATCCCTCTGGTTAAAACCGTCTTGCCTGAGCCCAGATCCCCGAAAAGGCACACTATATCCCCTTTTTCAAGGTTTAATGCCAGCGACCTGCCTATCTTTAATGTCTCTTTTACTGATGTGGAAACTATCTTCATCTTTAAAAATGCCTGAAACCCCTTATATCAAGTTTTTTTTGCCTTCCCGATTTCGTCAGCAGGTTAAACCCGGATTGCTTTTTGGCTATATGGCCTATCTGAATAAAATAAGGGTTTTTGCACGTCAGTTTTTTTGATTCTTTAAGCGAAAGGGTGAATAACAGTTCAAAATCCTCTCCGGAATAAAGCGCGTCCTGCAATCCGCGGGCCTGTTGATTTATCGGGATCAAATCCTCATATATAACAGCGCCTGCTTTGCTTTCATCCAGTATATGGCCGAGGTCCTGGACCAATCCATCAGAGATATCGATCATGGAATTTATCTTAAAGTTTTTTACTAAAAACCTGGCTTCCTTGAGTCTGGGGTCGAATGCAAGATGCTTTCCTGAGATAGAACCTCCCAGCCCTCCTGTAACGAATATTACATCACCTGGTTTTGCCCCGCTTCTTAAAACAAGCCGCTTCTTTTCGACAAAGCCGATAAGGCTTATATTAACAGTTAATATTTTTGAGGCGCTTATATCCCCTCCCACTATGTTTATCCCGTACTGTCCTGCAAGATGCTTTATGCCACTGTAGATCCGGTCGCAAACCTCTACTTTTGTCCTTTCAGGAAGCGCAAGAGAGACCAGGCAATACTTTGGTATACCGCCGCATGCGGCTATATCGCTCAAAGTTATTGCCAGGGCCTTCCTCCCTATCAGATAAGGGTCGTCTTTGTCTTTGAAATCTACGCCCTCTATAATCGTATCCGTTGTGAATAAAAGATATTTTTCTTTAGTCCATTTTATCACAGCGCAGTCGTCTCCGATCCCTTTTAAAACCGTAGAGTCGGTCCTTATCTGTTTTGTCATGCGTTTTATCAGTCCAAATTCGCCAAGGCCTCTGATCAACATATAGTTTTTATATTCCTTCCAAACGGCGGCCTTATTATTCCCCTTTCGGTGATGATAGCGGTTATCAGCTCATGCGGGGTCACGTCAAACGCCGGATTAAATACTTTAACGCCTTTCGCTGAAATGTTTTTCTTAAAAAACAGCCTTGTGACCTCTTCTCCTTTTCTCTGCTCTATTAGTATGTCTTTTCCTGTTGTTATATGAAGGTCAAAGGACGAAAAAGGCGCTGCAACATAAAAAGGTATCTTGTGATATCTGCTTAAGACCGCCAGGGAATAAGTGCCTATTTTATTCGCGGCATCCCCGTTAGCTGCGATCCTGTCTACACCGGTGATGACCATATCTATTTTGCCAGACTGCATCAAAGCCGCAGCCATATTATCGCATATCAAAGTGACATCTATTCCCTTTTTCTTTAATTCCCAGGCAGTAAGTCTTGCGCCCTGTAAAAGCGGCCTTGTCTCGCACGCAAACACTTTTATATATTTGCCTTTTTCTTTTGCGCTATAGATGACTCCCAGCGCTGTCCCGTAATCAACAGTGGCAAGGATCCCGGCATTACAGATGGTAAGGACTGAATCTTTATTTTTTAAAAACCTCTGGCCTGACAGACCTATTTTTCGGCAAGTCAGCCTATCCTCCTGCAATATCTTTTGCGCCTCGGAAAAAAGGACTTTTTTTATAAAAGCAACCGGCCTGTCCTTGTTCTTTCTTGCTGTCTGCGCCATCCTCTCAAGCCCCCAGAAAAGATTCCTGGCAGTCGGCCTGACAGAACCAAGGCGCATGATCGCTTTATCAATTGCTCTTTGAAAATATGAGAAATTTGTAGCTTTTGAATCCTTTATGCCCAGATAGACACCAAATGCTGAAGCCACTCCCAATGCAGGCGCGCCTCTGATCTTCATTTCTTTTATTGCAGTCCAAAGGCTTTTTAAATCCCT
>Ga0315278_10000643_pt1 | contig 30743 bp, 29 predicted proteins | sample YL17G06_0_MG_FD_203880 | JGI IMG/M metagenome (GOLD analysis project Ga0315278, IMG submission 203880) | Sediment microbial communities from Yellowstone Lake, YNP, Wyoming, USA - YL17G06_0 | ecosystem: Environmental > Aquatic > Freshwater > Lake > Sediment | place: USA: Wyoming | collected... | reverse complement strand
CACCGGCCCGGGCAGGAAGGCCCAGCCGCCAAGGGCCGCGGTCTGAAAGGCCATGCCGATCAGGAGTCCCCGTCGGTATCCGATTCGGCGCAGGAAGAGCCCGATCGGAAGAGCTGTGGCCCCCGTGACGAGCGCCGGCACGCTCGCCAGGAGCCCGACGAACGCCTGGTCGTATCCCAAGGACAGCACGTACAGGTTGAAGAAGAGATACTGGATCCCGAACAGGAAGCCAGAGAGTGACGTCGAGACAAGGTATAGACGCGCGTTCCGGGAGAACGCCCGAACGCGCGCTAGGTAATCCCGCATGCGCCCTCCCTTCGCCGGAGGAACGGATGGTACCCCCATGATGCAAGAAGTCGCAACCCATCCTTGAAAACACACTCCCCGGTCTGTATCGTGTCCTGGAAACAAGGGAGGTCGGCCAATGAAACGTGCCGGAGTACTGACGGGTGGAGGGGACTCGCCCGGGATCAACGCGGCGCTCCGCTCCATCGTGCGCTTCGGGTATCAGCACGGAGTGGAGACGATCGGATTCCTCGAGGGTTGGAAGGGACCAATCGAGAACCTGACTCAGCCCCTGTCCGCCGACCACGTGTCTGGGATTCTACACATCGGCGGTACGATTCTAGGCAGTTCGCGCACGAACCCCTTCAAGATGGAAGGCGCGGTGGAACGGATCCTGGACACGCTGGAGCGCAATGCGGTGGACTACCTGATCGCCATCGGAGGCGACGACACCATGGGGGTAGCTCACAAGCTTGCGCCATACGGTGTCAAGGCCATCGGAATCCCGCAGACGATCGACAACGACATCGCGCAGACCGACTACTCGCTGGGCTTCTGGTCTGCGCTGGAAGCCGTGACCGACGCCCTCGACCGCCTGCACACCACGGCCTTCTCCCACAACCGCGTCCTGATCCTCGAAGTCATGGGGCGGGACGCCGGCTGGCTCAGCCTGATGGGCGGGATCGCCGGCGGAGCGGACGTGATCCTGATCCCAGAGCAGGAGTTCAGCGTGGAGGCCGTGCACCGCAAGATCCTGCATCGTCAGAGCCACAAGAAGCACTTCAGCATCGTGATCATCTCGGAAGGGGCGAGACCGGCCGGACAGAGCGGGCAGGTGGTCGCCGAGGCTGAGGTGGACGCGTTTGGGCACGCCCGGCTGGGAGGAGTGGGACAGTACTTGGCGAATGAGCTCTCCAAACGCATGAAGATGCCGGTCCGCGTCACCGACCTAGCCTACCTGCAGCGTGGGGGAAGCCCCTGCCCGTTCGACCGCATCCTCGCCACTCGCTTCGGAGCCGCGGCGATCGAGTTCGCCCTGGAGGAACGCTTCGACGTGATGACCGCCCTGCATGGGACGAAGATCGAGCCGGTGAGCCTCGACGAGGCCCTCAAGAAGTCCCGGCCGGTTGAGGAGAGCGTGCTCTACCTCGTCGATCTGTTCGACTAGGAGCGCGGCGCCCGTCTAGCGTCGGCGCGCGTCGCGCAGGGAAAGGATTCCCAGGGCGAGCAGTGTCTTCGCATCCTCGATCTTGCCCGCCGCCGCGAGCCTGTCGAGCTCGTGGCGCGCAAACGCCTGAGAGCGGACGATCTCGCTGTCGAGGGCACTCGCCACAGGGAAGGCGCCGCGAGCCAGGAAGAGAGTCATCCGCTCGTTCGTGAACCCTGGAGAGGTGTAGAACGCGCACAATTCCTCCCACGCCTCGGCGTCGTGCCCCGTCTCCTCGCGAAGCTCGCGCTGCGCGCACGCCAACGGGGTTTCCCCTGGCTCAAGTTTGCCCGCAGGGATCTCCCACAGCCGCTTCCCCACGGCATGCCGGTACTGCTCCACGAGGAGAACCCGACCGTCACGCTTTACCGGCAGGATCGAAGTCGACCCGGCGTGCAGCACAACCTCCCGCTGGATCGTATTCCCGTCAGGGAGCCGAATCTCATCGACAACCAGACGGACAAACCCTCCCGGGTGAATCTCCCGCCGTCCAAGCACTGACTCGTCAGGGGAGGGCGTTGTATCCCGCCTCAAGCCCCTGTTGGTTCGTGGCCACGGACTTCCCCTTGCCCTCGCTCTCCAGGAGACGCGTCATGGCCTTCAGGGCGACGTCCAGAGGGATGGCCCCCGTCGCCTTGAGATAGGCCCCCAGGGCGACCATGTTCAGGGAGCGGGGCGCACCGGCTTTGGCCGCCAGATCACCCATCGGCACGGTGAGCGCCCGGATATCCCGCCGCTTGACTTCACGCTCGACAAGCGAGGAATTCACGAGGATAGTCCCCCCCTTGGCGACGATCGGCTCGAACTTGTCGAGGGAGGGAAGGTTCAGCGCCACGAGAGCGGTCGGCTCGTCTACGATCGGCGAACCCACCGGCTCGTCGGAAAGGACGACCGTGCAGTTCGCCGTTCCGCCGCGCATCTCCGGACCGTAGGAGGGAAGCCAGGTCACTTCCAGCCCGTGGGCCATTCCCGCCTGCGCCAGTATCTTGCCGGCAAGGATGACTCCCTGGCCGCCGAATCCCGCGATGATCACCGAGCGTTCCATCCTACCCCCTGTCGACGAGATCTCCGAGTGGGAAGACCTTGGTCACCACCTCGGCCACGTGCTGATTGGCCTCCACGGGCTTCATGTGCCAGTTCGTGGGGCACGTGGCGAGGACCTCCACGAGGGAGTAGCCCTTCCTTTCCACCTGGTTTGAGAAGGCCTTCTTGATGGCCTTGGTTGCCTCCTGGATCCGCTTCGTGTCGTACAGGGCCTGCCGGGTCACGTAGGCGGGCGCTTCGAGCTGAGCGATCATCTCCGAGAAGCGGATCGGGTACCCACACAGCGCGGGGTCGCGGCCGTCCGGCGTGGTTGTCGTCTTCTGATGCACCAGGGTCGTCGGCGCCAGCTCTCCCCCCGTCATGCCGTAGATCTGGTTGTTCACGAAGATGACCGTGATGTTCTCGCCGCGATTCGCCGCGTGGATGGACTCGGCCGTCCCGATGCTGGCGAAATCCCCGTCTCCCTGGTAGGCAAAGACGATGAGGTCGGGCCTCGCCCTCTTCACGCCGGTCGCCACGGCACTGGCGCGGCCGTGCGCCACCTGCAGGGCATCGCAACGGTACCAGCGGTAGGCGAAGACGGCACAGCCGACCGGCGCGATGGCGATCGTCGTGTCGGCGATCCCCAGCTCGTCGATCGTCTGGCCGATGATGCGCGTCAGGATTCCATGGTGGCAGCCTGGGCAGTACGTGGAGCGGGCGTCCGTCAAGCTGCGCGGCTTCTCGAATACCTTCACCATCCGATCCACGCTAGCGGACATGTCGCCTCACCTCGCAGAGAATGCTTTTCGGGGTTGGGACGATCCCGCCCAGCTCCCCGTAGAAGGGCGTCTTGGCGCGTTCGGCGACGGCCAGTCGCACGTCCTCCCACATCTGCCCCGCGCTCATCTCCACCGTGAGGATGGTCTCCACACGGGAGGCAAGCTCCCTGAGTGGGTCGTAGGGGAAAGGCCAGACCGTGATTGGCCGGAAAAGGCCTAGCCGAATCCCCTCCACCCTGGCCATTCGCACGACGGTCTTCGCGATCCGAGCGACGGACCCGTGGGCGGCAATCAAGATCTGGGCATCGTTCGTTTCGGTCTCCTCGTAGCGAACCTCTCTCTCGCGAATCGTGCGGTAGCGCTCTTGGAGCACGAGGTTCATCTGCCTCAGTCCCTCCGGATCCAGATCGAAGGAGAGGATGATGTTGGGGGCGCGTCCCTTGGCCCCCGTTGCTGCCCACGGCTTCGCGGGCAGGCTCGTCGGGTCAATCGCGTCGGGGAGCACGACCGGCTCCATCATCTGGCCGAGCATCCCGTCGGTGAGAATCATCACGGGCGTCCGATAACGGTCAGCCAGATCGAACGCGAGCATGGTCAGTTCGCCGGCCTCGGGTACCGTCGAGGGCGCCAGGACGATCATGTGGTAGTCGCCGTGACCACCGCCCTTGGTCGCCTGGAAGTAGTCGCACTGAGAAGGGGCGATGTTTCCCAGACCTGGCCCTCCGCGCACGACATTCACGATGACCGCCGGAAGACTCGCTCCGGCGAGATAGGAGATGCCTTCCATCTTCAGGCTGATCCCGGGCGAGGAGGAGGACGTCATCGTGCGCACGCCCACCGCGGACGCGCCGTAAACCATGTTGATCGCAGCGACCTCGCTCTCCGCCTGCACGAAGGACCGGCCCAACCGCGGCATGTTCTTCGCCATGTGCTCCAGGAGCTCGCCCTGCGGAGTGATGGGGTAGGCGAAGTAGCACTGGCATCCCGCGCGGATCGCCGCCTCGGCAATCACCTCGTTCCCTCGCATGAGGACACGCTCTGCCATCGGGCCTCCTCTAGGAAGCGACCTTCTCTCGGAACACCTCAATCGCCACGTCGGGACAGGTCAGCGCGCAGAACGCGCACCCCATACAGCTCTGTGGCTTCTCCACGGCCACCACGTCGTAGCTGCTGTGGTTCAGCCGGCCGGAGAGAGCAAGGACGTGTTGAGGACACGCCGCGATGCATAGCCCGCACCCTTTGCACCGTTCTTCGTCAATCAGAACTGTCCCTCTGGGCATGGGACCCTCCCTCCTCTTCTTCGTCGTAGAACGCCTCGGCCAACCGCGCTGCCCGATGCTCGCGGAGACCGGTAAGTCCCAGCTCCGCTTGAGCGAGCCACTTCTCGATGTCTTCCTCTGGAAGGCGCTCGTGGCCGCCCCGAGCCGGGACGAGCTTCGAGGAACGGCTTTTCAGCACGGACTTGAGCCGGTGGAACTCCCGGTCAAACGCGTCGGCCGGCCTCTCCTCGCTCGGCAGGGCGGACAGTTCGAAGCGGCCGTCCCCCCCTGCGCCGAGAATGCGTACGGTGAGCCGCTCGCCCACGTGGAGGGACTGGCCGTCGCGCGAGACCGAGGCCACGGCCGAAAGCGCAATAAGGCCGACCCGTCCTTCCGGAAGGGCGATCAGGAGCCCTTCCGCCACGACGGCGGTCACCTCACCCGGGACGGAACTGCCGATCTCAAGAGCCATGCCTCTCCCCTCTGCGTGCGCGATCGGGACGCAACCCGTGGCCAAGAGCCCCTGGGTTGGCCATCACTAGATCGCTTTCGTGATCTTGCCTGACTTGATACAGCGCGTGCACACGGTGATCCAGGAACTCTTTCCATTCACCAGGGCGTGCACTCGCTTGACGTTTGGAAGCCGTACGCGCCGCGTGTGTCGCTGCGAATGGCTGATCGCGTTCCCCGCCACCGGGTGCTTCCCACAGACCTCACAGACTCTTGACATTCCGTTCACCTCTTCCTTTCGGTTCGACTAGGCTTCCCCCATCACCCTGTCCACGTAGGCCGGCTCAAGCCTGTAGAGCTCGTCTTCCCTGTACGCCTCTTCGCCCAAGCGAGCCACCCATTCTGGCGAAGGCCGATTCATCCCCGCTGCGGCCACCTTCACCCACGGCATCTTCTCGAGGTCCTGCCGCATCGGCTCTGCGGCACTTCCCACGATCCAGAGCGGTTTCGCTTCACTGGAGATCCGCTCCAGGAGGGCGGATCTCGACGTCACATGAATCGGACTCGCCTTCCTCCTCGGTAGGTACCAACAAGCATACACAAGGTCCAGTCGGCACGGCACCACCGCACAGACGGCGCCGCCCGCCCCGAGGCGGGCTCGCAAGGCCATGGTCCCGTCGACCCCAACCAGCGGAATCTCCAGGGCTTGACAGAGTCCTTTAGCCGTGGCCAAGCCAATCCTCAGGCCCGTGAACGACCCCGGCCCCCGGTTCACACACACGAGCTCGATCGCCTTCTTCTCTACGCCACATTCGGACAGCAGCCTCTCGACCGCCGGGAGGAGAGCCTCCGCATGGCGAAGGGGCTCCACTAGCGCCACTTCCACCAACAGCGCTCCGTCTCGGCAAAGCGCGACTCCGCCGAGAGCCTCGGAGGTGTCCAATCCGAGCGTAAGCATGACGCCGAATGGTAAGTGAGTTTCCACGCAGTCTCAAGGGAGAATGGGACGTGAATCCATATCGGATGAGGCAAGAAGAGAGCGGCCGAGAGCCACGTCGCGATCGATCTGGCGCCTGAGCTCCTCAAGCGAGGCGAACGTCACGCTGCCGCGGAGCCTGGCCAGAAGATGCGCCTCGAGCACCGCCCCGTAGAGATCCTGCTCGGGGGAGGCGAACAGGTAGACCTCACAGCGCATCCCCCGCTCTCCGACCGTCGGGCGCTCCCCTACGTAGAGCAAACCTGGGCCCACCTTGCCAGCCACGAAGGCTTGCACCAAGTAGATGCCGTCTGCAGGAAGCAGGACGCTGGAGTCGACCGAGAGATTCGCCGTGGGGTAGCCGAGCGTACGACCGATGCCGTCTCCGTGCACGATGTGACCAGCGAGCATGGGCGGGCGACCCAGCAGCTCACGCGCCTGACCGACCTCCCCTGAGCGAATCAGGGCGCGAATTCGGCTGCTGCTCACGGGTGCGCCGGCCATGACGACCGGCGGGACAGCGAAGACCGCAAGACGAGAGCGTCGACCGATCCGGCGAAGAAGAGAAAGGTCCCCCTTCCCGCCCTGCCCGAAGCGGAACTCCTCTCCCACCACCACGGCCCGCCCGCACAACCTACCGACCAGAATATCGCCGACGAACGCTTCTGCGTGAAGGTCGCGCACGTCCTCGAAGTGCGCCCTCTCCACGCGGTCGACCCAGGAGAGAAGCAGGTGCTCCTTTGTGGCTTGGGGCAGAAGAAGGCCCGGCCCACGCTCCCCCTGGGCGAGCTGGCGGGGAGGGACGTCGAACGCATAGGCGACGAGCGCGAGATTCCCCTCGCTCGCCACGCCCCTGGCTCGCGCCAGAACGGCCTGGTGACCGAGATGCACCCCGTCGAAAGTTCCCACCGTGACAACGGCACTCGTCATGCTGTCCGCCCCGAGCCTATTGGCTGTTGCGAATGGTAGCGCAAGAGGCACATCGGGACAGGGCGGACCTGCCCTTGCCCTGGATTGGACGGGCCGGCCGCCCTTCGGTAGTATCATGATCCCATGCGGATTGAGCGGATTGCCGATCTGTCTCTTGAAGAGGAGGCCGTCCTCCCCTCGGTGCGACCGAATCGCCTTGACGAGTTCGTAGGACAAGACGCAGTCAAGGAGAAGCTCAACATCTACATCGCGGCAGCCCTCGCCCGCCACGAACCCCTCGACCACGTGCTTCTCCACAGCCCGCCAGGCCTAGGGAAGACGACCCTGGCCTACATCATTGCGGCAGAGATGGGAGTGAACGTCCGCGTGAGCTCGGGGCCGGCGATCGAGAAGGCAGGCGATCTGGCCGCCATCCTCTCCAACCTGCGGCCTCGGGACGTCCTGTTCATCGACGAGATCCACCGCCTGCGGGCGAACGTCGAGGAGATCCTCTACCCGGCTATGGAAGAGTGCCGGATCGACGTGATCCTCGGCGAGGGACCAAACGCTCAGTCCCTGCGCATCGACCTTCCGCCCTTCACGCTGATCGGGGCCACCACCCGTGCCGGGCTGATCTCCGCGCCGCTGCGTGACCGGTTCGAGGTCTCCTTCCGCCTCGACTTCTACCGCAGTGATGAGCTGCGCGCCATCATCGTGCGCGCCGGGCGGATCCTCGGGATCGAGATCGACGAAGACGGCGCCGACGAGCTGGCGAAGCGCGCCCGGGGAACCCCACGAATCGCGAATCGGCTCCTTCGGCGGACGCGCGACTACGCCCAGGTCAAGGAACACGGCCGAATCGACAAGGACACGGCCAAGAAGTCCCTAGAGATGCTGGAGATCGACGAGGCCGGCCTGGATCGGCTCGACCGCACGGTGCTCGAGGCGATCGTCGCCAAGTTCGACGGGGGACCGGTCGGCCTGGATACCCTGGCCGCGGCCCTCGCGGAAGAGAAGGACACGATCGCCGACGTGGTTGAACCCTATCTCTTGCAGGAAGGATTCATCAAGCGCACCCCTCAGGGGAGGGTCGCTACCGAGCGAGGCTACGCTCACCTGGGCCGGGGCAGGCCCCGCCTCCTCTGATTAGTGTTTCTGAACGACCTTGGCGTTGTCGATGAACTCGCGCACGACTCCCTTGAATCGTCGCCAGTCAATCACCAAGGCCAGAGCGATCCACACCACGAACAGCACGGCCGCCCTTGGCGCGTTGAAGTAGGAGACGATCAGGGGGAGCGTGACAAGTGGAAAGGCAAACGACATCGTGACGGACTTGGAACGGAAGTACGCGATGAACGGAGCCGCTACTCCAACGTAGACCGCCGCAAGGACGAACGGAATGAACCCGGCCATCACGAGGTAGCACAACCCGCTGAAGACCATCACCATGTCAAACAGGAACTCCCGCTCTCCGATCCAAGTGGGCTCCTTCTTGTAGCGACGTGCGAGCCGTCCGTCGAAGATGTCGGAGGTCCACCCGACGAGAGTCAGGAGAACGACCGCCTCCAGCGCCCCGCGGCCGGCAAGACCCAGGAGGGCAATGGCTACCGCAATGGCGCCGCGCAAGACGGTCAGTAGATCCGGAACCCTCTTCATACTCATTTCCCCTCTCGCATTGTAGGGCGAGAATACGGAGAAGACAAACAGACGCCGAGACGTAAAGGGAAGACAGCGCGGGCCAAGTCACGCAGTTCGCCTGGCGTCCGAATCCGTCACCGCCGCGTCTTCCCCGCGGCTCCATCACGCAGAAACGCCTCAAGTTCCTCACGCCGTGGCAGGGAGGGCTGCGCCCCACGTCGAGTCGTGGAGAGCGCTCCGCAGGCATTGGCCCAGGAAATGGCCGCCTCGACCGGCTGGCCCTCGGCCATCGCGGCTGCCAGGGCGCCGTTGAACGCGTCACCGGCTGCGGTCGTGTCGATCGGGCGGACAGGGACGGCAGGGAAGTGGCGCGAGCCCTTGGCTTCAATGAGGTGGACTCCCTCCTCCCCGGCTGTGCAGACGACATGCGTAACCCCCTGCGCCAGAAGGCGGCGGCCGGCGGTCGGGATGTCGCTGACCCCGGCGAGGGTCTCCAGCTCCCCCCGGTTGGGAGTGATGAACCCCACTCGCGCAAGGAGCAGAGAAGAGAGACCCTGCGCTGGGGCCGGGTTCAGGATGACCAACGGACCGGACTCGGGGAGTCGAGAGAGCAAGTACGCCACCGTCTCCAAAGGCGTCTCCAGCTGCAGAAGCACAATGCTCGCGGACGTGATGGCTGGGAGGACGGAATCTACGTACCTTCGATCGACCTGCGCGTTGGCGCCCGGCGTGTAGGCGATCGTGTTCTCCCCGCCTTCGGCCACGACGATGGCGGCGATCCCCGACGGGACGGCCGGCTCGCGGCCGACCGCATCAACACAGACGCCTTCCTGCCTCAGACCGGCGAGAAGTTCCTCACCGAAGAAGTCCTCCCCGACCTTCCCGTAGAACGCGACTTGGCCGTTCATGCGGGCCGCGGCCACAGCTTGGTTCGCCCCCTTCCCACCCGGATAGCGGGCAAACGACCTTCCTGTGACGGTCTCCCCCGGACGCGGCAGGCGCGGAACCTCGGTGACAAGATCCATGTTGATCGACCCGAGAACGGCAATCCTGCCTGTCATCGTCTACTCCGTCACCGCCTCTTCGCGAAGTGTCTCTCCGCTGCGCCAAACGCCCTGTCGAATATGTCGACCGCCCGATCCATCGTCTGCTTGCGGATCGTCAGTGGAGGGATGAGTTGCAGCCGGTTGTGGAAGTACCCACCCTTCTCAAAGACCATCCCCTCGCGCACGCATTCCCTTAAGACGAAGGCCGCCTCGTCGCTGGCCGGTTCGCGCGTCTCGCGGTCACGAACCAGCTCGACCCCGATGTAGATCCCCCTGGCGTTGATCTGCCCGATCAGGGGGTGGCGGGTCTGGAGCTCCGTCAGGCCCCGTACGAAGTGCTCGCCGCGATCCAGCACCTCATCGAGGAAGCCTTGGCCCGTCACGATATCCAGCACCTTGTTCCCTGCCGCACAGGCCAAGACGTTCCCAGCCTGGGTCGACACGTGAGCGGCAGGTCCCCATGCCTCGAGGATGTCGGCGCGAGCCACGACCGCGGAAAGCGGAAGCCCCCCGCCGATTGCCTTCGAGGTCACCAGCATGTCCACCTCGACCCCTTCCCACTCGCTCGCCCAGAGCTTCCCCGTTCGCCCCAGTCCAGTCTGGATTTCGTCGACTACAAGAAGGATTCCATACTTGTCCGCCAGACGCCGCAGGAGTCTGAGATAGCCTGGCGCGGGGAGGATGTAGCCCGCCGAGCTCTGGAACGGTTCCACGACGAAGGCCGCCACGTTCGTGATGTCGCTGTGCACCTCGCGGTACGGAGATTCCTTGCTCGAGAAGTAGTACTCGAAATAGCCCTCCAGACGCGCGAGGCACCACTCCTCGTCCGTCGTTCCCTCCGGAGCCCTTCCGAACGGAGACTGGTACGGATACGGGAACGGGAAGTAGCCCACTCCGGAATCCAACGGGAGGACCGGATAGAAGTAGGGCCACATCCCCCCCTTCCCCGTGAGGGCCATCGTCCCGTAGGTCACCCCGTGGTAGTCCCCGAACGCCGTGAGCACAAACGGCCGTCCCGTGACGTACCGCGCCGCTCGCACCGCGAGTTCGACCGCGTCCGCGCCGGTCACGCCGAAGGCGACCCGGGCCTTCCCCCCCTTGATTGGGACGAGTCCGGCCAACCTCTCCGCCAGCCTGATACGCTCCGGGTGGGGGAGATCGAAGTAGTGAATAAGCTTCCCTGCTTGCTCGCGGATCACGCGCGTGATGTCCTCGTTGCACTCCCCCAGCGAGGAGACGGAAAACCCCGACAACAGATCAACGTACTCCTTGCCGTCGACATCGATCAGGATGTCGTTCTTCGCCCGTTCAATGATCGGGGGGATATCGAACAGCGCCAGCCCCACCTGTCCAAATGACTCAACGTCCAGCCATCTTTGAGCCCACGCCTTCGCCTTCTCCCCGTACGGAGCCATAAGGACACGCAAAGCCAGCTCTTCCTCGGTCACGCGCAACCGGCGCCGCTGCTCAAGGAACTCGTTTTCCATCACTCCCTCCTCGGAATCCGTTCCCACTCCCTCTGATGTCTGACCCTTGTGCCGTCGACTCCTGTTTCGTCATCCGTTCCTCGCGCGTCCCGGAGCTCGGCTCTCCGCGCCCCCCTGGGCCAGTCTCGACGCCACACCAATCCATGAGAGTGAAGGCGAACGCCACGGTCGCCTTCTTCAGTTCATCCAACTCGACGTACTCATTCGTTTGGTGAGCCAGGAAGGGACTTCCCGGCCCGAAGTCGAGCGCCGGGATACCGTGATTGGTGAGAAGCGAGTGATCCGAGTGAGCCTCTGTGCCGTCGGGCGTCGGATCGAGTCCCAAGTCGCGCAGTGCCCCGCGAAGCACCAACGCGATTCCATCGTCTGGGTCCAACTCCGCTGGGTCCACATCCACGAACCAGTCGATCGTAGGGGGGTTCTCGCGTAGCCAGGGGTCATCCCGCGTCCCGTCGCGCAGATGGGTCTCCACCTCGCTCTTGACCCGTCCGCCCAGCCCTCGCTCATCGCGTTCGCCAGGCAGATACTGAACGTCGACGGTGATCACGCAGTTCTCAGCGAAGGAACTCGGGTGCTGGCCGGCCTCGATCATGGACACGTTCACGCGGCACGCGCTGGGAAGGAGAGGATGCCTCTTCTTTGGCTGACGCGACCAGTCGTGATTCAGCCGATCGATCAGGTCCAGGACGCGCCGGCCCTTCTCCACCGCGTCCACGGCGCCACCCTGGTCGAAGCCAGGTTGCGAGATCTCGATGTGCCCGGCGCGCCCCCTGACGTGGATCCGGCCCCATAGAATCCCGCGACAGAGCGTCACGGGCCGCAATCCTGAGGGCTCCGAGAAGATCGCGGCGTCCGCGCGGTAGCCGCGGTCCAGGAGCGAGAGGGTCCCCATTCCCCCCGTCTCCTCATCGACCACGGTGGCCACGAGCACGTCTCCCTGCAAGCGAATGCCTGCGTCGCCCAAGGCGAGAACCGCTTGGATCATGGCCGCGATCCCGCCCTTCATGTCGTTGGCCCCTCGGCCATACAAGCGCCCCTCATGAACCGTGCCCGAGAAGGGGTCGAAGACCCACGCCTCCCGCTTCGGGTCGGCTCCCACAACGTCGATGTGTCCCGCCAAGAGAATCGACCGGCCGCCGCCCGCGCCCGGAAGGCGGGCGACGAGGTCCGGCCGGTCCTGAAAGCATCTCCCCGGAACGAAGCCGGGCAGGCCGGAGTACTTGCGCTCCAGGAGAAGCGGATCCGGTTCCCACAGATCCGGCGAATCGAATCCCACCGAGACGAGATACTGCGCAAGGTACTCCTGCAGGTCCTTCTCACCGCGCGGCCGCCACGAGGAGAAGACCGGGTTCACCGACGGGAAGCTCACCAGCTTCTGAGCAAAGGCCACCGTCTCGGGGAATCGATCCTCGACCGCCCGCGCGACCCGCCTCCTGACTTCCCCCAGGTGGCCTTCGACGTCAACGTGCATATGATGTCCCCTTTCCGTCACTTGGTCTCCGCCTTCCGTGTGCGCGGATCCATGAGGTCGCGCAGTCCGTCGCCAGCGAGGTTGATCCCGAGCACGGTGATGAAGATGGCCAGCCCCGGGAACGTGATGAACCACCAAGAGGTAAGAAGGTACTTACGTCCGATGTTGATCATCGACCCCCACTCCGCGGTCGGCTCCTGCACGCCCAGGCCGATGAAGCTCAGGCCGGCCGTGGTCAGGATCGCATACCCCATGTCCAGTGTCGCCTGGACGATCAGCGGGGAGAGGGAGTTCGGCAGGACGTGCCGCCACAGGATTCGCCACGTCGATACCCCCAGACCGCGTGCCGCTTCGATGAAATCGGTTCCCTTGAGCCGGATCGCCTCGGAGCGAGCGAGTCGCGCGTACCACGGCCACCACACGAGAGACAGGGCAAGGATCGTGGGGACGATTCCCGGCCCGAGGATCACCGCGATCGCCATGGCCAGGATGAGGCCGGGAAAAGCCAAGAAGATGTCAGTGAATCGCATCATGATCTCGTCTGCCGCCCCTCCCAGGAAGCCCGAGACAAGTCCGATCCCCATTCCGAGGAGGCTGGAAATGGAGACGACAATCAACGCCACCAAGAGCGATACCCGTGCCCCGTACGCCACTCGGCTCAGGAGATCTCGACCCAGGTCGTCCGTTCCCATCCAATGGGCCCGGCTGGGAGCGACGAGCTTCTCAGACATGTCCACCCGCCCTGGATCCCTCAAGGGAAGGACGGGGGCGAGGATGGCAACGGCCGCGATGCAAACGAGGATGGCTAGCCCCACAACCGCGAGGGGACGCCAGCGCGCGAACCGCGCGAATGCCTTTAGAATCCCTGTTCTTTGCACCATCGGCCGCCCCTAGTAATGGATCCGAGGGTCGATCACGGCGTACAAGAGATCGACCCCGAGGTTGGCTATCGAGTAGACCAAGGCCGAGACCAGCGTCACTCCCAAGATGGATTGAAAGTCGACGAACACGATCGATTGCACCGCATACAGGCCGATCCCGGGCCAGCTGAACACCACCTCCGTGAGGACGGCACCGGCCAGCAATACGCCAATCTGCAACCCGATGACCGTCACGATCGGCATCAGCGCATTCCGCAGCGCATGCTTCAGGATCACGACTCGCTCCGATACGCCCTTCGATCTCGCCGTGCGCACGTAGTCCTGCGAGATCACCTCAAGCAGGCTCGATCGGGTCATGCGGGTGACGACCGCGAGCGACCCTGCGGCCAGCGCCACGGCGGGGAGGATCACGTGCGCCAGACTGCTCCCCAGCGCGGCCCAGTTGCCGGACATCAGACTGTCCAGGACGTACAAGCCCGTCGCGTGATGCGGAGGCGACAGGAACGGATCGAGCCTGCCGCTCGCCGGAAGGGCACCGAGGATCCGATAGAAGAGAAGCTGTAGAAGGAGTCCCAGCCAAAACGGTGGCATCGACACCGCGGCGATCGAGGTCACCCGCGACAGATGGTCGACAGGCGACTCCTGCTTCACCGCGGAAAGCACGCCCAGTGGGATGCCCAGGACGATGCACATCAACATGGCCAAGACGGTCAGCTCGACCGTCGCCGGAAAGTAGTCAAGCAGGTCCTGCATCACGGGTTTCCTCGTCCGGATCGACGTGCCCAGATCCCCGTGAAAGACCCCGCTGAGATACAGCCCGTACTGCACGAGGATCGGCCTGTCGAGATTCAGGCGTTCTCTCAATGCCTGGACCTGCTCCGGCTTCGCCCGGACACCCGCCGCCAGACGCGCAGGGTCTCCAGGAACGACGTGGGAAAGGAAGAAGGTTAGCGTGAGGACGCCGACCATCGTCACCACGAGGAGCAGGAGCCTCTTTGCGATGTATTCGACCATGGCAGCAACCGCCGGCCGGGCCCCCGCACGCGCGAGGGCCCGACCCGTTCACTCGAATCCCGCGTCAGTCCTTAGTGATGTCGTGGACGTTGAACGACGAGAAGTTCGCCGGTTCGAAGAGGTAGCCGTGAACGTTTGAGCGCAGGGCCACCATGATCGGAACCGCTGTGATCCAGATGTTCGAGGCGTCATCGTTGATGAGCCCCTGCACCTCGCGCAACATCGAGTTCCTCGCGGCGTCGTCCGACTCCTGTTGAATGCTACCCAGAAGGTCGTTTACGCGCGGATCGGACAGTCGCGAGATGTTGTAGCCGACCCCGGGTGGGTAGTCCCCGTGATAGAGCGGGATCAAGACCGACAGCGCGTCCGGATAGTCGATTCCCCACCGGTAGTTCGCGAGGTCGGGCGTCGTGGCCGGATCCGAGATCCGTGCCCAGTGGCCGGCCACGGTCACCTCGGTGATCTTCAGGGTGATCCCGAGCTGCTTCAGGCTCTCCTGCAACAGAATCCCCACGCCTCGCCCCTCCGGCTCCTCCGTGACCCAGGTGTACTCAAGCTCAAACCCCTTGGAGTAGCTGGTCTGCTCGAGCAGGTCCTGAGCCAGAGCCAGATCGTAGTGGTAGGCCGGCAGCGTGCCATCGTGCCCCGGCAGTCCCTCCGGAACCTGGCCCACGAGAGGCGTCGCGTACCCGCCGAAGACCGCCATCGCGCTCGTGGAGTCGAAGGCGTAGGAGACCGCCCGGCGCACGCGCACATCGGAGAGCGGCCCCTTCTGAGTGTTCATGGCGATCATGTTCGTCGTGAACGTGTTGTGAACCTCGACGACCACTCCGGCCTTCGTCTTGAGGTTCGCGGCCTGGTCGAGCGCGATCCCGTAGGCGATGTCCAGATCACCCTTCTCGAGAGAGAGGCTCATCGTCGTGGGGTCAGAGAACTTGCGGAAGACGATGTGGGCGGCGCTCTTCGCGTTCTGCCCGCGCCAGTACGACTCATAGCGGTCGAAGACGATCTGCTGGCCCTCCACCCACTCGGCAAGCCTGTACGCGCCGGTCCCAACCATGTGGTTGCGGAACCAGTCCTTGCCCATGTCCGCTCCAGCCGCGTGTTCGTCGATCGCTTTGGGGCTTGGAATGCACATGGCCCAGTACGAGCTCAGAACCTTAAGGAAGGGAGAAAACGGCCGCTTCAGCACAAGCTGCACGGTCGCTTCGTCCACGACCTTGATCTCCCGCACGTAGTCCTTGAGCAGCCAGGCCGGCCCCTCGTTGATGGTCACCACCCGGTCGTAGGCCTTCTTCACCGCCGAGGCGCCGAATGCCGCCCCATCGTGGAAGACTACGCCGGACCGAAGGTGGAACGTGTACGTCAGCCCGTCCACGGACACATCCCAACTCGTCGCTAGTTCCGGGACGACCTGCCCCACCCCACTGTCGAAGTTCACCAAACGCTCGTACGCCGCTCGGAAGAGCGGTCCGCTCCCGAAGGTATAGTCGATCGCGGGATCCATCGTCGTGACTTCCTCGATGACCCCCACCACCAGCATGTCGGCCGGGGTCGCCGCAAACGCGGCGAACCAAGCTCCCACAGAAACCAACACCACCGACAACAGGATGCCCAAACCACGACGTTTCATCTGTTCCTCCCTCCTGTGCGCTTTTGAGTCCCCTCCTGCTTCATCCTGCCGGCCACCCTCGGCTGCCGCGACCACCTCCCAACGGCTCTCCCGGGAAAGCGCCCGGCCTGCCCCCTGCCGTTCAATTCCCCCTCTTGACCCGCCCCGTCGACGCGCCGTCGACCCGTTCTGTATCCAGGACCTTTGAGCTCGCCTGACCCGTCGCATCCCGCAGACAATGGACGAGAAGACTCATCGCTTCCTGGCCCATCTCATAGCAGGGGACCCGCACGCTCGTCAGCTCCGGCACCAGGAGAGCCGCCCATGGGACGTGGTCGAAGCCCGCGACCCCGATCTCCTCGGGCACACGCAGATGAGCGGCGGCCGCCGCTCGGATGGCCCCAATCGCCATGAGATCGTTGCCTGCCAACACGAGGTCCACTGGGGGCCCAGCCAGGATCTCACGGGTATGCACGAAGCCAGATTCGTAGGTGAAGTCCCCCCGTCGCACGGTCACCGGTTCGAGGCCCGCGGCGGACATCGCCTGGCGGAATCCCGCCAGTCGGTCCTCAGCCGTGCTGACCTCTCGCGGGCCGGCGAGGTAGGCAATCCGCCGATAGCCGAGGGCGAGCAGATGGTTGGTGAGGTCGAAGCTCCCCGCGGCGTTCGTCGCCTCGACCGTCGGGAACCCGTCGACTCGCCGGTCCGCCACGACTACGTGGATCCCTTGTCTCGTCAGCCTCTCCAGCTTCGATCGGTCCGGCTCACCAACGGGCACGAAGACGACACCATCCACTCCCTCCTGCAGGAGGATGTCCAGGTAGCGGGACTCCTTCCCCAGAGAATGGTAGCTGTCGCAGATCAACGTGGAGTAGCCGTTCTCGAAGGCAAGAGACTCCACGCCTCGAGCCAAGAGGGAAAAGAAGGGATTCGAGATATCGGGAAGCAAGACAGCGATAACCTGTGTCGTCTGTTTTCGCAGGCGTTGTGCCGCCCGCACCGGAGTGTAGTCAAGTTCCTCGATCGCCGTGAGCACCCGTGCTTTGGTCTCGGCACGCATGTGTGCAAGGTCTCGGCCGTTGAGGACCCTCGACACAGTCGTGAGGGAAACCCTTGCCCGGCCTGCCACCTCGCGGATCGTCACCTTGGGCGGTTTCGTCATCGTTGGGTGTAACGTTTTCCGAAATCGTTACCAGAACCTACCACGTTCGATCGGCCGAGTCAAGCCCCCCACCCCGTATTCCCCAAGAGGTCGCAGGTTCTCTAGTCCCAGGCTGGTTGGAAAGGCCGGGCACGGCAAGACGAGGCACAGGTTGCCACTCACCCCTCGGACAAGCTAGGATCAAGCTTGTGTGGAGGGACGGTCAGGGTGGCAGGAGCCGACGATGAAGCACACGCCGCTCGTCATGAAGGCACACAAGCGCATCGCGCTCGTCGCGCACGACAACAAGAAGGACGAGCTGCTGGCGTGGGTGGCCGAGAACAGGGCCGCCCTGATGGCGCACGAGCTTTTGTCCACGGGAATGACCGGCGATCTCCTCGCGCAGAGGCTAGGTATGAGCGTGGAAAAGGTGGAGAGCGGACCTCTAGGGGGAGATTTGCAGATGGGAGCGAAGATCGCCCAGGGCGAGATTGACCTCCTCGTTTTCTTCTGGGATCCACTTGAGCCGCAGCCGCATGATCCTGATGTGAAGGCTCTCCTACGCATCGCCGTCGTGTGGAACATCCCGATCGCCTGCGACCGCGCCTCGGCGGACTTCCTGTTCTCCTCCCCCCTCTTGGCGACCGAGTACGTCCGCCTCGTTCCCGACTATCAGGACTACCGCCAGCGACGTCTCCACGGAGGCTCTGAAAGAGGCTGAGACCAGGCCCGCGAAGCCGCACCTGCCTTTTCCCTCCGAACCGTCGCGCGCTCTTCCATGTCGACCGCTCCCTTTCCTGGGAGTGGTTCCCTCTGCCCTCCATCCGCGCTCCGGTAGGATATGAACGTACCTGATCTTGTCATCCATGCTCCGATCCGGTATGCTGCTCCCGATCGATAGGACCACGGGGGCGTTCGGCTGCTCTCGTCTGGTTCGCAGGAAAGGAGGAGGACATGGAGCAGGGAGCGAAGGAACATGGCATGGGGTGGCTGCCCGACTACCCAGACATCCGCGACTACACCCCGGAGCACGACGAGGTCTCGCCACGGCTCAGGAAGCTGGGCGAGACGGATTCCGTGAAGTCGATTCTCACCAGGACCGGGATCCTTGGTGCCGGGAAGTCCAAGCTCCCAGCGACGGTCGACCTTCGGCCGTGGTGTTCCCCCATCGAGGACCAAGAAGCGATCGGCTCCTGCACCGCACACGCGGCCGTTGGCGCTCTCGAGTACTTCGAGAGAAGGGCATTCGGCAGACACGTCGACGCCTCCCGTCTCTTCCTGTACAAGGTGACGCGCAACCTGCTCAAGACGCGAGGCGATACGGGGGCCTTCCTTCGCACCACGATGGGGGCCCTTGTCCTGTTCGGCGTCCCGCCCGAGGAGTACTGGCCGTATGTCCCAAGCAGCTTGGACAAGGAGCCGCCCGCGTTCTGCTACGCTTTCGCCCAAAGCTACCAGGCGATCCGCTACGTCCGCCTCGACCCACCAGGCACGTCAAGGGAGGCCCTCCTCGCTCAGGTCAAGAGCTTCCTTGCCAAAGGACTTCCGGCCCTTTTCGGGTTCACGGTCTACGAGTCGATCGAGCAGGCTAGTAAGACCGGACAGATCCCGTTCCCAGGTCGCGGCGAGCGCAGGCTGGGGGGGCACGCCGTGGCCGCCGTGGGCTACGACGACTCCTTGGTGATCGCCAATCAAAACCCTCAGGGGCCGGCGACCAAGGGTGCCTTGCTCGTACGCAATTCCTGGGGCAGTGCCTGGGGAGACGGCGGGTACGGATGGCTCCCCTACGAGTACGTGCTGCAAGGCCAGGCCGTGGACTGGTGGTCACTCATCCAGAACGAATGGATCGACACCGAGGCTTTCCGCTCTTCCTAGCCCACTAGACGAGTAACCTGACCCGCGAGCCAGGGGCGCCGTCCTTCTTGTCTTGTTGCGTCTTGGGGTTACAATCCCGTTCCCTAGGGGAGAACCCATGTCGCGGGAGGAGGAACGGTGTGCGGGATCTTCGGAATCGTATCCGACCATGACCGAGTGCTGGGCGACCTTCTCCTAGAGGCTGGGCGGAGGCTTGCCTACCGCGGGTATGACTCGATCGGCTGCGCCACGATCGATGGGAAGGGAAAGATCGACCTGCGCAAGGACGCGGGCAAGATCGACGAGGTCGACTCTCGACTCCATTTCGGCGAGATGCACGGCCGACGTGGGATCGTCCAGCTCCGCTGGGCTACGTTCGGCTCTCCCAACCAGGCGAACGCCCAGCCGCATCTTGACTCCGGCGGCAACCTCGTGGGCGCCCACAATGGGAATATCGTGAACAACGTTTCCCTGCGCGAGGAGTTCCTCGCAGAGGGGATGACCGTCCGCGGAACGAACGACGGCGAAAGCTGTGTACACGCGGTGGAACGCCACGTTAACCGGGGCCACGGCCTGGCAGAGGCGATCCGTCTCGCCGCCAAAGACCTCCAGGGCGACTACGCCTTCGTGATCGGCTCCCGCAACGAGCGCGGAGAGGACGGGATCGCGCCGCTGCATGCGATCAAGAAGGGTTCGGGACTCGTCGTCGGATTCGCCCGCGGGGCGACCTGCGTGTCCTCCGACCTGCCTTCGATTCTCCCTCTCACCAACCGCATCCTCCGCCTGTACGACGGCGAGATGGTCACGTTGTGGCCCGATCGCGTCGAGCTTCGTCGCGTGGACACCGGCGAGCGGATCGAGCGCGAGCCCGAGACGTTCACCCAGGGGATGGACGCGGCCGTCAAGGGCGGCTATCGCCATTTCATGCTGAAGGAGATCCACGAAGAGCCGCAGGTCGCTCGCGAGCTGATTCACTGGCTCGAGGCTTCGCCTCACGTCGCCCCCTTCCTCGAGGACCTGAAGAGCGCACAGCGGCTCTACTTCGTGGGCTGCGGGACTAGCTACCACGCCTGCCTCGTCGGCGCGGCCTACTTCAATCAGCTCGCGGGAATCCCAGCCGTCCCGGTCTTGGCTCCGCAGTTCCGCGAGACGCTCGCCCGCACCCTAACCCAGAGCGACACCGTCGTCCTCGTCAGCCAGAGCGGCGAGACCAAGGACGTTCTCAACGCCCTAAACGCCTCACGAGCCTCAGGTGCCCGCCTCCTTGGCGTGCTGAACGTCCTGGGATCCACCTTGATGCACTCAAGCGACCACTACTTGCCTCTCGCCTGCGGCTACGAGATCAGCGTGCCGGCAACGAAGACGTTCACAAACCAGGTCCTTCTCTTTCTCTACCTCGCCGACCGCCTCCGCACCCGCGGCACGGGAATCGACTGGCAAAGGGTCCCCGACCTCATCGCGGAGACCCTCGAGTCGACCGACGCTGGCGCCCGCGGCGTCGCCTCCATCCTCCGCCCGCTACATGAGATGTACTACCTCGGCTACGGCCAGACCCTAGGCATGGCGCTCGAAGGAGCGCTCAAGCTGAAGGAGATCACCTACTCCCACTGCGAGGGGATCCTCTCCTCCGAGTTCAAACATGGCCCCCTGTCCTCCGTCTACGAGGGGTACCCCGTCATCTTCGTCACAGCCCCCGATGACGCCGCGATGATGGTGAACCACGTGAACGAAGTGACCTGCCGCGGAGGACGAGCGATCGCCGTGGCGGCGGAGGACGCGCTGCTCCGCCAGAACGTCCACGAATACCTTCTCCTCCCTTCCGCCGGCCAGGAGGTCACGACCCTTCTTTCTGCCCTGCCGCTCCAGCTTGTGAGCTACTACATGAGCGTCGAACGGGGAATCGACCCGGACTTCCCGCGCAACCTGAGCAAGACGCTCACGGTCGACTAGGGTCCGCCGGCACGGCACGAGCCCGGCAAGGAAGACACATTCATGGAAAGAGGGAAGTCCGGAGTCGGCGAGTCCCTTCCCAAAGAGAGAGCGGCCTGGTCCGCTTTCGAGCGATCCCTGGAGGTCGTCGCGCTCATCGGCCTCGTTGCCGGAGCCGCCATCGCCGCCGAGGCCTGGCCAAACCTTCCCAAGAGAATCCCCACTCAGTTTGACTCTCGAGGAATCCCGACGGAGTGGGGCGGCAAGGGCCTCCTTCTTCTCCTCCCCGCCGTCTCCGTCTTCGTGTACGGGCTTCTATCGCTGGCGCGCCGCCTTCCGCTTCGCTTCTACAACATCCCTTGGCGCGTGACGCCAAAGAACGCTCCCCGCCAGTACGAGCTCGCCCGCTCGCTCCTCGCGACCCTCAAGACCGAGATCATCTGGCTCTGTGCCTTCCTCGAATGGGAGATGACTCGCTCCGCTGCCTCTGCGGCCCCTGGCTTCCCGGTGGTCCTCTTCCCGGTCGCTCTTGGCCTCATCCTGGCGACCGTGGGGATCTACATCCGCAAGTCCTACCTCGCCCGCTAGCGCGGGCATCTCCCCTCAGGAGAGCGCCTGAGTGGAGAGATCCATACCGGGCCGCAGCTCCTTCTCGTAGTTCCTGGTCTCCATGGCTACGTGCATCCCTGCCCGTTCGTACACGCGCGTCGCCCCGGTCAGGCTCTCTGAGTCAACCCCCAGCTTCACGCTCGTCTTCCCCCTCCGGTAGAGCTCGCCGAAGGAGTGCGCCAGGAGCGCGAGGGCGAGACCCCGTCTCCTCCAAGGCCGCCTGACCCCGAGGACATCGACACTCCCTCGATGGCGGTCTTCTGGGCTGGTCGACCAGCAGAGCGACAGCCCGGCGATCTCCTCTCCATCCACGGCGAGAAACCAGACCGACGGGTCGAAGTTCCGGTCGCTCTTCATCCAGTGCCGCCACTCGCGGACTTCCTCGTCGATGGGCCGCGCGACGAATCCCCAGTGGTCGCGGAAGGCGTCCTGCACGGCCGCGGCCATGACGTAGTCGTCTTGCCCCGGCACGAAGGCGCGGACGCGGATTCCGGCGGGCCACTCCGCAGCAGGAGGCGGTCCAGCCAGCTCGATCAACATCCGCCAGAAGCGCCGCGCAAGGACGTAGCCGCGCGCCTCAAGGAGGGAGTGCATGGCGTGGTCCTGCTCCACGTAGCTCTGGGATAGACTAACCCGCGCTTGAGGCGGCGCTTGGAAAATCGCCTCTTGCGCCCGCTCTTCGATCCACAAGAGGAGCGTCTCCTCGATTCCTCGGCCTCGCCACGCTGGGAGGAGCGATATCCGTCCGCTGACACGAACGTGCGGGGCGGACCGGTCCGACACCTCCGCTTCGGCGACGATCTCTCCGTCCGGAGCCACGACCACGCGCGTGTCCCGTTCAAGGACGAACCCCGGCTCCTGCCACGCCACGACCGTCTCGTTGACGTCGCGCAGGGCCTCACCCACCAGGTCCACCGTGTACCCACTCGCGACCGCGACCACGCTTTCGGCGTCGTCGAGCGTCGCCGGCCGAAGGCCAAGCCGCTTGTCCATCGTCTTCGCCATCCCGTCTCCTTTGGGCTTCGAGACAACGAAAAGCCACGGGCGAAACGATTCCGCCCGTGGCTCCTCATGAACAGAAACGCCGCCCGCTCGGACGGCCGTCAGTCTCCGGTATCGAGGACTCGGGTCTAGCGGCGAGCGCCTCCGAGGCGGAACCACAGGACGTCTATTCTTCCCATCCGAATCATGGTCGCACCTCCTTTCGCCAGACTCGCCTCCCGGCGTCAACGTTCGAGGCGACGCCGGCCCTCTTCCCTGAAACCGGTTGGTGGGGAGTATAGCGGCCCCTCCGCCGCGCCCGCAACCGCTCGACCCCGACGCGGAGGAAACTCGGTACCATCGGAGAGACCACGCGACCATGGACGAACGGCCAGTGTCGAGCCACAAAGAAAGTGAGAGATCCCCGCCTCCTCGCAGACGGGTCAGCCTCGCGCGAGCTCTCTCCAAGCTTGGGTACTGCTCGCGCAAGGACGCCGAGGCACTCATCCGGGAGGGGCGCGTCTGGCTCAACGGTCGGGCCGAACGGGATCCCTCAGCGCGGCTCAGTCTGGAGCGGGACCACATCGAGGTCGACGGACAGCTCACCACTGCAGCGCCCAGGGTCTACCTCCTCCTGAACAAGCCACGGGGTCTTGTCACGTCGACCGCGGACGAAAAGGGACGCGACACCGTCTACCGCTGCCTGACCGACCCGGCGCTTCCCTGGATCTCCCCCGTCGGCCGTCTCGACAAGGCGAGCGAAGGGCTCCTCCTGTTCACGAACGACACCCGCTGGGCCGCAGCGATCCTTGCGCCCGAGAACGAGGTTGAGAAGACCTACCACGTGCAGATCGACCGAGTCGCAGACGACGATCTCGTCAGGAAGATCCAGGGCGGTGTCGCGACCAGCGAAGGCGAAAAGCTTGCTGCGAGGCGCGTCCGTCTCCTGCGCGCAGGAACGAAGACGAGTTGGCTTGAGATCGTGCTCGACGAAGGAAGAAACCGGGAGATCCGGCGCCTCCTCGATGCGCTCGGCGTCGGCGTCCTTCGCCTCGTCCGCGTCGCCGTCGGCCCGCTTGCGCTGGGCGACCTTCCCAAGGGCGCTTGGCGGCGCTTGAGCGAAGGGGAGATCAAAGCCCTGGTCCACCCACGCTAGGGGCCGGCTTGGCCCGCACATCGCCGCCCGCCGGACACCGGTCGCGCGGGAGGTTAGGCTGAGCCAGAAAGGGCCACGAATCCACGCGCCTCTCCTCTCCGAGCCCCCTTGTGTACAATCTGGGAGTGCCGTTTGGAGAGGCGGCCCAGTCCAAAGCGATGTCCACCTGGTTTGTGAGCCAAAGTCCGGTCTTGCAGGCGCTCCTGGCGACCGGAGGCACGTGGTTTGCCACGGCGCTCGGAGCGGGCGTCGTCTTCCTCTTTCCGCGCCTCGATCGGCGCGCGCTCGACGCGATGCTCGGGTTTGCCGCCGGCGTGATGATCGCGACCTCCTACTGGTCTCTTCTCGCCCCGGCGATCGCCATGGCCAGCGGAGGCGCGCTCCCTGGGTGGGTTCCCGCCACCGGCGGGTTTCTCCTCGGCGGCGCCTTCCTCTGGGGGGTCGACAAGGTCCTTCCTCACCTTCACCCCGGCCTTCCCACGAACGAGGCGGAAGGCCTGAAGACGGGCTGGCGACGGAGCGTCCTCCTCGTCCTCGCGATCACCCTGCATAACATCCCGGAGGGGCTCGCCGTGGGCGTCGCCTTCGGAGCGCTCGCCGCCAAGCTCCCCGCCGCTTCCCTCGCCGGGGCAGTCGCACTCGCCCTCGGGATCGGAATCCAGAACCTTCCGGAAGGGATGGCCGTGTCCGTCCCCCTCCACCGGGAGGGCCTCTCCCCTCTCAGGAGCTTCTGGTACGGGCAGCTCTCCGGACTCGTCGAGCCCGCGGCCGGAGTCCTCGGCGCGGCGGCCGTGCTGTGGATGAAGCCCCTCCTCCCCTACGCTCTCGCCTTCGCCGCCGGGGCGATGATCTACGTCGTCGTTGAGGAACTGATCCCAGAAGCTCAAAGGGAGTGCAACACCCACCTCGCCACCTTCGGGGCGATGCTCGGCTTCGCGCTGATGATGGTCCTTGAAGTCGCGCTCGCCTAGTCGCCTGTCAAGACGGTTCCTTCCCACATCCCAGGCTCTTCCCACGACAAGGGCGCCCGCGTACCATCCCCACATGAAGATCCGCGAGATCGAGGCCAAGGTCCTCTTGTCACGCGTGAGAGAGCCCGATACCTGGTTTGGGCTCCTCTATACGATGAACCTCTACCGCGGCTGCGCCCACCAGTGCATCTACTGCGACACGCGCAGTGCCTGCTACGGGATCGAGGACTTCGACCACGAGGTCCTTGTCAAGGCGAACGCCTTGGAGCTTCTGGAGAAGGAACTGCAAACGAAGCACGTGAAGGGACCGATCGGCCTGGGCTCGATGAACGACCCCTACCAGCCTGTGGAAACGGAGCGGAGGCTCACCCGTGGCGCGCTGGAACTCATGGCACGCTACGGGTTTCCCGTGCATGTTCTCACCAAGAGCGACCTCGTCCTGCACGACATCGATGTCCTGAAGAGAATCCAGCGTGCGGGTGCGGTCGTGTCGATCACGATCACAACGGCCGACGACGCCCTCGCGGCGAAGGTCGAGCCGTTCGCACCTCCACCCTCGGCGCGGTTCCGTGCGTTGCGCACGCTCGCCCGCGAGGGGATCGAGACCCGAATCGCCCTCATGCCCATCCTCCCGTTCATCGAGGACACCGAGGAGAACGTCACGGCCATCGTCGAGGAGGCCGCCGACTGCGGGGTGAAGGCGATCGTCGCCGCGTTCGGGACGACGATGCGCGACCGCGGGAGGGACCACTTCTACGAGGAACTGGACTGTCACTTCCCCGGCCTGCGCGCACGTTACGAGAAGGCCTACGGAGACCGCTACATCTGTCCGTCCCCGAATAGAGAGCGCTTGGAGCGTCTCTTCCACGAGCTCTGCGCCACGTACGCGATCGCGACGAGCATCGCGCCGCCAGCCGCCAGCCGGCCGGCACAACTTCCCTTGTTCTAATACGAGTCACAGAGACCTGCACCGCCGCGGCGCTGTGTCCCAGCTGCGCAGACGAGACAGAGGGTTAAACGAAGATGCCGGTTGGAGTCTCGTCCGCTTGCCGCAGGCCGGGAAGGCTGTCCCATGGGTTGCGCATGCTGTCGGAGACTGGCTCGCCAGGTCCCACAGTCTATGGCACGTCGAGCCGACTCCTTGGATCAATGAGCCGCGCCAATTGAGACCTAGGTCTCGGAGTGTCCGCGGGGTTTCCTGCCGATCGCAAGAAGGGTCGTCGCGTTGTGAAAGCCGACGTCATGAACGCGGCGGCGCAGTGCCTCGCCTTGTCCCGCAAGTTCCGACTGGTTTGGCGACGCTCCTACGCGTCCGACGGTGCGTTCGACCGCGGTAGAAAGCTGCGCGACCGTCGCCGGATCCTTCGGGTCTGAGGTGAGATCGACGAGGTCGTAGGTGAGGAGATCCTCGAGCCCGAGCTCTCCCACCACCTCAAGGATCCGTTCCCGGGAGTAGGTCTCCGCGTGGAACGTGCCTTGCGCCGAGTCGATCGCCGCCCACCAATGGTGGAGGAGGACGTGGGTCAGCTGCGTCTCGGCCTGGCCATCGCAGTACATCTCGGCGACGACGAAGTGCCCTTCCGGCTTGAGCACTCGCCTCATCTCGCCGAGCACTCGTGGGAGGTTCGACATGTGATGAAGCGAGTTCGAGATGCACACCGTATCAAACGACGCGTCCGGAAAGCTCATCTCCTGAGCGTCCATCTTCGCGAAGTCGATCGCCGTGCGGTCCTTGAAGGCAACCCTGAAAGCCTGTTCCGCGCGCTCGTTCGTGTCGATCCCGACGATTTCATCGTACTCTGAGAGACCTTCCACAAGAAAGCCGATGAACTGGCCGTTCCCAGTGGCGATGTCGAGCACCCTGCCCCCGCGCACCGAACCCAAGATCTCCTTTGGTGTTGTCATCGGCACTCCGTTGCGGAGGCAAGCACTCGCCGTGCCTCCTGTCTCTCCTGCGTCGCGTCTGCCCGACGCTTCCCGCGCTGTCAGGACACCGACTTCCAGGTCGGGTCGAAGTCTATCGTGGCGTCATTCGTCACCCGAATCGGACTCGTCCCGTCGACGTTCATGACATAGCTCTGGAACCGACCACCCCGATCGAACGCGAAGCGCGGCCGGCCCACAGCCGCCATGGACTCACGCTTCCGAGACACACTCTAATGCACAGAGCGCGTGCTCCAGATGTTTGAAGGGCATTCTTACCTTGCGCCTGACCTCCAGCGCGATGCGTCACGCGATAGGCGCGACCGGAGTCAAGAGCGCCTTCTCTCGTCCCTCTCATCCAGACGGAAAGAGACTACTGATCCACGCCCACGCGCAAAGCACCAAGAGGGGACTCCGCGAACCATCCAACGTGGCCCGCGCTCTCGCACGAGTCTCCGCCTGCCTGCGCATCGACACGCAATTCCCCGCCGGGTAGTGTGCTCAAGGTCGTCGGAAAGTGAGACTCCGGGATCGGCTGCCTGACCTTGTCTGCTCCAACCCGGACCGGTTTCGGCGGGCGCCCCACCGGGTGCGGTGCGGGTATGCTCTCGCGCGAGGTGAGATCGATGGCGTCAGAACCTGGGACCGATTCCCTAGAAGGCTTGCCAAACATCGGAGCCGAGGTCGCTGCGCGCTTGCGTGAGGCAGGGATCACGACGCCGGAGGAACTGCGAGCGCTGGGGAGCGTGGAAGCAGCGCTTCGACTCGGCGCCGCCCGGCCGGGCGATCCGCCCTGTCGCAGCATGCTGTCCGGTCTCGAAGGAGCGATCCGTGGGTGCGCTGGCACGCGATCCCCAAGGACGAGCGTGACCGATTGTGGGAGGAATGCCAGACACGCACAGAGAAGTGACCCGTTGGCGCGCTGTGGAGATCCGACCCTCCGTCCGCCTCGAGACGCGGCGCTCCTTGATTCTCGGGTGGAGTTGTCATATAAGTGAACCTACAGGCCACCCGCACTCAGGTGGAAGTGAGAGTAGCGCGGGTCGTGGAGAGAGAAAGGAGGCACGCGATGAGGCGACTGGTCGTTGGGCTGGTGGGGCTTGTTCTCGTTGCAATTGTGCTTGCGGGCTGCCAGACGTTCACGCCGCGGGACGCCATGGCCCCGATGTCGGCGGTGGCAGGGAAAGACTTCATCATCACCTTCCAGGCCGACAAGGTGCCGGGAAACGTCGCGCAGGCTCTGGCCGCGGCGGGCGGAGAGCTCAAGACGACTCTGGCACAGATCGGCGCGGTGGTCGCCACGGCAAAGTCGGACGACTTCGCGATGAAAGCCGCCGCGCTCAAGGGCGTCACGGGTGTCATCCCAAACGTCCAGGTCAACTTCCTCTCGGATGAGACCCGAACGGTCGAGTTCACGGAGGAGACGATCACAGGTGGCGACGAGCCGTACTTCGGCCGCCAGTGGGGCCTGCGCGCCATCAACGCGCCCGGGGCATGGGATGCTGGGTACACGGGCAGCGGGGTACGCGTGGCGGTCCTCGACACGGGGATCGACGTCAACCACCGCGATCTTGCGCCAAACCTGAACGTCGCGCTCTCCAGGTCCTTCAACCCGGACGAGCCGACGATCGACGACTTCAACGGTCACGGCAGCAACGTGGCCGGGATCATCGCCGCGGCCGACAACGCCTGGGGCGTCATCGGCGTCGCCCCCGAAGCAGAGATCGTCGCGCTAAAGGTTCTCAGCGGCAGCGGCTCGGGCGACTTCAGCTGGCTGCTCGAGGCAATCCTGTACGCCGTCTCGATCGATGCCGACATCGTCAACATGAGCCTCGGCGCGTACCTTCCGCACCGCGGGTTCCTGGCCGATGACGGAACGTGGGTCGGGGCAAACGAGGTCGCGGGGTTCGTCAATCTCGTGAAGAAGGTCTCCAACTACGCCATCCAGCAGGGTGTGCTTCTCGTCTCGACGGCGGGGAATGGCGCGATCGACATGACCGGCGACCAGGGACTCCTGCACGTTCCGGCCGACGCAGGCGGGACACTCATGATCTCCGCGACCGGGCCGCTTGGCGTGTGGCAGAACCCCAACACCAACCTCGACGTCCCGGCGACGTACACGAACTACGGGGCGAACGTCGACTTCGCGGCTCCGGGCGGGAACTTCAACCCGGCGCTGCCCAACTACTGGTACGACTTTGTCCTCAACTGCTACTGGAACGGCGGCTTCGTGTGGATGGCCGGGACGAGCCAGGCCGCACCGCACGTGAGCGGAGTGGCCGCGCTCATCATCGAGCGCTACAACCATTCGCTCTCGCCAAGCCAAATCGAGGCGGTCCTGCGTCAGTCTGCGGACGACCTCGGGAAGCCCGGCCGCGATCCGTTCTTCGGCCAGGGCCGCGTGAACGCCGCGCAAGCGGTTCGCTAGACACACCTCTGTCGTTTTGGCCCCGGGCAGGGAGGTCCCTGCCCGGGGCTCTTCTAGCACGCCTTCCCCAAAGGAGTCCCAGTCACACTGTTGCCTGGCGTAGCGCCTGCCTCGCTCCCATGGTCCATCACCGCGCGGGCACCTGGGGCAACTGGTCATCTCCGGCATGCCAGGCGAATGCCAGACTCACCCTGCGCCTCAGCAAGCGGCATCGGACCGACCCCACCTTCCGACAGGACGCCAAGAGTGGAGACCGCCCCGTCACGCGCGATCTATCCGGCCTTCGGCCTCTTGAAGATCACCACGACATCCCTCGTCCTGCCGTAGCTCTCCGTCGCAGGAAGCGCCGCAGCCAACTCCCACCCCTCGCGCCCTAGCTCGTTCATCATGCCGTCGAGCCGCAACTGATCGAGCGTGCCTCCCCAGAACCCCTTCACCCTGAGCTTCACCGTCTTGTACTCCCACACCATCTCGATCCCTCCAGCCAATCTGCCTCGCCGACCACCCGCACGAGTGGATCTCAATCCCCTCAATTCTGGTCGTTCCGCTGCCGATTGTGCAACTTCTGGGGGCCAGAAAGGGCAAATGCAACCTCTCGGCGAATCGCAGTTCGCCTGATCGGCGCGAAGAGCGCTACACCCCAGGCGCACAGAAGGCCCCGGCAGCGAAGGTCAGGGCCGTTCGTGGAATGCCCTGTGAATCGCCGCTCTGGGTGCCAATGCATCCCCCGTGTCACCCCGACACTCCCGACGAAACTCGGGCATGAGGCCCCGAGTCCTGGGAGCGCGGCACCTGCGGTCCGATCCGACCGAAACGGACAACACGTCCCTCGGACTGCCAGTCTTGTCCCTGAATCGTGACAAGCGTAGGATATGGGCGGCGAACGTTATAGAACTGACCACCGCACACGCAAAGGTCACGCGAGATGAGCCAGGACAGTGCCTAGGAAAGAGTGGCGAAAGTGGAGTCCAGAGCTGCATGCGGCAGGGGCGGGGTCCATCCGGCGGACCAGTGCCGCCACGAGAGGGGCGCCCATCGGGAGCGGGCGTGGCTTGCCGACTGAGTGGCCCCCACGCACGATGTGGGGGTGTGGCTACGTGCGGCGAAGAAGAGCAGCCGCGCGCCGCATGGGTCCACCCCGCGCAAGCGGCCGGAGTGGTCTCGCGACTCGGGAGAAGAGCCTGCCTGGAGTGAGGAACGTGAGTATCTTGCAGCGTGAGTCCGGCCGGAATCTAGGGAGGAGGGAAGTCTCCCGGTGAACGAGAAGCGACAAGTGCCGGAATCGGTGCAACCGATGGCTCCCCACCACAAGGAGGACATCGAGAGGTTTGTGCGCTTCCTTCACGAATTCAGCAAGGAATCCGACAGAGCTGCTGTGATACTGGGGGCCGCGAGGCTCGACGAGTCGCTCGGTCAGCTGCTCTCGGCGACACTCCTCCCCTGCACATCAAGCAGCGACGATCTGCTTGATAGCGATCGCGCTTTGGGAACTCTCGGCGCGCGGATTCTGGCGTGCGGCCGCCTGGGACTGATCGATGACAAGCTCATTCACGCGCTCCAGCTCGTCAAACGAATCAGGAACGCCTTTGCTCACGAGGGCATCGGGACTACCCTGGATGCGGGTACTCATGCAGATCGTGTCCGGGAACTTGTCCAACCGTTTCGGAGGTACGAGAAGTTCCAGAGAATGCGTGCGTTGGTCGCCAAGAAT
>Ga0315278_10000640_pt1 | contig 30762 bp, 36 predicted proteins | sample YL17G06_0_MG_FD_203880 | JGI IMG/M metagenome (GOLD analysis project Ga0315278, IMG submission 203880) | Sediment microbial communities from Yellowstone Lake, YNP, Wyoming, USA - YL17G06_0 | ecosystem: Environmental > Aquatic > Freshwater > Lake > Sediment | place: USA: Wyoming | collected... | reverse complement strand
CCTCCTACCTGGTACATGCGCTCACGACCGAGCGAGCGCCGGTACGCGACGATCACTTGGTCCTGGTCGGCAGCGACCTCGTCGGGGATGGCAGGGTACCAGAAGGTCGGTTCGTTCTTTCCGATGTTGACGAGTGTTTGATCCATTCCTACCTCATGTGAACTTCAAGTTGGCTGTCATGAACTGGTTGCTCAACGCGCGCATGCGATCTGTCAGCAGCTGCAGCTCGCCCACGCTGGCGGTAGCCTTCTTCGGCGAAAGCCTCGGCAGCGTGCCAAGCACCACACCTCGGTAGAACGCCGCGTCACGCAACGCGATGTACGCAAGCTTGGAGTCGTAGCCGTCAAGCGCTAGCTCGGCCTGGTCGAGCGTCTTAACCAGCAGCTGCATGTGATTGCGGACACGTATTTCAGGCGATGTCGTCATTCACTTCCGGTGCCGAAGGCTTGCGGTCTGAACTCGCCGTGCGCGCCGAGCCGACCGAGGCCGCTGAACGCGAACTTTTGTGTCGTGCCTTCACCCTTGCCCCACGGCAGCTTGTGCCACTCGACGTAGGGACTAGTCGGCGGCGCAGTGTACACGCGTCGACGCATGAACGGCGAGAACGCTGACAGCGACCACGGCTGCCGGTGCGCGATGAACACGTCGCTGCCACCAACACGCTTGAGCTGCGCGAGGAACGCGTCAGGGAACTGCGTGCGCTCGAAGGCGCCCGTGTTGACGAACACCACGTGACTGTTGTCGCCCAGGCTCTCGAGCGCGACGTGGGGGTCTTGCACCAGCACGTTGGGGCACTTGGGGCAACCCTTCGGATCGATGCACAGGTCCTCGCAGTCGAAGTCCCGGCCCATGATGCGGTTGATGAAGCTCCCATCGGGATCTCCAATCACCAGCATCGGCTTCTGGGTCTTGGCCTTGGCGTTGAGCGCTGCGTTGTAGACGTCCCGGCGCTTCTGCCGGCGGTCGACCACGACCATGTACGTCTCGTACGTGAGCAGCAGCAGCGCGCTCCACTTGGCCACGGTCTTGAGACGCTCGCGCCTCGGGTTGGACTTCGAGCTCGACTTGCGGCGGGTTGTTCTGCGCGACGTACGGGCCATTTCAGATTCTCCAGCTGACGGGTTGCACCACGCGCCGCAGCATGACGTCAAGGAACGTGACAACGGTTGCGCGAGGCTTCGCGCCTGGTCCTGTGACACCGGCGGCGTTTGCCACAGTGCCGTCCGAGCCTGTAATCACAACGCGGTCCCGGCCCCAGGTCTTGGCCCAGGTGTCCTGCAGGTACCAGTTGTCGGCGACCAGAAGTATTTTTGTGCCTGGGTGCGCGGCCACGTAGGCAGCTGCGACCTTGGGATCTGCGAAGTTGGTCGCCCTCGGCAATGGGTTGCGCACGCGGCCCTGGCCCCAGGCGATGACTGTGGCGATGACGTCCGGCTCTACGGCCTCGAGGTCGTACCAGTCGCTGGCCGCAGCTCGGTCCCGCCGGTCGAGCCTCTCGGGCTCGCAGTACGCAGTCTTCGCGAAGTAGCCCCCCGGCCGGCAGTGCTTGCCGTCACGCGCCCACTCAGGATTAACGGGCTGCGCGAAGGCCCGCACGGAGGCTTCGAACGTCGAGAACGTGTGCCTCGTCTGGCTGAACCGCTGCGCCAACGTCCAGAGCGTCACGTCGGTGGGCCCACCCTCGTACACGACTGCACGGGCTGTCCAAAGCATGTCATCAGCAGTAAGCTGGTAGCTCGAGCCGTCCGAAAACCGGAGGACTCCCCACACAATGGCTGCTGTGATATTGTCCGGCACTGAGGTATCAACCCATGGGCGAGGTCGTTAAAGGCATGTTCGGCAAGAGCTACGGTACCAGCGGACTGGGTCAGGTGGAAGGCGAGAGCACGCCCGCAAGTGTTGAACCTGCGCGTGATACACCCTCCGCAGCCGTGTCACCCTCGGAAGTTGCACGCAATCTGGAGATGCTGCTCTCCGACGTGCGCACCGCGGCCAACCGGCTGATCAACATGCCGCCGCCAGGTGTCGTGCCCGAGGCGCTCAAAACGCGCCTGCTGGCCACGTACACGCAGCTCGAAAGCCGCGCTCGTGCGCTCGCCGACAAAGTCGGGACGACGTTCGACGCTGTGGTCATCGACCAGGTGCAGGCCTTGCAGGGCGATGCTGTGGCCTACGTCAGCGAGGTCGAGAGCACCTTGCGCCAAGTCGGCGTACCGGGCCTCGAGCCCAAGAGTTCCAAGCGCAAGACGTGGATGCTGTACGGCGTTCTCGCTGTCGGCCTCGGTGTGGCAGGTTTCGCCGGCTACCAGGCCTACAAGCACAACAAGGCGCCTGCGTCGAGCAAGCGGCCGATCAAGCGCAGCAAGACAGCTGCGAGCCGGAAGAAGTTCGCCAACGACATTTCATAGGGCGCATGCGATGAAGACACAAACAGTTGCTCTGATCGGTGGCGGGTTGCTCGCCGTGGGTGGTCTGGCCTGGTGGAACAGATACGTCGTGCTCGTCGTGACTTCAGACGTCACCGGCGCAAAGCCCTCGTTCACAGCTGTTCGCTCGTACGCGTTCACCGAGGCGGGTGCTCGAGCTGCAGCTGCGCTCGCGTCAACGACCGCAAAGGTCGGGCAGACGGTGTACATCACGCAGCGACAGCGCGTGCGCGCCATCTACAACGTGGGCACGCCGAACGAGAACAAGGGCGCCGACGAAGCCGCCATGACAGCGCAGGCGCAGGCCTTCGGACTGCCGCTCGCTGGTTTGCGCTGACGCTACGAGCAGGGCTGCGAGCCTGTGGCCACACGCGCAGCGTCGTTCGTGCAGAATGGCGCCGCGCAGTTTGGCCTCGCGGTTGTCATGTTACCCATGGACCTGCCGTAGGCATGTGTCCAGGGCGCGAGCGCTTGTCCTGCCGGTCGCTGGTAGCTCGAGAGCGGTACGGGCCCACGGCTGACGCGGATCGACCACAGCGATGTCGGCGCCACTGGACTTGGCTCGAGCAGCACGCAGCTGGCCAGACGCTGCGCGATGAGCACAACATCCGACCACGACGCGTTGCTCGGCAACGTCATACGTTGGATCTCATCCAGGTCACCTACGCGATAGACCGCCGTGATGGACACCGGCAACGCCAGGGAGAGCTGCGCAGCTGGCGTGTACGAGGCCCTCGTCAGGATGTCCGTGAGCGACTGCTTCACGCCGTTGGGCTTGCCACGCAGAAGCGCATAGAGGCCGAGGCCCACGCCGACAGCGGTCACACCGATGAGTTGTTTGGCTGTGGGCATCAGAGCGGTTTCCGAGCAAGCCACCAGGCAAGCCCTACGAAGGCCACGCACGCGACGAGCTTCCCGACGAGGGCCTTGTTGTTGGGCGTCAAGTTGCTGTAACTAAGATCGGTAGGATCTGACGCGAGCATCAGGTAGTTGGTCGGATCGACGCGGCCCACGTCCTTCGCCACAGGGAACTGCTCGAGCAGTTCGAAGTGCAAGTGCGTTGCACCGAGCTTGCCGGGGTTCTCACGCGTGCCGCGGGTGTTGCCGACCTCGCCGATCTTCTGGCCGGCTTTCACCCGCTGGCCAGGCTTGACCAAAATCTTGCTCAGATGTGCGTACAGCGACATCCGCGCTTCGCTGTCGTCGTCGTGCACGATCGTGATGAGGTTGCCGTAGTTGTTGAACGTGCCTGTCTTGGCCGCGTGCTTCACGACGCCGGACTTGGCCGCGTACACCGGTGCGCCGAACCGCGCGGCGAAGTCTACACCCGTGTGCAGGTCAGAGCCGTTCCAGCGCGGGCCGTACGGGCTCGAGACGCGTGCGATGACTGGTAGGACGAGCGACATCTTAGCGCTTGCGCTTGGCAGCCTTCTTCTTCGTGACCCGCCTCTTGCCGCGCTTCTTGTTCACCGTAGCAGCTGCCATCGAGTTGCAAGCTGTGCGGCACTTCGCAGGTGACTTGCACGCGCGGATGCACGAGCTGCGCAGGCTACCCTTCTTCAAGGGGAAGCATGCCGAGATGCAGGCCGTGTGTCCGCTCTTGTTCGCGCGTGTGCACCGGCGCCGTTTGTAGCAAGACGTCTTGATGGCCACGTACTGCCGGTCGTCTTTTGATGTCCACGCTGCTGGCATGATGTTCTCCTCTGAAGTTCAGTGCTGCCGTAAGATGCGGTTTTTGTGCACGCCGGGTGCGATGCCGAACTCTTGGCGAAAAGCCGCGTTCGACTCCTTCTGCGTGAGCGTAACACCCCACAGCGCTTGTAGGGCACCGCCCAAGGGCTCAGTGACGAGCATGACAACACGCGCTGCAGATCCACGACCCGTCACGTTCCATGAATGCTGCCGCCATAGATTGTCGGTCAGCAGATAGTAGCCCGTGGCAATGCGGAGATCTTTTGGGATGGTATCGACGCCGCGCATCGCGTACAGGTGAGCCGCAAGCTTATGGCACGCGCTCGTTGGCATACGTGGGTCCACTATTTGACGCCCGCCCTGCAGTGAGTAGCTCGCGCCATGCGCAGCAAGTTTTCCACAATCAGGTTCATCGCGCAGAACCACCTGCGAGCCTGGCACAAGCTTTTCTAGTGTAGCTACGAGCTTCCGCATGCACGGACGCAGCAGATACATTTTTGCAGCGATACCGGGGCTGTAGCCGAGCATCACCTGCGAAGCTCCATCTCGCGACACAACGTGCTCCTACTCCGAGAGTTTCTTGTACGCCCAGACGGTCCCGACGTACCCGACGACCACCAGGGCGACCTGGGCGAACACGTTCAGCTGTGGCCACTTCTTCGGCGCGAGGTAGCCGTATGCGATCGGCAGGCCGAGCCCGACACCGCCGGCGATGATGTCGCGCTTGGCGTCCCAGCGACTGACCGTTGCAGTCTTTGGGCAGTCCTGGTCGGCGTTGCGGAACATCTCCCAGGCGCCGCAGCTGCGTCCGTCGGGGAAGTCGCACCAGCCTTTGTCGCCCGCAGGTGTGACCTCAGTGCGGTTCGTACCGCCTTTGTTGATGCAGTTTGTTGCAGAGGGGTTGGCCATGCCCGCGGCGCCTGGGTCGCCTTCCCCGTCAGCTGGCGCGGCGTTGGCTCCCAAGTACCCGAAGCCTTTGAGGCCCGCCCACGGTTGATTCTGTTCGCACTGGCAGCTCATAAATACTCCTGCAAGGTCATTGGTAGGTGTGTTTGGCGAACAGGACGCCAGCGACGGTGCCAGCGATCGGGATGGCGAGCAGGCCCAAGATCGCAGTGCGGTTGCCGGGGCCAACCGTTCCGCCGGCCAGGCCGAGCGTCGCAGCCAGCAGCCCGCCGAACACCGCACCACCGATTGCGAACTGTGCAGTCCGCACGGCCGGTGTCACCAGCAGCTGCTTGGCCGCGTTGGTCACGGTGCCTGGTAGGTCAGGCAGGTTCAGATCTCCGAGGTATGAATTCGCGACGATCATGCAGCCTTGCCCTTCTTCTTGGCTTCCGTCGAGCGCCAGGTGTGCCCAGGACTCCGAGGGTTCTTGAGAGCCTTGCGGGTCTTGGAGCCTCGCGCGTACTTCTTGACGGTGATCACGCGTGACTTGAGATGCCCACCCTCTAGCAGTTTTTTGCAGGCCGCTACCGCTTTCGCTTGTTTGGCCAAAGCGATGTCGAGCTGCTTCTTGAGCGCAAGCGTCGCGTCTCTCAAGCTGCCTTTGCTTTTGGGCATGGCAAGCTGTGCAGCCCCGCGCTTCCAACGTGCGTACGCATCCTCCTGCGTCTTGCATGCGGCCCGCGCCTCATTGCGGTGATTGACGGTGTCCTTGTGCATCCTGCGCACTTCGCGCTCCGCTTGAGCCTTGGTCTTGAAACAGGCTACCGGTGAGTACAGCCGGCCAAAATTCGCGGGGGCGTTCTTGTCTGTCTCGTATAGGCAGTACGGCGAGTGTTTCTCAAACGCCGCGTGCTCCTTCTTGTCCACACGAGGACCCGTCGGGTGGTGCACCTGGACCCACGGCTTGTTGATCTTGCCTGGCGGTGGCTTCCACGGCTTCCACTTGCGTTCACTTTTCTTAGCCACGACGCGCACCCTTCCGTTTCGCTTCTTTTGAGTTCGCGGTGTGCCACGGGCTGCGCGGGTTTGCGACAGCCTTCCGCGTTTTCGAACCTCGCGTGTACCGCCTAACAGCGTATGTTCTCGCCTTGAGACGAGACTGCAACTCGTCCAGGCGCGTTTTGCATTCCTTGAGTTGAGCAGCTTGTGCAGCCAGCGCGGTGTCGATGCTCGCCTTGAGCTCGAGCGTTGCATCGCGCAAGCTGCCTTTGCCCTTGGGTATGTCGAGACGTTCCGCGGCGCGTTTCCAACGGACTAACCGGGCATCATCAACTTGGCACCGCTCCGTGGCGAACTTGATCTGCGCCTGACCATCCTTACGCTTGGCGCGCAGCTCACGTTCAGCTTGCGCCTTGGTCTTGAAACAGAAGAGTGGCTGTGGCGTGGGTCCAATGTATAGGCAGTAGGGCTTGTGCTTCTCGAAAGCCCGCTGCTCTTGCTTGTTTACGCGCGGGCCATCGCCGTGGTGGAACGCCAGCCACGGCTTGAGGACACGCCCTGGTGGCTGTCGCCACTTGTTGGCGCCTTTCTTAGCCACGACGTGCACCCTTCCGTTTGCTGCGCTTCTTGACGCCGCCGAGCTCCAACGGCTTGCTACCTAGACACTCCGTTGTGAAGCGTTTCCAGCTGGCTTCACCACCGCTTGCCTTGGTCTTCATGAAGCACGCGCACAGCTCGTTGCTGCGCGTACGCGCCTCGTTGGCACTGCGGACAGGGATGAGCGGACCAGGCTTCTTCGCGGTGCGACAGACGCGCAGGAACGGCTTGCCCGTCTTCCACACCAGCTGAATCTTGCACTTGCCGGCGCGGAGCTTCGACTCCTTGCCCTTGGGTGAACACGGCCCAGCCTTGGTCGTGTACTTCGAGAACATCAGCGGCTCGCCGAACTTGTCAGCGTCACGCGACTTGAACATCTCTGTGGTGATCTTCGCAGACGGCCATGCGCCTGCTTTGCCAGCACGCACGCGCTTGGATTTCACCGGCGCGACGGGCCGCATCCTAAACTTGCTCTCGCGCGGGTCTGGTGACTGAACGCGTCGACTGCTGCCACTGCTACGAGTTGCCATGTTCAGTGCTTCTTGTAGTTGATGGACAGGTTTGGAAACACCCAGCACGCGCGGCAACCGACCGTACCCTCGGGATTCTCGGAGGTCGGTGGGCTCATCGCGCCGCGGCACGAGTGCTTTTCGGTACCCGCGTAGGCCTGGCACTGCCAGTGGTACGGGTACCCGCTCGGAATGAAGTTCTCGAGCGGGTTTGCCTTGTCCACTGCGAAGCTGACGCTCGGCGCGGAGTACCCTCGGCCGGCACCACGCACCAGGCTGCGAAGCAACGCAGCTGGCCGGTTGAACATGTACGAGCTCGGCCTGACGACCAGGTTGTACGGCGGCGGTGAGCCGTTCACCCAGTCGTTGTTCAACGCCCAAACGCGCGTCGGCGCCCAGAACGTGACGTCGGGGTTGAGCCGCGCAACCTCGCACCACGCCTGGTAGTAGCGCTCGGAGAACCAGTCGCCGCTGTCGTGAATGCGGAAGAACTTCGCGGGCTCGCCCGTTTCTGCGTCAATGGCAGGCTCTGGCGAGAGATCTTGGTCCTTACGAGTACCGCCCTCGAGGTAGTAGTCCGTGTTCTTGATGGCGAAGTCCATCACCGTGACAAAGCTGCCGTCCTCGACAGCCGCCTCGGTCCAGGCTTGCCGGATGAGCGCGGCCAGCTGATTGCTCGTGTACGAGTACTTGTTCTTCTCGGCGTAACAGCTCTGGCAAACGCAATCCGCGAGGTTGACGTTCGCGAGCTGCGCCCACTTGTCGTCCTCGAGCTTCTTGCCAACTTGGGTTTCGACGCGCGCACGGTTCTTCTGGTGAATCTGGTAGATCGCTTCGGCCTGACCGACCTTGCGGCGCGTCTCAGGCACGATGGACTGCCCCGCGGTAGCACCTGGGCACGAACCGTTGAAACCTGCACCGAGCGGGCCTGCAGGCAGCGAGTAGCTCGGACAGTCCATCTTGCTCGTCCACGTCAACAGCGATACCTGCTGAATGGGGTTGGCCATGGCCGCGTAGGCCTGCGGGCTTTCAACTTTCTTGTCCAGCACGAGCAGCACGTCGTCGGGTTCGTGCTCGCGCACATCGAAAGGCACGTCGGCCGTGCGCATGGGTGTGATCGTGCGCCCAATGAGTACTTCCGCAGCCCCTGCACGCACCCAGGCCGTTCGCAGCAGCTCCGAGTGCGACGTCCACAAGTACGCAGCCGCTTTGTCACCCTCGGCGCTCAGTGGCTTCTTCTGTATCTCACCAGCCCGCGCCTGCCGAGCCCGAGCACGCTTTAGTGTTTGCGAGCCGCCACTCGCGCCAAGCCCGCGCATGCCACCAGCAGCCTGTCGTTCAAGCTCATACTCCCGGTCGTCAGCGACCGCGTTGATGTGTTCCCACAAGTCGTCCCGCCAATGCGGGTTGAGCGCATTGAGCCGCGTGATCTCTGCCGGCGTGATGACGTCGAGAATGTCGAACAGATCGACCCCGTCGTTCTCAGCACGGGAAATGAGTTTCTCGGTCAATTCCTCGTAGGCTTGCCAGCGCTCGAAGTCATCGTCGTCTAGGACTTCGAACTCGACGTCCTCCTCGCTGCTGCGCGGTTTGTCGACGGGAGCTTCTTGCCGGCGTGCGGGTGTTTGCCTCCGCTGGGCAAGCGGCGACAGTGGCCGCGGTGCGACGCGCGGGGTTGCTTGTCGCTGTGGCCCAGCTGCAGCAGCTGCAGCGGCCGGTGGCACCAGCGGCGGGTACAGCGCGAGCACCTCGTTGGCGCCTTCCGTGCGCGCTCGAGCTGACTGCATGTCGTAGGTCAGCTCCTCGGACGACAGCAGCGGGTCGTTGACCTGCTCCAGGTGTTCTTTGACAGCGCTCATCGGGAGGACCTATGCGTTGAAGGGCGCGAGCGAACAACCGTCAGCTGCGGCCGGCGAACAGACCGCGGGACGGCGCTCCGGGCTTCAACCGGCGTCACAACGACACGCGACCACTGCGTTTTGGTCACCACGCCGACAGCTGCATCCGCAGCGTCCATGTCGGCCGACAGCTTCGCAGGGATCTTCACGTCGTTCCCGATCCTGTCCGCGTGGCAGAACGCGGCCATGCAGTACAGCCACGCAGCGAAGGGTGCGCTGGCAGGTACGTCATCGAAGGCGCCTGTGATCAAAGCCTCGAGCTCGCCCTCGACGCCGAGCAGCAGTTCGCCACCCACCGTGAGCAGCCGCTCGAAGTCGAGCGCCGCGCCACGACGTTGCGCGAACGACACACGCCGCGAGCCAGATCGTGGCTGCGACCGAGACGCGCCAAGCCCAGACATCCGCACGCCACGGATGTCACCGGACACGAGATTCAGTGCAGCCATATCGTCGTTGAGCGCGGTGTCGATACCTTCGTTGAGACGCGCGGCTTGGTAGATCTCTGGGTGGTTTGGCTCAATGCTCTGCAGGATGTCGAGCACGTACGTGCTTCTACCCAGGCTACATCCAAGGTTTGCGGCGGTTGCCACCAGTGCGGCTGTTGCAGCACGAGGCTTCAGGCTTCCGTCGTGCGTCTGAGCAATGTGCATCACGAGCGTACTGAGGTGCTTCTGAACGCTCGCGTTCAGCTCCGCAATCTCGTTGACCAGCGAGCCCATCTCCGCGACGGTGATGTTTCGTCTAGACAAGTCCGGCCTCCGTCACTTCCCAGTGCATTCCGTCGGGATGATCGTTGTGGCCGCCCCACCACCAGCCAAGCGTGTTCGCGGACTCCACAAGCTCGCGCACGCACCCAGGCTCACCGAGCAGCGGGGGCACCACACCAAGCCCGTTGGTTTTTGCATTGATGTCGAAGGCTGCGTAACAGTGCATCGACAAGGTCGTGCCACCACGCGTGAGCCGCGTCGCGAAGCTTCCGTTCCAGGTCTGGATGCGCGACACCAGCTGCAGGCGCTCCCACTCAGCCCAGAGTGCTTCAAAACTTGCCGCCGCACGCTTGTGCACGTGGACGAGGCCTGTGCGGTGAAGTCCGCGCACGCGCAAGAGCGTGAGATCAACGGTGACGATGTTCTCGCGGACCCACTTCGGGACGCCGCGAGGCTGCTCCGGGGTCAGCGTAATCTGCTCGGGATTAGACTCTGTGGGTGTGAGCCGGTACGGGAATGTCCCAAACGCTGCGACACGCGCTTCGCCTCGGAGACGCTTCAAATTCTCAGGCTTCGGCGGGAACTCCTCACCTGGTACACTGACCAGCGGAAAGCCGTGTCCCATCGCAACGCCGTACGTGCGACCGCCGACGATGCCATCGGGCTTTAGGCCCGCGCCCAATTGAAATTTGCGCGTGGCTGCCTCGGTAGCCATATCGAAAGTACCCGTGAGTACCACCGGCAAATTCTCACCGCGCAGAAACGCTTGCCAGCGTTCCACGGCAATGCCGGTCGTGACACCGGGGTAGAGGGCTTGGAGTGACACCCCGATACGGTATACTGCTGTGGCACGTTGGCCAAGATACGAGCCCTGTGGCACGAGCAGTTTACGCGTATCACATGCAAATTACCTCGCAGGCACAACGGCGATGACGCCCCCGCACATCGGGTGGTCCGCGGGCATCACCCTTCTAACCATTGCCGCATCGGGTATTGCGGGGTGGACGACGTTGAACGACTCGCGCCAGACAACGATCCTGATCGATGCGGACCAGGAGCATCGTCTCCGCACGCTTGAACTGGACCGAAGTAGGCTCGAGGAGCTGCACAAACTGTCGGTCCAGGTCGCCGAGCTAAACGTGTTGCTGCAATCACTTCGCCAGGACATGCGCGACAGCCGAGCGGTCGCAAACGCCCGTGTGCGGGTACCCGACTAGACCGGCAGCATGCCTGCATCAAGAAAGCTGAAGTTCGCATCCCGGCCGAGCACAACATGGTCGAGGACGCGGATGTTCAAGATCTTGCTGGCTTTGACAATGCGGTCTGTGATCTCGATGTCCTCGTGTGATGGTGTCGCTTCCCCGCTCGGGTGATTGTGCGCAATGATGATGGCCGACGCCAGCACCATGATCGCTGCCTGGAACACCAGGCGCAGGTCGACCACGGCGCTGTCGACGCCACCAGCCCCGACCATGTCGATGCCGGTCACGCGGTTCTTGGCGTCGAGCAGCATCACGAGGAAGTACTCCTGGCCGCGAGCATCGACGGGGATGGTGCTGCGAAAGGTCGCAGCCGCGTCCGCGGACCCTGTGATAACCGGCCCCTGGCCCTCCTCGGTGTACTCCATGCACGGCTGCACTCGCAGCCAAGCTGTTGGCAGCACGTCGCTCGCGCACACTCTGCGGCCAGGTGCCTTCCGGCTAGCTCGGCTAGCCCCGAGGCCGTTCAGGTACAGGTGCTCCGTCGACTGCGGGTAGCCGCGGCTTCTCATGGCTTGTGTCGCGGCTGTGGTATCCAAGCCCCGCCGACACCTGCGCCGGCCAGCAGCATGAGCAGCTGCTCGGTGCCCGTACCCACGCCGAATTGCGCACCCGCAACAGCCAGTCCTGCGGAAAGCAGCGTCCACACGATTTTTTGCACGAACGGGTCAATCTTGCTCATGGTTTCAACTCCTCGGATTCTAGTGGTGGGTCAAGCTCCAAGCGTAGCAGCACCCAGGCTCTGCGGGCTACACGGTGCGCGCGTTGTGGGGAGATCCCGATGCTGCGGGCAACCTCGGCGAAGCTCTCCCCCCGCATGTGTCCGTCGATCACCATCTGGTAATTGATCGGGAGCGTCGTCAACGCCGCGACGGCACTGGTCCGCGCGTAGGCCTCGTCGGGGTTCTTGCCGTTGAGCACCTGGGGGTCGACGTCCAGCGACATGATGCCCCTATCCCACGGCAGCGCCTTGACGGCCTCGGCTAGGCGCCAGTGCACGACCCTGCGGACCCAGGTGGCTTCCTGAGCTCGGGCGGCGTCCAGGCTCAGGAACGCCTCGAGGATGGCGTCTGTGCCTACGGCCAGGGCTTCATCCTCGGCCAGCCGGCGGTAGAGCGTCGCACGGGCACGCCGCACCATCGGCAGGTACGCTGTCAGTAGTCGGCGGGCTGTCGCGTCTGTAACGCAGGACAGGTCTGGGAGTCGGTCGCGCACGCACCCGCAGGCTACCCTGCGGCAGCCGCCCGCGTCGCCCGAGATCTCGGCTTTGCAGCCGGCGGCGGTAGCATTTCGGGGAATTCTTCCAGCGGCGAGCTCAGGCCCAGCTCGGCCTCGAGCACGCCTGGGAGCCGGACCATCGCCTCGGCCAGGGCCTTGTCGGTCGCGCGCTCGAGGGCGACGACGACCTGCTGCACCAGCTCCCTGGCAATCTCGATCTTCAGCCCCTCGGCCAGGCGACCGCCGTCGAGCACGGTGCCGCGCTCGTCACGGATCGGCTGACCCTTGCGGGTCTTGAGCACCGCTGTGAGCAGACTGCGCACCAGAACCGAACGGTTCAGCAGCTGCTCCGGGGCGCCAGACCTGCGCAAGGCAACAAGCTCCGTGGCGATCAGATCATCGAGTTCCGCAGAGGACCGTACATGCAGGAAGTGTGGCATGACACGTATTGTACGCTGTGCCACGTACCACGGTCAACCAGCACAGGCGCTGCAGTCAGTTCGCTGTATCGCGTGCTCGCACCAGCACGTCCGCAAGCTTGTAGGCAACCTCGGCCAGGTCATCCGGCATGCGCATGATGATCGAGCCGCGTACCGCAGTCCCTGCGTAGCCAAAGGCACCGTCGCTGCACCGGTACGCTGTCGCATGCACAACCCAACTGTCAACCTTGTCGGTCGCCGGGGAACCTCGGTACATGCGGCACAAGACACCCTGGTCCTCGCTGGCCCAAGGCGGTGGTAGCTCATGCGCCCACACCAAGTGCGTCAAAGCCTCCTCCAGGTTCTGCAAGAGCCCTGGAATGTCGGCAGCTGTGATGCTCATGCCGTCACCTTGGCCTGGTAGGCTGCGAACTCAGCCTGCTGCACGGCGGCGAGCTTCTCCTGCTCGAGGAGCACGTCACTGAGCGATCGTTGGCCCAGGCGCTTTTGAATGTCCGCAGACCACAGCAGCTGGCCGGCCATAGTTGCGTCGGCCTCGGCCCGATGAGCACCTTGGGCAACAATGCCTCGACGTTGGCAGGCCGCAGTCAGCGTGTGGCGACCGTTTCCGCGCTCGTACTTGTCCTGCGAGCGCACCCACACGAGCGGGTCGAGCCAGCCAAGGCCCGTGCGCGACAGCTTCACAGTGGTGGGTGCGAAGCGTCGAAAGAGCGTGCCGTCAAAGGGTGCATTGTAGGCACACAGCTGGGGTCCGTACGAGAAGTCATCGCCGACGTCCCGCCACTCCAAAAGCCCTGACAGCACGTCGAAGATCGCTTGTTCCGGCGGTGGCGCGCCCGCGACATCCGCATCAAACAGCCCGTGCACGTTGCTCGCGCCGAGAGGGATCGTAATGCCGGGGTCGCACAGCGCGACTTTCGTGGCCACGCACTTGCCGGCCTCGAAGCGCGCCGCGGCGACTTCAACAGGCACGCAGGTTGCGGCGTCGACGCCGGTTGTTTCAAAGTCGATGATGATGATCGGATGTTGGTGCCACATGGTCGTTCAGCCCTTCGGTTGGTTGGTTGCGTTGAGTGCTGTAATCGCGTGCTGCAAGTACACAGCGGCCTTCTGCAAGTCGGACACAGCGCTCGAGCCTGGCTTGCGGCCTGCACGGCTGACGTACTTGACGACGTTGCCGAGATCGAAGTTCAGCTGCCAGTCGGCGATCACATCGATCGGCTCGTACTCGCGGCCGTCAGCGTAGTGCGCGGGCTTATTGATGGGGTCGGTCATACTCAAGCGTCCTTCCAGGTGTCTGCGACAGAGCCGGTCGCGGTGAAGTGCATGGTCAAGCCATTGAACTCATGCGAAACCGTTAGCGTGTCCGTGAACATCTGCGCGACGGCCTCCGCGCGGTCCTCGGCGCACTCCGCGTAGATCGCATCGTGCACTTGCGCAAAGATGAACGCCGTCGGGTCGACGTCAGGCAGACGTTTGAGCACGAGCGCCATCTGCGAATTCATGATGTCCGCGCCCATCGCCTGAATCGGATAGTTCTTGACCTCGGTTGTCGGCACAGCCTCACGAACGGCCGGCGGCGCAACGGCCAGTGGAAACACGCGGCGACGGTCGTACAGCGGGCTGCGCAGCTCGCCGGTTTCGTTCGCGACCAGAATCTGCTCCCGGTGCCAGGGCTCGATGCCCGTGAACGCACTGAACACGGTGCGCTTGACCAGCTTGACGATGTCGACAGTGATCGGCGGCCCGTCGTAGCCGGCGTTGTAGATCGATTCAATGACGGTCGCTTCGCCGGCGCCGTAGTTCAGCCCGTAAATGACGCGCTTGGTCAGTTCGCGCAGCGCTTTGCGCGTGCACGTCTCGCACTTGCACTTCGCGCTGCCCTCAACGGCGACGTGCGCGGGGTCTTTGAGCTGCAGGTTCACGTACCGCGAACCGAACGCGAGACTCGCAACGTAGCTGTGCGGGTCGCAGTCAGGCTCGAGCTTGCGGTTGCCGTCCGCTTCGAGACACCTACGGGCGAGCTCCCGGTCAGAGGCAAGCAGCGCCAGGTTGCGCAGCTCGAGCTGGTCATAGTCCGCGCCAACGATTTTTCGACCCCGGCCTGCTCGGATGAGCGCACGCAACCACTTCGGCCAGTTCTGCGCGTTCGGGCTGCTCGTCCACCGGCCTGTCTTGGCGCCCCACGGTTTCCACACCGGGTGAATCCTGCCGTCAGCCCACGGCGACATCGCCACCGAGAACACGAAGTTGCTCGCGACGTAGTCGTGGGCGAGCAGGGCGCGCTTCGCGGCCAGGAACTCTGCCGCCAGCGGGCTCAGTCCCGGCAAGCTCATCAGCTTGAGCATGGTGCTGGCATCGGTCGACGGCGTCTTGCTGTGCGGATTCGTGGTCGCAAGCACCGGCAACCGAAAGCCCTTCGTGCTGGTGTGCAGCAACGAGATCACATCCTTGGTGCTGCGCGGGTTGAACGGCCCAAAGTCACGCTTCGTTACAACAGCTGTGATGCGGGCCTCGGCCTCCTCGATGTGCCCACGCGCTGTCACGCCAGCCTTCGACCAGCCCACTGCGTCAAGCGGCATCCCGCGCATGGTCATGCGTACGGCCTCCTTGCGCAGGACGCCGTCGAGCTCGTACACGTCCGCGAGGCCTGCGCGATCCATCATGCCGCCTGGAACAGCACGACCCTTCGAGATGCCCATGGCGACTCGCGACAGGTCTGTGTGCACCACGTCACGCGCATTGTAGGCCGCGAGCTGCTCGAAGCTTTCATGCACCTTGGCGCCAGCCTTCTCGCGCGGCGGTTTCCAGGCGAACGCGTCCGTCATCTCGCAGGTCACAGCGCTCAAGGTGTGCGGGATGTCGGGGAACAAATTCCCATGCGCGTACAGCGTGTCGTCTGTGTAGCTCTCGACCATCAGGTCCGCAGGGATGCCCCACACGAGGTCGATCACCAACAAGTCGTACCCGGCGCCGTTGTGGTAGGTCTTGCAGATCTTGTTGTCGGTGAGAATTTCGTAGAGCGCGCCGAGCAGCGCATCCTCCAGGTTGGTCGGGTCCGTGTCCCAGGTGTTGACCACCAGGGCGTCCTCGCCGTCCGCAAACCCAATGCACGAGATGCGCTCGACGTTCCGAGGCTTGCGCGCGTCGAGGTGCGACTTTGGATCTTCGGGGTCCGGCCGGCCAACGGTTTCGATGTCCGCGGTGACCGCAGTCCGGCCAACGAACCAGGCCCGAACGACGGCCGGGTCGGTTGTCGTCACGTACTTGTACCCAACAGGCTTCACGTCGTCCCGCGTGAACCGGTGCGCCTTGCGCAGGTGCGCAACGACGGGCCCAGCTGCGAACGTCTGGCCACGCAGGATGTACGAGGGGTGGTACGTCGGCACGATGTACTCGACCCCGGCGTCCCGCAGCCAAGGGTGTAGCTCGTGGGCAGCCCTCGGCTGACCAGGCACACCTGGCGTGAACAGCGCGCCTGCGACGGCAGTCACGGTGTAGTCCGTCGTGAACTCCACAAAAGAGATCTGCTCAGTCTTCCGACCCCCGCAGGCTGGACACTTGGCCATCTTGGGACGGAGCCGCTTCATCTTGGCGCCGCAACCCTCGCAGCCACGGGCCTTGATCAAGTCAACCTCGATCCCGCGCTGCTCGTCGGTCACACCTGGCCGCAGGAAGTGCAAGTGGTGACAAGGTCGTGACGTCGTGCCGTCATCGCTTGGGACGGGCGCGCTGCATTGCAGCACTGGCCCGATCTCTTGCGTGCCGCCGCACCGCGCGCAATTCACAGGCACACGCTTGACCTGCTCGACGTCGTAACCGGACACTGCCGCCCAGGCAGCCGCCCCGAGCGCGATGATGACCTTGGGGCGCACCGCGGCGACTTCCGCCTCCAAGCGCGGCAGACACGATGTCACCGCGTTTGGGTAGTCGGTCATAAACGGCTTGGTGCCGGTATGCTGCGGCTTGCACAACGTGGCGTTCGCCAGGTAGCAGTCGTCCAGGTCAAAGCCTGCCCGCGAGCACAGCTCCGCGAGAAGCTTGCCCGAGGGGCCAACAAACGGCCGGTGCTTCAGCACCTCCTGGTAGCCGGGGCCTTCCCCGATGATCATGATGCCGTTGAACTTGAGCGGCCGGTACGCGTACGCAACGTCGCCCTTCTTGCAGGCTGGCGAAAGCTCGCAGGTGCTGCAGCTGGCCAGGGTTTCGGTGAAGATCGGGAGGGTCGTCGGCGTGGTCGTGTGCTCTGTTGGCATGCGTAATCCTGAATCTAAGACTTGGTACAGTGACTGCCTACGGTTCAAAACTTTGTAGTCGATCGCACCCTTCAATCGAAGCTCGCGCAGGACGCGGTCTGCGGAGCTCGGCGCAGCGTGAACTTCTGAGACAACCCAGTCGCGAAGGGCTTCCGCATGAAACTGGCCACCCGTACCAACGCGCAATAAGAAGGTCAGCACCGCGCTGCCTATGCGCTCTGAGACACGCTCGAGTTCTTCGGCTTGCTGCCCCATGACGCTTGTAGGTGAAACCGTCGCGTGCGCTCGGACACGCGACGGGTTGGGATTACACGATGAGCTTCAGCCCAGGTTTAGGTGGCGGCGCGATGAACTGATACGCAACGCCGTGGAGGCGCAGCAGACCGCGAACGGCCGGCTGCAATGTGAACGCGTACACCAGTGCGGTGGCCAACGCCTTGCCGCAGTCACCCTGCGCGGTACTCAGCAGACGTTCCGCCGAGAAGCGACCTTGCGTGCCGTTCTGACTCAGCACGTTGATATGAAAGGCGCCCTCGCCCGACAGCAGCGCCGGGATGACCTGGTTCTGAATCACAAGCTGCTCCTGCAGCAGCTGCTCGACCAACGCGGCGAGCTTCTCCTCGTTCGGAGCTTCAAGCAGCGAAGGGGCGAACAGCCCCAGGAGCTGCACCAAGTTCATGCCGATCTCTGCACGCATCGCGTTCAGAATATCAGCCTCGCTCAGTGGCTCCTGGGAGCCGTTTGGGAGGAGCCCCTCGGTCACGACGCAGTCCGACGCTGCCGACCCACGGGTGCCGGTGCGGGTGCCGCTGCAACCGGAGCAGGCGCTGCTGCGGGTGCTGCTGCGGGGGTGCGGCCACGCGGAGCTGCGGCAACGGCGCTCGTCGCACCCGACGGGCTGCGCTCCTTGTTGAAGTCGTTCTGGGTCTTGCCGTTGTAGTCACGCTGGCTGACCGTGTACCGGACTTCGCAGCCGAGCAGGTGCTCGTCATCGAACTCGTACGTCTCCTGCGCTTCGCCGTCCTGGTCGGGGCCTGCGTCCAACGTGTCGAACGCGACCTCGGCCGCCACCAAGAGCGCGCGGGTCTTCCAGAGCGACTTGGGCGAGCCGCTGTAGAAGATCGTCACGGCCTTGTCCGCGTAGGGGCCGTCGACCACGTGACCCTTGATCACGAGCTGCGTGTGCTGGGAATTCTTGTTGACCCCCCAGTCCACGTTGTCGATCTGCACCGTGTAGTCAGCAGCCGGCAGCGGCTCCCAAGTACCACCACCATCACTCGTACGCCCGGTCATGTGTCGAACTGTCATGTGTCGTCTCCGTCTGTTGTTGTTGTTGTTGTTGCGTCACTGAAACAGGCGCTCACGCGCCCGCTCGGAGCAGATGCTTGATCTGCTCGAAGTCGAAGTTGTCCACCGAAGCCGGCAGACCTGCGAACCGTGTCCGAGCCATGAAGTGCTTGTGCCGGCGGAAGTGCACCCGCCAAATCGGGTTGTTCTTGCCCGTCGTGACCTCGCAGTAGCCGATCACATCGCACGCCGCAGGGAGCTTCAAAGCACTCTTGCCCGACAGCATCGGCTCGCCCGTCACGGCGTTGTCGTCGCCCTTGTCAGTTTCGGCCAGAGCGGTGAACACCGCGTGCACGTCGAGCCGCCGAAGACGCGCCTGGACGTTGCGCAAGTGGCCTGACAGCTGGCCCCAGCGGAACTGGTCCATCATCGTACGGCCGCCGTTCGACAGCTCCTCGATCACCAGGTCTGTGTAGTGCGTCAACGACTCGATCACGATCGTGTCGTAGGGGAACTCGTCAGGGTTCTTCGCGTACAGCTCCTCGATTTCATCCAGCACGCGCGTCATGCCGCCCACACCGTTTACCAGCGGGCTGCTCATGTCCGAGACTTCGTAGTACGGGAAGTCCTCACCGCGGAGCGTCGCCAGCGAGCCTTCGTTCTGCGGCACGATGAACAGCGGCCGGGGGAACGTCGAGGCCGCGCGAGTCTTGCCCGACCCGGAGTCGCCATAGAAGAACCAGTGGGTCCAAGGTTGCACGAGCTGCGAAGCGTTCTTGGGGCTGTTTGCGGGCATGGTCGTCAGACTTTCGTTTGGGTTTTACGGGTGTAGGTCACAGGAACTTCTGTTGCGGGGTCTTGCCAGTCAGCGACGACCCGGTCGGGATAGTCGTGACAGAGATCAAAGTACTGACACCGGCCGTACCCTCGGGCGTAGCCGGCGCAATGGCCGAGGTACTGCGGCCAGGCGAGCTTCTCGAGCGCGCCTCGGAGGCGGTTTAGACCAAGCACCGAGCGCTCAAACGCCGCCAGGTGCTCTACCGACGGGAGGACCTCGGTACGCGCGCACTTCGGGACGACAGCGCCCGTCGTAACGATATTGATTCGAACACCTCGGAACGGCGGGTACTTGCTGAGATCGACGCAGTGCTCGAGGAGCCAGACCTGGCCCAAGATCTGCAAATCGAGCTGGTAGTTGTCCAAGAGGCCACTGGAGACGGCGTTCGCGGACTTGTGCTCCACAGCCCAGAGGCCGCCGTGCACCAGGTCTTCAATGATGAGATCAAGCCGAGCGCTGTACTCGAAGGCACCGACGTATTCAAGGGTTTCCTCCACAGCAATGACGCGCCACTTGTCGCTCCGCTCGTACGTGTCCAGGTACGTGGTCAACATCGCACGCAACTTGTGACCCATGTCGCGGAAGTCCGCAGAGTCCTCGAGCTTGTCGATCACATCAAACGCAGCCTCTGCGGGATTCACAGCGCCCGCTTGCATGCCTCGGTAGTACACGTCGAGCACGTGATGCCACGCCAGGCCGAGGACCAACGGGTCGCCGGGGTACACCGGCTGCAACCCCACGATGTACGTCAACGCGTGCTCGCGAGGGCACGACGTGACGCTTTTCCAGAATGTCGAGCCACGGCGACTTGCCCCGGAGTTTGCCGTGCCGAGCACGTCGTAAATGTCGGATCGCACCTTGCCCTTGATCAGGGTCGTCGGCGCGCGGCCTGTAATCACTCTGCGCATAGTCGACTCCGCAGCAGTGTTCGCCGACTGTCGTCGCGCACGGCGGCCAACGCGCTCGCCACACCAGCCTTGTCTCCGATCAGCACCACCTTTTGACTCGCTCGGGTCAGGGCCGTGTACAGGAGCTTCCGCGTGAGCATGCCGCTGTGGCAGCTGTGGCAGATCACAATCACGACCGGCCACTCCGAGCCTTGGCTCTTGTGAATGGTGAGCGCGTAGCCGAGCTGCAACGCGTACAGCTGCTTCTTGCTGTAGATGACCGTTCGCGGCTGACTCTCCACGGCCGTAGGATCGGCAACCGGCAGCTTCGCGGCCTCGAGGCGTTCAACCATCCGCGCGAACGCTGAAACTGTCGCAGCTCGATACTCACCCTGTGATGCCGGCGGCTGCACGCCCAGGATGGCCTGCGCGATCTTACGAGGCGTAATATCACCAACGAGCACCTCGGCGCCGAGCACGCGATCCTTGTGGTAGCCCAGGCCGGTCAGCACGCCCAGGTCGCCGTTCATGACACCTCGGTCGTAGTCATTGCGCGTCTGAATCACGCGGTCGCCAACACGAAACACCTGCATGCCGACGTCGACCGACTGCCCCGACGGGTTGAACCGTTGCTGGAGCTGCGCGTTCAGGTCTGCCGTCGACCCAGGCACGCCAGGTGTCTTGCGCGGGGTCAGGATAACGTGCTCCTGCGGCTCGACCCCGGTCAGGTACAGAGCCTCGAGCACTTCGCCAACAACCTCACCTAGCCCGGTGGCTTCACCCGTCGTCTCCCAGAACTCGAAGTCAGGACGCTCTGTGAAGTCCACGGGCTCGCCGGCCAAGATCTTGGGCGCGTTGACCGCGACCCAGGACCCGGCCGCATGGCGATGCACCCGAACCAAACGCACGACCGGAACCGTCTCGCTCGCAATCAAATCGCGGAAGAACGCCCCAGGCCCGACCGGCGGGAGCTGCTCGACGTCACCCACGAAGATCACACGCGTGTGCGACCGCAGCGCGTCAAACAACGCCGCAGCCAGCGGTATGTCGAGCATCGAACTCTCGTCCACGATCACCACGTCGAGATCAAGTGGGTTTGTCGCATTGTAGAGAAACCCGCGCCGTGGGTCGTACTTGAGCAGTCGGTGAATCGTCGTTGCGATCTGGCCCGTGGCATCCGTCATGCGCCGAGCAGCTTTCCCAGTGGGCGCGCAGAGAGCCAACTTCTCGCGCGGGTCGAGCGCAAGACACGCCTCTTGCAGCGACGTCGTCTTGCCGGTGCCGGGGCCACCCGTAACAACACCGATGCCCGCGCTTTGAATCAGCATCACAGCCGCAAGCTGTTCCGGCGACAGTTCGTCAACACCGCCGCAAGGCTGCCAGAGCTCAACGGCCTTGGTCTGCAACTTGCGCAGCCGGATTGCATCCGCGATGAGCCGTTCGTTGTCCGCGATTGACCGCAGCAGCACGCGTTTGATGCTGCTTCCGTCGAGCTCAAATGGATACTTCTGGTCTGCCAGCAGCGCGTCTACAAGCAGCGCGGTAACAGAACCGGACAACTTCAGCAGTCCTGCCGCAGCCATCACAGCAGAGTGCAGTGGGACGTAGCAGTGCCCCTCGAGCAGGGCGGCGTTCAAGACTTCGTGCAATGCGGATGACACGCGCAAGTCAGCGTTGTTGGCGATGCCGAACGCTTTGCGTGCGAACGCATCCACAGCCGGCCACTTCCCCTTGAACGTGAATATCAGCACGTACGGGCCGAACGTCTCGTCCAGCAGCGCCTCGCGCCAACGCGTGCCGTAAATCGCAATGGTGGCCTCGGCGAGAGTCTCGGACAGCCCGAACTTCTTCAACTCCGCGACACACGCACGTTCCGCGGCAGCGGTAGCCGAACCGTCACCGGCCATCATGGCCTCAATAGCGTCCGCAGTGAGCGACGCCTTCTTGGACAGTCGACGCTTCGACATGAAGTCAATAGTCATAAGAACTCCACTGATCAATCGCGTGTTCGACCTGCGCGGAGGTTGTCCACGCACCGGCTTCTTGCAGCAGGCCGAGATCTGCAATCGCTTTTGTACCTTCGTGCTGGTCGAGCAGCGTAGATACCGTCTCCGCTTTGGCGCTCAACAGCGGCGCCATAAAACCGTCGATCGTGCCTGGTGCAATCATCCAGATCGCTTGGCATGCTCGCCGCTGGCCAATGCGATGGATGCGCGCCTCGGCCTGTAGGATCGTGGTCATGGCCCAGTGCAGGTCATGCAAGATCACCGTCCGAGATCGATGCAGCGTGACGCCCTCACGGAGTGCGCCATAGGTTGCGATCAAAGCCATGGGCGTAAAGCCATCCGTTTGAAACGACGCAACAACTGCATCCCGCGTCGGTTGCGCGTCATCACCCGTCACCAGAAAGCTGGATTCCACAAGGCTTGCGAGCTGGCGTGCCGTCTCCTTCTGCCACACGAACACAACCACGCTCTCGCCCTGCTCGAGCGCGTTGTTGATAACCTGCGCAGTCGTCAGAAGCTTCGCAGCGCTGGATAGCTTCCACAGCTGCGTGATCATCGGCAGCACCCCGTGCACCATGCCCGACGTAATCGCGGCCACCAGCAACGCGATGTTGTTGGGTGTCAGCAGCTCGCGTGTTTTGGCAGCTGCAGTCTCATCCAACACACACCGCTGCAAGCTCCGCGTCATCGCAGGCAGCGACAGCCCCGCGGATTCCACCGTCCGGCGCAGGTACCACGGCACCATGCGTGCGCGCAGCTCGGCCACGTTGGTGGGCTCGCCGTCCTTGAGGCCGAACTCCGTTTGCACCGCGCCGCAATACCGCACCCGAAAAGCTTTTGGGACGCCCCAGGTGCGCGTCCCGCTCGCAAGCGTCAACAGGTGCCACAGGTCTGACGGCCGGTTCTCAATCGGTGTTCCGGTCAGCACGAACCTGGTGCTCGTTGTGCCCAGCACCATCATCGTAGCCTTGCTGCGCTTGGCTCGACCGTTGCGAACCCAATGCGCCTCGTCGGCAATCGCGACACGTGGGCGCAACGTCGAGTGCAACCGGCCCCACCACGCATCCGCGATGTCGTAGTGGCAGTAGTAGTACTTCGCGCCCAGGTGGAACGAACTGTGGTGCAAGTCACGCGATGCCAACGCACAGAACTCCGCGGGGTCTGAGATCACACCGGCGGCAAGCAGCTCCCGCAGCCAGACGTCACGCGCAAACATCGGCCCGAGAATGATGACAGTACCGTTCGGCCCACGGTCTGTGCGCAATGCCTCGGCTGCAATCGCGGCCTGCCGAGTCTTGCCGAGGCCCATGGCATCCGCGAGCAGACCGCCACCCAGACGCGTGGTGAGCCACTGCGCGCCGGTGACCTGGTGCTCAAACATGGGCGCGTCCGGCAGCACGACGTCGTTGCGAACCAACGCCGGCAGATGGACGCGACACCGAGCTGCAACCTCTTGCACCTCGGGCAGCATCCACGTTGTGCACGGCAGCTCGAGCGCACCGGGCTCGTACAACGAGATCCCAGGTATCGCGGCCAACGCCTCCATCGCCGTACGCAGGCTGGCGTTAATCTCCGCGTCGTGTCGCCAGAGGATGCGGAGCCATCCAGGGCCTGTAACAAGCAATTTGTACACAGTGGTTCAGGCGTCCGGGTGATTGCTCACCCGTGCGCAGGTCACTGTGCTAGCACCGCTGTGCCACGCCGGTCAAGAACCATTCACACGAAAAGCGTCACGCTTGCGCGGTTTGCATTCCAGGTGCGAAAGCCTGCCCGAAAACGCCTGGGTCTTCTGCAGGCTCTGCAGCCTGGCCGTCGTCCTCGGCCGTGAGAACGTCATCAAACGCCTTGGCAATCGCGTCGAGCCGCTGCGCGGACAGCTGCGCCAACGGCAGCTGCTCGAGGAACGGACGCAGGTACGAGCTGGGCTGCCGGCCGTTGTCATCGAGCACGCCGTTGAACATCGCAGGCAACTTGTTGGCGTCAGCGAGGTTCTCCAAGTGCTTGGAGACAGCGATCGCAGTCTCGCGCGGGTCCTGCTTCAAGTCATGGAGCATTGCGAACAGCTCGTACCACTCCTGCGTCTTGAACTCAGGCGGCAAGTTGGGCGCGTTGAACAGCGCGTCGGCGAACTCGACCGGCGGGCTGTTCGCGGACAACTGTTGCTGCGGTGCTGCCACAGGTTGCGCGTTCGGCTGCTGCGCACGAGCGCGCGGCGTGTTGCCGGTCTTGATTGCCTGCACTTCGACCATCTGCTCTGCGACGGACTGCACGCCCTCGATTGCCTTGCGGGCAACATCCATCCAGGGGTTGCTGTCGTCCGGCGCCATCTGTTGCATGAGCTGCGCGACCATGCTGATTGTCTGCAGCTGGTTGTCGGCCATGGCACCGACAAGCTTGGTGACAGCTGACGGCGATTTTTCGTCCATCATCTTGACGATCAGGGGCATTGCCAAAGCGAGGATGTCCTTCATGGAGTTGTCGGGCTTGTTGCCCTTGTCGAGGGTAGAGATCATCGTCTTCATACCCTCGGTCTGGAGCTTTGCGGCCTCCGAGGCAGCATTCAGCTGCAGCGCTTGCCGATCCTTGCTGCTTGAGATGAGCGCAATTGCAACCGGCGCCAGAGCAGCGAGAAGAATCTGCCAGTCAATCTGCGGACCCTTTGGAGCTTGCTGCGCGCCCAGGAGCTTCATGCGCATCTCCATCAGCTCTTTCTCATGCGCCTGCTGAAGCTTCGTGGCTTCTTTCTCGGCAACGCTACGCGCAACACGCTCGGCCTCGAGCTTGCGCTCGTGCTCTTTCTGCAGCTGCATCGCGTCTGCCTTCATCTCCTTGAGCTCCTCGCGCATGGAACGGACTTGCTCCATGGCGATTGCGTCGGGCGTTTGCGTCATGAACATCGACGGGTCGATGTCGTTGCCGCGATCATCGTGCGAGTCACGCACGTACGGCATGGCCGACCACGGTGGAATGCCACCTTGCCCCTGCGGTCGCACCGGAGCTTGCGGCTGTCCGAAAGGTGACGGCGCTCGCATGCGCTGCGGCTCTTGGCGAGGTGCACCAGAGATCTCGCAGTAGAACGCTGCGGTCACCTCCTCGAGCTCGTTCTGCGGGTTGCGCGGGCTGACGCGGTATCGACCGCCCCCGTGATGCTCACGCAGCCACTCGTCAATGCTCGCGAGCTCGGCCGTCGCCATCGTACAGCTTGGCAGGCTCGCCCAGGTGCCTTTCGCGGTCTGGCGTTTGATCACCAGGCGCACGTCAGGGTACTGCTCGATCGCAGCCTTGACTTGCTCGAGCGGGACGTCGGGAAGGGCTTTGGTGACAACAGGATTCGTCATGGGGTGGGCTCCGTCGTTGTGAATTGGGGTTGTTCAATATCGAAAAGCGTACGTGGTCCGTACTCAGACCAAAGCGCACCGAGTGCAGCAGCTGCGAAGGCTGCTCGCCAAATTGCGTCGAAACCCGACACTGGTTCAGGCCAAAGCCCGCCGGCGCCAAGCGCTGCCCCGACCCAGAAATTCGTACACGCGGGGCAGTAGATCAGGGTGGCAACCCAAAGCGAGTGACCTGTTAAGTCGACTACGGCCACGCGCAAACTTGCGAGAAGCGCTGACGTTGTGATGCCGTACGTGATTCCGAGACTGATTAAAGCGAAGGTCAGCATTTTGTCCTTGCGGGGGGCCCCTTCGGGGCCGTATCTTCCGTTACCCCAACAACACCAATAGGTGGGCGGGAGGCCGGCAGCGAAAGCTGTGCGGCTTTTCGTTTATGGGGCCTAGTGTTGCGCAGTGTGATCTCGTCTTCTCTCGTGATTCGCTTGCCGCAAAAGATGCACTGCCGACGGTTGTCAAAGCAGCACGTGTCGTGGAAACCCATCAGCGCTTGCGTGCAGCAATACGCAGTTCACGCAGCTTGATTAGCTTGCGTCGCGCGATCTGCGTCTCGGCGCTTGTGTCGAAGCCGAGCGCGTCGAGCAGGTTCAGTGCGCGGTATTGAATGAGTGCTGCTTGTCGAATGTCTCGCGTGGCTTGTCGCGCGTTTCCAGTCGCGTGTTTCAGTGCTTGAGTGACTTGTCGCATCTCGCGAATTAAAGGCTCCGTAGGTACAGGTCGCTTGGGTGTTTTCGTTTTCGGCATGGTTCACCTCGGTCGGTACTGGTCGCAGGCCTTGCTCACGAACGTCGTTGCAATCTCGCCACCCGAAGCCCCGCACAGGCCGATTGCGTCTGGCTCGGCGCCCAGGTGCTTGAGTTTCCACTCGTAGTCCTTGACGAGCTTCTCGCCGAACCGCTGGCGCACGATTTCACGCCGGCCGTTCTCAAGATCGAAGAACTTGCAGCTGCCGCACACCGCAGCTCGAGGTGAGCCGAACGCTGCAACTTCCGCGGCCGTCACTTGCTGCAGGCTTCGGCCTCGCATGCGCTGGCCGCCGGACTCAAGGAATGTCGGGATGCCCGTGTCGGTGACACGCGCGTACTCCGACGCGAGCTTCTCACGGTCGGGTCCAACAACGGCCGCGCGCTCGAAGCCCTCGTTTGGTTTGCTCGACTCGCTCACGGGGTTGGCGCTTCCCAGCAAGACTTCTTGTCGCCGCCCCAGATCACGACGCCGTCTTTCAAGCACGCGCCGCACTCCGACCACTTGGCTTTCATCGGCGCGCCTGGTGCTGACAGCTCCTGGTCCGAGATCTTGCCGGTGCCTTCGCAACCCTTGCATGTGATCAAGTCGGGCTTGCCGCCTGCGAGGTACGAGCCTTTGCCGTCGCAGATCCTGCAGTCGCGCTCGTAGTCACGCACGACATGCCGGCCGATCTGCGCCGGTGTGATCAGACTTGCCACGCTCACAAACGCGGGGAACTGCGCAATCACCGCTTGCCCCTCCTCGAGGTCGAAATGCGCGCAGCTCGCACACTTTGCGTGTGCTGGTGTGCTGCTTCCGCCTACGGGTGGCGTTGCAGCTGGTGAAATGGGGTCAGTCTCGTTGTGCATGAATCTCCTCGCGACCAGCCTTTGAACCAGCACCGTGGCCAGCGCGGACACCAGCCTAGTCACCGCCGGTGAAGATTGCTAGAGGCTGTGGCACAGGATCTGAAATTGCCTGGGGCTGAGAGTCGGTCGAGCTCGCAGGAGCCCGCTACAGGTCGTCCTGGGCGGCGCGAACGCGGTGTCTGCGGGGGATGCAGACGTTGCTTCCACGACGCCAGGAGCAACTCGAGTGACCACCTGAGCCAAATTGACCAGCACTGGGCCGAAACACGCACGAGGCTGCCTCCGCACCACGCGTCAAGCTCGGCCGACTCTCATCCCCAGGCATACGCCACGAAACCTGCCTGTTTTCAGGGCTTTTCACAAGCACGCGATGCAAAAATAAAAGTGGACAGTCGGATTCGTAAGCAGTTTCGAGCGGTTAGCTAGGCGATTCGACAGATTCGACACCGATTCTACACCTCTGATCAAATCCAAAACCTAATGATAACGCGCACCTACGTATGGATTAGACAGATTCGACGTGTTTCGACCAACAAAATGACACGTAACCTATTCTTTTATTTATGTAATATCGGAGATTTAATTTGACGTTCGTAATTAGGCGCAAATTGTCTAATCCTGGCGCAAGTGCGCGAACGCAAAGCGTTTAGGATTCGACAAAGCTGATCTAATCCTTGCAAATCTTATCAAATCATACCGTCGATAACTGTCAGTTATCGTCGGATGCTGTAAGTTTCGCACGTGCAGCGTTGACAGCATTCGCGATTGTGCGGGCTTTGCGTTCCCCGGCGAGCGCGTCCATGCCAGCTTTGGTTGCCGTGTGGATGTACCGCCCGCTTTGGCCTCGGTGACGGTCTGGTACGACCAGGTCGCGGTCATCCAGGGTGTCGAGCACCTCGTCAAGCGTCCGCTTGTTCACGCGCAGCCGCCCGTAAATGTCCTTGCGCTCGCAGCCCATCTCCCCGGTCGAGAGTACAATCTCCTCGACCTTGCGGCAGTCGCGGTTGTGCTCGCTGGAGCCCAGGTCTGAGGCTGCGAACGCGTGGTCGAACAGGCCTACGGCAAGCCTGACGGCGGTTTCGGCGTCCTCGAGGGTTACCACCAGGCGCAGGTCGGACAGACAAAAGATGGCCGCTATGACGTGTGTACGCTGGACCAGGCGCATCTTGGTCCCGTGCATGTTGTCGGTGTTCTTGTGCTTCGCGAGGTCTGCCTTGAACCGCTGGAACAGGACTTCGTCAATGTGCTTTGCGGCCTCGGTCGACAGCAGGACGCTGGTGCTGGACATCGCCAACGCGGATAGGCGCCCCTCCCAGTCGGCCCAGGCGTTTACGGCGCGTGTGCGGCGTTCCTTGGCTTCCAAGATCTCCGCGGGGTCATGGCTAGGCGCTCGCACGTACCTCGCGGTCAGGGTTGGTCGCAGCCACTGCAGCCGGCCGAACATCCCGCCGGCACGATGCGCAGCTCGGAAGTTGTCGGCCAGCTGGGCCTCGGTGCTGGCAAAGATCGCTGAGAGCTTCGGGGCCAGCAGTTTGGTCGAGTGGCCCTTGATTTTTTTGCCGCGTTGCGCGGTCTTGGTCATGTGGTGCACGTCTCGGCCGTCGCACAGCTTGCAGAGCAGCTCGGCGATAGGCTCGCGGGTGGCGAACACCTGGGCGAGCTCGTCGTGCTGCAGGATGGCGACGGTGGTGTCTCGGCCCTCGTCGTAGTGCTCCTGCAGCGCGCTGAGCAGACCAGGGATTGACCCTGACGGTTCGATGAACGGGTCGACAATGTCGAGGCCGGCTTCTTTCCAGACCGACTTGATGAAACGCTCGGCCATGCCGATGCTTGTGGTCTTGCCGATGCCTGAGTCGCCGATGAGCGCGAACCAAAGCGTGAGCGAGATGTCCTCGAGGGTCATCTGCAGCGCGAAGCCTCGTCTGGCCAGGGTGTAGGCCGCCAGCACCAGCACGTTGGCCAGGTGGTAGGCCTCGGGGCTTCCCTGCGCGTAGCAGGCCCAGTCCATGTAGCTCGCGATGGGCGAATTCCGCGGGATATTGTCGTGTAAGTCCGACGGCGGGACGAGCCCTACGGGGTTTGGATTGGCTTGACTGGTCGTGTCGGATGTGGGTACTGTTGGTGTCTCTGTTGGCGGCATGTAGTCCTCGTCTTGGTCGTCGGGCGCTGCAAGTGAGAAACGGTCCCGAGGTTTGCGCCTCGGGGCCGTTTCGTTTTTTGGGGAGCGTATCGGTATGCGCTTGTCGTGGCACGCTGGTCAAGAGGGTACACGCGCGAGTACGCTGTTGACCCATGCCCCGGACAAGCCATTACGAAACCAACGGACTAGACCAACACGTCGGGCTTATCAAGCAGCAACTTGACAAGTCGATGAAGGACGGTGCCGTTCGGCAGCTCGCCGTCCAAATCGTGTCGGGTACGAACGACCACGCGACGGACCCGCGCACTGGTGACACCGTTCCGATCATCCGAGCTTTCGGTCGACAGTTCCTTGCGCCGACTGGCGGGCCGTGCAAGCAGCGCGACGAGGCTTGCGAGATCGAACGCATCTGGGACTTCGTGGTCCTGAACTTCCGCTACGTGTACGACCCTGCGGAGATCGACACGTTTGCGACGGCGCGTGAGTCGCTCCTGGCCGGCGGCGGCGATTGCGACGACGCCACGATTCTGATTGCAGCGCTCGCAGGTTTCGTGGGCTTCCGCGCGGTGGCTCGTGTGATCTCGACGCAGGACAACCCGAAGCAGTGGGTGCACATCTATCCGCTGATCGGCATCAGCAAAGACGACCCGAAGCAGTGGATTCCACTCGACGTGACGGTGGAGGGCGCAGCGCCAGGCTGGGAGTACGAGTCCATCGCGAACTACCGCGACTACACGTTGGTGTGAACCATGGGTCATCGCGTCATCGCCCAGCAACCTCGGCGCTTGCTTGCTATGCGCGAGGTCGCGAAGTCACAGTACGTGCGCGTGTTCCGCTCTGACGAACTGATTGAGGACGACGACTACGCGCCTGGCGTGATGGACGACATGAAAGCGGCTTGGGATGACGACGACTACTTCGACGTCGAGCTGTACGATGCTGGCCGCGACGAGGTCCTTGAAAGTATGTTCGGCATGGCCGGCTACGGCGGTCCCGAGGCCGCGAGCTGCAATGCGTTGCTGGACTACTGGGCCGGGAGCTTTTCACCAGCTGTTGTTGACGACTTCATCCAGCGCTCTGGCTGCGTGCAACCGGGCCAGCAGGAACCACCACCACGAGATCCTACCGGTTACGACATTGACTTGAGCGGCCCGCCACCCCACACGTACGGGCCGAGCGGGCTGTTTAGGCCGGACCTGATTGATCCAAAATTGCTGTACAGCCCGTCGTCGGAACGGGGTGACACTCCGTTGACGATTGAACAGATCGAAGGGGCTTACAACGCTGGCTACGAGGCTGCGTCGTGGGCGCACAAGCGCGGCAAGTCCACAGATCGTGACGACATGTTCTTGTGGGCTATTAAGTACAGCCCGACGCTTGTGCCTAACGTCCGCGAGGGCGACCCATCATTCTGGGAGTGGGTTTTCTGGGTTGGCTGGGGTGCTGCGGCCTACGTGCGGTCACAAGGCTCCGCAGGCTCCGCGCCTGCAGCTGCGCCGGTTGATATGTCGCCTGGCTACGACATTGACCTTGATGGCCTGCGCGGACTCGGTGCAAGAGGCGTGAGTCCTACAGGCGACGATGCGTTCGACTACGACCTGTCGGAGTTCAAGACGGCGTTCATTGATGAGTTGCTGTACAGCGGGACCGATCCCAGCGGTCGTTCGTGGAGCCGCAACTACTCACTTGATCATATCGGCCAGACGTGCCTCGACGCGATTCTTCGCG
>Ga0315278_10000639_pt1 | contig 30810 bp, 20 predicted proteins | sample YL17G06_0_MG_FD_203880 | JGI IMG/M metagenome (GOLD analysis project Ga0315278, IMG submission 203880) | Sediment microbial communities from Yellowstone Lake, YNP, Wyoming, USA - YL17G06_0 | ecosystem: Environmental > Aquatic > Freshwater > Lake > Sediment | place: USA: Wyoming | collected... | reverse complement strand
CAACGCTTCAGCCACTGTGTTACCACAGCAGCCGCATGACTCGGGGCCAATGTGATTTGCTATTTCTTCATTGTAAGGAACTTTCATCCTCTACCTCATGCCGATTTTTATCGGCGCTTTCTGCCTGTCCCCTTTTTACTCTTACCCGGGATACAAACCGCAGTGGTTGGCCCTCGGCCTGGAAGACACGAAAGATTATATTGATCGACCACTTGCAGCCAGGTAAGAAATTACCGCACCTACGATTTTCCTTATTTTTTCCCACGTCAGCGTTTAACCAAATCCGCTAACTTCCTATTATAGCAGCAATCAAACAATTTTAAAATTTTTTTTGAATTTTTCTAAAGATGATATTATAATATTGTTTAATTAGAAAAGGAAATAAATGGGGTTATAAGGAGAGAAGATGGATAATAAAGCAAAAAAATTTGCACCTTCCACTATATTTGTCCTGGGATCGCTTATATTTCTCGTATTTGTAGGATATTATTTTTGCTACTGGGTCCCGGGGCAAAAAGCAAACCTGACCAATCGATATTTACGTGTCCTGGCCATGATGAGCGATCAATTCGAGAAAAGAGGGGAATATTTCCCGAAAGAAATCGAAATCACAACCGAAAACCAGGATCCGGTGGAGGGAAACAGCGACGACAGAAAAGATCCGGTAATAGAAGGAACGAAAGAATATTTGCAGGAAAATTTAAAAGCCTATTTTCCCATTACTGTCCCTGACTCGAACTCTATTGAAACACAAGAAACCCTAAAATTCTATAACTCCGCGCAGGATGCATTTATATTCCCGGTTAAAGTAACACCGGTCACTCTCGGAGTTCGGAGCAAATCTCGTACAGTCAATATTCCGGTTAAGGCAGTTGATTTTATCCGTGAACTTTCCTGTGGGGAAGAATTCGACGATATCATCATCCTTGACGACAAGGGGTCGGTCATCTGCATGCGCAGCCGGTATATGAATAAGGGCATAGAGAATAATATCAGGACCCTAAATATTAAAGAACTTTTGAATGACCGCGACACCCAGGCAGGAAGCAATAAAAGCACTGAAGAAACAAAAACCGAGAATGATCAGGGTTACACACGTTTGCTGGATATTAAAATTGCAGGGTCCGATTATAAATTTTTCCTTCAACCCATCCCCCTTCGGTTTCTTCAATCGGAGTTCAAAACAAGTAATGCAAAACAGTGGCAAATTGCCGGTGTGTTGTCGACAGATACCTTTTCCAGGCGATGCCGGGAAATCCCGGTCAATTATTTGCTGCTATTCATTTTTCTTTTATCGCTGGCGTTTATTGCGTATCCATTGGTCAAGATGTTGTTGATCGGTCGCTGGGAACGCTTTCGTGTACGGGATGTTTGTTTTCTTGTCTTATCTTTAGCTGTCGGAGTTCCTATTATTATTTTTTCGATTCTCAACGTATCCCATTACCAGGCGGCCCAGGTCGATTTAGAGAACGATTTTAAACAACTGGCAAACACTATCGATGAACGATTTACCAACGAAATCCAGAGCGCTTATGATCAACTGTCGGTTCTCGAAATAAAAAAATCATATCTCCTCACACCGGGTATGGTCAATAAAAATAACTCAACACAAAATCTTTTGGACGCACTGCTCTCAGAGGATAAGAGTATTACCTATCCCTATTTCGATATGGTTTTCATATTGGATAACTATGGAAATCAGCTTTTTAAAGGAGTCGCCGATGGCAGCTCGATTTCCTTTAAATATAATATGGCCACCCAGGATTATTTTAGAAGGATACTAAAAAAGGATTACTGGTATACAAGCAAAGATCAGCCCATGGTTCTTGATCCGGTATATTCGATGAGCACTGTCCGATATGAATTGAATTTAGCGATCCCCTCATCCGACCCGGAGTATGCCGCGGCTGTCATGTCTTTTCGCCCCCTGTCGGTATTAAACCCCCTCTTACCGGGCGATTATGGATTTGCCATCATCGACCGGGACGGAAAAGTAATCTTTCATAAGGATCGACGATTGAATTCAAATGAAAACTTTTATTCAGAATGCAGCGATTTCAAAAAGATAAAAGCGGCGATATTCAGTAAAACTCAAGGCTTTATTACACCCTCCCTGTACCAGGGGATAAAACGAGATATTTTTATAAAACCGATGAAAAATATCCCGTGGGCGATCGTTGTTTTTAGAGACCGGGGAGTCAATGATTCCAGGAACCTGGGAAAATTATCCCAGGCAATTCGCAGCTATACATTTTATCTGATGCCCTTAATCGTGCTTCTCCTATGCTGTTTAGTCGCTATTATCGTATATAAAAGAACGTCAAAAATACAAAGAAGACCGCTTGCCTATAAAGCCGGATGGATATGGCCGAATAAAGGGCTGCGATTTAAATATACTTGCCTGGCGGTTTTTAATCTTTTTTGCTTTGCCTTGATGGTTATCTCATTAGTTACCACGGAAACTCCTTACAGGCCATTCCTTTATATACCCCTTGTCAATTTGCTCCTGGCATACCTGGTCATCCGAAATGCATCGCTAGAAACCGGGATGAAAGATAAAAAAAACGAGGCAGAAAAACCCCCCTCTTTGCTTTTAAAAATATTCAAACACTTTATTGTTCCCATCGTGTCATTGGCAGCAGTAATGATCCCTTTATTAACCAGCAGGTACATCGGGCTACCGGTTTTGGTCAAAATCCTGATAGCTTTTTCATTTATTGCCGCCTATTTTATCCTGGCCTTTATTCCAGGAGAGGTTAAAAAAATAAAAAACCATTTATTTTATCGGAATTCACATGCCTTACTGGTATATTCATTTGCGCTTCTTTTCTTTGCCCATCCCCCGTTTATGTTCGATAAGATTTCGCAGGCTAAAGACAGGATCGTGGATGTAAAATACTACCAGTTGAAACTCGCAAACGACTATTCCAATTGGATAAAAAACATCAAACGGGATTATGAATCCCAAGAACAGGCTATTACCTTTAATTTGAACTCGGCAGCCAGTGGAGTATTGGCAAAAATCAGTGGGATTTATTCTATCGAATCTTATGAAACGATCATTGTAACAAATTTCATTTTGAAACATGTTAAAACATCTAGTATTTATTCAAAGTATTCGTTTGATAAAATTGGTTCTAGTTTCTCACAGCCACTCTTATCAAAAAGCTTAATCATATTTGATATATTAAAAAAATTTATCCCCTTTGACAATAGCTACTCGGAAGCAGTCAGGTATTTGTATATGAATCTTTCAGATAGTAGACAATTGAACTGGGGTTATTTCAAAACAAAAAACGGGAGTAAAAAGGAAGACAAACATGTGATTTTCTTAAAATACTCAGAAAAACCCAATTTAGACTATGATGAAGAGAAAAAAAAGGTTGAGCCGGTATATATTATATCTCGACTGCAAGAGAGCGCGAATCGGCTGGCTAAAGCAATGCTATGGCAAGGTATTCTCATTATTGCCATGTTCATATTTTTACTATTTTACATCATCCATTTTAGTTGGACAGCCATTTTCCTGGGAAGCCTGGGAATTTCACCGGAAGAAACTGCTTATCTTAACAATACAGTGGATGAAATAAAAAAATTGAAAGGGAGATTTTTTATTTTTGGAAACCCACCCGAATCCATAAACGATTTAGAAAAAAATGAAGATTGGCTGGTAATAAACTGCTGGAAATGCGAAGAATTGAAGAGCATCTGCGAAAAATTCCCTGCCGAAAAGAAATTCATTATCATCATCTATTTCGATTATATGAGGCATGACGCCCAGACCAACCGTAACAAACTATCATTGCTGGAACAAACAGTGTTTGGATGTAATGCAACTATCATTGTGTATTCGCAATTTGAACCCCTGGAAAATTTCGATCTTTCCGAAATTCCGACTGAAAATGGTGATGACAAGCAGAAAAAAGCAAATGGGGATAAGCATCCAACCATTCTTGAACATTGGAAGCGTGTATTAAGGCAATTCGATTTTAAATATGCCATATCTGGAGAGATACCCGATGAGATCACACAAGGACCTCAAATACCGAAAGGTCTTTCAAAAAGCTCTGCTGCATTTATCGACAGCGAGTGCAGCGCCCTGGAATATCTAAAAGCGCTAAAAACACACATTTTTTCCGAGATTGAAACAATGATCGATAAGAATATAGGGGATCATGTGATAAGAGATATCATTTCCGAGCATGCAAAACCCCAGTACGATTTAATATGGGGAACCAGCACCAAAGAAGAAAAACTCGTATTGATCCAACTTGCCCGCTATGGTTTATTGAACTTTAAAAACAGGGAAATTATCCGCCAATTATTAAAACGAAAATTGATCGAACTTTCTCCCCTTCGTCTTGCTAATATCACATTCAAAGACTATGTCGAATCCGCCGATGATATGGAATCGATTTTAAAATGGGGAGCAACAAAGGTGGATAGCAAGTGGGCTAATGTAAGGAAACCTCTCTTATTCTTATTGACAGGGATAATCGCATTCCTGGTAATATCGCAACCCAATGCGCTCAACTCCTGGCTTGCCGTAATTCCTGCCATAACCGGTATTATACCGTTACTCCTGCGGTTATTCGATCAATTATTGGGTAATGGAATAAAACCTGAATAAAGTGATCGGAGCAACCTGGAACTGTACTGGACAGAAAAAATTGCCCACAGGCAAAAAGTTCCTCTTTAAGTCTTGAAATATAGTGGCATTTCCTATAAAATACAATTTCTAAGCTTGACTTTATTCCCAGGAGAACCCATGATGACTGCGAACATCGATGATTTACCGTATCCGCACCGAACCGTGTCTGCCCGACGCAGGGAAGACCTGAAAAAGGAAATCGATACGCTTCACGCCGACGGCAAACTGGCCGACATCGTTTACCGCTCATACAGCCGGATATTTGACTGCCCTATGCCGGAAGGTTATTCGGAATCCGGTTCGTTAATCGTGGCGGCCGTGCCCCGCCCACAGGAAACTATCGGGTTCTCCTGGAAAGGCGCCACCCATTGGCTGCTGCTTCCCCCTTCTTATATCCGCTATTGGGAAATCACGGAACAAGTGGAATCCCTGCTGAACCAACGACTTAAACCCCACGGATACGGCGTCACCTTTGCCCGCGTCCCCCAAAAAATCGCGGCTGCCCGCAGCGGGCTGGCCCAATACGGACGCAACAATATCACCTATGTCCCGGGCTGCGGCAGCTTTCATATGCTGGTCACGTTTTATTCGGATATGCCGCGCCCCGATGATACCTGGCAAGAACCGGAAATTATGCCGCAGTGCCAAACATGTTCAGCCTGCGCCGCGGCTTGCCCCAGTAAAGCCATCTCCCGCGACGGGTTCATGATTCAACAAGACCGCTGTATTACTCTTTACAGCGGTTACAGCGGGGGCCTGGATTTCCCGGACTGGCTGGACGCTTCCTGGATCGAATGCCTTATCGGCTGCATGAAATGCCAGCGCTCTTGCCCGGAAAACCGCGCCTATGTCAAATGGATCGAACAAAATGAATCTTTCTCCGAAGAAGAAACCCAACTGCTGCGCACGGGCCTTGATGAGAATGATATACCCGGATCGATCCGGGATAAACTGGACCGCATGGGCCTGATTCGCTTCTTCGGGTTGAAAAAATGCCTGGAAACCCTCTCCTATAAACTGAAACTCCTTCTTTAAATTCAGCCACGGACGAACACGGACAAACACGGACGGAGAATCTGTGGAAATCCGTGTAATCTGTGGACGGGACATCCTCTCGTTTCGCGTTTTTCGCGTGTTTCGCTGGCCTGCTTTTGTATTGCTTAAAAATCCATTTTATATTACAATACAGTCGAGGTTACTTATAAATGGAAATTGAAATTATTTTAAAAATTTTATTGTCGGCGGTACTGGGCGGCATCATCGGTTTCGAACGGGAATTATCCCGGAAAGACACGGGTTTACTCACCTGTATTTTAATCGCCGTGGGCAGCACATTGATCACCATCCTTTCCCTTAAAATGGGAGATATTTCGAAAGCCGCGGACCCCACACGATTGACAGGACACATTATCACCGCCATCGGGCTCCTGGGGGCCGGCGCCATCGTTCGGGCGCGGTTCGCCGCCCACGGCCTTACCACCGCGGCCATTATCTGGGTAGTGGCCGCCGCCGGCGTCTCTGTCGGCAGCGGATACTATTTAACCGGCCTTATCGTCACTGCCTTCGTAGTGCTGATTTTAACTTCCTTGAAATATATTACCAACCTCCTGGAAAACCAGGCGCAAACGTTTGCCTATGTCATCTCCACCGAAGACAGGGCCTCGGTACTGATCGAAATTAAAAAAATCACCCGGGAACTGGACCTGAAATACATCGACTCCCGCCTGCGAAAAGTCGATAACGGCTATGAGATCGAAATTACCTTGACTACCTCCAAAACCAAAAACGAAGCGTTTATCGAAAAGGTTATGCAACTGTCGGGAGTAAAGGAAATCATCAGCGAACATTTGTAATTATCAAAGAAACAATGGAACTGGAACTACTGGCAGCCACTAAAAACAAAGGAAAGGCAAAAGAGATCGAACGGTTATGCGCGGGGAGTTCCCTGCCGATCAAGGTATATTCCCTGGCCGATTTTAATATCACTGTCGATTGCCCGGAAGCCGGGGAAACGTTTCTTGAGAATTCCATTGAGAAATCGCTTTTTTACAGCCGGATGGTCAAAGACGTATATACGGCGGCAGACGATTCCGGGTTGGTAGTGGAAGCGTTAGGGGGAAGACCCGGGGTTCATTCGGCGCGGTATGCATCCGGTAATCATCAACCCAAGGATGATGAAAAGAATATCGAGAAACTGCTGCGGGAATTAAAAGATATTCCAGGAGAAAACCGGCGGGCAAAATTTGTTACGGCAATTACCCTCTCCAGGAACGGCTCCGTTATGGAATCCTTTTGCGGCGAGGTGGAAGGAATTATATTAACGGAGAAAAGGGGCGTCGGCGGCTTCGGCTATGACCCGGTGTTTTTTTATCCGCCCCTGCAAAAGACGTTTGGGGAGTTAAGCACCGCAGAAAAAAATAAAATTTCGCACCGCGCCCGGGCGTTTCAAAAACTCAAAGAGTACTTATCTTCTCTTCCGCATTAATAGTTAATAATTATCCATTTAATTTTGAAAAATATGGTCATTCCTATTGACATCACAAAACCCTTTATCTTAAAATAACCCCGTAATTATAATTATGGAAAATGAAGATGAATTGGGTTTAGTATAATCAAAAAAACCAAAAAAATAAACAGGAGGTGCACCTATGAAACAAAAAAAATGGTATGGCCTGGTTTTTGCAGCCGTTATGATGGCTGCATTAATAGTACCCCAGGTCGTTTCCGCCGTGACGGAAGAAGATGTCGCAGCCATGATGGGTTCGATGAATGATCGATTGGCCCTCATGGGAGAAAATGTTCGCGTCGTGGTAACCGATTTCCTGACTTACGAAGAAGCCGGTCAGAGGGTTTACTTTAACGACCGCGCCAAACAGATGGATTCCCATTGGGTCCCGGGCGATCCCCGACGTTGGGGAACCAATGATATCTATTGGCTGTCCGAATCAGTAGAGGGTACGGCCAATGGTGTGACGTTTCAACAGACCCAGGCCGCGGTCGCCAATGCCATGGCCACCTGGAACAACGTAAACTGCGCTGTCATCCCGCTGGTCCAATTGCCCGATTACGGGATCGATTGGGGCTATGTGCAGTGGCTGGTGGATATGGGCGGCGTCCCCGGCTGGTATGCCGACATTACCCAGGCCGGCTGGCTGCCGGGAGCCTTCTTCGATACCATTTTCGGCCCCGGTGCGAGTAATTCCATCCTGGGAGTGACTTTCACCTTTATCTGGGTTGACAATATCACCGGCGAACCTTCCGACATCGACAACAACGGTAAAGCCGACGTAGCCTTCCGGGAGATTTACTACAACAATCAATTCCCGTGGGGTATCGGCACCGATTATCCCATCGATGTGGAATCCATTGTCCTGCACGAAAATGGGCATGGGGTCAGCCTGGGACATTTCGGTAAACTCTTCCGTACCCTTGGAAACGGTAAGCTGCATTGGGCCCCGCTGGCAGTGATGAACGCCGGTTACGTGGGCGCCCAACAGGAACTCACCGCTACTGACCACGCCGGCTTCTGCAGCGTCTGGGGTTCCTGGCCAAACAACTAATCGTAATTAACTTACGAAAATAAGAAGGCCCGCGGGATATAATGGGAATGTGTTGTATAGTTGTGTATCCCGTGGGCTTTTTTACTTTTCAGCCAATTGGGGCAAATAGACAAACTTCCCGTTGGTATAGATCACATCGTTTTTTTCCAGGTCGGTATAAACCCCCTTTTGATCGAAGCCGCTGAAGTAGCCGTCACTGCCTCCGCTGCCAATCCAGTAATCACGATCCGCCGATTTATAATAAAGATAATTGCCCCATCCATCATCCAGGGGCAGCGGCTGCCCGGGTTTAATATACCTGGATAAAAATTTGCTTACGAAATCCCCGTAAGTCCGTAACTGGTCCACTTCCACCACATCGGGAACATAAGAATACTGGGCCTTGAAGGATTCGATGGCCAGCCCCAATATATACATATTGCGCATGGTTATTTTCAAGCGGGATGTAATACTGGCCCGGCGCAATTTCTCAAAAAACTTCTCCACTTTCGGGTTGGTATTGCCGGTAAACTGGCCCTGGACAAACCGGGTGTACACCTCATTCACCCCGGATTCCTTTTTGAGGGAATCGTCCAGTTTTAACTTCCCGTGGACAGCCAGCAGCCGCTTTTGCGCCTCGTCCAATTGAGGAATCGCTTTCAATTGGCCCTCTTTCATCTTTACCAGGCTTTCCGTAAACAAACCGGCGGCAATCAATTTCAACATTGCTTCCTGTTTTTTTTGCGTATCCGTGTTCAGGCTCATCCCGGATTTTCCCCCGCTTTCTTTTTTTATTCTTTCTTTAAAAGCCGGGTATTTTGCAAATAATTCGTTGAGCCCGGGAATCAGATCCTCCAGGCCGCGGGCAAATGTGTCCATGGCTTTCACGGTGACCTCCGGTTTGGTCGATTTCTCCACTTCGCCGATATAATTATCTATTAGAATGATCTGCTGTTCCCAGAGGTTTTGGGCCCGATCATAATCGATATCGTCCTTTCTGCCGCAGGCCGTACTTAACAATAACCCAACGGTTAAAACAATCATTAACATCAAGGCGTTTCGTTTCATCTTTTCTCCTTTTTTAAAAGTAAAAGAAATATTTATACCAGTTCTTTGAGTACAAATCAAGGTGGGTGAATTGATTTTTTCTGCGATTCCTGGTAAAGTAATATCTTTAGAAGGAGGTAACGGATGAGTCAAGAAAAAACGCCTAAATTGTATCACGTCTATTCCATGGTGAATAATTTTCGGTACACAGGCATCCTTTATGACAATTTGAAAATCAACTGGTTCGTGTTGGGGCGGGAGACGCCGCAGGTCCCATTTGAGAAAGTGATAGTTAATTATGAGGGATTACCCACAGCCGCCAGGATTCACCCGGAAAATCACATCAAGGAGAAATTTACCTTGATCGAGGCTGAATTATTAAAGCAGTTCCTGGCTTCGTCGCATAAGATCGACGCCGTCATCGAAGAGAGAATACTGCCCGTGGGAAAAAATGAAACCGGGTATCATGATTTGCCCCCGACCCCGGGCGTCGATTTCATCACATTGTATAAAAAGAAACCATATGATTTACCTTTCAACGTAGAGGGTGCTTTCAATATAAAAATGGCGGATGAACGGGTCACCCCGGACGACCAAATCACCGTGATCTCGAAAATCCCGATGGAAATTTTAAATAGGTAAATCCGAAGATAAATCTAATTGTCAATTGTCAATTGTTAATTGTCAATTATTAATGAAAATAAATTGAGGGGCACGCTCAGTCCTTAATACGAAAGAACCGCACGGCCAGGAAAGTGAAGACCAGGGCGAAACCCAGGAGGACGATTAGATTCAGGGCGATATCGCCAAACCCACCGTTAAAGAATATGATTTTATGAAAGGAATCCATGGCCCAAAAAGCCGGGGAAATCATCCCCAGGGTACGGAAAGTTTGGGGAACCACTTCGATAGGCCACCAACACCCGCCCAACGCGGAAAATATATTGGCCAATAGAACAGATATACCGATGATCAAATCCTCCTTGTTCAACACCGAACCGATGAATATACTGAGGGAAGCAATGGTAATGGAAAACACCACCGCATTTAAAAGTGAAAGAAAATTATTTCCCAGGTTTAAATTGAAAAACAATTTGCCTGTAATAACCAGGATAAAGGCCTGGATGAGCCCCATAACAAGCCGGCCCAGGAATTTCCCACCCCAGAGTTCGCCAATGGATGCGGAAGAAAAGAGGATGCGGGCGAGAACTCCCTGCTGACGGTCCTCCATCACCACGCTCCCCCCATAAATCAATACCATCATCATGATAAACTGAACAATGGTCCCGGGTATCACATGGTCGAACCCGGAAGGCATTTTTTTCAAGGTATTTTCAGGAAAACCGGTTTTGATCTCGATGATATTTTTAAAGGGCTGCCGCTCCTCAAAAAAAGTAGCTGTATCCGGGTGCAGGATTAACTCGGTAATGGTCCCGGCAATGGCCTGGATGATTTTGGTTTCCACCTGGGCGGCGGCCTGGGTATTGGCGTCTGCATTTTTCTTAAACACCAATTGCTGGGCTTCTTTGTCCGTTATTTTTTTCGAAAAATCCTGGGGGATGATCAGGATGCGTGAGTACTCCGCCGGTTCTTTGTCCACCACCTGGACATCGATACCCGGCGTTTTGATTTTTTCGATGAAATAGGCCCCCCAGGGCCCGGTGTCCCGGTTCAATACCACCAACGATGCCGCGGTTGGCTGGGTATCTCCCTTGTAAATGCTGCCGAAAATAAAAATGAATACCAGCGGGAACAAAAGGGTCCAGAAAAAATAGGTTTTGTCCCGCACCATCCGTTTGATATCGATAAATGCAATATGCCAAATCTTCTTCATATAGAACATCCTTGTTTTTTCATACAGTTATTTTTTTTTTGAGAAATGTTGAGGCTGACAGGAACAGGGCCAGCCCCGACAGGAGAATGACGGCAAAGGGAAGGAGAGGAAATACGCCGGAACGGATGCGGTCCACGCCATCGATAAACCACCGGTTGAGGGTGATATAGGAAACCCAGCGAAAAGCAGCCGGCAGCAGACCCACGGCGATAATACTGCCGCCAAAAGCACTGAATACCAGGATAATGGGGGCGGTAAAAGCGCCGGCCTGGTTCCTGTTTTTAAACAAGGAATTCAGCAGGGCAAAAAACGAGGCAATCCAGAAACAGCTCACAGTTACAAATATAAATAGATACAAATAATTGCCCCAATCCATCTTGAATAAAAGAACCCCCAGCAGCACAATCACCAGGTAGACCGCAATTCCCATCAACCATCCGCTGATAACCCGGGCGCTGATGAATTCCATGGGCTTGAGGGGCGAAAACATCATGCGCCGACACTTGCCGTCTTCCCGCTCTACCAGGATATCCCTGGTAAATGTTTCGATTATAAACAATAGAAACATCACCGAAATGCCCGGTAATATAAACGAAAAAATATTAAAGCCGGCTTCCTGTTTCTTTTCACCGGTCACCTCATTTTTTAATTGAATTAGCAATGGGGAGAGGTATTTTTCTAAAGTGGCAATTTTATTCTTGCCTCCTTCGAGGAAAGGCGTCATGGAAGCAAGGGAACCCAGCTCCAGCGAGAAATCTTTCTCTTTAAAAGCATCGATGTCTTTCCATTTTGGTTCGAAGACCTGGACAAGGCCGGACATAATGACCGCATAAGTGATCATGAATTCTTCCACGACGTTGGGTAAAAACTGTTCCGAGGGGTTTTTAATCACCAGGAACTCCGATTTTTCCGCATTTATAAAGTTTTCTGAGAATTTCTCGGGGATAACCACCATGGCGGAAGCCTTACCCGCGGCCATTAATTTCTTTCCTTCAGCTTCATCTACCAGGGTCGCCTGGAACATCTCCTTCAACTGCGGCGAATCGAATGCGCCCAGTAGGAACTTCGCAGTGATGTTTTTATCCTTATCCACTACCAGCACTTTTATTTTGGGCAATTTATGATCGGCGGCGGGTGCAAATATCGCGCCGATAATGGCGGTCATCAGTACCGGTATTGCCAGCAGCACCAGTAGGGCATATGGATTTCTTAACCGCCGTTTAACATCGTTTTTAAATATTAATAATATTCGTCTCACGTTTCGCTTCCTCGGGGGCGGGCGCCTTACTTAATCTCTCAGGCTCCTGCCGGTTAATTTCAAGAAAACCGCTTCCAGGCTGGGGGATTTGATTTTTAAATCCGATACCCGGATATTGTTTTTGAATAAAAGTTCCATCATGGCAGGGATTTTGTCCGTGTCGTCAAAGGCCAGGTTCACCAGGTTATCGTTGACGGAGAGTATTTCGGCAAACTCCGCCTGTTTTAATATTTTCGCGATCGCTGCTGCCGCGAATTCCCCTTCCACATCCACCAATTCTTTTTCGCCCACGATTTTAATCAGTTCATCCAGGGCGCCCTGCGCCAGCAGCGAGCCTTTATCCATGATAACGATGCGTGAGCAGAGGTTCTCTACTTCCGCCAGTTGATGGGTGGTAAAAATCACGGACGTGCCTTTTTGGCCGACGTTTTTTATAATATCCAGGATACTCACTTTGGCCTGGACGTCGATGCCCACGGTGGGTTCGTCAAGCAGGAGAAGCTCGGGGTTGTGGATGAGTCCGATGGCAATATTGAGCCGCCGTTTCATACCGCCGGAGAAATTCTTAATAGGTTCTTTTGCCCGGGCGCCCAGTTCTACCAGGTCCAGTAGTTCCAGGGCGCGTTGTTTCAGCTCCGACCGGGGCATGTCGTAGAGTCCGCCCCAAAACAGTAGATTATCCAGGGCGTTTAAATCGTCGTAAAAGGCCATATCCTGGGGCACGATGCCCATATGATTCTTCAGTTTTCGGTCGGCAAAAAGATTTTTCCCTTTAAATGTAACTGCCCCGGAAAAATCTTTGACCGTGCCGGAGAGGATGGAAATCAGGGTGGTCTTACCTGCGCCGTTGGGACCCAGCAAGCCCAGGATTTCGCCTTTTTGCAAGGAAACGCTGAAATTGGTTAACGCGGTGATATCGCCATAGGATTTGCTTATATTCTTAATTTCTAAAATTATATTTTCCATGGTCGGATTATAACAAAAAGGAAAAAGAAAAACCAGCCCGCAGCCGAATCCTGTTCCAATGACGGAAAAAGTGTAGCGATTCATGAAAAAGGTGTCCGAATTCTCGACAAATTCACTGGATAAAATGGCGTATTCGCACGGGGAAATGGCGTATTCACTCAAAAAAATGACGTATTCGCTTTTTTGTGAGGCGTATCCGCGTCATAAGTTGATGTATTCGCTCAAATAAAAGGCGTATTCGCAATGCCGTGTCTTCCGTCCGGTCACGGGTAATGGCAAAATTGCGTACAGACCATTTTTTCGTGCGAATACGCCATTTCCCGGAGCGGATACGCCTCTTTTTTTAGTGAATACGCCTCGTATTGTAGGGAATACGCCTCTCCATTAAGCGATTTCGCCTCATTTTGTAGGGGATACGCCTCATTTTTTTGTGATTTTACCATTTTTTCCTGTGAATATGCCATTTTTTCCTGTTAATTTATCATTCCCTGGACGGAAATACGATTTATTAAGGCGGATATTCCAAATATATTTTAACTGACCTTTATTCCCTTGTCACCGCTAGAATTTTCATCAGCGCCTCGGTCATTACATTTATCAAAAATTTGGTGAGCATTTCATCCGAAAGATTCCTTGTATGACTCTCACCTCGGAGGGTGTTCACATATAGTTGAGAACTCAGTAAGTAAGAACTCCAAACGCTTTTGCCTTACTGCATTATTTTTTATTTCACACTGCCATATTACAATAACATTCCATCCTCGATTCTTCAATGCTTCGATATTACGTTTATCTCTTAATATGTTATCATTTATTTTTTTCTCCCAGAACTCCTTCCTGGTTTCCGGGAGTTTTGACGCTTTGCATCCGGGGTGTCCGTGCCAGAAACATCCGTGAATGAAAACTGCGGTTTTGAATTTCGGTAAAACGATATCGGGCCTTCCGGGATATCGATTGTCATCGATTCGATATCTGAATCCTTTTGAAAAAAGGAATTTCCTGATATACATTTCCGGTTTGGTGTCTCTCCCGGGGATTTTGGACATAACTTCGCTTCTTTTCTTTTCCGGGTAAATATCCATCGACCGATTTACTTTTTCGATTCCTTCTTCGATTCGTTTCCCCATCCTACCAGGTCGATTCCTACGCGGGCGGCATGAGCGAATGCTTTATTGGCGATTCTCTGGGTATAGTTTTCCAACAAAGCCCCTTCATAAAAAAGATATTTCGATTCTTTACCGATCTCTATTTCTATCGGGAAACCAGGAGAAAAACGTCTCTTATCTTTCGGTATAAAAATCGTAAAAGGTTTGATTTCCCATGATATGCATAGGGGGATATTTTTCGGGCAGAAGAATGAGAAACAATCATCTTCATTGTTTATGTTTTTCAGTGCATTTTTCAACGAATCGCTTTTACCTGAGACAAAATGGAAATGATAATTGATTTTGTCCGGCCTTAAACAATCGCAGTGCGCTGTGATATTTAAGAGATAACCATCAATGTCAATGGCGTTCGCTGAATTTCGGACGCTAAAAATATCTCCGAATCGTAGATAATCTCTTTCCTTTCTTTCCGTATGATGAAATGAATACTGGAAGTTCAGTTTTGCCAGTTCTTGCCGGAAGCTTTCCTCCTTATCCCCATTCTTTCTCTTATCGATTGTGTCATTGATTCGATTCCTGTCAATGTATTCATCCATCACCGGGAATACTTTCGAATCGGAATTCAAATGAAAGGAGGCCACCTGGTGTTTCCAATTATTTCTTAAGAAATCGTAAAATTCTTCTTTATCAGACAGTGTTCTCTTGTGATGAAAAAATGCAAGTTCATCAATGGATAATAACTCTTTCCCCACTTTCCCCGAATTTTCCCTGAAGTTGTTCTTCATCTCAAGGGCAATCAGTGACATAATACTGCCGGGGCTGCAACAAAGGTAGCTCGAAAAACTTTTATAAACAGTATCGGGGGTGTCAATTTTATTGAAAATAGCGATGTATGTGTTGTTAACCCAAAGGGCATTTTTCTGTTTAAGTATTTTATGGCAATAAAGAGCCGTAGAAAATGATATCGAAGACAAAAAGGTATTTTTGTTAATAAAAAATACCTGTTCACATCCTTTGAATAAGTTATCGCTCCCGTACAGTTCTTTAACCGTTTCCTCGAACAGCTTGAGGAATAGTGCGCCGGTTTTTTGATTTCCGAAATATTGCCTGATTTTAGATTTAAAATCCTTGATTGCCTCATCGGAAGACTCGCCCAGTACAAAATCCTTAAACATATTTTCGATTTTGCTATCCTTGAAGAATGTTTCTGCATCATCAGGGATACCGTCATTGTCTTCCATTTCTAAAAAGAACTTATTGTCCAGACTTGACAGCAATAGGTTGTATATTCTGTTGCTCTCTTCCGTACTTTGAGCTTTTCGATTGAAAAAAGAACGAATCTGCATCTCGATATCGTCTAGATCCTGTTCATTTGTGTAAATTAACACGAAAGCCAGGCTGGGGTTTTCAACCGCATCTTTCAAAATATCGAGAGCGTCCTTGAATTTGATCGGGGCGTCCGATAGTTTCCAATCCAGGATCAATAGGTCCCGGTTTTTAAAAACGAATTCCGATTCTGTTTCCAGTTTCGGGTAACCTTTATAAGTATAAACATCCAGGCTGCAATTACTTTTCCTAAACAACTCTCTAAGTTGTTTGGGTGTATTTACATTTTTGACATTCCCTCTTGCTTCTTCATATGGCTCTACAAATTCGTCATCGATGCATATGACCGACCGGATGGAATTTGCTACGATTTCCTTGGCTGCGGAATCAAAATTCATCTTTCTCCCTCGTTTTATCATAGGGCTCGATTACGAAGCAAGCCCCGTTTAACCTGTTGTACTTTTTCTCGAATGTGCAATAAATATCGAAGCCATGCGCCCTCAAATTGGTCCTGGCAAGCCAGAGCCCGATCCCTCTCCCGGCCGGTTTTCGAGTAAAGAAAAGGTTGAAAATATCTTCCCTGTACGCGGGATCGATGGGTTCCCCGGAGTTCATCACCAATATCTTCCCGTCTTCGTAAGCAAGATGTATCTTCCTGTCATTAACAGGGATTAACCAATAGAAGGCATTATCGACTATATTTATAAAAACCGGTTTTATTACGGATTCGTAAGCATAAAAACAGTAATTGTCGAAAGATTTATCCGAAGTAAGCGATACCCTATATTTGCTTAGATTGTTCACGAAGAATTTTTTCATGTATTCGAGAATGCCTTTCCCCCATATTTCCGTTTTTATCCTCCGGGTTGTCCTGTACAAAGGAGTTAATAAACGATGATTGCTTTCCAGGTGCTGGAACGATTCTTTCAACTGGCTGAAGTTCTCTTTTACTTCGGCATTCCTGTCGGAGTAACTTTTGAAAAAATCGATGGCTGAGGCCATTTCGGAATAAAGAACATTGAACTGGTGATCGATAATTTCTATGGAAATACCTAATTGCGCCAGTTCCTGCATGGCTTCAACCTTTTCTTCGATTTTTTCGTATTGGTCTTTGTACCAACCCACCAGGGAATCATCATCGATACCGAAGGTCAAGCTCTCCACATGCTTGACAAAGCTGTCGTACTTTTCTTCCAATTCCTCTTTAACAGATACGTATGTTTTTTCCAGCAGCGCAAGCCTGTTTTCAAGGTCTTCTTTCTCCTCCGCACCGGTGGGGATAATGTGAACGGTTTTCTCGTCAAACAAGTCCTCGAAAGCTTGCCGGTCCGCGTCGATTTCTTGCTCTAATTTTTTTACAGCCTCCGAATACCGTTTCCTATAATTCCCGACGGATTGACCGATATCTTTTTTCAGTTGCGCGGATTTACTTTGGAATTCCGATACCAGGTATTCTTTGGATAATTTTTTGCTTAATTCGTCCGCCAACTTATCGCATTTGTCCAGGATGATCATGGAATCATCCAACTTTTGATTGTAATAATATAACTTGTTTTCCTGGGGTTTGGTAATACTGACTCGTCTGGGCTTGACTATTTTTAGGTTTTTAAATTCCGCTTTTCTTGCCGTGATTTCCCTTAGCATGGATTCGATATTATTATAGATAATTTCCGGCTTCCGGGCCTCCTGGTTTAACTTTTCATATAACTCCTGCAGTTCCGGGTCCAATGCATCGAGTCGTTCGATATTTTGTTTCAGTTCCCTGTCGAATCCGGCTCTCGTTTGTTTCGAACGTTTTTTTTCCAGCTTGAGAATTCTTTCATTTTGCTTTTTGATGGATTCGGCCTGCTGCTCCCTTAATGTGGGCGTTTCTCCCTCCGGTGTTGTTCGAAAGTACCTGACGGAAAGATCTATGAAAAAGCCAATGAGGTCTTTGACGAATTCCCAGTAAGCCTTATTGCTAATAAATCCTTCCCTACCGGCTTTATCGATCAGGTTGGGGTTGTGATTTCTGGATATTTCGATGAACCCGAATATTCTTCGATGACTGAAGTGGTAATACGTGGCGCTTTTCGATCTCCTTTCTTCAAATCCTAAAAAGTCATTTTGGATACGGCCATAAGGAAGTACCCTGAATTTATCTCGATAAATATACAACCCTCCGTATGTTTCCAATTTTTTATCCATAAGCGACCATTGTTCCTGCGATAATTTACTGCTTTTCCCTACACCTTCCATGGACCCGAATTTGATTTTGAACGGTCCGTAAGGTGTGTTCCCCGGGGCACGCCTGGACCGGTAGGTATGTTTGACGATAGTATTAAAAACCTGCAACTCCCCGCTGAAAAACCCGGTAGAATCAAATTCGCCTTCCAGCCAATGATCGGCTTTATAAATCTCATTTTCTGAGAAAAAAAAATCGCGGGCAATGAGATCGTATCTCCCTTTATTTTCATGCAACCAAAAATGAACATCGACATCCTTATTCTCCCTGAACCCGTCGTAAAGCCCGCTCAAAGAAGAACGCAAATAATTGGTGTTGGAATCATCCGATATTTCGACCCTATTTTCATCCGAAAGCAGTAAAAGCTGTTCGTGAGGGTCGAATATAATAAAGAATGTACCGTGAGAATCCGGCAATAAAAATGCTTTGAGGATATCGCTCTTTATAAAATCCGGGGAAACGATTTGATTTATTTCATTTCCTATTTTTTCGGCCAACACCCGGTGCTCAGCCCAATTTCCTTTTTTAAGGTTTTCTTCGAAACCGGTTAAAAGATATTTGAAAGCGGGGTCGAAGTCGTCGACATACCTGAACTCTTTGATGGGGATATTCAATTCGTCCAGGTAAAGGTTGAAATTTTCCAATATTTCCCAATGTATGAAAACAGCCGTGCACGGTTCATTTTGCTTTTTGGTCAGCATCAGCATCCGGTTGCCCAGGTAGGCGACCGAGAGTCTACCGATTCCTTTTTCCCCCATGGGAATTCGTTTCGGTTTCCCGAACAATGGCGGGGCGCCTCCTCTTTTTTGTGAATCAGTGCCGAGAATGAGCCACTTTTCTTTTATATCATTTTCATTCATCCCCGAACCGTTATCGGAAAGAACGAATAATGGAGCATTGATACCTTTATAATCTTCCAGGTAGAGGTGGCAATTCAAATCATCGGCATAAGCGTCATAGCCGTTTTTCCATAATTCGCAGATGGCAGTAGGCAAATCGGCGATCTGTCCTTTCCCCAGGAGGTCGACGGCTCTCGCCCTTGCTCTAAATGTCGGCATTCATTATTTCCTTTCGCAAAGCTTCTCCGATACACCGGGCCATTTCCGGTGGAACTGCATTCCCGATCTGCTTTGCAATAGAATCCGAATTAGGACCTTTGAAAACATAATTTATCGGAAATGTTTGCAATGTTGATCCTTCCCGCAATGAAAGCCCTCTATGCTCTTCAGGATGAGAGAATCGACCGCTGGATGTCCGAATGAATTTTGTTGTGATGGTAGGAGCAGGTTTATTCCAGTACATTCGACCGTAAACATCACGAAAAATCGTGTCTTTCCCTTTGTATGCGTTGATTTGCAAATAAGGGTCGTCTTTCCAGGCCCACCGGTTACCACCATCGGGAAGGGTCTTTTTCAATCTCAAAATATTTTTTTCCGAAAGATGCGCAGTGGAATGCTGAAAATTCGAATTATCCGTATGCCCGGCTTCTATTTTAGGAAACCCGTTTTCTACTCCGATAAAATTTTTGACCACAAGTGAGGGATCATTTTCGGGTTCGGGAATTTTTATAGTTTTCAGAACTCTTGAGGCAATAAGCACAAATCGTTTCCTGTTTTGGGGAACGCCATAATGATTGGCATTTATAACTCCATACGTATAAGCGTATCCGTTCGCACCCAGGTACCCCAGGAAACCGTCAAGATTGCTTTCTTCTTTTCTTTTTGCTAGTCCCGGAACGTTTTCGATGATAATAAAACCCGGCTTGAAATAATCGACGAATCGCCGGAATTCATTAAGCAAGTTTTTTGTTTCTGTGGATTTTGTTTTTTGGGTATTGATCCGTGTCCAGTATTGGCAAGGGCTGCACCCGATAAAAACCATGGATTCATCGTTTCTTTCAATACCGGTTCTTTTTTGAAAATCATGCTCCTCTAGCCTGTTAATATCCGCATGAATGAATAATGAATCCGGGTTATTCAATTCATAGGTCTCTTTACATTCGATATCGATATCGATCCCTGCAAGTACTTTTATACCTGCAAGCTTAAGGCCATAGGTCATACCGCCTGCACCACAAAAAAAATCGACAGCCTGTAATCGTTTCGGACATTTCTCTTCTTTTTTCATGCCGGTATAAATTTATCATTCCCGATAGTATATTGTCAATAGTAAAAATCAAATAAATAAAAAATCAGTAATTCGTACTCAGAAGTTTTAAACTTGAAAACTATCCAAAATGGGAAAAACTATTGCTTTTTTCCTTCGAATACAATATGATATGGAATGGACCCCAGGTTTGCATTAAAAAATGTTTCAAAACGTTATCCCGCCAATCAATTCCCGGCGCTGGACAACGTTAACCTGGTTATCTACGAAAAAAAAATCAACGCCCTGATGGGAAAATCCGGGTGCGGCAAATCTACCCTGGCCCGGGTACTGCTGGGCCTGGAAAAATACGACGCCGGCGAAATTCTCTACCGGGGAAAAGCCATGAACTCGATCCCCATAAAAGAATTCCGCAAGAAAAACCAGGTGATGTTCCAGGACCCCTTTCTTTCGGTAAACCCCTGTTTCACTATTGGAAAAATCCTGTGGGAACCGCTGCTTATCAACAAAAAACCCACGCATAAAAATGAATTCAAAGAAAAAATAGACCATTTGCTGGAATTGTTGGAAATCCCGGCGAGCTTTTTAAATCGTTACCCATCCGAATTATCCGGCGGACAATTGCAGCGCATTGTATTGGCCCGCGCCCTGGCCTTGGACCCGGAATTCATCGTCCTGGACGAACCGTTCTCTTCCCTGGATGAAATCATGGCGGCGCGCCTCATCCGCTGTTTCAAAAATATCTTCGCACAACTGGAAATCGGCGTTCTCTTCATCTCCCACCACTTAAACCACACGCAATTCCTGGCCGACTATGTGGCGATTATGGAAAAGGGCCGCATTATTCAACAGGAGCCCACGAATTACACGAATTACACGAATTACACGAATTAACGCGAAACAAACTTCAGTCCGCGTTTGCGCGATTACACGTTATGGCGATTTTCACGGATTGTTTTTTCCGCTCTTCTGCTCTTCCTCGCTTCTTCGCTTCCTTTTCTCCGATCTGTCTTTTTGAATCTGTTCGAACAATACCTTTTGCCCCGTGGTTAGAACTTTCCTAATGGCCCTATTCTTTTTCCGCTCCAGGGATCTCATCAGCCCCTTCATGCGCCCGAATCCCCGGGAAGCCCCGATTGCTTTTCCTGGGGATCGCATGGGTATACCGGCGCCAGGGCCTTCATCGGACCACATCTCTTCGGGAATTATTTCTTTTAATTTATTGTAATAATCGATCAGGATGCCTTCCACGGTAAACACCTGCTCTTCGTTGAGCACAAGCCCCTCGGTAAGCTCGAACTGGTCGCGATCAAAGCGCGTCATTTTCACAACTTCTTGAAATTTATCTTTTTGAAGGGGATTTAACAAAACCTCCACCTGGGCCCCTGTTTCTTTTTTCCGATCGTAGGCCTTTTGGATTAAGTTCAAGGCATTTTTGTTAAAGGTGTCGCGGTCTTTCACGGCGGCGGCCTGTTCCCTTTCAAGAATTTCCCGTACCTTCAAGGTCTGGGCGTCATCCAAAGCCAGCCGTTTTTGAAGTTTCATAGCCTGTTGGAATAAAGGGTCTGCCGGCTGCGCGGTTTCCTCAGCGGCAAACAATGGGACCGCAAGGAATATGACGACGGCTGCCAAAAATATTTTTAAAACGTTCATCGGGCGCCTCCAAATTTTTATTCGCATTTCACTTTTGTTAAGGATGTAAGGATAATATTTTTCATAAAATAAAACAATACCTTCAAGCGTTGTAATTTCTCCCGATTTATGGTATTTTTCCTATCTAAGTCTAAAGGAGACACATTATGAAACAGTGGTATGAAGAATTTTTTGAAAATTACGCGGAATCCTATGATAAGGAATCATTTACCCAGGGGGCCATGGGTGAAGTGGATTTTATCGAACAGGAGATCGATTTCGATAAAACCAGGCGCATATTGGACATCGGCTGCGGCACCGGCAGGCATGCCGTCGAACTGGCCGTTAGAGGATATAACGTAACCGGCGTCGATCTGTCCCGGGCCCAATTGAACAAAGCCATTGAAAAAGCGAAAAAGGCAAAGGTAACCGTTGACTTCTTCCAGGCGGATGCCAGGCGACTGGATTTTAAAAATGAATTCGACCTGGTCATCATGATCTGTGAAGGGGCGTTCCCGTTGATGGAAACCGACGAGATGAATTTTCAAATCCTGGCCAACGCCCAAAAAGCCTTGAAACCCAATGGGAAAATGATTCTTACCACATTAAGCGCTTTATTCCCCATATTTCATTCAACCGAAAAATTCTTGAATGAACATGGTTTAAAGAGTCGTGATACCCATTTCGACTTCCTGACCTGCCGGGAAACATCCACGGTGGAAATGATGGATGATTCCGGGGTAAAGAAAATTATCGATTGTACGGATCGATATTATATGCCCAGCGAGATGACCTGGTATTTAAAATCCCTGGGTTTTAAAAATGTCGGCATTTTCGGTTGTCGACTGGGTGCTTTTAGTCGTAATGATGTCTTAGCCCCGGACGACATGGAAATGCTTGTGGTTGCGGAAATGCCGGAAAATGAAAAATATTAACCGGGAAAAGCAGCAACAGGCGTTGCTTATCCCGTGTGTTCTACCGGTGGACGGGATCGATCAATTGCCTGTGGTTTCTTTTATCTTTCCGCCGAAACTCGTTCACAGGACCAACTGTTTCCTTATCGGTGATAAAGATGATAATAAGCTGATCATCGACCCCTCCCCCACCGGCGCTGAAGAGTATCAAAGACTGGTGAACACTTTAAATTCCTTCGAATATACCTATACGGATATTTTCATCACGCATCATCATTCGGACCACTGCCAGAATGCCCAACAACTGGCAAAGGAATTTTCCATTCCAATTATCATCAGTGAAGATTCTTTTCGGAGGATTCTTAAGAAAAGCAGGCAAGGTCCATTTGAAAACATTACAATAAAATTCGCACGGGAAGGGGAAGTGCTGACCCATTGGAACGGGCAAGAAGTAAAAGTCTATGAAATTCCCGGGCATGACGAAGGCCAGTTGGCATTGGCCCCGGAAAGTATGACCTGGTTCCTGGTAGGCGACCTGATCCAGGGACCGGGGACGCCGGGAACCGGACCGGGGGGCGGGGGCAGTACAGTGGTTATCGCCGCGGAAGAGGGTGATATGCAGAAATATTTCCGGACCCTGGAACATATTATCCGGTTGAACCCGAAATATCTTTTACCTTCCCACGGCATGGTCCTGGAATCTGTCGCGCCCCTGGAAAAGACGTTGGAGCACCGTAAAGAAAGGGAACAACAGGTGCTCAAACTTTTCAAACAAGGAAAAACCCCGGAACAAATGACGGCAAAAATATATAAGAGAGTGAACAAAGCATTGTGGCCCCTGGCAATGGAAAATATAAAATCGCACCTTAAGAAACTGGAACAAGAAGGATTGTTAATTAACAAACAGTAAGATTTCTCTTATTCGTGCGTTTCTTTCTGCATTCCCCATAAGAAATGGTACTTGCCTTGTTTTTTTACTAATTGGAGATGGGTTCCCTCTTCCACCACCGCGCCCTTATCGATCACCGCGATTCGTTCAAAATCCGTGATGGAACTTAAGCGGTGTGCGATGAAAATGATGATCTTATCCCTATATTTTTCAAATAGTTCATTAAGAACGATTTTCTCCGAATTGTAATCGATATTGGAAGTTCCTTCATCCACGATCAGGATATCGGCTTCCCTAAGAATGGATTCCATCAATTCGATCTTCTGCACTTCGCCGCCGGAAAATTCCATTTGATGGACCTCTGTATCTTCGATGGTTTTGTCCAGCCTGAATTTTTTCAATAGCTCCCTTACCTTCACATCCTTGATTTTCTCTTCCAGTTCCTCTTCCAGGATTTGCTGTTTCTGGGAAATATAAGCGATTTTTTTCCTGAGGCTTTTAACCCCGATAGTGCGGGAATCCTTGCCGGAAAAATAAACATGCCCGGCCTGGGGTTGGTAAAATTTCAAAATCATTTTAACGATGGTACTTTTCCCCTGGCCGCTTTCGCCCACAAGCGCCACTTTTTCCCCGCTTTTTATGCGCAGGTTCAAATTCTTAAGCACCTGTTCGCCGTCGTCGCCCATGTAAGAAAAATCGACGTTTTCAAAAACGATTTCACGGATGTCGCCGGCGCCCACCGGTTCACCGCTTTGATCTTCCTCGTTTTCGTTAAATACTTCATATATCCGTTCCAGGCCGGCCATGGCCTGGGAAATCGTATAACCGACATTGGTCAACCGCTGGGCGGGACCGTACAAATAACCCAGGAAAGCATTGATGGCGACAAAAGTTCCCAGGGTTAAGTGGCCCTTCATGATCTCGGATACTCCGACCCATAAAACCACGAAGGGAGAAATAGAACCCACAAAACCCGCCACAATCCCGGCCAGGGTGTTGATCATCTGCGATTTGATCCGCAGGTGAACGACCGTGGTTAATTTTCCTATCAGGCGTTGACCTATTTTTTCTTCTTTCACCGCCGATTTAATCTTTTCAATCGAATTAATATTCCTTTCCAGTTTCCCGGTATATTGGGCGCTCTCTTCCTTTAATTGAATATTGATCTCTTTGATTTTCTTGTGAAAGGCCTTAAGGGACAGGATAAAAAAAGGCAGCACAAACAACGACACCAGGCCCAGAACCAGGTGGAGTTTCAGGATCAGCACCGCGCCCACCAGTATGGTAATGACATCTCTCAATACATAAAGAAACGTATCCGCCATGATGGCTTCTACGGAAGACACTTCGCCGATGCGTGAGAGGATGTAGCCCGAAGGGCGCCTGGAAAAATAACTCATGGGGAGTTCCTGTACGTGGAAATAAAGGTCCCGCTCCAGGTCCAGGTGAACGCGGGCATTGTAGCGTACCGTCAGGTATCTCATAAAATAAGCGCTGAATTGACTGAGCACGATGATCCCCAGCAGCAGCAAGCACAGGAGGTTGAGGGCTTTAAAATCCCGGGCCGGGATGATGGTGTCGATTAAGTAACGGGTCACCAGCGGCATGGGAAGCTGCATGATGACGTTTATGAACAACAAAATACCGGCGCCCACGGCCAGGGAAAGATATTTCCGCTGGTAACTATAAAAAAACATGAATAATTTCTTCTGTTTAAAATCAAATAGTTTTTTCATTTTTTAATAATTTACTATAATAGAATTCCATCCTAAAGTCAATGAAATAAACGCAAATTGGTAGGGAACAGGCACTGCCTGTTCCTTCGAATGCCTCGTTGGAACAGACTGCCTGTTCCTTCGAATGCCTCGTTGGAACAGACTGCCTGTTCCTTCGAATGCCTCGTTGGAACAGGCAGTCTGTTCCTTCAAACGCCTCGTTGGAACAGGCAGTGCCTGTTCCCTACCCTTCGGATAGCCCCCGACTAAATAATTGGGCGCTTTGGGCTGCACCGGGCATTTTTAATATCGAATAATGATTGCCGCTTAACTGGTAAACCTTAATAGCCGTGTGACAATACTCCGCCCAACTCTCTTTCAATATTTCTTTCGAGTCCACCGCCGTAAAGTGATGAAGCTCGGTATAAATTTTCCCCCCAGGTATATAAAGGCCGCGGGCGCGGTTTAAACTCCTCCCCAGGTTCAGGTAATAAATCAGTTCCCGCAGCCCCAACCGCTCATAACCGGGGATTATTTGCGCAAGGTACGCGGGAATTAACTGTCTCACCTTTTCAACCGGGGTATGATTCTCCTCTAAAAATGCAATCACCTCCCACCAGGTTTTATTTATATCGGTAATACCTTTCAACCTCTCAGCGATCTGCTCACCCGGTAAATAATCCCTGAGCCGGGCCAGCTCAGACTCTGCCGTGAATGTTTCCTCCTTCAAAAAAGTAGGAACGGGCGCGGGCGCCGGTGAATCGATCAACCCCAGGAATGAAACAGTTTCACCCATGGTTTCCAATTGATGGGCCATTTCAAACGCTATCGTACCGCCCAAAGACCACCCGGCAATGCGATAAGGTCCTTGCGGCTGCAGGGTTTTGATTTTCTCAATATACGCCTGAGCCATCGCTTCGATGTTGAGATTACTGGGTGCATAACCCGCGAACTTTTCCGCGCGGATGCCCCAACAATCGCTTTCCAGTTCCAGGCGGCGGCAAAACTCCACATAGCCTTCCACTTCACCGCTGCCGTCATGCACCAGGAACAAATGCCCGGGATCGGCGCCCGAACCTTTTTTTAACCGCACCAGTTGGGGGTCTTCCGTTACAGCGGTTTCATTTCCCACTTCTTTTAAATACCCGGCCAGGCCCCGGATGGTGGGTGTATTGAATACCTGCACCAACGGCACATGAACCGTGAATTCCCGGTATATCCTCGATACCATTACCGTGGCTTTGAGCGAATGCCCGCCCAGGTCGAAAAACCGGGCGGTTACGCCGATATTTTCTTTGCCGGTGTTTAATACTTCCGACCATATGGCCGCTAATTTTTCTTCTATTTCATCGGTGGGCGCTTCATATCTTTCACCCCGCTTTACTTCCGGGGCAGGCAGCGCTTTCCGGTCCACTTTGCCGCTGGCGGTTAAAGGCATTTTATCCAGCAGCACGAAATGGGACGGGATCATGTAGCCCGGCAACCGGCCTTTTAACGACTCTTTCAATTCATCGATCAAGCGGCCGGGACTGTACCGGCCAGGCTCGACCCGTGGTCCATGTTCCTGTTCCTGCACCTCATCCTGGTGGGCCTGCACGGCATACAGGTTATAAAGACCCGTCTCTTCCAGCATGCTGTCCTGCTCCACCGCTGCCTTATAGCCATGCTTTTTCAACAAATCCATGATCTTATCCAACCGCCCCCCGCTGTCATGCACCTCGATAACCAACTGCCGAATTTTCGGCCAATCCGCGGCTTCAATTCCTTCCAACACATCCAGTTCGGCTTTTTCCACATCGATCTTCAACAAATCGATCCGCTCGACGTTGTTCTCCCGCATAACCTGCGAAACGGTTTTCATAGCGCAATTGAACCGGACGCCGGATAACCGTTCCGCCAGCAATTCATCGATTTGCTCTTCCGTCGGCCTGTCGCGCCTGTCGTCCCCGGCCGCTTCTAACTCCCGGCGAATAAAGGCCTTGACGGTTTCCTTTTCCTCGGCCTCATCGGCAAAACGACCGGAAAGGATACTGGCATGCGGATAGTAAGTGAACACGACTTCTTCTTCCTTCGAAGAAATACCGTTCTTAAATATTTTAAAATTCGTCCCGTATAAAGAGGTATTCAGAGCCAACAGGTCATAAAGGGCGGGCGCGGGTTCAAAAGAATATATCCTGGCGCCCCGGCATACACTATTGGCAAAAAGCGAAAATACCCCGATATTGGCCCCGATATCGAAGATGCAAGAACCTTCCGCCAACGCGACCCCGTGCCTTAAGTAAGAACGCTCTTCAAAGATTTCCCGATACATGAAATCGGTCTCATTCCGGTTCAAGTAAAAAATGGGCATGCCGTTGGGGAGTTCATAATAAGGTCGGTCGCCCTCTCCCTGGAGCTTGTTTCGTTCGATTTCCAGCAGCCGGTGCACGGTAAAGGCAACGGTTTCATCCGGGACCACATAAGCCGCCAGAAGAGTGTCCCCCGCCTGGTCGATTCGCGCTGCCGCCGCGGCTTCTTTGACTGCCGGTTCAGCCAGTAACCGGTTTTCGATTTCTCCCAATTCGATCCTGAATCCCCGTATTTTGACCTGGTGATCGACGCGGCCTAAATATTCGATGTTACCATCGCTGAGCCACCGCGCCAGGTCGCCGGTACAATATAAATTTGAATGATGAATGATGAATGATGAATGATGAAAATCGATAAATCTTTCAGCCGTGAGTTCCGGCCGGTTGAGGTAACCGCGGGCAAGACCGACCCCGGCAATGTACAACTCTCCCACTACTCCGACCGGCTGTAGATGAAGACTTTTGTCCAGTACATACAGGTTAATATTATCGATGGGCTTGCCGATGGGGATTCGCTCATACTTTTCACCCGGCGAACAATTAAAATAAGAAACATCCACTGTAGCTTCCGTGGGACCGTAAAGATTGATCAATTTCGCTCCCCGCGCCCCCCGCGGCCCGAACAGTCGATGGAACCGTTCCACCTGGACCGGTCCCAACGCTTCCCCACTGGCAAATACCTGCCTTAAACTACGCAATCGACTCGACATTGCTTCAGCGCCCACTTCATTTTCCAGGTAGTCCAGGAAAATATTTAACAAGGAAGGCACAAAATGCATGGTGGTGACGCGGTAATTTGTCACCGCATCGACAATAGCGGCAGGGTCTTTTTCCTCCCCCGGCCCCAAAAGACTCACACAAGCCCCCCGGGAACTCCACCAGAACAACTCCCATACCGATACATCAAAGGTGAAGGCGGTTTTCTGGAGAATCACTTCGCCGCAGTCGATGGGATAAGCCTTCTGCATCCAATTTAACCGGTTTACCACCGATCGATGCTCGATCATCACCCCTTTGGGCATGCCCGTGGAACCCGAAGTATAGATGATGTAAGCTAAATTTAAAGAATTTTGAAGGTAAGAGGGTAAGAGGGTAAGAAGGTAAGAAGAATTTTTTTGAGATTTGGAGATTTCTTCTAAAAGAACTTTCTCACCATCCCACCTTCTCACCTTCTCACCTTCTTTATTGCTGGTAGTAACCAGCAGTTTGGCGCCGCTGTCTTTCAATATATAATCGATTCTTTCCTGCGGGTAATCCGGATCGATGGGCAAATAAGCGCCGCCGGCTTTTAATATGCCGAATATCCCAATGATCATTTCGACGGAACGTTCCATCATGATTCCAACAATATTGTCCGCCAGGACGCCTTTTTCAATTAAAAACCCGGCCAATCGACCGGATTGCTCATTCAATTCGCAATAAGAAAGTTGGACTTGTCCGACCTGTCGGACTTGTCGAACAGAAAGGGCGATGCGGTCCGGCATCCTTGCCGCCTGTTCTTCGAATAATTGGTGAATGGTTTTATCGTTGGGATACGGCTCTCCCGTATCGTTAAACTCCGCCAGGAGCCGCCGCTTTTCCGCTTCGGACAACATCTCAACATCGCTTATCCGCTTTGAAGGATTTTCAACGATAGAGTTTATGATATTCTTAAAATACCCGGTAAACCGCTCGATAGTCTCCTCTTTAAAGAGCCGGGTGCAATACTCCAATGAAAAAGTAAGGTTTTCGCCGGTTTCCACGGCAAATAACGTCATATCGAATTTCGCGATCCTGCTCTCATATCCATAAGACGGCGCCGCGGCGTCGGATTCGACCCCGGTTCCTTGCTCAGCCAGGTTTTGCAATACAAACACCACATCGAAAACCGGGTTGCGGCTTACATCCCGGACCACCGTTACCTTTTCCACCAGGTCTTCAAACGGGTAATCCTGGTTTTCAAACGCCCCCAGGGCGCTGGTTTTTACTTCTTGAAGGAAAGAGATCATTGTTTTCTCTGCCGACGGGTAGTTTCTTACCGCCAGGGTATTGACAAACATACCGATGATCTGCTGAATATCCGCATGGCTGCGCCCGGCTACAGGCACGCCCACGATAATATCTTCCTGGCCGCTCAAACGGGCCGACAGTAAATCAAAGGCGGCCAACAACACCATATAAAGAGTGACATCTTCCCGGGCAGCCAGGGCTTTTAAAGCCGCGGTCTCTCCTGTTTCCAGGTAGAAACTCCTGCGGCTGCCTTCAAAACCCTGGACGTCGGGCCTGGTATAATCGTAGGGCAGGTTCATGACCGGCAGCTCTCCCGCCAACCGATCCGACCAATACTTCTCTTGCTTCTTTAAAACTTCTCTCTGCGCCGGGCTGTTTTGCCATTCGGCAAAATCTTTATAATGAAGCCGCAGCGTCGTTAAGGAAACGCCGTCATAAATCGCTAAAAATTCCTTTAAAAGAACTCCCTGCGACACGCCGTCGCTGATGATATGGTGCATATCTACCATTAACACATATTTTTCCTCCCCCGTTTTGATTAACCCCACCCGCAAGAGCGGGGCACAAGAAAGATCGAAAGGTCGAATGAAAGTCCGTGTTTGAGTGGAACAGTGTTCGTCCGTGTCCAAATCATAATATTCGATTTCAAATTCCACTTCATCGTGAATTTTTTGCAAGGGTACTTCATTCACTGCGATGAAGGAAGTTCTCAGGCTCTCATGCCGACGGATCAACTGTTTGAATGTTTCCGTCAACTTTTCTTTATCTACGGCCATACTTAATTGCTGAACCTGGGGCATATTGTAAACAACGCCGTGGGGAACCATCTGCTGCAAAATATACAATCTCCGCTGCGCCGAAGACAATACATAATACTCCTTCTTTTCCACCGGTTCCACGGCGGCATATTTACCTTCCGTGGAAACCTGCCTGTTTTCGATGTATTGCGCCGATTCACGCACGGTGGGCAACCGGAATATCTCAACCAGGGGGATTTTTACATCAAAGGCCTTATGGATTTTGGCGCCCAGGATGGTGGCTTTTAACGAATGCCCGCCCAACTCGAAGAAATTAGCCGTCATACCAATCTTATCTTTGTTAATATCCAAAACTTCCGCCCACAGGGCGACCAATCGTTGCTCTATTTCAGTGGCCGGCGCAGCATATGCTTCCCCGGCCTGCGACCGGGCCTGCGCCTCAAGCGCGGGCAAAGCCCTGCGGTCCAATTTACCGTTGGGATTCAAAGGGATAGCCGGGATGCCCATA
>Ga0315278_10000638_pt1 | contig 30854 bp, 22 predicted proteins | sample YL17G06_0_MG_FD_203880 | JGI IMG/M metagenome (GOLD analysis project Ga0315278, IMG submission 203880) | Sediment microbial communities from Yellowstone Lake, YNP, Wyoming, USA - YL17G06_0 | ecosystem: Environmental > Aquatic > Freshwater > Lake > Sediment | place: USA: Wyoming | collected... | reverse complement strand
TTCCATCTTTCCTTGACCATAGAAAAAACTCCTTTTTATGATCAAGTTTACATAAGTCCAATAATGGCGCAAGTTTAAAATAGATAAGATTTTAGGTTATGAAATGGCTTGTATTCATTTATCAAAAATCCTGTTGCTGTCAGCTTTTATTAAATCGTTTGTTTATAAATTTTACGGTCAGTATCAAGGCAAAGGTCGTTGCCAGTGCCAGAAGGAAGCTGACGGCGGTTGCAAGTTTTTTTATGTCTATTACTTTGGTTAAAATTTTTTCAAAGACGGCCAAACTGACGATAAAGACTATTATGGGAAGCAGAAATGCCATGATGACCTTGTAAACAATCGAAGGTCCTTGTGTTTTGCCAAGCTGCTGATAAGCATCCTTACAAGTGTGCCGCTGGTCGCAATATCGGCAAAACTCACGCTGCTCCATAGTTCTTATACCATACGAAACAAAAGAAATAATATAATAGATGCTGATTTGATTTTCAAATAAATTTCCGTAAATTTTCGAGAGCGAAATTATGTTCAGAAAGTTCTGTTTGCTGATACTGAATCTGTTTCTTTGCTTTCTGGCCAGTTGTGCAATCAATCCGATAACAGGCGACGAGGAACTGATGTTTTTCCCGGAAGGGCAGGATGTTCAGATAGGCAAACAATATGCGCCCGAAGTGGAGAACCAAATGGGCGGGAAAATAGACGATCCGCAACTGCAAAACTATATTAATTACGTCGGCCAAAAGATTGTGCGTGTCAGTCACGACCGCGATTATGAATATCACTTCACAGCAGTCAAAGATAAATCGGTCAATGCGATTTCTCTGCCCGGCGGTTATGTCTTTATAACAAAAGGAATGCTCAATAAGCTGGAGTCAGAAGCTCAACTGGCAGGCGTGCTGGGACACGAGATAGTACATATCGTAGCCCGGGATACTTCAAATATGATGAGCACTCAGATAGGAATCGAGATTCTATTTGCGGCGGCAACTTCTGAAAAGACACCGCAGGACGTTCTTATGGCGGCAGATATAACGCGACAAATCCTAAGCCTGCAGTACAGCAGAGAAGATGAACGTGCGGCTGATTTGGGCGGACTGGATTATATGGTGCGGGCAGGCTACAATCCCTACGCGATGGCCGAGACGATTCAAATGCTGCAAAAGCAAAATGAGGTAAGACCCATCGAGTTTTTCTCAACGCATCCGTCGCCCGAAAACCGCATCGGATATATGACAGAAAAAATTCAGAGGACATATCACAACCCCGGGAGTTTAAACGTCGGCAGAGAAGATTATCATCAGAACGTTATTGAGCGGCTGGATGAAAACAAGAGGCCCGGTATCTGAACCGGATCTCCTGTATTTTCACTGCCGGAGATAACTAATTTTCCACTTAATAAGAGTAAAACTCGTTATCCGTTACTGGGTTGCGGGAGCAGTAGCCTGTTTTCGCAAGTCTTCCAAATAGCTGTGGCCGCAATACGAACATCTGTCCGGATATTCACCCGGTTTGGGACGGCTTCGGAAGAATAATTTGCCGCAGTTTTTGCATTTATCAGCCATGTAAACACTCTCCTGTTTACACTTTTGACACACCAGAGGAGGTGTTTCTACCGGGTTCGCACGTTTTTTATCCGTCGTTGCAAAGTACTCTTTGGCAGACATTTCAGATTCGGCCCCGCAAGACGGATTGTTGCACTTAACCCAGACCTTCTCAGACGAATCGATGGTTTCGATGCCGGACTTGTCGGAAGTCCTTGTAAAGGTTAATGCAGCAGCCAGACCCAGACACACCACAATAACCGCAACCATAATCATTTTCTTTTTGTCCATACCAAAAACCTCCAAAATAATTATCTGGTTAACAATTCAGACTATAGATTAGTATTTCCCTTGTTTCTTGTCAAACGCTTATTTTTACAAAATTTTAACTTTTTGCTAAATCGCTGCTGTAACGGCAGACGAAGAGGGTATCTGCAGGATTCTTGCCGGCTCTTCCGGCATACCTGTCCGGCCTGACAGATACGCAGATTCAATAACAGCCATATTTTTCAGGTTTTCCTTTCCGCTGCTGTAAAGCCTGTTTGTGTCGGGTGATAATATACTCAGGGCAAAATTTTCAAGGACGTCTTTCATACGGCAAATTCTGTCGTCGCCGTGTTTAACCTCTTCGATGGTTTGGCCGAGATGGTCGCTGACGACAAAAAGGTTGTCGCTTACCGTAAGCGTTTTGTCTTTGCCGTAAATCTTCAGGGAATTTTGCCCGGGTCCTATGGTTCTGCCCGCCGTCAGAGTGCCGAATAAAGTATCGGCAAATTTCATTGTTACAACGGCGGTGTCTTCCGTCAGATAAAGTCTTTGCTGCTTGTCCGCTGCCTGGTTGGTGTTTAATGAATAAACCTGCTGCGGTATGCCGAAATTCCAGACTATCTGGTCTATTATTTCATAACAATTGTGCAGCAGGACGCCCCCGCCGGCCAGTTTGGGGTCGGCCTGCCAAGGGGGTGTATGTTCGTTTGCGCCGTTATAAACAGCCGTTATCAGGAAAATCTGCTCGATTCGGTTTTCCTGCAGGAATTTTTTCAGGGTGAGAAAACTCTGTGCAAACCGGTTTGGATTGGCGATGGTGAATTTTATGTTTTCTTCCTCAGCGAGGCGAACTAATTCTTCGGCCTCTGCAAAATTTCTGGCCGGCGGAAACAGTTTGAGTATGTTGCATTTCTTTTTCATTGCCATTCGGACATACTCATCACAGCTATATGTGCCTGCGGCGACCAGCAGACAATCGAACTGGTTCTGTATTATCAACTGCCGATAGTCGTCATAAGCGAGACAGCCGTATTTGTCGGCGGTTTTTTTTGCCAGCTCCGCATCCTTGTCGGCAACAGCCTGAATCTGAAAATAATCAACTTTGGCCGCCGCCTCAAGCAGAAGCTGTCCTCTTTCATCAATACCCAGTAATGCGGTTTTCAGTTGATTCATAATTCGTGAATATTAGCTTCCCCTGATTTTCAGTGATTGTTTCTGGGCGGTATTATGAAGTGCTCCGGCACAGGGAACTGGGAGCACAACAGCAGCACTTCCTTGCCGACTTCCTCGATTGCGGACTCGTTATCAATATTTTCAACCACTTTTTTTATGAAACCTGCGATTAGCTCACTTTGCGGCTCTTTCATTCCTCTTGTGGTGATTGCCGGCGTCCCTAAGCGCAGTCCGCTCGGATTGAACGGCGGAGCAGGGTCGTTGGGTATGGTATTATAATTCGTAACAATCCTTGCCCTGTCGAGCGCTTTTGCGAGTTTTTTGCCAGGTATATTTTTATTCCGCAAATCAATCAGCATCAGGTGATTGTCCGTTCCGCCCGAGACGAGGTTAAAGCCGTATTCCAGCAACTTGCCGGCTAATACCTTTGAGTTTTTGACGACCTGTTTTGCGTAGGCGATGAATTCCGGCGTATCGGCCTCGGCCAATGCAACGGCGATGGCGGTGATTGTCTGCATATGAGGCCCGCCCTGAAGACCCGGAAAAACAGACTTGTCAACGTTCTTTGCGTGTTCCGTTTTGCACAAGAGCATTCCGCCGCGAGGCCCCCGCAATGTTTTATGCGTGGTGGTCGAGACAATATCAGCGTAGGGAACGGGGCTTTTATGTATGCCGGCCACCACGAGGCCTGCTATATGGGCTATGTCGCTGATGTGGTATGCGCCGACCTCTTTGGCTATTCTGCCGAATATTTCAAAATCTATTTCTCTCGGATACGCTGTGGCGCCAGAAATAATTATTTTCGGCCTGTTTTTTTTTGCAAGCTCTTCTATCTGGTTAAAGTCGAATCTGCCTGTGTCCGGGTTGACAGTATACTGGACGGATTTGAATATTTTCCCTGTAACGCTTACGTTCCAGCCGTGCGTAAGGTGTCCGCCGTGCGGCAGGGCCAGGCCCATAATCGTATCGCCGGGTTCAGCCAAAGCAAAGTAAGCAGCCAGATTGGCTACTGAACCCGAGTATGACTGAACGTTTGCGTGCTCAGCCTTGAACAGTTTTTTCGCCCGGTCCTGAGCGACTTTTTCGATAAGGTCTGTTACCTGCTGTCCCTCGTAATATCGTTTGCCGGGATAACCTTCGGAATAGCGGTTGGTCAGACAACTGCCGCTGGCGAGCATTACAGCGGCGGAAACATAATTCTCCGACGGGATAAGACGGATTGAGCCGCTCTGGCGGGCTTTTTCCTGCCTTATAAGCTCACAGATTTGCGGGTCATAATGTTCAAGGGCTGTCATCATATTCCTGCCTCGCATTTCAATAGTTTTATGCGTAATGAATTATAAAAATCATCACTTGCTCGGCACGAATATAGCATAGCAAAATTTCATACACAAGTTTTATTTGTTGAACGTGCAATAGGGTGAATTGGGAAGGAATAAAAAGGCTGGCGGGATGCAAAGGGGTGTTAAGGTGGGCGGGATTTGGTGCCGTGCTAACTGTTATCAGATGTAATCAGTTGTCATCAGTTGTAATCAGAACATACTCTAAGTGATTCAGAAGCACTCCAGAGGGACATCAGAGATACTCCAAAGTGCATCAGAAGACACCAGTGTTTTTGATTAAGTATTGTCATAATAATGACTTAAATGTAATACGGCTACGGATTTCAGCAAAAATTTCGAATGGCCGAAATGGTTCGACAGGCTCACCGCGGGTGGTTCGACTGCGCTCACCATAAATTGGGTTTGATTGGGTTTGTTTTTTCATTTTCAAAAGCCGTAAATTATTTACATAATCACTTGTTTTATAATAAGTTAATTTCATTTCTGGTCTTTCGGAAATTGGCTTTGTTTTGCATAATTTTGTTCATTTTGATTGATCTTTCCGCTGTAAATAGACAATCTCCGTTGCCGAAATTTCAGCCACAGAGAAAAAAAAGAAAAGTAAATTATAAACAGTATTAATTGATTATTTGAAACCGCTCATTAGTAATTCCTTTATAGAGAGACTGCCTCTCTATAATTGGGCGGACTTGCGCGATTGAGTCGAATCCTTCGACTGCGCTCAGGACAGGCAGAGGACGCAAAGAGGGGATAAGTTGTTAGAAAATAAGAAGTTAGAAGATTGTAAAAAATTTTGAGATTTTGGGATTTTTGGGATTGGGTATATGCGTGGATGATTGATTCGCCGGAACGGCGAGTTCGTTGTTGGTCCCGCCGTAGGCGGGTAAAAGTTCATTGTTCGTAGAAAAATAATGGGCCCCAGATAAAATCCCGCCACAAAAGAAGGCGGGTAAACGTTCTGGGGTCTGCGCTACGAGCGGACAAGAACGGGGCAAGATTGGGGGGAAAAATTGGTGTGCAAAGAAGAATCGGATATAAAATATTGAATTGACGGGTGGCTGGTGAGGGTTTATAGTCCACCACAGGCGGGAATTATGGGTTGGTATTGTAATGAAAACAAAATCTTGGGAGTTTTTTCTCGGCCTACTGGAGCAATATATCCAACGTAACGGCACTACAATTGTTCCGGTCAATTATATCAATATGAATGGCGACAGATTAGGTAATTGGGTTGTTGCTCAACGACAAGCCTTTAAGAAGGGCAAACTATCGAGAGACCGACAACAAGCTCTTGAGCAACTACCCGGATGGGTCTGGGACCATTCTGAAGCATTATGGCAAGAAGGTTTCAAATATTTACGTGAGTACCATCAGCAAAAGGGACACGCTAATGTCCCTACAAACTATGTGACTGAGGATGATTATAATCTTGGTAGCTGGGTTGCTACTCAACAGGCCGCATACAAAAAAGGCAAGCTTTCTTTGGAACGACAACAAACTCTCGAACAATTGCCAGGATGGTTGTGGAAACCTAAAAACAACCGTACGCCAGATACACAACAATGGCAGGAATGGTTTAATCGCTTGCGCCAATTTGTGGAACGAAAAGGCCATTCGAGTGTACCACTAAATTATCAAACAGAAGATGGTTATTTCCTTGGCGCATGGGTTCAGACTCAACGGGCCGCGTACAAAACAGGTAAGCTACCTTTAGAGCGGCAGCAGGCTCTTGAGCAGTTACCTGGATGGGTATGGGACAAACGACAGCAACGCAAACGTAAGTCAGACCAGCAGCGTTGGCAGCAATGGTTTAATCGCTTGCGCCAATTTGTGGAACGTGAGCATAACACTAATGTATCTGTAAACTATATCACTGAGGATAATTATAATCTTGGCAACTGGGTTTGGACTCAACGGGTCGCGTACAAAAAAGGCAAGCTAACTTTAGAACGGCGACAGGCTCTTGAGCAACTGCCCGGATGGGTGTGGGGAGAGAGGCGCAAGTCTTATGGGTGGAACGAATGCTACAACTATCTCCGTAAATATGTAAAGCGTGAAGGTTCTTCAAATGTACCTGGGAATTATAAAACAAAAGATGGTTTCAACCTTGGTCAATGGGTTAGGAATCAGCGTTCGAAGTATAGCACAGGTAAGTTATCCATGAAACAGCAAATACTTCTTGAAAAAATACCGCAGTGGGTATGGCATGTTCCACGAGCAAGATGGGCGGAGAATTTCAAGCGTCTAAGTGAATATGTAAAGCGCGAAGGCAATGCCAGGGTCCCTGCGAGCTATGTCGAAGAAGATGGTTTCAAACTTGGCCAATGGGTTATGTGGAATCGCGAAAAGCATAAACACCAAAGACTATCCAGAACACGCCAAAGAATGCTTGAGCAACTTCCTGGATGGGTATGGCGTCCGAGAGAAGAGCAAAATGGATTTATCAAAAACAAATATTGGTCTGAAAGATTGGAACGTCTACGCGAATACTCTTCACGAAATGGACACGCATGTGTACCTTTAAACTATATAACAGAAGATGGATGCAAGCTTGGCACATGGGTTAGAGACCAGCGTTATGAGCATAAAAAAGGAAATTTGTCCAAAGAACAGGGACAAGCTCTCGAGCAACTTTTTGGATGGGAGTGGCATTCGAAAGAAGAGCAAAGGGGATTTACCAAATATTGGTCTGAAAGATTGGAACGTCTACGCGAATACTCTGCACGAAATGGACACGCATGTGTACCTTCAAACTATGTAACAGAAGATGGGTACAAACTTGGAACATGGGTTAGAGACCAGCGTTATCAACACGAAAAAGGAAGAAGGAAGTTATCCAAAGAACAGGAACAAGCCCTCGAACAAATGCCGGGGTGGGTATGGAATGCTACAAAAAGGTGTGGTTTCAGAAGGGATAGTAACAAATGGATGGATGTTTTTGAGTGTCTTTGCAAGTACGTGGATCTCAAAGGCAACTCATGCGTGTCCTACAACTATGTCGCAGAGAATGGACTCAGGCTGGGGCTCTGGGTGACTCACCAAAGACAGGTTTATAAAAAAGGCAAATTATCATTGGAGCGACAACAGGCTCTCGAACAATTGCCGGGCTGGAAATGGGATATGCGAAAAACATCTACTTAAACCAAAGCCGAAAGCTTGTAAACAAAACCCCATTTATAAGAGTATTTAATAATGAAGAAAGATATTGATTTTGACGATTATTTATGGTAGCATCGATGTGCAAAAGGAGAACAGTTGGCAATGTCTAATATCAAATTTCCATTTGACACTAATAAAGCCATACAAGCTGTTTTGTGGCTGCTCCATCGGAATAATGGCGCAATGGATAAGCTTACGCTTGTAAAGATGATGTTTTTCGCTGATAGAGAACACCTTGTCAAATATGGGCGTCCTGTTATCGGCGGAACTTATTATACAATGGAACATGGCCCTGTATCCTCAGAGCTTTTGGATCTTATTAATAGCATTAAGAACAGCGGCAACAAAATTCCGCTTAAGCTTTCCGACCATAACATAAAAGCTACCGACTCGCCAAATGCAAATTTCTTATCGGAGTCCGACGTGACTATCTTAGATAATATTTATCAGGCTTACGGTCATTTAGACGGATTCAAACTCAGGGATATCACCCACGAACTTAAGGCATACAAAAAAAATACACCACCACAAGGTTCAAGGAGTGAACTGCCTTATGAAGATTTCTTTGAGGATTATCCCGAAAACGAACGTGGTATGCTGAATGTTATCCTTGATGAACAAGAAGCGTGGGCTGACTTCATCTAATGGATTTGCCACCAGACCTAAAATTCAAAGGGGTGCTAAGGCAGGGAGCAGCCTTTAAAGCTCAATTGAGCATCAATCCCAAAAAAGAACGTTTTTATTTTGTTCTTAATGTAGATCCTCAGACCGATACAGTATTGGTTCTTGTCACCAGCACCACCGATTTCTGGCGGCACGAAGCCTGTGGGGGTGGCGACGAAGTCCACATTAATTTATCTCCGAGCGATTATGATGAATTAACTGCTAATTGTTTAGTTTGCTGTAATCTTCCGCAGAAAATATTGAAATCCAAATTAGAAAAAGAGCTTGCAAGTAGAAAATATATACTGCTAAAACCTTTGCCTGCGGAATTATTAAACGACATCCTTAATGGTATTGAAAAAAGTTCTGTCGTTTCCAGTGATATCAAAGAGCTTGTTTTGAATATCTGATTAGTTGAGATAGTTAAGACTTGGCCTGACGGTCGCCGAAATCGCCATTGTGGAAGGTGGCGTTAAATAAGAAACCAGACGCCGTTTACGAAGCGGTGATAAATCCGCCAGACGTTCGAGAAAAATCCGGGGAAGTTAATATTTGCCCGCCTTCGCTGTGGCGGCGGAGCGGCGAAGGAGAGTATGCTTCGGCGGGTTTCGCCGAAGTATGTGAAGATGCCACGACTGTAAAGCCGTAGAGCTTCACCATTCATAGTGGATACGCCAAAGGCGTATAAATCCGCCACAGGCGGATAAATTTGTATATTTCGCCGCACCTATGGTGTGGCATAGCCACAAAAGGGGTAATTGGGTGAAGTTTTATTTATTGACAAATTTGGGGCGAAGATTACGATAAGCAAAATTAGAGAACCTTTCAGAAATTAGTGTTTAATAGGGACTTATGCCCATAGAAGACCACGAGAAGAACGAGGAGCAGCAGATAGAGAGGGCTCAGAGTTTTTTCGAGGCTGCCGCCAGAGCCGTTGATAAATACGATTACGCCATCGATATGTATTTAAACGGATTACGCTGTGCGCCCGATGCGGTGTTCGAGGGCCATATAAAACTGCGGGAACTTGCGATTCAGCGGCAGGTAAGAGACGGTAAAAGGCCTTCAATAATGGAAAAGGTAAAATTCCTGCGAGGCAAAACGCCCACAGAGCAGATGCTTAACGCAGAATATCTTTTTACGAAGGACCCTGACCATTGGCCGTATGCTGAAACGATGCTGAAGGCCGCCGTGGCGGGAAATTATAAAAAAACAGCTAAATGGATTGCTGATTTGCTGTTTCAGGCAAACAGCGGCGTGGAAAAACCGTCCTTCCATACATATCTGCTGTTGAAGGAATCCTACGAAGCCGTCGGCCAATTAGACAGGGCGATTGTTGCCTGTGAGTTTGCGATGAAAGCCAAGCCCGGCATAAAAGAACTGGAAGAGGAATACAAAAGGCTGACCACCGAACTTACAGTATCCCAAGGCAAATATGACATCGCAGATGATTTCAGGCAATCCATCAAAGACAAAGAAACGCAGGAAAAACTTCAATCACAGGAAGGTGTAGTCAAGACGGAAGGCTACACCACTTCTGCGGTCGAAATCTGCAGAAAGTCTTTTGCACATGAGCCCAATTTGGCCAGAAATATATTTAATCTTGCCGATGCACTTTCAGACACCGAAACCGAACAGGCTGAAAACGAGGCGATAGAACTGCTGGAAAACGTGTATAAAACAAAAAATGATTTCAGCTTCAAACAGCGTGCAGGCCTGATAAAAATAAAACAGCTTAGACGCAAAATAAGAGAGTCGGAAAATATGCTTGAGACCGCCGCTGACGTTGAGCGGGCCAAAAACGAAATTGCGGAACTGACTGCGCAACTAAATGGTTTCGAGCTGGAGCATTACCGGCTTTGTGTGAGAAACTATCCGACGGACCTTGAGACAAAATACGAATATGGCGTTCGCCTGATGCAGAACAGGCAGTATGACGATGCGATACCATTGCTTCAGGAGGCCCAAAAGGACCCCCACCGCAAAATTGCGGCGATGAACGGGACAGGTTTGTGCTTTTTCCTGAAGGGCTGGGCGCAGGATGCAAGTGAAATTTTTGAGCAGGCCATAAATGCATATGAGATAAAGGATGATGACACCGCCAAGGAATTGCGGTATAATCTTGCCCGCTGCTATGAAGAGCAGGGACAGACTGAAAAATCGCTGGAGATTTATCGCAGGATTGCACAGCTTGATTTCGCGTATAAAGACGTTCGCCAGAGGATAGATAAAATAAGGAGCAAATAAGCCTTTGCCAGAGATAAGACAGTAAGAGATAACTTTTAGGAGATTACAGTGGCACATTCGATATCAGCAAAGAAAAGAGTAAGACAGAACGAAAAAAGTAGAGCAATCAATCGCGCCCGTAAAAGTCAGATTAAAACGCTGATAAAACGTTTCGAGACGGCGGTGGCCGGCGGCGATGCGGAAGCGGCAGCCCAGCAGTATAAAATTGTCGCACAAAAGCTGGACAAGGTCGCATCCACCAGCACAATGCACAAGAAAACCGCTGCCCGAAAGAAATCACGCCTTGCAAAAAAACTTAACAGCCTTAAGGCGAAAAAGGTATAACAAGCGGTATAATTTATAACCGATTACCAGCCTATTCGGCGTGCAGCAAATATGCTGCGCACCATTGGCATCATTGATTACCAATTTGGCTGTGGGTCTGCAAATGCCGGAATTTTTCAAAAGACGCATAATTAAACTTCTCCGACACGCTGATTATTCGCCTTTAAAATCTGCTCAACTGGCCCGCGTGCTGGGCGTCAGTTCTGAGGATTATCCGCAGTTTCAAACAGCTTTTGAACAGCTTCGCAGCGCCGGCCACGTCGTAATCGGGGAGGGAAATCTTGTCAGCCTGCCTTCTATGTCAGGCACAATCACAGGAACGTTCAGGGCAAACCCGAGAGGGTTCGGTTTTGTAACGCCTCTCGAACCAAATGCGCACGGAGATTTGTTCATTCCGCCGAACGCAACAGGCCGGGCGATAAACGGCGACATCGTAGTTGCCAAGGTCGTAAGGGAAGGCAAACGGGCAGGCCAGATGCGATGCAGCGGCAAAGTAATGGAAATTCTCGAACGCTCGAACAACAAATTCGTCGGCACCCTGCTGAAAAAACCGGAAGGCTGGCTTGTTCAGCCCGATGGAACGGGATTTGTTGAGCTAATCGGCGTCGACGACGTGGGAGCCAAAAACGCCAGAGAAAAAGATAAAGTGGTCGTTGAAATAATTTCGTACCCGACGGAAAAATCCCTCGCACGAGGCGTAATTACCGAGGTGCTCGGCAAGGCGGGACTCTATGAGAGCGAGATACAATCAATAATACACCAGTATCATATTCCGCAGCAGTTCGACGACAGCTGTATAATGCAGGCATATAAAGCCTCCACGGAATTTAATCCTGAGCAGCTTGAGGACAGAGAAGACATAACGGGCAAGACAATAGTTACCATTGACCCGCCGGACGCAAAGGATTTTGACGATGCGATAAGCCTGGAAAAGGACAATAAAGGCGACTGGGTCCTCGGCGTTCACATCGCCGACGTTTGTTTTTTTGTTACGGCCGATTCGCCGCTGGATAAAGAGGCAAAAAACCGCGGCAACAGCGCGTATCTGCCGGGCAGAACCATTCCGATGCTGCCGGAGATGCTGAGCAACGGCATCTGTTCGCTTCAGCCAGACCAAAAACGGTTCGTCAAAAGCGCATACCTGACTTATGACAACAGCGGCAGGGTCTTGTCCCGCAGGTTCGCAAATAGCGTTATGTGTTCGACACAAAGACTGACCTATCAGCAAGCCGACAAGATTTTGAAGGGGCATACCGCCAAGGTTAACCCGAAGGTCGTTGAACTGCTGAAAAATATGGAACTGCTTAGCCACTCAATTGAAAAAAGGCGGACAGAGGCAGGAATGCTGCATCTGGATTTGCCGGAGATTGAGCTTGTGATGGATGAATCGGGCAGGGTGGTCGATGCCTGCCGGGCCGATGACAGTTATCCGCACACTATAATTGAAATGTTTATGGTCGAGGCCAACGAAGCTGTTGCCTCGCTGCTGGACAGACACAGGGTTCCTTTTATGCGGCGGATACACCCTGAGCCGGATATGCTGACTATGAAAAAACTTGCCGAGCTTGTAAAAACTCTCGGATTCAGGCTGCCAAAAACGGTGGACCGTGCTGCTTTGCAGGCACTGCTGGACGCTGTAAAGAACAAAGACAGCTCGCTTGCGATAAATCTGGTGGTCTTGCGCAGCTTTGAAAGGGCAAGATATGCCCCGCAGCACGTCGGTCATTATGCGCTGGCCTCAACTCATTATTGTCATTTTACCAGCCCGATTCGGCGGTATGCAGATTTGCTTGTCCACCGCGTTTTGAACTGCTGTATGGAGAACCATCAGGATTCGGCGGAACCGCAGGATATTCTATCTGAAGAAGAACTTACCGAAACCGGCAAACATATTACCTTTACCGAAGAACGGGCAGACGACGCTGAGAATGAGCTTAAAGCAGTATTGATTTTGCAGATGCTAAGTAAACGTATCGGCGAAGAACTTGATTGCGTCGTTACGGGCCTGACTAGTTTCGGCGTGTTTGTCAAATCGAAGAAATTCGGCATCGAAGGACTTGTGCAGACAAGCGATTTGGGGCCTGACGACTGGAAGTATGATAATCGCACGCAGCTTATTCTCGGTATGCGTTCGGGGCAGTGTATCAATCTTGGCCGGCCTATGAAAGTTCGCATAACTTCTGTAAACGTTCCCGCACGACAATTAAACGTTGTTCCGACCGAACCGCTGGTAAAAGGCGCCGGCAGGCCTGCAAAAGACCGAGGCCGGGGCCGCAAGCGCCGCAGAAGAAGATAAAACTGGAAAATAAATTTTGGATTTATAACTGATTGCAATGCCTAACGAATTAGTCAAATTTTTTACCGGTATATTCGGCTCCCGCAATGAGCGGCTGGTAAAGTCGTATTATTCGGTTGTTAAACAGGCCGGCGAATTTGAAGACTGGATAAAATTGCTTTCCGACGAGCAGTTGAAAGACAAAACTGCCGAGTTCAAGGCCGCAATAAAAGAAGGAGCCGGCGCTGAGGAGATTTTGCCCGAAGTGTTTGCCGTTGTTCGTGAAGCCGCCAGGCGAAACGTTCAGATGCGACATTTTGACGTTCAGCTTATCGGGGGCAACGTCCTGTATGAAGGCAAAATCGCCGAAATGGCGACCGGCGAAGGAAAAACGCTTGTTGCAACATTGGCCGTCTACCTCGTTCACCTGACAGGCAGAAAAGTCCACCTTGTTACCGTTAATGATTATCTGGCTAAACGCGACGCAGAATGGATGGGGCCGATTTATAAGGCGCTCGGACTGACCGTCGGCGCAATCCAGGCGGATATGGATACCAGCGGTGATGAGCGGAAAAATCAATACGCCTCCGACGTAACTTACGGCACAAACAACGAATTCGGCTTCGATTATCTCCGCGACAATATGAAAATGTCGCTCGAGCAGATGGTGCAGGGGCCTCTGGACTACGCCATAATAGACGAAGTTGATTCAATCCTGATTGATGAGGCAAGAACGCCTTTGATTATATCGGGGCCTGCCTTCGATGACGTCGACAGGTATAAAAAGGCAGACCAGGTGTCAAGAAAACTCCTCGCCCTGCAAAGTGATTATGCCCGCATAAAAAAACAAATCGATTCTACGGAAATGACCATCGCTGCCGCACAGGGCGAAATTGCCGAGGCCAAAAAAGACAAAGACGACAGCCGTATCGAAAAAGCACAGAACGTAATCGAGAAAACACAGGCAGACTTTGAAGCTGCGCAGACTAAATTAACTGCTGCGACACAATATTACGAAGTCGAACCCGACAGAAAAGCGGTGCATCTGACGCACGAAGGGATAGGCGCAGCGCAGGAAATAGCCGGCGTCGGGTCGTTCTTTACCGGCTCGAATATGGAATGGCCGCATCTGCTCGAACAGGCCCTGCGAGCTCACGTTGTTTTCGAGAAAGAAAAAGATTACGTCATTATGGACGACAAGGTCATCATAGTAGACGAGTTTACCGGCAGACTGATGCACGGCAGGCAGTGGTCGGACGGACTTCATCAGGCTGTCGAGGCAAAAGAGTCCGTGTCGGTCAAGGAAGAGACGCAGACACTTGCCACTATCACGCTCCAGAACTTTTTTAAGCTTTATAACCAGATAGCAGGAATGACCGGCACAGCGGCGACCGAAGCGGAAGAGTTTATAAACATTTATAAGCTCGAAGTTGTCGTTATACCGACCAATGCTCCGTGCATAAGAGAAAACCTCGATGATGCAATTTATAAAACAATGCGTGAGAAATTTAATGCCATCGTGGAAGAGATAAACACCGTCAGCGGCGCCGGCAGGCCGGTGCTTGTCGGCACAATAAGTATAGAAAAAAGTGAGGCGCTTTCGGAGGCGCTTACGCGGAAATACGGAATTGAACACGAGGTCCTCAACGCCAAGCAGCACGCCAGAGAAGCAACCATTGTCGCCAAGGCCGGCCAGCAGCATCAGGGCAGAGAAGACCGGATACGGGGTAACGTAACTATCGCAACGAATATGGCGGGCAGAGGCACCGATATAAAACTCGGGGCCGGTGTGGCGCAAATCGGCGGCCTGCATATACTCGGCACGGAACGCCACGAGGCAAGAAGAATCGACAATCAGCTTCGCGGACGTTCCGGCAGACAGGGCGACGCAGGCTCAAGCCAGTTCTTCCTGAGCTTCGACGACGAACTGATGCAGCTCTTCGGAGGCGAAAAAATTCCGAAACTATTAAGTCTTGTCGGCTGGCATGAAAATGAGCCGATATTTCATCCGAGAATCAGCAAACAAATTGCAAAGGTGCAGAAAAAGGTCGAGGAGCGCAATTTTGAAACACGCAAAAGCCTGCTCGAATACGACGAGGTTATGGATTATCAGCGGCGGATTTTCTACAGCCGAAGACGCGATATACTCGCAGGCAAAAAATTAAAAACAATCATCGAAGAGATGATTAGCTCGACCATCGAGAAAAACTGCAAGACCATTCTCGACGCCCAATACCCTTATACCTGTATCATAGAATGGGCAAAGACCAATTTCAGCGCCGAATTGAAACTGTCCGACGTTGCCGACGTTCCTGCGGCGGAAATTGAGACGGCGGTCAAACAGCAGGCAAAAAACAACATCGCCAATGAAATATCGCTGTCGCTCGGAGAATATCTCGAAGATTACGAAGACAGGACGACGTGGGACGTCGCCGGGCTGTGCAAATGGGCGATGAGCGCTTTTCGCGTAAGTTTAAGCCCATCAAAGGTCAAAACACAAAAGCCCGAAGAAATCGAAGAACAGCTAATCGCTGCTGCCGCCGAGCAAATCGACAAAAAAGACTGTTCGGGCATAGCGGAATTCTCGAAAGAAGATTTTGCCCTTCGCAGACTGGCCGAGTGGGCGACAGGTAAATTCGGCACAAGGCTGGACATAGGTCAATTGAAAAACCTGAACGCAAACCAAATACACCAGCTTATTATCGAACAGGCTGCTGCCAGATATAAACAGAGGGAAATCGAATATCCGGTTGAGTTTGCGATGAATATGGTCTACGGGCAGGAAATACCAAATGTCTACGCATTCGAATCGCTGGCCCACTGGGCAAACAAGAAATACGGCACATTCTTTACGGTCGAGCAGATACAAAACGCCAAGCCTCGCTCGCTGCACAAGCAACTGCTGGAATTGAGCGAAAGTTTCAATAACGGCAAATTAGAGCAGGAAATCGCAGAAAAAGTTACTCAGTTAGACATCCCTGAACTGGCAAAATGGGCCAATGAAAGATTCGAGACATCTTTGAGTGAAAGCGATTTGGCTGAACAGCAGCAACGAAAGGAAAGACTTTCTGGGATTGCTAAAGAGTTTCTGCGAAGAGAACTCAGCGAGCTTGAAAAATATGTGCTTATACAGATTTATGACGGCACGTGGAAAGACCATCTTTTTGCGATGGACCATCTCAAAAATAGTATCTGGATGCGCTCGTGGGCGGAAAAAGACCCGAAAACCGAATATAAACGGGAAGGCTACCGGATGTTCAATGAGATGCTCGAAACAATCGAAGACCGCGTTACGGACATAATTTTCAAGGTTCGGCTGGAGGCTGGTCTAAGGGCAAGAAGTGTGTGGAACGTCAGCCGAATGGCCCACGATGAAGTTGGGCAGTTTGCGATGGCAGAGCAGCAGCGAGCGGCGGCACAGGCACCGCAGGGTGAGCAAAAGGTAAAGCAAATAAAATTAGACAAGCCCAAGGTCGGTAGAAACGACCCCTGCCCCTGCGGAAGCAGGAAAAAATACAAAAAATGCCACGGAAAAAATGAATAATACCGCAGGGTAAGCATTTGAGGACGGGCGGTAATTTCTTCGGTATGTTCCTTAGCGGCCTGCGTCTTCGAAGCCAGTATAAGTCCAATAATGAGCAGACTTGAAAGAAAGCTGCTGATTTTTATTCCAGCGTTACCATTTGCACGCATTAACGTTTCCTTTAAAAAGCAACCAATTCAATTTCAAATAACAACGGTCTTGCCTTTTAATCAAAAAACAATCCTTTTCAAACAATAAATTTTACAAGGTTTTCCGCAAGCGAAAACCGGAGATAGTCTATGTATGTGCTTTTTCTGAAATGCCGACTAACCGAGTAAACAATCGATACTTAACTGACAAACTACCAAAGGGGCAGAAAGCGTGTGATTTAAGCTTAAGGGGAACAATCAATAGGGAGTGCGGATTTGCATTATCTAAGGAATAGAAACAGATGAGTGCGGAAACAAAATGCTTAGAGATGGTGAACCGCCGACGAATGGTGGACAAGCTGCGCAAGATAAATGAAACGCTGCTGAATCTGGGGGCTGACCACCGGTGGAACGTCAACCTTCTTACCGCCCTTTGCGGCGAACTGCTTGGTGCGACGTGCGCTCTTTATAATCGTCTTAGCGACGGGATGCTCTGCGCCAAAGGGCGGTGGCATACGCCGGCGGATTTCAAGCCTGAAGACAAACCAGAAGGCCATATCTGCTACGACGTTATCCAACGGAGTACGGACGAGACCTTTCTTGTGCGGAATCTTCAGGGCAGCAAATATGCCAAAACCGACCCTAACGTGGCGGCATACGGTTTACAGACATATTTCGGCAAGGCCGTCAGGTGCGACGGGGAACACATTGGGACATTGTGTGCCGTATTTACAAAGGACATTGAGCCTACAGAAGATGAAGAACAAATACTCAGCATTATTGCATCCGCTCTTGGGAGCGAAGAGGAGCGCAAGCGTGTAGAGGAGAAGATTACTGCCGCAGCGAAAGAATGGCAGCTTACTTTTGATACAATGGCAGACGGCATTTCTCTTCAGAACAAAGATTACGAGATTACCAATGTGAATTTGGCATTATGTAACATTCTCGGCAAGGATAAAAAGGAATTAATAGGAAAGAAATGTTACGAGATTTTTCATAATACGAATAAACCGCTGGACGGATGTCCGTTCGAAAAAGCAAAAAGCAGCAACCGGAAAGAAGAGATAGAGATATTCGAGCCATTTCTCAATTCCTGGCTTTCCGTATCCGTATCGCCGGTAGTTGATGAGCAGGGAGAGGTGGTACAATGCGTTCACGTTGTTCGCAATATTGTGGAGCGCAAGCGTGCGGAACAATCCCGGTCGCAACTTTTAGCCATATTGGAGGCCACGACGGACTTTGTTGGCTTTGCCGACGCGAGGGACGGCCACATCCTGCACATCAACAAGGCCGGCCGGCATATGTGCGGAATCGGCGAAGCTGAGGACGTTACTAAGTTAAAAATTGCGGACGTTCACCCTGACCGGAGTTACCGCCAACTGCAGGAAGAAATCATTCCGATAGCTCAGCGTGAAGGAGTGTGGACGGGTGAATGTGCTTTTCGGCACCGTGACGGGCGTGAGATTCCGGTGCTGATGGTGCTTATGGCGCATAAATCGGTAAACGGCGAAGTGGAAATTTTCTCGACGATTTCCCGCGACATCACCGGGCGTAAACAGATGGAAGAGAAGATGAGAGAATCAGAGCTGAAATTCAGGGCCATTTTCGATGCCGCAATCGACGGCATACTTTGCGCAGACATCGAGACTAAAAAATTAGTTTTTGGCAATGAGGCCATTTGCCGGATGCTTGGCTACAGCCCCGAGGAAATAGGAACTATCAGCGTGTCAGATATTCATCCTAAAGAGAAACTGCCAAAAATAATGGCGGATTTTGAAAAACAAGTAGCGGAGAAGATTGAAATCACCAAAGATGCGGCAGTTAAAAGAAAAGACGGCACCATTTTTTATGCGGATATTAACGCTGCCCCGATAACGCTCGCGGGTAAACGATACCTTATAGGTATATTCAGAGATGTCACCGAGCGCAGAAAGGTTGAAGCCCGGCAGGCAGAACTTTTAGAAAAGATAAACGGCATCAACAAGGAATTGCAGAGTTTTGCATACGTGGTTTCTCACGACCTGAAAGTTCCGCTGCGAGGCATAAGCACGCTGGCGGAATGGCTGGTTGCCGATTGTTCGGACAAACTCGGAGCGGAAGGCAAAGAGCAACTTGAGATGCTGAACAAGAAAGTTATGCGGATGCACAGCCTGATTGACGGAGTGCTGCAGTATTCCCGAATAGAGCGGACAAGGGAGGAACTGGTCAAAGTGGACCTTAACGAACTTGTGCCGGAGATTGTTGAGACAATTTCACCTCCGCCGCACGTTTCAATTACAATCGAGGGGCAACTGCCTGTGATTGAAACAGAACGGACCAGAATTACGCAGGTTTTCCAGAATCTGCTGAGCAACGCCGTCAAATATATGGACAAGCCCAAAGGCGAGATAAAGGTGGGATGCACGAATGCGAATGATTTCTGGAAATTCAGCATCTCCGACAACGGGCCTGGAATCGAAGAAAGACACTTCGAGAGGATTTTCCAGATATTTCAGACACTGCAGACCCGCGACGACTTCGAGAGTACAGGCATAGGTCTTACTATAGTCAAAAAAATCGTTGAGATGCACGGGGGAAAAATCTGGCTGGAGTCTACACCTAGCAAAGGCACGACATTCTTTTTCACGGCGCCAAAGAACAATAAAAATTGGATTACTGAACAAGTGAGTTTTACGGCCAACGGTGTAAGCAAAACGGCAGTGTGAATCCGAAACATTCTTAACTTCACTTCTGCAAAGACGCTGTGTGAAGGAATGTCCGAAGCGCAATAAAAAAGCCGCAACGGTTTGAGGCCATCGCGGCTCAAAGAGCTAAATCGGGAAATCAGTTATTTTTTCGGGCTTTTCGGAGATAGTTTTCTCTTCATCTCGGTAAACTTTTCGACGGTGAGCCATTTTACATTTTCTTTTGTTTCCCATATACCTGTTACGTCCGCCATTTTACCTGCAAATTTCTCCACAAGCTCTTTGCCCTTGTCATCCAGAGTAATGCGATACTCTATAGTGTTCCTTGCAGTCAATATCCTTGCTGCAAGGATATTTCCTTCTTTATCTTTTGTTACGGTAACGTTGCCAATGACCTCAATCATTCCTTTCCTGTCCGGCCTTTTAGGCGCCTTTGGCTTGTTCGGCTCGTCAGCTATGGAGTTTGCGGCAAATACAAACAATGCCAAAGCTGCAACTGCTATACATTTCTTCATTTTGTGTCTCCTAAATTTAAGATAATCTGACTTTTTGTCATTATTATTGATTGTTAGTTGTTATGTTTCAATAAATTTGCGGGCACAAATCAATTTTTTTTAATCAAAACGTTTTCGCTGTTCAGGTCAAATCGGGGCGATTTATTGCGAATTCTCTATATAAAGAAAACATCGAGTAACATCTTGTTACTCGATGTTTTCCGGAGGGGAGAAAAACTTTTTATGCCTTGTTCTTTTTCTGTTATCGACAATACCACAATTATTGCTTTAAACAAAAATCTTTATTCTTATAAAAACTACGCCTGTTGTTTTCGTGTGTTCTGGTTTTTTTATATTTTTTTCAGCGGAGGTTGTCAAGAGCTAATTTCGGCTAATACAAACTCATCGGCTCCAAGGAACGGCTGCGGCGGCGATAAATCGTAATCCCTTTGCAATCAAGGTGATATGCCAATTTATAAGCCTTATCCACATCGGCAAGAGAAGTATTTTTGTCGAGATTTATTGTTTTGCTGACAGCAGCGTCGCAATGCTTCTGGAAAACGGCCTGCATCCTGATGTGCCATTGCGGGGTAATATCATAGGCATATTTGAAAATTCTGCGGATTTTAGGTGGGATTTTTTTGATGCCCTGAATGCTGCCGGTGCGGGCAATCTGGTTTTCCAGCCGCTCATTGTAAAAGCCATTGTCGAGGGCAATTTTTTCAAAGATGGGATTTATCTGGAGCAGTTTGCGGCCATCGAGGATGTTTCGCAGAAATACGGGTGAATATACCGGCTCAATGCCGCAGGAACAGTCGGCGATGATGCTGATGGTGCCGGCAGGAGCGACGCAGGTAATGGAGGCGTTTCTAACTTTTTTGTGCTTTCTGGTCCTCCAGATACTATCATTCCAGTTTGGGAACGGCCCCCTCAGTTCCGCCAGTTCACCGCTGGTTCTGCGTGCAACAGAGTTGATGAATTTCATAACGGATTTGCCGAAGTCGATGCCCTTTTGTGAATCATAAGGAATGCCGAGCATAAAAAGGCAGTCGGCAAAGCCCATAACGCCGAGACCGATTTTTCGGTTTGCCTGCGCGAGGCGGGCGCTGTCCTCAACGGGATAATGGCAGGCGTCGATAATGTTGTCCAAAAAGCGGACGGCAAGTTTTACGGTTTCGGCAAGTTCGGGCCAATTTATTTTTAGGCTGCCTTTAGCTGTGGTTACGAATTCGGCAAGATTTATACTTCCGAGAGTGCAGGCCTCGTAAGGCAGAAGCGGCTGTTCGCCACAGGGATTGGTGGCCTCTATCCGGCCAAGCAAAGGAGTTGGGTTGTCGCGGTTTATGCGGTCGATAAAGACCAGTCCCGGCTCGCCGGTTTTGTGAGCGCACCTGATTATCAATTTCCAGATGTCGCCGACGGTATAAAAACGTCGTTCGGCTGATGACGGCAATTTGCCGGTCAGTTTATAGAGGTTATTTATGGTGTAGTTTTCGACGTCGAGCCGTTGCGGCAATAAATATTTTTGTTGTGTTCGGGGATTTATTACGATGTGCCGTTGGCGCGGGTGTTTGAGTAATGTTTGCATCCAGCGGTCGGTAACTTTGACGGAAACGTTAAAGTTGGTGAAGGCCGCCAGATTCTGCTTGGCGTAGATAAACTTGAGTATATCAGGATGTTCTAAGCCCATCATACCCATATTAGCACCTCGGCGAAAAGCTCCCTGCTGAATGGCTTCGGTAGTCTGCGAGAAGACCCGCCAGAAACTGATGGGGCCTGAAGTTGTTCCGCCGCTGGAGGCAACGATGTCGCCGGTGGGTCTGAGGCGGTCGAAAGAAAATCCTGTTCCTCCGCCGGCTTTTTGAATGAGTGCGGTCTGTTTAATCGCCTCGAAGATTCCCTCAATGCTGTCTTCAATCGGCAGGACAAAACAGGCGCTGAGCATACCGCTGGGGCGGTTTGCGTTCATAAGGGTCGGAGAGTTGGGCAGAAATTTGAGCGAGGCCATAAGGTCATAAAATTTTTTGTGCCACTGCTGAACCTGCCTTTCGTCGGCACCATAATTGCCTTCGATATTTGCCACAAGCGAAGCAACACGACTGAAAAGCTGGGCGGGCGTTTCAATACACTCGCCTCGTTCATCTTTTATCAGGTATCTGCTTCGCAGCACCGTGAGGGCGTTTTCACTGAGGACGGGTTCATCGCCGGGCGGTGGTGTTGGTTTATAATTGGCCATAATACCCCTCCATAAAAATCAGGTTATAGTTTATTAATCCACCTGTGACGGAATACCTTACGAATATGTTCGGTGAATCGAAGGCCGATACGCTGGGTGCTGGTTTTAAAATCGGCCCGCTGCAAATCGGCCATTGTGGGTTTGCATTTTGATTTGCCAAATATAGAGGACAACATCCCCATAATGAAGCCGTAAACTGAACTTTTGTTAGTCCGAATAGACATAATTGCAAGTTATCTTTGCACAGCAAGTTTCAGGCCGGCCAATAATTCTTCGCCGGTTTTGCTTACGGGTTCGGATTTTGCGAACAACTGGTGTCTATCGAGGATTTGCGGTTTGGCATCGTAATATCTCTGGACTGCTCCAATACCGCCTTCAGCGGCGCCGGCGATTTTGTATTCGCCGTCTAAAAGCCATCGGCTGACCTCGTCGTCATACTCGGCTGGGTAAATTATAGCTGTTGCGAATTTATCATCCGCATATTTGGCCAAATGCACTTTGGCACGACAAGGTGGGGCAAGTTTTATAGCAAGATTAACAAGCTCTTTGAGGTCGCGCCGGGCGGTTTTCCCATCGTTTGAGTAGAAAAACATACCTGCTTCAAGCTGAAAAGTCTGGGGCTGAACGCCTTTCAGTTCAAGCCGGCCATCGGGATATGCGTTGTGTATTTTATAGACCTTGCAGTTTTTATATTTTTCGCTGTCTAATAATTCAGCCACTTCCCGTGCAGTAAAACCTACGCCGCTATGGTCGCCAAAGTCAAAAACATACAGGCCGACGTATCTTTCACTGTTTTGCAATTTCGGTAGCTTCATAATTTATTCAACTTTCAGGCGGGCGAATCTGCGTTTGCCGACCTGAATGGTCATACCGGTTTTCGGTGTGATTTGTTCGTTTGGGTCGGTGATTTTTCTGCTATCGATTTCTACGCCGCCCTGCTTTATAATTCTTTTTGCCTCACTGCCGCTGGGGACAAGTTTGCAGTTAAATATCAGCTTGCCTGCCATAATAGGGTCTGCTGTTACAGTGATTTCCTCTATTTCATCAGGCAGTTGCTTTTGTGCGAAAACCTTATTGAACTGTTCGGCGGCGGCATCGGCGGCGGCATCACCATAAAATTGCGCAACGATGGTCTTGCCGAGCAGGACTTTTGCCTCTTTCGGGTGCGTTTTGTTCTGGTCGGTGAGTTCGACAATTTTGTCAGCGGGCAGGTCGGTCAGGAGCGTAAAGTAATTTTCCATCATATCGTCGGAGATGCTCATAACTTTGCCGAACATATCGTTCGGCTGGTCTGTTATGCCGATATAGTTGCCCTTCGATTTGCTCATTTTTTCTTTGCCGTCAAGGCCGACAAGGATGGGCATAGTGATTACGACCTGCGCCGGTTGGCCGTAGGCACGCTGGATGTCTCTGCCGACGAGGTTGTTGAAGGTCTGGTCGGTGCCGCCAAGCTCGACGTCGCTTTTCACCACATAAGAATCGTAGCCCTGCATAAGCGGGTAGATAAATTCGTGTGTGTAAACGTCAATGTCATTCTGGAGGCGTTGTTTGAAGCTGTCCCGCTGGAGCATCTGTGCGACTGTTTTTTTTGCAGCGAGCTGGACCAGCTCCATCAGGGTCATTTTCTCGAACCAGTCGCTATTGTGCTGCACTTCGAGTTTTTCTTTGGAAGTATCGAGGATTTTGCCGGCCTGCTCCAAATAAGTTTTTGCATTTTTTTCGATTTGCTCGGGCGAGAGCATCGGGCGGGTAGTGTTCTGGCCCGTGGGGTCGCCGATACGAGCGGTGTAGTCGCCTATAATCAGGACGGCTTTGTGGCCGAGATCCTGAAACTGCCGCATCTTTCGCAGGACGACCGTATGGCCGAGATGAATGTCGGGACTGGTCGGGTCAAGGCCGAGCTTTATTCGCAACTGCCGGTGCGATTTTTCGGCATCGGTAAGCTTGTTAGTCAGCTCTGCTTCGGTAAATATTTCGATTGTTCCGCGTTTGAGCAAATCGACTTGGGTTTTTATTTTCATCTGCATAAGATTTCTTTGCGAATTTGCGGAGATTATAAGTAAAGAACGGCCAATAGGCAACTTCTAATTTAAGCGGAGCGACGGGAGGCCCGCCACGCCAAAAGCAGCATAAAAACGCCGAATAAGAACATAACAATACCCCACCACAGGTTGATGTTAATATCCAGCGAGCGCTTATATATTTCAGGATTGGATGTCAATCCGTATATTGCAATAATTGCTCCTATTAAAATAAAAATCAGTCCTATCGGCAATCGTATATCCAGTTTCATTTTTTACTCCTGTTACCAGAATATAATATTAAGGACGACCGCCGCCGCAAGAACAATGATACCAAGCGTCACCGGCTGCTGATACCATCGCAGAGTCTTATCATCCTTTATTCGCGGCGTCAGTGAATAAACCAGTCCGCGCAACTGGTCGACGGTGCGTTTTTGCCTTGTCAGCAGGGAAATGACAATTGTAGTTACAAAGCAGGTAGTCCAGGCATATATAGCGGCCCAGAAGTTTTGTGCCATTTCGACGGGGTATGTATGCAGGACATTTCCGGCAACAAGGGCTGCGAGCCAGCCGCCTTTGATGCCTGCGGCAGCGCCTGCCGGCAGTGTCAGACCGTGGTGCAGCGTCGCCGCCAGCGTTCCGCCAAGAAGGCCGAAAAACGCACCGTGGCCGGTCGCCCTGCGCCAGAACATTCCCAGCAGAAAAGTGGCAAACAGAGGGGCGTTGACGAAGCCGAAGACAAGCTGGAGCATATCCATTATATTGTCGAAGGAACGTGCAGCATAGGCACAGGCGATACTGAACAGGATACCAACGATGGTGATGATGTGTCCCATCCTGAGATAATGGCGGTCCGGCTGTCCGGGTCTGATGTAACTTTGATAAATGTCGTAAGTCCAAACGGTATTGAACGCCGTTACATTACCTGCCATCCCGGACATAAATGATGCCATAAGCGCAGTTATGCCGACACCGAGAATGCCGGAGGGTAAAAACTTTGCCAGCATAACAGGCACAGTCATATTGTAATCCACCGAACCGTTGCTGTCTTTCGGAAGAAAGTTTCCCGTCTGGTGCTGCAGGGCGATGGCAATCATACCGGGCAGAATCACCAGCGCCGGGAAAAGCATTTTGGGAATGGCGGCAATCAAAGGTGTGCGGCGGGCAGCGGACATCGAATCAGCGGCCATAGCCCGCTGCACAACCAGAAAGTCTGTGCACCAGTAGCCGAACGAAAGCACAAAACCCAGCCCCATTACCATCCCGAACCATTCAACGCCCATCGGGTTGGCTGCTGAGGAATTCATATTCGCCCACGACTGCGTCCAGGCGCCGGCGGAAAATGTTTTGCCGGCAGGGTTATCCGGACTGACGGCGACGACGCTGAGTTTCCGGACGAGGCCTTCCCAGCCGCCCACGCTTTTTAATCCGAGGAATACCAGCGGCAGGAAGCCCAGAACAATAAGAAAAAACTGCAGCACTTCGTTGTATATGGCCGATGTCAGTCCGCCCATAAATATATAAGCCAGCACAATTGCCGCTGAAACCAGAATGCACAGGTTATAATTGAACCCGAGAATCTGTTCGAGCAGTTTGGCCAGGACGTGCATCGAGATGCCGGAGGAAAAAACAGTCATCACAGCAAAAGAAACGGCGTTGAACGCCCGGGTTTTTTCATCGAAGCGTAACTTGAGATATTCCGGCACGGAGCGGGCCTTTGAGCCATAGTAGAACGGCATCATAAAGATGCCCACAAAGACCATCGCCGGTATTGCACCGACCCAGTAGAAATGGCTGGTCATAATTCCGTATTTTGCGCCGGAAGCAGCCATACCTATGACTTCCTGAGCGCCGAGATTGGCGGATATAAAAGCCAGCCCCGCTATCCAGGCCGGAATCGAACGGCCCGACAGGAAAAAGTCCGTGCTTGTTTTCATAAAACGTTTGAGCCAGAAACCGATTCCGAGAACGAATGCGAAATATACCCCCAAAACAACGTAATCAATCGCACCAAGCTGGATTTGCTGCATAAGGCTCTCCTAACTGCTGATTGCCGATAATTGATATTCGTTTTTCAGTGAACAGCCGGCCAAAACCATCTTACCGAACTGATTTCCCATACTAATCTCAACCCCTGCGGGCTGTCAAGAACGCTGTCCAAAGGACAAAAGCGGAAGTTAAAGATATTGTTAAGTTATGTTCTTCTGTTTTTTCGTATGGTATGCAGTTATTGTATACAGCACAATTGCAGCGATGAAAAAGGCAAGACATATCGCTTTTATCTGGCGTTCATTGAACAGGTGCCAAAGAGGTCTTGTCCTGCTTGGCCAAAAAAGTTGAACATCCCAGTGGAAAACAGCATCGAAGATAACGTGCAGCCAGATACCGAGGACGCCGGAGATAATCATTTTTGGCAGGGTTGCCTTATACGGGAGGCGGATTAAACGCATTATCTTCTCAAAAAAATTCCGGAACGGATAAGCAGCCACTCCCCAGATGGCGCCAGCAAGAGCGCCAATTAGAAGGGTATGGATATATCTGTGTATCGGCCAGCCCAGGCCGAGCAGATTTATGACCACCACTTCAATATCAACTACGACGTTGGTCAGCAGGAATACCGGCAGGTCGATATATTTTCTGAAGAGCAGCCCGAAAAAACCGCTCGGACCAAAATGATAAGGCGTAAAAGGCATTGTTATGCACTATTCCGGTTGCCGTTATTCTGTTTTTTGAAACATTGACGCTTCTCAGAAAGTTAAGACTATAAATTATAGGCGAAGAATAAGCAATTTATTGTCCTTTTAACATCTTTTTGCTTCGCAGGATGTGATGATAATGCTGGGCAAAACGATGTGCCTCATCGCGAACATACTGGAGCAGTTTGAGTGCGGGCGAATGGCGGGATAGTTTCAGCGGGATGGAACTATTTTGGAGGTATATTTCCTCTTCACGTTTGGCAATCGAAGCAACGCTGGTATTCTGCAAAAAAACTCCTGCGGAAGATAACATTTCTTTAAGCGCGGATTGAGCGGCGTGGAGATGGCCTAAGCCGCCGTCAATTAAGATAAGGTCGGGCCAGAGTTCTTCGCCTGAAATGGCATATTTATATCTGCGTTTGACTACCTCGGCAATCATCGCATAATCGTCGATGCGATGAACGGTTTTAATTCTGAAACGGCGATAGCCGCTCTTGAAAGGTCTGCCGTCGATGAATTTGACGAGCGAGCCGACGGCTTCCGAACCGTTGATGTCGGCAATGTCGATACCTTCAATAATCCTGATTTGCCGGGAGCTTTTGAGCAGGATGCGCAGCTCTTCAAGGGCCTCGGTCGGCTCGGCGGCAAAAACCTCGGGCTGAACATCTGTTTCAGGCGTGCCTCTGCGGTCAAGGCGTTCAATGAGGCGGATACGGTCTCGAAAGAGTGCGGCCTTTTCATATTCAAAGTCCGATGCCGCTTTTTCCATCTGTTTTTTAAACTGCCGCAGAACAATTGAGCGCTTCGATTGCAGGAATTTCACAAGGTCGCTGATAATTTTTTTGTAATCGTTTCGGCTGATTTTGTCGGCACAGGGTGCGGTGCATTGCTTTATGCTGTAAAGGATGCAGGGGCGGAAAAACCTTCGTTTAGGGTCGGCCTGTCTGATGTCGAGCGAGCAACTTCGGAATTTAAAGATTTTCTGCAGTTCAGTAAAAACAGCCCTTAAATCCTTTGCGGATGCGAACGGGCCGAACAATCTGCTGTCAGGATGCGGTTTTCGAGTGATATAGACGCCCGGAAATTCATCGGCGACTGTAATTTCCATATAAGGAAAGGTTTTATCGTCAACGAGGTCGGTATTATACGGCGGGTGAATATCCTTAATGAGGCGTGCTTCTGTGAGAATGGCTTCGACTTCGGTTTCGGTCTCTAAATAATCGACCGTTTCGACCTTGCTTAGCATTTCGACGATTTTGGGCCCGCGTGAGGCAGCAACGTCTGCGGCGGGCTGAAAATAACCGGCGACGCGGGAGCGGAGATTAGCGGCCTTTCCGATATAAAGCACCTTGTCGGCGGCGGCCTTCATAAAATAGACGCCCGGGCCTGCCGGAAAAGTCTTTATCTTTTCTCGAATCTGCTCAAATTTGTCAGAAGTCTGCAACGCCATAATTCCAATTTTAAAACATCACAACGAAAATATCCAAATACATCTTCGCTTTGTAAAAATTTTTTCTCTTTCTGATTTAGTAACTGCAAGAAGCACAACAAGTAAGACGCAGACGAAAAAAATTTACAAAAAACTTGCCACTTTTGTTTTGACGTTTGAATCAAAACTCATATATTCGGCAGTTGTAGTGATTCAACTACATCTTGTGACTTTATAATCTTAATTTACTATATATTGTGTAGCTATTATATTCGCAGGGAGGCTTATAATGTCCGGCAAATTCAACCCAGAGAACCCTTTTAAGAACAACAAGAATGAACAAAGTCAAACAGGCACGGCGGCAAAAAATCAAACTGAATCAAAAGGGCTGCGAATAGAACATTTCTTCTCGACGGCGGGTGTTCATCCGTTCGAGCAACTGCAATGGGAAAAACGCTCGGCAAAGATAACCAATGACGCCGGCGAAGCTGTCTTTGCGCAGGACAATATCGAGGTTCCGGCCAACTGGAGCCAGCTTGCAGTAAAGGTTGTGGCAAGCAAATACTTCTTCGGCGATGTAGAAACCGGCGAACGCGAGCATTCGGTAAAGCAGCTCGTCCACCGCGTCTGCAGGACAATAGCCGACCGGGGCAAAAAAGACGGCTACTTCGCCAGCGATGAAGACGCTGAAACATTCTACAATGAATTAACGTGGCTGTGCGTAAATCAGTTCGGTTCATTCAATTCGCCGACGTGGTTCAACGTCGGCCTGTATGACGTATACGGCATCGTGGGCAGCAAGCATAATTTCCATTGGGACAGCCAAAAACAGGCAGCGGTCGCCTGCGAAAACAGCTATGAATACCCGCAGGCGTCGGCGTGCTTTATCCAGTCGGTCAAAGATTCAATGGAAGACATTATGCGGCTGGCGGCAAGCGAAGCGATGCTGTTCAAGCACGGGTCAGGAACAGGCACCGACCTTTCGCAACTGCGCAGCAGCAAAGAAAAACTCTCCGGCGGCGGCAAACCTTCGGGGCCCTTGAGCTTTATGCGGGTCTATGACCAGATAGCAGCGGTAATCAAGTCGGGCGGCAAAACCCGCAGGGCGGCAAAGATGCAGTCGCTCAAAATCGGCCATCCGGACATCAGGGAATTTATTACCTGCAAGGCGGAAGAAGAAAAAAAGGCCTGGGCGCTTATAGAGGCAGGCTACAGCGGCGACCATAACAACGAGGCATACAACAGCATAATGTTCCAGAATTCCAACCTGTCGGTGCGAGTAACCGATGAATTTATGCAGGCCGTGGAAAAAGACGACAAGTGGTCGACGTATTCCGTAACTACAAACGAAAAAATAGGAGAACATTCCGCACGTGAGTTAATGACGCTGATAGCCGAAGGCACAAAAATCTGCGGCGACCCCGGGATGCAATATCACAGCACAATCAACCGCTGGCACACCTGCCCTGCTTCCGGGCCTATTAACGCATCGAACCCGTGCAGCGAATATATGTTTATCGATGACTCGGCGTGCAACCTTGCTTCGCTGAATCTTATGAAATTCCGCAAAGAAGACAGCTCATTTGATATTACTGCGTTCAGGAAAGCAGTGCGGATATTCATTATCGCTCAGGAAATACTGGTCGATAACGGAAGTTACCCTGAGAAAGGAATCGTAATAAACAGCCACAAGTTCCGTCCATTAGGGCTGGGTTATGCAAATCTGGGGTCGCTGATTATGAGCCTTGCGCTGCCTTACGATTCCGACCAGGCAAGGGCGATAGCAGCAGCCGTCAGCGCTATACTGACGGGCAGCGCTTATGCCGCGAGCGCTGAAATGGCTTCGATGAAGGGTGCGTTTGAAGAGTTCGGCAAAAACAAGGATTCAATGCTGAAGGTCATAAATATGCACCGCCAGCATGCATATAATATTCCCGAAACACACTGCCCTGCTTATCTGCGGAACGCCGCCAAGGATGCGTGGGACGAGGCGTTCGACGCCGGCACAAAAGTTGGGTTCCGCAACGCACAGACAACGGTGCTTGCTCCGACCGGCACAATCGGGTTTATGATGGACTGCGATACGACAGGCGTCGAACCCGACATCGCACTTATCAAATACAAATTACTGGCCGGCGGCGGGACGCTGAAACTAATCAACAGAACGGCGCCAATGGCGCTCGACAGGCTCGGCTACAGCGCCGATGAGGTAAAATCGATATGCGATTACATAGATGAATATGAAACTATCGAGGGCGCAGCAAAACTTAATCCAGACCATTTGCCGGTTTTCGACTGCGCATTCAAGCCCCGCAACGGCAAAAGATGCATCTCATATATAGCGCATCTGAAAATGATGGCGGCAGTGCAGCCATTTATTTCAGGGGCCATAAGCAAGACCATAAATATGCCGAAGGAAAGCACAACAGAGGAAATTGCGGCGGCGTATATGGAGGGCTGGAAATTAGGTTTAAAGGCGGTGGCGATTTATCGCGACGGGTCGAAGAAGCTTCAGCCGGTATCAACGAAAAAACACAAAGAGGCAAAGGCGAAGGAATCTGCGCCGGCAAGACCATTCAGGCGGCGGCTGCCTGATACGCGCCACAGCATAACGCACAAATTTTCCGTAGCAT
>Ga0315278_10000636_pt1 | contig 31007 bp, 23 predicted proteins | sample YL17G06_0_MG_FD_203880 | JGI IMG/M metagenome (GOLD analysis project Ga0315278, IMG submission 203880) | Sediment microbial communities from Yellowstone Lake, YNP, Wyoming, USA - YL17G06_0 | ecosystem: Environmental > Aquatic > Freshwater > Lake > Sediment | place: USA: Wyoming | collected... | reverse complement strand
CAGCATGTCAGCCAGATCAACCACAAACATCGCAACCATGTCAGCCGCGTCAGCCGCGTCAGTCACGCGCCGAGTAAGCACCACACCGCGGCAAAGGCCATGGCTAAACATAAAAAAGTTCATGCGCGCCGCGCCGTTGCCGGCAAAGGCCACAAGCACAAGAAAAAGCATGCGGCTCTAGTGTGCGCGAAGCCGACGTCTTCGGTTCAAAATGCTTCTTTTCTCCCTGCAAACTAAGCAGGGATTGGCGTCAAAATCGCCACCCCCTGCCTAAGTCCCCGCCCGCGGTGCACCTTCAAGGTGCACCGCCTTTTTTGTGGGCCCCCCTTAACCTCTCCTAAGGTCGCAGTCCCTATGATATAACTGAGTCCTTACATGGATTTGCCAGGAGTTGAACGGGAATTCCTCAAGTCAGCTCCCTGCTACGCCGAACCCAGGGAGGTGGTGTTGTGTGGGTTAAGGTAGACTGCGGATGTTTGAACCCCTGGGACCCTTGGGAGCAATGAATCGATGCAAGCGCTTACTCGTTCCTTATCGATGCCTGCTGCAAGTCGACCGTGGACCATCCTAGTCGGTTTTGCCCCGTGTGTTGTGGCGCTCGTTCTTGCCGCATTCGGTGCCACCGCAGCGCTTTCCGCCACGCCGGTGAAGGATAAACCAGCAAGCACCGCGGATAAGAAGGCGGCCAAGTCCAAGGTGATCGAGGAAGACAACGATTTTCCGCCTTTGGACGATGGACCGGCGGTGCGCAAGCACTTTAGTCAGGCCGAAATCCAGCGCTACTGCAATCAATATGAGGGCCATATGGTGGCCTTCTACGACGATATTTACAAGGTGGACCATTGCACTTTGCGCAAGATCCTCGACAATAAAACCGTTTATAATATGCAGCGCGAAGGCCAAAAAGTGGTGGATGTCAGCAGCGATGTGATCGCCGCATTGCACGAGGGCGAGGCTCTCGATGAGGCGACCACGGCAAAGTACGCGCGCAGTTGCGCGCAGCTTGAGCACCACTATGTCACCTTTTCCAATGTCGACGTGTATTTCATCGATCACTGCAAAAGGCGCCTATTTCCCGACTGGACAACCTATATCAAGCACCGTGAACGGCAGAAGGACAAGAACGGCGAGATCTTGTCTTTGAGCTGGTGGGAGTTCGGGCGGTTGGAGGTCGGTGCGCCGATTCCGTCGATCGTCGATGACCTTTTTGCGCGCTTGCTTACCGGTGCGGCCCAGGTCGAGGTGATTCCAGTCAACGAAGCCTGCGAGGGGCTAGAAGGCAAGGTCAGCGCCTATTATTCCCATGTTTATAAGATCGAACGCTGTCATAAGCGCGACATCGAGGAACCCGATCGTTACCTAAAAAAACTCGGTATCGATAAGGTGAAGGTTCTGGAGATGAATAGTGAGCAGTGGCTGTCGCTTCCCGACGGCGTTCCGATCAAGGAAGAAGCGATGCAGTACGGTGCCAAGCCGACCGAGTTGCATCCACCCTTAAGCCGCTAAATCCTAACTGGGGTCCCAGCCGACAGGGGTTGCCGCAGGGCATGGGCGAGCAAATGGCTGCCATGTCGCGTCTGATCGGCCGACGGGTGGTTGCCACTCGCCGCTCTATTTAAACTTATATATCTGTAATCATTAAATTAAAATAGGGTTGCTAAAGTCTCGGACGATGCTTCCCGATGGCATTTAAGATTGCAGAGATATGTCATCTTGTCTTGTTCGGAGGCTTCTATGGTTTTTCTTAACACGAGCACTTTAGCGCTAAGCGTCGCCCTTACGCTTTCGGCCTGCAGTAAGAAAAGCGGTGGCTCCAGCGATGGAGAAGACGCTGGTGGCAGCGTGAGCGGTGGCGTTGGCGGCCGTGGCAGCCTTGCACAAAAAGCCCCCCTTGCAGCAACCGGGCTGACGATCAGTGCAATCACCGACACGTCGATGACCCTTAGCTGGACGGACAATGCGAAGGATGAGATTTTTTACGAGGTCTATTCGTGCGCTGGGGTTGGCTGCACTAATTTTTCTGAGGTGACGGGGTCGCCTTTGCGTCCGGACACCACCAGCTTCACGCTCTCTGGCCTCACTCCGAACACGTCGTACCAAGTCCAAGTGCGCACCGCCAATAACAACGGTGCCAGCACTTGGCTGACCTCGACGGACACATTGACCCTGGTCCCCGGCCTGTCGAATTTTGCCGTCAGCAACGTATCTGACGGCGTGACGTCGCTGTCATGGAAGGCAGGTAGTGCGACCTACACAGGCTACCAGATCCAGGCGTGCCAAGGGTCCGGTTGCACCAATTTCAAGGACGTGCTTGATTCCCCCATCGGCGCTCCAGCGACCAGTCAAGCGGAAGGTGGTCTTAGCGCCTCGACGGTCTACCGCTTTCGTATCCGCGGCACGACCAAGACGAACACCACCGATTGGTCGACTGACGCTGGCATTACCACGATGTCCCCGGTCAGTACTCCGACCGGTTTTAGCCTGCAATCGATCACTGATTCGGCGGTGGCATTTAGTTGGACGAATAATTCCTCGGCGCCGTTGTTTAACGAGCTGCAACGCTGCTCTGGCGCTGCTTGCAGTAATTTCGCGGCGGCCTCGGGATCCCCGTTGGCTGCTACGGCAAGCTCCTACACAGCCACGGATTTGTCGCCAGATACCAGCTACACCTACCGCGTTCGCGCCGTGGCTGGTAGCGGTGGCAGCGGTTGGCTCACCAGTTCGGCGCTGGTCAGCGGGCCAGCGGCGCCGACCGCAATGACCTATACGACCACGACCAGTAGCTCCGCGGTGGTCAAGTGGACGGATAATTCCAGCAGCGAGACGGCCTATCAAGTGCAGCGGTGTACAGGTAGCAGTTGCACCAGCTTTGCCGACGTCTCCGGGTCACCGTTTGCCGCAAACACTGTCCAGTTTACCAGTACCGGCCTTTCGAGTCTGACGAACTACACCTTTCGCGTTCGCAGCGTCAACGGCAGCGCCACGAGTAATTGGTTGACCGGCGCGCAGATGACGACCAAGGCAGGGGCCGCCTCCTGCGCGTCGCCTACGACCGTGACGCTCGATCGCGGCACCAAGAGCAATACGGCGACCAATCAGCGTGGTGTGTGGTCCGACTTAAAAATGATCCCGAACACCTCAAATTTCGCCACAGCCTACTATGATGGATCGGCCACCGGCGGCACCGCGTCGATCAAGATCAGTTATTGGAACGGCACGAAGTACGCGCAAGAAAGCGTCGCCGGCGACCGCTTACTGGCGGCTGGATCCGCTACCTGGGTGCGCCTGGCCTTTCTCAGCGACGGCACGCCTTTGGTCTTTTGGACCACCGGCTCGACGCAGGTCAAAGGTGCGATTCGCAGTGCCGCCTTTGGCACGAGTGGGACGTGGAGCGCGGCGGTGATCGACACGGTCGCGGGTGCCGCCAACCGCGCCTTGGAAGTGTCGGTTAATCCCCTCGATCAAGTCGGCCTTGCCTACCTGACCAATACCACGACTGCAGGGCGAGCCCGCTTTATCTACTGCACGTCGAGCTGCAACAACCTGGCCTCCTACGTCCCCATGACGGCCGGGACCGATACCATTGAGGCGAACAACGTTGTCGCTGCCACCAATGAAGTCGGCATCGGATGGTGCAAGCACAACTCCACCACATACTATCCGGCGGTTGTCTACCCGAGCACGACCAACACCCAGTATGCATCCTGCCTGGGCTCGATCGCCACATGCAAGACTAGCGCCGGCTGGGGTACTCCGACGAGCATCGTCAGCAACTCCTCGGTGGTTTCGAAGATCCTCATCGACTCGACAACGATCGGGGATGCCCCGAAAATCCTTACTCGCAATGGCGCCAACACACTGCTTCAGGTCTTTCAGATGAACCAGGCCTGCAACGTTGCTGGTCCACCCACCTTTACCTCCGGCAACACCTTTGGAGCAGCCACCAGCGGTACGTCGTGGCTGCGGCTGCTGCGTTCGACCAGTGGCATTTTCCATGTGATTGCTAACCTAGGCACGACCAGTGTCGGGTATTACAACAGTTTGACCAACGCCTTGACGACCACCACCTGGAACACCATCGGCACGCTCGACACCGTGACGCTACCAGCTGCGGGTGCTGGCGCTGGGGGTGCTGATATCAACAACACCCTGGGACAGATCTACACGTCGTACGGTGCCAACGCTGCTCCCTTTAACCTCAACGTCGGCGTCGTGCAAGACATCAGCGTCGCCTCGAGTTCGGCAAACTTTTATCAATCCATTCCGGACGTCTACGGTGACATCGGTCTAACGACAGCGACCGGTCAGACGCGCAACACCTCGATGGCCTCGACCAGTGCTGGTAAACCCGGCGTTGCCTATATCGACGCCTCAATCGGTGCGGCTGCCGGCGCGGTATTGAAATTTGCCTTCCGCAACGGCCTGACGGCCGCGACCCCTTGGCAGGTCTGGACCGTGCCGAACACTTCGAGTCCAAAGTTTCCGTCGCTGATCTTTGACCAAAACAACATGCCTTGGATTGCATTTTTTGACGCCAGTACCTTTCGTTACAATCTGGTGACGAATTCGGCCGCGGATGGTTCGGGTGATTGGAGCTTCTACCAGTTTCCGATCAACGCCAAAGTGGCATCCGCGACGGCTCCTGCCACGGACGACGTCGCCCTGGTGATGTCCTACTATGGCGGCGCGCCTATGCCCCTCATGATCGTCATGAACTCAACCGCGGCCGGCGGCGCCGGCATCCGAGCCGCGCTCTTCGATCCGTCGAGCCAGACCTTTGGCTCCACGGCGACGCTCGATGCCTTAGGGGGTTCGTTCGCCACGCGGCTCTCAGCGGATTACGATGCAAGCGGTAACATCGTCGTTTCTTATTACGATCTCACGGTCACTAAGGCCAAGTTTACCTTTAGCGTGGATGGCCAGACCTGGTTAGGTACGCCGCTGCAGCTTAGCGCAACCAGCACCGGCCGCGAGGGTTTGGCGATTAAACTAGATCCTTTAACCTCACAGCCAGCGGTCAGTTACTACGACCGCGCCAACAACTTCGTCTACTATATGCGCTGCACCAAGTCCCTGATCAATTGTGGCAATCTAGGCAACTGGAGCAGCTCGACGGTGGCCTCGTCGATCGACACTACCAATATCTCGACGAACAATGAGCAAATCCTCAACACGAGTCTGACGTTTACGGCTGACGGCGTACCCTTCGTCGGCTACATGACGGGCTTTAACACCTCGACTCCACCTAGCGTGCCAAGCCTGATGGTCGCCGACAAGACCTCGGGAACCTTCGTGCCGGTGGCCTTGGCCACTAGTCCTGCCGCGGCGGTCAACAACGCTTCTGCATTTAACTTTGCGCTAGCCGGGCAGAGCCTGTCCTCGGTGCGAAATTCACTAGGTGCTTGGATCTCATCCTACACCGGCCCGAACAACTGGCAGTACGTCACCAGCTGCGGCGACTGAGTTGAGAATGTCCCGGGGTGGTCTATAGCCCGGCTGGCGCCTGAAGAATGTCCTTTAGCCGGCGATTCATAAAGGTTTTCGACACCCAAAAGGTCTCGGCTAGCTGCGTCACCACATCCCGGGAGACGTTCACCTGGCCGATCTCGCGGCGGATCAGCGTCGCCGGTGCTAGGAGCTTTGCCGCGAAGAGGTTGCTTTGGACATCAAATAGATGCTGCGCGTACTCGCCAAGCGCGTCGGCCTGCGGTGCGATCTCGCTGAGAAAGTGGTGGGCCATCGCCTTGGCGATGCGAAAGCGCATGTCGGGTCGCATCTCGGCGCCGGGGGTATAGGTGATGACCGTCTGTGCGCCGGAGCGGGCCACGCTCACATGGCCGGCCTCATCCGCCGGTGTTTGGGTTGGCGTCAGCTGGAGGTCAACATACGCGGTCACCACCTCCGGGATGTACAGTGGCGCCTCTTGGAAATTGATGCGTTCATGGATCCCCGCGACGACGATGTCGATCGTGGCTTCGTGGACGGCGAAGGATTCTTTAAACTCCGACTCCTTGTCCTTGGTCCAGTTGCCGGAATAGCGCCGGTAGAAGTCCTTTTTGGCTGCTTCGTAGGTCTTGTTGTCGACGCTGAACGCACCGTAGCCGCTAAATTCAAAAAAGGCCTCGCGGTCGTCCAATTCGCCCCCGGCCACGTCGACGACGAGCTTCTCATCGACGCCCAGGTGGTCGGCGATCGACTTCATCGCTTGGATCGAGCGGATGTTCTTTTTGCCCTTTTTCCAGTGGCTGCAGTCGGCGGGGTCGAAGCCTAGGATCTGGCCGACGTCCTGGTCGATCACCCGGATGCCGCCGAATTTATGGTCAAGAACTCGGCGGCAAAACAAAAAGAGGTTGGCCGAGTGGGGATATTTCACGTCCGACGTCTTCTTCACTGACGCTCCCATAGGTAAGATCCAGGCGTTGCCGCAGGTCCCAAGCATCCTCATCGTGGGCGCGAGGCGCCGTCCGAGGAGGCATCGTTTAAGTATTGTTCCAGGAGTCCATTAATTTCGATAGCATTCTTATGGCTATTGGTCAACTTAGCGTTATGAATGCAGCAAGGATCGATTGGCGGGCGTCTGCCTCTTATCAATGCAGCTGCCCTTCGGCTGGGCGACGCCTTGGTGGTGACCGGGTTTAAGCCGCCGCCGCAAATTAAATATGCTAGGGTGAACGAGTGGATCATACGGCTTGAGGTCTTAATCTTGCACAGGTTAAATAGAGCCTGAGCGATGTTAGCGATATTCTTGAAGTGGAAGGTGCCATGGCCGAAGGTGAGCAGGATAAACCCGGGTACGATGAATCCTCGGGTCAAGGCGGGGTGCTTGCCGAGCGCCAAGTGCGGACGGAGCGGCCCAGTCTATTTAAGGTTTTATTACATAACGACGATTACACTCCTATGGAGTTCGTCGTCGAGGTCCTGACGCGTTTTTTTAGCAAAAGTCAGACGCAGGCGACGGAGATTATGCTCGCGGTGCATCATCGCGGCACCGGTCTATGTGGTGTCTATCCCTATGAGATCGCGGAAACGAAGGTGGCTCAGGTCACCGAGGCGGCGCGTGAACAAGAGTATCCTCTGCAATGCACGCTGGAGCGGGCGTGAGGAGAGCCGAGCATGATCAGTCCCGAGCTTGAAGTCAGTTTGAACTTGGCGGTTAGTGAGGCGGCACGGCGCGGCCACGAGTTTGTCACCGTGGAGCACATCCTGTACGCGCTGCTCTACAACGATGCCGCGGCGAAAGCGCTGCGGGCCTGCGGTGGCGGCGTCGAGGCGACGCGGCAGTTCATCGAGGACTATTTCAAAGAACACTACCCGACCGAGGTCCTGCGCTCTGGCCAGATGCCGCAGCCGACCCTGGCCTTTCAGCGCGTCATCCAGCGCGCGGCGCAGCATGTGCGGGCTGCCGGCAAGGAGAAGATCAAGGGGGACAATCTCCTGGTTTCGATCTTTTCCGAACGCGAGTCGTTTGCCGTGTATTTTCTCAAGCGGCAGAACATCACCCGCTTTGACGTGCTCAACTATATTGCGCACGGTATTTTCAAGCCAGGTGTCGGCACCGATGCCGATGATGATAGCTCGGGGGGGCCGCGCAGCCTGCCGCCTGGAGACACCCAGCCAGCCGATGGCGACGATGCCCAGTCCAGCGTCGGCGAGGGTGATGCGCAGGAGTCGCGTCAGGCCAAGGATCCACTCAAGCTGTACACAGTCGATCTCGTCGCCCGGGCTCGGGCCGGCAAGATCGATCCTTTGATCGGTCGTGATCAAGAGGTCGAGCGCACGGTGCAGATCCTCTGCCGCCGGCGCAAAAATAACCCGCTGTTCGTCGGCGATGCCGGGGTCGGCAAGACCGCCATCGCCGAAGGTTTGGCCGTTAAAATCGCTGATGGAAGTGTCCCGCTCCCGCTCAAAGATGCCTTGATTTACTCCTTGGATATGGGCGCGCTGCTCGCGGGATCGCGCTTTCGCGGTGACTTTGAGCAACGCCTCAAGGATCTGCTCAAGGCCCTGTTCAAAAAGCCACATGCGATTTTGTTTATCGACGAGATCCATACCGTCATCGGTGCCGGGTCGGTCTCCGGTGGTGCCATGGACGCGTCCAATCTACTCAAGCCGGCGCTGTCCTCCGGTCAGTTGCGCTGCATCGGCTCAACCACCTACAAAGAATACCGCCAGCATTTCAAAAACGATCATGCCTTGGCCCGGCGTTTTCAGAAGATCGACGTCGAGGAACCGTCCCTCAGCGATACGGTGAAGATCCTTCGTGGTCTCAAGGCACGTTATGAGGAGCATCACAAGGTATCCTATTCGAGCGAGGCGATCCGCCTGGCGGCCGAGCTGGCCCAACGGCACCTGCGCGAGCGCAAGCTGCCGGATGCGGCGATCGACGTCATCGACGAAGTGGGCGCCTCATTTGCCCTCAAGCCGCGGCGCCAAGCCGGTGGCAAGGTGCCGCGGGTGACTCCGGCGGATATCCAGAGCATCGTCGCCAAGATGGCTCGGATCCCGGCCCAAAAGGTCAATGCCACCGATCGGCAGAGCCTCAAGGACTTGGATCAAGAGCTTAAAGCCGTCGTCTTTGGCCAAGAGCAGGCGATCGACGCCCTGGCGGCGGCGATCAAGCTGGCGCGTAGCGGTCTGCGCGACGAGGAAAAGCCGATTGGCAGCTTTCTCTTTGCCGGTCCAACCGGTGTGGGTAAGACCGAGGTCGCGAAGCAGCTCGCCAAGATTATGGGTGTCGAGTTTATCCGCTACGATATGTCCGAGTACATGGAGCGCCATGCGGTGTCGCGCCTGATCGGGGCGCCTCCGGGATATGTCGGCTTTGACCAAGGTGGCTTGCTCACGGAGGCGATCAACAAAAGTCCGCATGCCGTGCTGCTGCTCGATGAGATCGAGAAGGCCCATCCGGAGATCCAGAACATCCTGCTGCAGGTCATGGATCACGGCACATTGACCGATGCCAATGGTCGGCAAACGGATTTTCGCAACGTCATCGTCATCATGACGACCAATGCCGGCGCGCGCGAGCTGCTGCATGGCTCGATCGGCTTTCAGCGCGAACTCGGCGTCGGCGCTGGCGAGAGTCAGGCCGTCAAAGATATGTTTAGTCCGGAGTTCCGCAATCGTCTCGACGCGATCATCTCGTTTAAACCGCTTAGCGAGCAGATCATCGTTCAGGTGGTCGACAAGTTTATCGGCGAGCTCGGCGCGCGGTTGACCAAGCAGCGGGTGGTGTTGTCGGTGACCGATGCCGCTAGGCTGTATTTGGCGCGCAAGGGCTACGATCCAGCTTATGGTGCACGGCCGCTCAATCGGCTGATTCAAGACAAGCTGAAAAAGCCGCTGGCCGACGAATTGTTATTTGGGCGGCTTGCGAGCGGCGGTGAAGTGACGATCGATATCGCGGACGGGGGCGACGAGCTTAAGTTCGAGTTTTCGGCATAGCAACATGCCGATCTCTTCAATCGCCCAAGCGATGTCCCGACAACACCTGCATGGCGTTCATCAGGGCCGCCTTGAGCTGCGCATCCGTCGGCTGCTCGCAGACCCCATTGATCCCCTGCGTTGCCTCCCAGACCCACGTGCCGCTCTTGTAGTCCCGGCTGTTGGCACCGGTGTGCCAGATCCGGCTTGGGTGATAAAAGGTGCGCTGATTACTTTGGGTGTAATCGTTGGTCCACATGACGAAGCGCCGGGTGGCGCCCAGCTCGGCCGCGGACCTCAGTTCGCTGCGGTTTTGAAAGAACAGCAGCAGTAGGTTGTTGAACGAGGTGTAGGCGCACTGCTTCGCGGCGGTTGTGGCACCCGCCGGGTAGAAGCCGAACAGAGCATCTCCTGGGTAGCGAAAGGTGGCGCTACCGAGAAAGGGCAGATACTGGGCGTCAACCACTTCGTAGCCATTGACCTCGGTGGGTCGCATGGCCTCAACCTCGGCGCTCGCCTTAGTTGCTGCCAACAGTATCACGGTCAAAAGTAGGCGCCACGTGGTCATAGCAAAACACCTTCGTGCCAAGTCATCGGTTCATCGGTTCATCGGTTTGTGCTCATGGTCCAAGCGGGCTTGATTAGCTTTTTATGAAGATCCTTGTCAATCGCGGACATGGGTCTTTGGACTTGGGGGCCTCCTTCGGTAAAAAAATGCTGCAAGATCTTGGTTAAGAAGGTAGTCCTGTAGGGTGAGTACCGTTGCAATCTTATGGAGTAGGGTAAATCTATGAACCCGTTGCGTTGGCGTTTGCTTATCATTGGCGCCATTACTTTGTGGGCAGCTTATATCGTCGCCCCGTCGGTGATTTATTTTTCGACCCCAAGGGAGATCCGCAACTCCGATGAGGAGATGGCCAAGCGGATACCCAAGTGGTTACCGCAAAAGCACGTGTCCTTGGGCTTGGACCTGCAGGGTGGGGTCCAGCTGGTGTTGGGCGTCAACACCGTCAATGCCGTCGATAACAAGCTCAGTCGCCTCGGCACCGAGACGCAGCGCTGGTCTGATGACAACAACCTTGGTGTCACTAAGGCCTACAACGTCGTCGGCAAGCAGATCCTTCGCGTCGAGCTCAAAGAGGGCGTCGACGCCAGTGCGTTCAAAGATAAATTCCGCAAGGAATACCCCGGCATGGTGCAGGTCGGCAAGGCTGGCCAAACGCTCGACTTAGGGTATGAAGACGAGCAGATGCGGCGCATCAAGGCGAGTGCGATCGAGCAGGCCGAGAAGGTCGTCCGCAACCGCGTCGACAAGTGGGGCGTGAGCGAGCCCTTGATCAACCGCCGTCAGGCCGACAACAGCATCCTCGTGCAGTTGCCTGGCTTCAAGGATCCGACCAAGGCCAAGGAACTGCTTGGTCGAACGGCGCAGCTTAAATTTAAGCTGGTCGACGATAAATTCCATGGCTTCGATAGTCTAACCGACCTTCCCGCTGGCATCACCAAGGCCAACAACGGTGGTCAGGTCGCGCTAGCTAGCGAAAATCGCGTGGCTTTGCTCGACTTTGCCAAGGGCAAAGTCCCCGAGGATCGCCAGCTATTCGTCCACCGCGAGGATATCGCTGGCGGCAAGAAGTCGACCTACACGACCTATGTCGTCGAGGCTTCCACTGAGATCGGTGGCGACGACATTGCCGACTCCTTTGTCACCGAAGATGGGCAAGGCTTAGATCATCGGCCCCAGGTGTCGATGAAGTTCACCGGGCCAGGCGGCAAGCGTTTTGGTGACGTCACCGGCGCCAACGTCGGTCACCGTCTGGCGATCGTTCTCGATGACGAGGTCGTGTCCGCCCCTAACATCCAGTCCAAGATCGCCACCGGGCAAGGGGTGATCACACTTGGCAACCGCGGTAGCTGGCAGGACTCCTACAATGAGGCCAATCAGCTGGCACTCATCCTAAAGTCCGGGGCCTTACCGGCGACGATCGAGGTGCTGGAAGAGCGCCAGGTCGGTGCCAGCCTTGGACCTGAGTTGGCCGATGAGGGCATTAAGGGCGTGCTGGTCGGCTTGGTCCTGGTCTTTGGCTACATGATCTATCACTACCGTCGTCCCGGCATGCTGGCTTGTGTCGCCTTGCTGCTCAACGGCCTGTTTCTCCTTGGCCTGATGGCGATGTTCGGCTTCTCCTTGTCGCTGCCAGGGATCGCCGGCTTTGTGCTGACGCTCGGCATGGCAGTGGACGCCAACGTCTTGATCAATGAACGCATACGCCAGGAGCTGGCGGAAGGAAAGAGCTCGAAGAAGGCCATCGAAAACGGCTTTGGCCGCGTCTTTTGGACCATCTTCGATGCCCACGTGACCGCGTTGATCGCCGGCTTTGTGCTGCTCGAGACCAACCCGTCCGGTCCGATCCGCGGCTTTGCGATCACTCTGATCATCGGTCTGTTGGTGTCCTTGTTCACCTCGCTGAATTGCACCAAATCCTTCTTTGAATTGGTGATGGCCCGGTCCAAGTCCGACAAAGAAGTCCGCGCTTGGCTCGGCGAGCGCTCGATCGAGAAGCAGCGCCACACCTTCAACATCGATTTTGCCAAGTATTCCGTGCCTTTTACCGCCTTCTGCGCGCTCTTGACCGTGGCCACGCTGGGCTTGACCTTGGTGCGCGGCCTCAACTGGGGCGTTGATTTTGCCGGTGGTACCGAGGTCCAGGTCCGCTTTGGCAGCGACGTTCAGCCGAGTGAGCTGACCGGCGTGACCAAAAAGGTCGGCCTGCGCGAGGTCACCCTGCAGGCCCTCGGTGGCGGCCAGAAGCAGTACTTGATTCGCTTTGGCACCGAGGACATCCAGCCCGAGGCAGGCAAAGAGGTGACGCAGCAGGATGCCCAGGCGAAAGGCCAGCAGGTCAAGCAGGCGCTGCTTGCCGACCTCGCCAGCAAGTCGCCGGAAATCCTGTCGATCGATTATGTCGGTCCACAGGTGGGCAAGGAGCTGCGCAGCCAGGGCGTGCTCAGCATGCTGTACTCGATCTTCTTTATTCTTCTCTACGTCGCCTTCCGCTTCAATATGCGCTTTGGACCTGGGGTCCTTCTGAAGATGATCATCGATGTCATCTTCGTCTTGGCCTTCTACGAGTTCTTCTGGCGCTCGTTTGACCTGACGGCAGTTGCGGCCTTTTTGACGATCATCGGTTATTCGGTCAACGACACCATCGTCATCTTCGACCGGATTCGCGAGAATCTGCAAAGCCACGGTCGCCGCACCATGCTTGAAAACATCAACATGTCGCTCAACGAAACCCTGACGCGGTCGCTCAACACCTCAGGTGTGACCTTGGTCTCGCTGTTCGGGATTTTGATCTTTGGCTCCGGTCAGATTTGGACCTTTGCTGCCGCGATGGCCGTCGGCATTGTCGCTGCAACGCTGACATCGACCTTCGTGGCGAGCTTCTCGCTGGTTTGGTTTGATAAGTATTACACCAAGAGGGAAGCGAAAAAGGCGACCCCTGGCGGTTCGGCGCGGCCGTCTCCAGCGCGCTGAGCCGCGGCTTTAGGTCCGGTCTCATGTCGCTTCTCATCGTCGAGAGTTTTTTCTAGGCTTCCTCCTCAACCTTGGGGAGGAAGCCTATGACGATCAGAATCGACGCGCAGTCTAGCCGCTACGAGCGCCAGCTTCAGGACCAGCTGAGCCAGGCAGACCGACTGAGCTCCTTGCCACCAAGGGCTCGTGAATTATTTTTGCGCCTAAGCATCTTGCGGCGTCATCTGGCCCGCGATGCCAATATCCCGGCCTACCAGGTGCTCAGCAACCGTGTCTTGTTGGCCCTATGCGAGCAGCAGCCGCAGGATCTGCCTGGGTTAACGTCCATTCCCGGCTTTGCTCCGACCCGTGTCAGGGCCTATGGCGCCGAGATTTTGTCGGTATTACGCGGTGCCTGGCTAGAACCGTCAAGGGAGTAGGGAGCGAGGTACCGTGTCCAGCTAAGGTCGCGACGCCAGTCTAGAGGTCTGGCCGCAGTAGGGTGGGGCGCATGCCGCTGGTTTACAGCAGTTCCATCTCGGTGATCGAGTTGGTATTGAGGCGCTCGGAGTATTGGAAGTCGGATTTTGGCACGACATCGTTGCGCGAACCGGCGGTTTTAAAGGTCGCCAGGTAGTTGCTGCAGGCGCCGTAGTCAAAGCCCTTACCAAACGGGTAATGCTCGCAATCGATCTGCTCCTGGGTTTTCATGCGGAGTCCGCAGCGGTCCTTAAACTCGATGGTTTTGCCATCGCTACCGACCTGACCGTGACGCACATGATGGGGGCACTTTTTGCAGAGCATGTCGCGATCCTTCCAGCGTGAAGAGCCATTCCCCGGTGATGTTCCTGACCAACCGACCGCACACACACGGGGCATAGGAATGCACCCGCCTTGAGGCCGGCTAGCCTGAGTCCGCCATGCAGCAAACTTATGAAACACTCACAGATCCGTGGGATTAGACCCATCTTAGTCACAACTGCAGTCTGCATGCAACGGGAAAATAGTTGTTATTTTTGGGGAAAATCCTTTTTATGAAATTTAAGAAGGCGGCTAAATCCTTGCGATGTCGTTGGCTTTGCGGTAGCGTTTAAGTTCAAACTCCATGAGGGACATACGCCGTGGCATGGCTCACCCGAGAAAAAGCGCCGCTGACGAAGGGGCAACGCACCGACACTCCCGACGGCCTCTGGGAGCGCTGCGCCAATTGTTCGGAAATTATCCTGAAGCGCGAGTTTAGCGCCAATCAGAACGTCTGCCCGAAGTGTAGCCATCACTTTCCGCTCCAGGCCAGGCAGCGCATCGCGCACTTTCTCGATCGGGATTCCTTTGTCGAGTACGACGCGGAGCTTTGCTCCACCGACCCGCTGAAGTTTTGCGATAGCAAGCCGTATAAACAACGACTTATTGATATGCGCCGCCGTACCGGCACCTACGATGCCTTTCATGCCGGTCGTGGACTGCTCCAGGGAGCCCCGGTGCAGCTCGGCGTCTTTGATTTTCAGTTCATGGGCGGCAGCATGGGGTCTGTCGTCGGCGAAAAGATCGCGCGCCTGTACCTGCGCGCTGCGAAAAACCGTGAGCCGGCGATTATCTTTTCGTCCTCTGGGGGTGCTCGGATGCAAGAGGGCATCTTGAGCCTGATGCAGATGGCCAAGACCTGCGCGGCCTTATCCAAGCTGCGGGAGGCGCGGGTGCCGTTTATCTCCGTGCTCACCCATCCCACTACCGGTGGTGTGGCTGCTAGTTTTGCCATGCTCGGTGATTTAAATATCGGCGAGCCCGGCGCATTGATCGGCTTTGCCGGTCCACGGGTGATTCAGCAGACGATCCGCGAGAAGCTGCCGGAGGGCTTTCAGCGCTCGGAATACCTGCTTGAGCACGGCATGCTCGATATGATCTGCGACCGCGAATCGCTGCGTCCGACCATCGCCAATGTGCTCAGCATGTTGATGCCAGCGAAATGAGCGCACCGGCCGCGGCGTTTAGCGCCCTGTTTGCCAAAAGGCCGACGGTGATTAAGCCGGGACTAGCGCGGATCGAGGCTGGTTTGGCGCATCTCGGCGCGGAGGCGCTGCTGGCAACGCCGACGGTGCTCATTGCCGGCACCAATGGTAAAGGCACCACCTCGGGCTTTCTTTGGCAGATGTTGAGTGCACTCGAAGTCCGCACAGGATTGTTTACCTCGCCGCATCTCGTGCATTTTGCCGAGCGCATACGGGTGTCGGGTGAATCAGTCGACGATGCGCTCCTGCTGCGCGAGCTTGAGCGACTGCAGCAGGACATGCCGGCAGAGCTGTACGATCTGCTGTCCTTTTTTGAGATCAATACGCTGCTGGCTTTGCGCTTGTTTCAGCGCCTGAACACCAGCGTCAACCTGCTCGAAGTTGGCCTCGGCGGGCGTTGGGACGCGACCAATGCCAGTCGTCCATGCCTGACGATCATCACCAGCATCGGCCTCGATCATCAGGAGTGGCTCGGTCATACCACGGCGGAGATCGCCGGCGAAAAGGCCGGAATCATGCGTCCAGGCGTGCCGGTGATCTGGGGTGGCGACGCTGCCGGCGACGCTGCCGCAAGCGATGTGCTAAGGCAACGGGCAGAGCAGCTGGGCGCACCGTTTTGGCAGCAAGGGCAGCACTTCGGACCGTTAGACGCGGGGCATTTCTTTATCGACCTGCCGCTGCCGGGAAGCCGCCGGCAGGAATGTCCGTGGCCGCGCCGCTTGGCTGCAGCGCCGCCCTATCTGCGGGACAATTTCCTTAAGGCGGCTGCGGCCATGAATTGGTGGATCGATCACGGCCCGGTGCCTGCGCTGCGCCAGGCGCGACTGGGAGTTGCCGTAGCCGCACTTGATCAACCGGGCATCGCCGTCCCGCCATCGTTGCGCGCTCGTTTTGAGCGGGTCACAGTGGCCTCGGGGTCTAGTAAGCACGGGCTGTTGCTGGATGTCTGCCACAATCCTGACGGCGCTCGGGCGGTGGTCCGTGGTCTGCGCGAGACCTCGTTGGTGGACGAGGCTGGCGGCAAGGTCGCGGCCTTTGTCTCGATCCTTGCCGACAAGGATTGCGATGAGGTGTTGCGTATCTTACGCACGGTATGTGACCCGGTGGTGCTGTTTGCGGTGTCTAGCGAACGCTCGTGGAGTGTCGAACGCATCGCCCCGCAGCACCGGGATTTACCTTTTTATCCAAGCTTCGCTGCGGCCTGGGCTGCACGGCGGCCCAGTGCTCCGGCTGCTTCGGCCACTCCGGCTGCCTCGTCACCCGTCCTCGTCTGCGGCTCGGTCCACGCCGTGGGCGAGGTCTGTGCATTTTTTTCGATCCCGCTTTAATATGTTGGCCGCTGCTGCCTTGCCACGGAGCGGATTGCTCCTTGCTTCGCCCTAGTGGTACCATCGGTCGATGAAAAAGGCCTGGGCGTTTCCCTCTTTATGGACCGATCGGCAACGCCATGGGTGTGCCTATGTGGTGTTGTGGCTGCTGCTTAGCGCCCTTCCTAGTCGTGGCCTTGCCGCCGAGGATGGTGCCATCGACAAGCTTAAGAGCGACGTCGGCCAGCAGGTCTATTTCAATGGCAATTCAACCAGCTTTAACCGCGATTTGAAGACCCAGGTGTTTCAGGGTGAGGTCGTCGGCATCGGTGCTGGTACGCTGATTGCTGCCGACAAGATCACCCTCGACCGTGCCGCAAATGCCATGGACGCAGAAGGGCATGTCGTCATCATGAGTCGCAATCAGCTATTTTTAGGCGATTCGGTTCACTACAACCTGACGACCACCGACTTTGCAATCACCCATGCGGTGATGCTGTCCAACGACCCCGTCGAGATCCAGCGTCTGCAGCATCAGATCTTTGGCTTTGGTCCGGAGGAGCTGGCCTTCGAGGAGGCTCGCAAACAGCAGCTAGCCCGGGTCGAGGAGGAACGGCTGGCCCTGCGCCAGCAAGCGATCACCAAAGGCACGGTCGAGGATGAATTGGTCAGCCGCTACAGCTTGCTGCTGGAACGTGCGGACCTGATCAAGCAACAGGACACTCCGGTGTTGGCGCGCTTGCCGCAGGAGCGGCGGGACGCCGTGAAAAGTCGGCGCGACTTTTGGCAACGTAGCCAGCAGTCTGCCCTCGCCGTACCAGCATCGCCGATTCTGAACTCCTATTTGCACCTCGAAGGAGATACCCTGCAGCGCCTCAACGGCAACGACTATGCCGCTCGCAACGCGCTGTTTACCCCATGTAAATGCGATAAGGATGCAAGTCCGGCCTGGGCCTTTCGCGCCGATGAACTCGAAGCACAAATCGGCGGCTATGCCGACTTGACCAATGCCGTGCTCGAGATCAAAGGGATTCCAGTCTTATATCTACCGCATATCAAACTACCGCTCAAAGAGCACCGGCAGTCGGGTTTTTTACTGCCGAGCACCGCATTTGACACGGTATCTGGCAATACCCTTAGCCAACCGATCTATTTCGATCTCGGTCCAAACCAAGACGCCACGGTGACGACCGACTTCTATGAGAATCGTGGCACCCGGCTTGGACTCGAGCTGCGCCGGCAGCAGCGCGAGTATTCTGGGTGGGAGATGCATGTCGAAGGCATCCGTGATGCTTTGTGGCTGCAACAATTGGGCACGCGGCAAACGCTCGGCGATATGTACCGCTCTGGGCTGGCGGCTTCGCGCCTGCCTGGTGCTCCCCTTGAGCCTTTGACCCCCGATTTAACCCCCAAGGAGTACACCAGACGCTACCTCGAACGACCCGACTTTTGGCAGCAGGACGCTATCAAGTCAGATCCTGAGCAGCAAATTGACACCTATATGGCTATCCCACGCAACACCTGGCGTGGTTCTTACAACTGGAGCGGCATGACCTTTGTGGCGCCGCGGTTGTCTCTCGTCAGTTCTGGCGAGGTCACATCCGACCATCGTTACGTCGAGGAATTATATATCCCCGACAATTTTAACCAGGCTTTTTACGGTGGTCGGGTCGCCAAGGCCTACTCCACGGCCAAACTGCAGACGCACTTGGACGGCAAGGAATTCTATCTCGGCGTCGGCACCCGCTACGGCGACAACTATCTCACCAATCAGCGCTTTGAAGGGCAGCAGCTGCCAGCGCAGTTGAAGCTACAGTCGCGACTGTACGAGTTGACTCCCGCGCACTTCGTATTGCCGATCTATGGTCAGGTGATCGCGGAGGATATTCAAATCAGTCAAGCGGACGCCGGAGACCGCATTGTGGCACCGGTCAACAATTTGGGCGGTGGCAGCTGGCGGCGGGTGCAGTTCGCCACGACGACGCCTCTTATCAGCGACGCCATCATCCAGGTCAGCCAGTTCACGTCTTTTGAATCGCGCTTTATCACGCACGCAAGTCTCGACAACAAGAGCAGTGAGATGCGTTCTTGGCAGACGGGTTTGGAGTTTCGGCTACCCATCGATGGTCGCGGCCCGGCACCGGCTTGGTTGCGCAGCAGCGTTTGCACCGATGCGGTGGCGGCGAAAAAGCCTAGGCCCGCCGAATGCCCAGCACCTGGGGACGGCGAGCAACAGCAGTTCGTACATCATGTGATGGATTGGCGACTGCGCGCCTCGACACGCCCCACGGTCGTCAAACGTGGTCCATACACCGAGCTTGCTGGGCATAATCTCGCCTACTTTGCCTCGGACACGCGGGCCCCCTTAGGGAGCAGTGCCGACAATGACCATGACGTGGTTGACGAGGATCGGATGGCCCAGAGTCAGCGCTTGTCGCTGATCACCGACCAATCTTGGTCGATTTTAGGTCGGCACTGGCAGCGCCTGATCGGGGCCTTGCCGGATGTGCCGAGTAAGGCCAATGAACGGTCGATCGACCGGGCGCGCCGCGAGCTGGCGGCGAGCTTGGATCAGGCGGTCGATGGTGCCACGAGCATGTATGACGAGTCGACCCAGCGTTGGCTGATCGACCGGTTCCAGCTTAAGGACGCCAACTTTGCCACCCCGCTAAGCTTACATTCCGATATCGCTTATGATTTTCTTGATGCCAAGGCCCGGCGGCAGGCCAATTCAGACAACGTGGGGGTGGCTCCGGATCAGCAGAAGCTGTTGCCAGAGGCTTGGAAACCACTCAACACCTCGCTCGGCATCAACTACGCAAATTGGGGCTTATCGCTTGCAAGTACCTATAATATCTATCGTCATGCCGCCACCTCGGAGTCGATCTTCTTAACCTTTCCGCCTGCTCTAAAGTCTTCGTTGACCCTGGGTTACAATCTTTCCAACTCGTTTGTTTCGAATACCAATAGTGAGTTTAAACAAACCATCGTTCGCTCACTGAGTCTGGATACGGGCTTGATTCCTGCGGTCAGTGGCTTTATACGACTGAGTCGCCAGGTGATTAATGGCCTCCCCACCGATTACACCACCTCCTTCCAGAGCGCTTACGGTCTGAAGTATGTGTCCTCCTCGGATTGTTGGGGGCTACAGTTTGCCCGAGAGAAGACCTATAGTACGCCGGAAGCCAACGCTAGCTATGTGCTACGACTATCGATGGTGTTTATGGGGCAAGAGCGACCCTTGCCGGATATGTCGGGCGGAGTGATCCACGAGGCGAGCGATCAACGGAGTCTTTAAGCTAGTCCTAAGGAGAATTCATGCAGCGTGTCATGCCCCATCAGAAGGTCAAGCTGGCTGGTTTTAACAACCTGACCAAGGCGTTGAGTTTTAATCTCTACGACTTCTGTGTCGCGCGCAATGAGTCCGAACGGCAGTCCTACATCAAGTACATCGGCGAGCGCTACAGCGCCAAGTTAGTCACCGAGGTGTTGACCGGGATCTGCGGCATCATCGAAGCGCAGGTCCTGGCGGTGTCCGACCAAGACTACGAGCCGTGGGGTGCGAGTTCCCTGGTGCTGATGAGCGACATCAAAGGCGGCGGCGTTGAGCTGCCCCCAGCCAATGTCTCGATGCACCTCGATAAGAGTCATATCTGCGCCCACACCTATCCTGATTTTCACGGCGGCGGCACCATCTGTTCGTTTCGCATCGATATCGATATCGCCACCTGCGGTGAGATTTCGCCGCTCAATGCGCTGAACTTTATGTTTGATAAATTTGATGCCGACGTCGTCGTGATGGATTACGTCGTGCGTGGTTTTACGCGTGATCATGCCGGCAAACGCATCTACATGGACCACCAGGTCAAGAGCATCCAGGACTATATTGCGCCTAAGGTGCTCAATGACTATTACTGCGTCGATTTGGCCCTGCAGTCGGACAATATCTGGCAGACCAAGATGCTGCGGATGAATCAGAACACGCCGAGCTACTTCCGTGATCCGGTCGATGCGAATAGTCCCGAGATTAAGCACTACATGGAAGAGATCAACCGCGAGATGCGCGGTATCTTGCACATGTGGCCGGATTAGACTCTGCGCGGTTCTTGGGTCAGAGCACCCGGGAGGTGCCGCACGAGATCGTTTATCATGAGCATGGCTCGTCGAGAGCAAAGCCGGTGCCGGCCATGCCCTAGCTTCTTCTTGCAATGTTCAGCTAAAACATTTTAAGTTTGTTGGAATTCTACAAAGTCAGGACCAGCAAAATGGATGCTAAGAAACTCGCTACCATGGACGATCTGCTGTCATTGCCAGACGAGCAGCGGGCCGAGTTGATCAACGGTGAGTTGATCTATCACAGCCAGCCCTTGCCTCGTCATGGGAGCGCCCAACGCGCTGTCGGCAGTGCGCTTGACTTATTCCATCGAAAGGGCGGCGGCGATGGGCCAGGAGGCTGGTGGATCCTGACCGAAGCTGGTGTGCGCTATTCGGTGCGCAATGCCTGTATCCATGATCTCGCAGGATGGAGGCGTGAACGAATGCCCGAGCTGCTCGACGAGCATTATGTGCCGGTCATACCGGACTGGGTTTGCGAGATTTTGTCGCCATCTAACCGCAGTCATGACCTAGTTCGCAAGAAGGCAATCCTGCACCAAGCACAGGTACCGTACTATTGGATCATTGATCCGAGCGACAAGATCATATCGGTTCACCGCTGGCAGGCTGATGGCTATGTGAACACCATCAACGGCGTTGCCGGCGAGCGCGTCAAGCTTCCGCCATTTGCTGAGGTCGAGATCGACGTGTCCTATTTGCTCGGTGACTAGAGGTCTGACCCGTCCTCAGCGACGCATGAGACCGTTGACGACGTCGTAGGCGACGCTGTCAGACATATGCTTAAAGGTCGCCCTCCCGGCCTCGTCGTAGCGCAGATGATCGTTGGCGGTCGTGGTGATAGTGGCAATCGCATGGATGGCCTGAAACACATTCGATGCTGGGTAGACCTTGCGAAACAGCAAGGCCCGGGTGTTGAGGTTCCACACCTCGACCTCGACCACGGTGTCAACAGACGCCTTGTCGCGGTACTCGCCCGCTCGCGTCAAGCGACGAAATTGGCTTGGTACGGGTGGTGGCGCCGTGGTTGAGAAGGCCGTCGGATCCTTGATCTTGGTCGTGTTGTCGGTCGGATTAAGGTCGGCGGCGATATTGCCGCCAGCGGGTACGATGCTGCCTGATTTCACGTGCGCGCGCACCAGGGCATCGGCGTTGCTCTGGCTCGTCAGTCGCAGGTGGCCGTCTTTGGCGAACGCCTGCTGCAGGCTTTCCCACAGCATCTCATGCGGCAGCACCTCGCGGCTGGTGTCGTAGATCGCCTCGACGGCGATGGTGCGAACCCCTGCGGGTGGACTGACATACTGGTTAGTGAAGCGGTAGGCACAGCCGCTGTTCAGCAGGCCCAGGACGAGGGCGATGCTGGCTAATCCAGGCCATGCCCAGATCGGCATCGCTTTTTTCAACCAACACGTTACAATATGGGTGATCAAATCCAAGTCCACATATTCAAGTCATGAGCCTAACGCTGATGGATCCTCTATATAGCACGGGCGACGACAAACCACCAAAGCGTCCCGTTGTTCCGTCGCTTTACAGTGCGCTGAGCGACATCGATCGCTGGCTGACCGAGCACCAGTTCGACCAGTTAAAGGACGGTGATGGTATGCTGTGGAAGCTGGAGATGCAGGCCAGTCAACTGCCGGCCAAGGCCGATCCGCGGCGCTTGGACTGGCATATCCGCCTGGCGCCCGTAGCGCAGATGTCGGCGGCGGCCCTGGTCGGGGCCAGCGTGCTGCAGCCGGATGATGATGCCCGGCTGCTGGCGATGATCGGCACGGAGCTGGTGCCCATGGCGATGAAACCGACAGTTCTCACTGCTCCCAGCGAGGCCGAGGCGCGCAATCTGCTGGCTGCGGAGCTGCCGCGTCTGAAGGCGGCTTTCAAGGAGATGAAGCTGGCCGAGGTCAAGCGGTCGTTGATTGGCAGGTGGCTGGAAGAGCGCTGTGTCTTTGGCGGACGTGGCAAGTGATCATTCTGTTGTTGACGCTGTGCACCTTACTTTATTAATGGACTGATACCGAAGATCGATCTCGCGGCGCGTCTTGACGTGCGGCTCAGCATACTACCCCCTGGTGAAGGCGAACTCATGGATCTTGTTCCGGAAAACCTCGGCGGCGCCGTCGTTTTTAACCTCAACAGCTCCTGTGGTGCGAGCAAGGCCCTCTGCGGTAACTGCGGCGACTTTGCCGTGGCCATCCACAACTGGCTGATGAATACCGACGTCCGCTATGTCCTCCTCGACTTTCAAGATGAGAAAGAGGTCTGTGGCGTCTTTCTTGAGGAGCTGATGCAGCTTGCCAAGCGCTTGCGGGTGCCGTTCCTCTTTGCAGGGGTCATGGAAAAGCCGCGGCGGATGCTTGAGGCTTATGACTTCACCCGCCGCTGGCCGCTGTTTGTCACCCCGGAGGAGGCGGTGAGTTATCTCGATGAGAACTTTCCCGGGACGACCAAGGCTTCCCTGGAAGGGCTCACCTTTGGCGTCGCCATCGCGTCGAGCCGGCCACGCAACGGCGTTGCCGCGGAGATCGAAAGCGGCGACGGCGCCGAGGCCGTCGAGTAGCTCCACGGCCTCGGCCGACTTCAGGGCTGGATAAACACCTACGTAGGTAGTTTGTCCAAATCCTGAGTGATGATGCGCAGGTTTTCTCGCACCGTCGGTAGCTGGGTCGCTTCGGGATAGTCTTTCAGCGCCTCTTCCAGGAACGATTTCGCCTGCTTGAGGTATTCCGCCTTGGTCTTTGGATCGGTCACCGGCATGGCCGTTTGGAACGCGGACGCGGCTTTTTTGCGCAGGTCCTGGACCGCCAGGTTGCTGAACTCTTTGATTTTGTCCTTGGCCTGCGTCGCCTGGGGGCTGCCTTCAGGGACCGCTTGAGCCTTTTTCACTGCGCTCGCATAGTCGCCGCGATCGGCAAGAGCCTGGGCCTCTGCAAGCGGATGTTCGCCTGGCGCTGGTGGCGGGCCTGGTGGGATCGCTCCTTCAGACCCGGCAGCGCCTGCGGCGACAGCGCCCGCTCCGCCGGACGGAAGTAAGGTTGGGATGTCCGGGCCGGGACCTGGGACGGGCGTGGTCGCCGGCGTCAGGGTCGTCGGGCTGGCGCCAGCGCCAAGTTGCGGTCCGGCACCGGCTTTGGCGCCTTCTGGCATCGGTGGCAAGGGCGCTAGCTCTGGCACGGAATCGGGGCCCGCGCTCGGACTCGGAATGGCTCCAGCGACTTCATTCCACATTCGTGCTTGCCCTTTTAGGGCATCGCTCACGCGTTTGATGAACTCTTTGCTATTGTCGCCCTGCTGCAGGGCGGCGTTGGTTTGCTTGGCGACGCCGGCGTTGCCGAGCAGGGGATTGTCGGTGAGCGCCGTGGCGAGGTCGAGGTTGCGCTCTTTACATAGCTGCTCCAACGTCGGTAGTTTGCGCCCGGCAATGGCCGGTGCCTTCTTCGCGGCTGCAGCATCGAGGCTAAGGTCGGTCTCTTGAAAGCTGGGCACGCTGCCGGTGAGTGGATGCAACACTGTCCGCACGAGGCCGATGGCGACCGCGGCTTCGGTCACAGAGGCGGCCACCACGCCTTGCGGCAGGCTGGCGAGGAACTGGTATTCGGCCACCCCAAATGGAGCGTCTGGGACGCTCTGACGGCGCACGAACAGCAGCTGATCGTCGACCGATGGACCCGCTGCTTCCGGGGCTACCTTTGGCGAGACGGGAGGCGTGGTGTCTTGCTTGGTCCCAGCCTTCTGTAGGTTGCTGGGCACTTCGCTCGGTTCGGCTCGCTTGGGTGGTGTGACGCAAGCGGTGGCGGCTAAGCTAGCCACGAGCCAGACGACGGGATGTCCGAGGGAACTGAAGAATCGTCTGCTGCGCATGAATTACCTCTTGAGCCTGGGCCGTGCCGGTCGTGGCGCATGGGCGTTCATCGCCGCGGTCGCCTACATCATAGCAGGATAGCAGGGAGGCAGCGCCGCGAAAACCGACATTGGCAGCGCCGCGGCTAATTTCCGTCTGGCCTAAAGATCAAGCGATAGTGAGGCAAGGTAACGGCGGTCTTCGCTGGCCTTGCTGGTGGATGAGACATCGACACCGTAGCTAGCGAACTCCAGATCGATGCCACTGACATTGAGCGTGACCCCATAGGTGATGAAACCCTGGTTGACGCCGATGCGTGCCGCTAGCGGCGCCACGATCAAGGGATTGCCATAGAACAGCTCAGCGCCTGCGTGCAGCAGCTTGGTGGCCGAGATGCCTTGTAGGCCATAGGATTGTGCCGCGGTGCCGATGGGGATGTGGTGGGCGTCGATGGCGACACGCATGTTTACCGAGTGCGATAGGCGAGGCGTGATGGCAATGCCCACCCGCACGTCGGTGGGATCCACGGTGGACAGCGCATTGGCATTGCTGATCGCGCCGTGAAAGAGGTTGCCGCAGACGTTTTCTGGCTTCTGGGTGTAGGGATTTAGGTAATTGCTTTTACAACCGGTGGGCAGGTTCAACACCGACATCCCGAGAGTTGGAAACCAAAAGTCGGCGAAGGTGTATAAGAGTCCGGCGTCCAGTCCAAGCCCGGTGAGCTTGTTAGCATCCTCTTGCAAATGCCGGCGCATCAAAGTTTTACTCAGCAGGTCGTTCGATGGGATCAGATCCTCGAAGGCATAGCGCAGCATGGGGCGCACCTGGAGGCCGGCATTGAGGCGGTTGTCGCTGCTGGTGAAGCCGAGGTCGATGACGGCACCGGCATCGGAAATAGCCGTCACCTGGGCCACGTTCGGCGTGTCTTTGGTCACCAGGGCCTGCACCGAGGTGTTTGAATAGAGACCGACGGCCATCGGGGTCTCCCGGTCAATATCGAAGATGGTGACGGGAAATAAGCCACCGCGGACCCACAGCGGCTTGCCGCTGATGTCATTGCTTTGACTCAGCACCGCTTCGACATTTTTGTTCGGAGCGCCTTTAAATGCCGTGTAAAATTTACGCCCATTGCTGTTGGCGCCGGCGATGACGTTGGGGAACTTACTGACATTGAAGGTGCTCCGCGAGCGGGCCTTGCGGGAGCGGCCGATGCCGGCGGGGTTGGTCCAAACGGAGTTTTCATCATTGGCGATTCCGGTAAAGGCATCACCCATGCCCATCGGCCGCACCGCATTAAATGCGCCCGGGATTTCCTCTGCCTCGGCGCTGGTCTGGACGACCACCGCCGCCACTGCGGCAGCCCACAGGCTGACTAGTGCTAGTCGCCTGGCACGGTACGGTGCATGTCGCTGTGAGCGGAGCCGTAGGTCAATCATGGCGCGTCGTCACCATCGTTCGTGCCAACATCTCGAGGTCTTCGCCATGTTGCTTGAGCCGCCGGATCTCGGCGTCGCGGGCCGCTAGTTTTTCCTGGAGCGCGGCGAGTTCGCTGTCTTTCGCCGCGATCACTTCGTCCTTCATGTGGGCGATCTGTTCGGACATTCGGGAGATTTGCCGAATCGAGTCCTGCGTCATCCGCAGGATCTCGCGGTTCTCTTCTTTTGCCAGGCTCAAATGGTCGAGCAGCAGCGCCAGTTCAGGAGCTTGGCCACGATCACCACTGAGAGATAAAAAGCCGGCGCCTTCGTTGGCCGCCCCGGCGCGAGCAGCAGGGGCTGGTCCATCCTGGTCAAAGGTCGGCAAGGGCGGCAATTCGTCCAAAGCCGTCAGGGCGGTCGTTGCTGGGTAAATGAGTAACTGCCCCCCGCTACTGCGGCCGACCAGTTCACCGCGGCGTAACCTCCGCCAGACCTCAGTCTCGGAGATTAAGTGCTGCTGCGCATAGGCTGGGGCGGTCAACCCCGAGCCGAGGCTTTTGGGGTCAACCGGCTCGTTCGCTTGGCGAACATGCAGTTCTTTGCTGTCTTCCCCAGCGCTTGGTCGACCAATCGATGCGGTCACGCGCGTCACTCCTTTGGCCTGTTTAGGAAATCATAGCCTGGTTTTAACTCAGGAACCTAGTCTCTTCAACCGATGTCCTAGGGGTAGCTCTCGTGGTGGGCCAGGCGGCGTGTGTCGCTTGCGGTCCTTCCGACACTCCTAGACGCAGGGGATCTGCATGGCGCCGAGCAAGACGAGTCACTTTCTGCAAAAGCACCGCGGCCATTTCATCTTGTTGGTGCTGTGTATGGCGATTGCTGGGGCCTGCACCTGGACGATGTGGCGCCACTACACTCGGCACGATCCTGAGGGCTTTATCGCAGCGATGGAAAACCGGCTGCTCGACCTGCGCTTTCGTCTACGTGGCGAGATCAAGGCTTCAGGCAAGATTGGGGTGCTGGCGATCGATGAAAAATCCCTGCAACGGCTCGGCCGCTGGCCCTTTGCCCGTAAAAATTATGAGCGCCTGCTGCACAATCTGAAGCAGCTGGGCGCTGGTTGGGTCGGCATGGACGTCGTCTGGAGTGAGCCCGAGCGGCCACTGCTCGAAGATGTGCAGCCGAATATCGCCCGCATGCAGGGCTACCAGGTGAAGAACTTCGACAAGTTCTCCCTCGAACTGAAGGAAATCGCCGCGGTGATGAAGGCTGGTCCTGGCGATCGTTCGCTCTTGCAGGCGCTGCGTAGCTTCAAACATGTCATACTCGGCTATGCCTACTATGGCACCAAGGATGAAGGCGAACAGCTTGGTAAGGAACCGTTTCGCGGCTTTAAACCGATGCAAAATTCGGCGCTCGGTGCGGTCATTTTACCCGATGGCATGGAGCTTAAAAACTACCATCAGTTTGTCTCCTACGGCATCATTGCCAATACCGAGACGATCGCCAGTGGAGGCGAGCAGTTTGCCTTTTTCAATAACGAGCTGAGCGCGGACGGTATTTACCGCTGGGTGCAGCTGGTGCGCAATATCGATGGCAATCTGATGCCGGCGATGGGTCTAAAAATGGCGGGGCAAATCCTCGGACGGGAGCCGGTCGTATTTTTTGACCAGTTTGGCGTCAGCGATATCTCCTTGATGAACCCAAACGACGACAAGGACCTTATTAAGATCCCCGTCGACCCAAGCGGCGCTGGACGCATCTTGATCAATCACCTGGGCGGCCGGCAGTCGATCGAGCATTTCAGCCTTGCCGATGTCTACGATATGACCCTGACCGACGGGCAAAAACGGCGCATGAAGGGCATGAGCTTTATGCTCGGGCCGACCGCGATCGGCATCAACGATTTGCGCGCAAACCCCTTCGATGCTGGCTTTGACGGGGTGGAACAGCATGCGACGATCATCGACAACATCATCAGCGGCCATTTTATGCGCCGGACCGACACCATCTACACCACGGAAATGGGCATCCTCATCGGGATCTTCGTGCTCTTTGCGCCACTGATGATCTTCGGTAAAGCGGTGCTTTCTGGCGCGAGCATGGTGCTGTTCCTGATCGCTTACTACTATTTTGATAAGTATTTCTGGTTTGGCCACAATCAGTGGGTCTACATGGGCATGCCCGTGATCGAGATCAGTTCGATGTTTGTCGGCACGACCTTGTACAAATACGTGACCGAGGAGCGCGAGCGGAAAAAGGTCAAAGGCGCCTTCGGCATGTATCTGAGCCCCGACGTGATCAATAAGGTCTTGAATGATCCCGAGGCCTTGAAACTCGGCGGTGACAAGAAGGAGCTGACGGTGTTCTTCTCCGATGTGCGGAGCTTCACGACGATCTCCGAGAGCCTGACGCCTGAAAAGCTGTGCGAGCTGATGAACGACTACTTTACGCCGATGACCTCGATCATCCTGCGTTCGGGTGGCGTGCTCGACAAATATATCGGCGATGCCATCATGGCCTTTTGGGGCGCACCCTTGGCCGTGGCAAATCACGCCGAGGTCGCCGCCCTTTCGGCGGTGCAGATGCTCTACGCCTTGGATAAACTGCGCGTCGATCTACCGAAAAAGGGCTTTCCGCCCGTCGATATCGGCATCGGTCTAAACACCGGTATGATGTCGGTGGGTAATATGGGCTCGGGCGAGCGCTTTTGCTACACGGTGATGGGCGACTCGGTGAACCTCGGTTCGCGCCTTGAAAGTTTGACCAAAGAGTATGGCATCAAAATCATGATCAGTGAGGCGACGCGCAAGCAGCTGAAGCGGCCTGATCTGATCGTGCGCGATTTGGATGATATCCGCGTGAAGGGCAAGCTCGAGCCAGTGAAGGTGTTTGAACTGATGCGGCCTGATTATCTTCCATCCGAACCGGCGGTCCGCAATTTGGTCGGTGAATTTGAAGCCGGTCGCGGCTTTTACCGTAAACAGGAATGGCCAAAGGCCAAGCAGCACTTCATGGGGTGCTTGGCCCTGAAACCCGACGATGGCCCCGCAGCTTTATACCTGGAGCGGATCGCCGAGCAAGAACAGGCTCCAGCGCAGCCAGACTGGGACGGCGTCTACACCTTCAAGCACAAATAACCTGCGGTAATCGCCGTCTTAACCAGAAGAACTAAAGCTTTTTTGCTAACGTCCCGATGCGTCCTTCATAGAGGCCAAATAGCTTGGCCCTTGCTGCTAGCTCGATGAGTTATGGAGGAATCACCATGCATACCCCGACACGCATTCCCCGGACCGATCAAACTCGGGTACGTGCACCCCGGGTGCCCTTTGATCTCGAAGTGAGATCGAAGACGATTGGCACCAGCGCTGATTACAGCTTTTCCACCGAGGACGTGTCGCGCTCTGGTCTGCTGCTGCTGTGGGAAAAAGATGGCCGCATGCCTTTTATCGTGAATACCTTGATCGAGATGGTCATCGATCCGGACGCTAGCTGTCTCGACCAACCGGTGATGTGTTTAGGCAAGGTCGTGCGGCGAGAGAATGCCGATGGCGGCAACGGCACGACGACCAGGCTTGGCATCCAGATCGTGCAGTGGGATCATCACGACCAAAATCTTTGGGAAGGATGTTTGTCACAACTCGAGCAGCGCTTTGGCGTGGATTCCGTCGCCAAGAGCGCCTAGACTTAAGGCGTTGGGCGCAGTCCCTTGCCCCAGTCTTGGACCTGCTTAGACGTGAATGGAATGGTGCGCCATGCCGATGTCTCGATCGACTTCTCCAGCCGCTTCTGCAAGCACGGATGGCCCCCAGAGCCCCCAGAGTACGGTATTGATCATCGGTGCCGGCAACATGGGGGCAGCCTTCGCACGGGGCTTGGTGAGTGCCGGTGGCTTCAAGGTGCTGGTGCACGATATCCACCAGGCGCGCGTCAGCGAATTAAGTCGCACCCTGCAGATCACCGCCGTCACGTCACCAGCTGCCGCATTGGTTGGTGTGGACGCGGTGATCCTTTGCGTTAAGCCGCAGGATCTTGCTGCAGTGGCAGCGCCTTTGGCTGGTCAGATTCCAGGCGCTTGTCTCGTCATCAGCATCCTTGCCGGCATGCAGATCCAAGACATCGCGAACCTGCTGCGGCATCACGGTGCCGTCGTGCGAGCCATGCCAAACATCGCTGCGACCGTGCATGCGGCCGCCACCGCCATCAGTGGCAACGAGGCCCTGAGCGAGGTCCAAAGATCCCTCGCCGAACGCATCTTCAAAGCCATTGGCGAAGTCGACTGGATCAAAGAAAGTCTGCTCGATGCCGTGACCGGTCTATCCGGCAGCGGTCCTGCTTATCTATATATGGTCATTGAGGCGCTGACCGATGGGGGCGTCAAGATGGGGATACCGCGCGTCTTAGCGGCGCGCTTGGCGACCCAAACGGTGCTCGGCTCGGCTCTGTTAGTCAAAGAGACCGGTTTACATCCAGCGATCCTGCGCGACCAGGTCACGACGCCAGGCGGTACGACCATCAGCGCCATCCATGAACTGGAAGATCGCGGCCTGCGGGCCATGCTGATCAGCGCGGTCGAAACCGCCACCCTCCGCTCGGCCAGCCTGCGTCAGAAAACCTAATAATTTTAGATCGTTACTCTGTCGGCCCGACGGTTCGTTGGGTTAACATGTATTTATCATCAAAAATCTAGTAGTACTTTATCCATCAACAGGAGGTTTCATGCCCAATTTATATCGTCCTTGGTCGATTTTGAGGGTCCTACGATCCTTCGCCGTCGTCTTAATAACCGGTAGCACTGTTCTCAGCGCAGCCATGCTGCCAACAGATATCGCGCAAGCCCGCGCCGGCGGTGGCCGCAGCAGCAGTGGCCGTCGCTCCAGCACGCCCAGCTATCGCCAGCCTTCATTCAACCAACCCACGGCTCCTCGCGCTGAGCCGAGTCGGCCTTCGAATGCCTACGCACCACCTGTCGCAGCGACCCCGCCCCCGCCAGCGCGCGGTGGCTTTCTGCGCAGTGCGGCTGGTGGTTTAGCCGGCGGCTTTCTCGGTAGCATGCTGTTTAGTTCCCTGGGTCGCGGCAATCCTGGTGGTTACGGTGGCGGCGGCTTCGGTGGCGGTGGTGGCGGTGGTGGCGGATTTGGACTCCTGGAACTGCTGCTCTTTGCCGGAGTCGCCTACTTTGGTTACCGCTGGTGGCGCAATCGCCAAAATGCCGGCAACGCCGCTATGGCGAGCGATAACATCGTCAACTTTCGCATGCCGCAGGAGGTTGCCGCTCCTGCCTTGGTCAGCGCGTCCCGAGCGGTGACGGCGATCTCCGCCGAAGAGGCCTCGGATCTGTTCTTTCGCATCCAGGGCGCCTGGACCCGCCGTGATTTGAGT
>Ga0315278_10000634_pt1 | contig 31065 bp, 30 predicted proteins | sample YL17G06_0_MG_FD_203880 | JGI IMG/M metagenome (GOLD analysis project Ga0315278, IMG submission 203880) | Sediment microbial communities from Yellowstone Lake, YNP, Wyoming, USA - YL17G06_0 | ecosystem: Environmental > Aquatic > Freshwater > Lake > Sediment | place: USA: Wyoming | collected... | reverse complement strand
GCGTTTGTCTTTATATGGCTGGGGCCACTTATTGGCATCAATAAGCCAGGAGAGATGCTCTACAAGCTTTGGTTGATTTACAATATTAGGCTCATCATCAAAAATAATTCCTGTGAGATACATATTCAGAAACTTTTTCTCCCAGTCGACTTTACCGGATATATTATCTTCCTGCGTCTTTCCGGCTTTATCGATAAAAGATATCTTGATATTTACTTTCTTGCCCTTCCCTATCGGTTTAGACGAATATAGTCCCAATCCTGAAAACGATATATTTGCGATGGTTGAATCAACGATTATCTTTTGTTTTGGAACTGTAACAGTGGCGCTCCCGAAAAACTGATACCTCTGCCATTGACGGACATCTTCAAAACTCTTTTTCACTTTCATGCTCATTCTTTCAATTCCCTTTCATATTATAGCAGAGCTGCCTTTTCCATTATAAGAGGCACTTTTTCTTCCATACCGATAGCCATAATATGGACACCATCACAGATGCTCTCGCGAAATCTCATTGTATCCTCCTCATTATTCCCTGCCGATATCTTTTCTGTAGCGGATACCTTCAAAATGGATTTGCTCAATATTATTATAGGCAACATCCCTTGTAAGGGCTGTATATTTTAACTCACTCCGATATCGCGTCGGCAAAATCCTTCAGGCCAATGTATTTTATCTATTACTGCGTAAGCTTTGGCGCGGGCCTGGTCGATGGTTGGGGCATGCGCTACAATATTTAATACTCGACCGCCGTCGGCGATTATATTGTTGCCGTGAAACTTGGTAGCGGCGTGTAGAATTTGCACATCAGGGTCGCCGGCAGCCGCTTCCGCAAGACCGGATATGATACTGCCTTTCTTGGGCGTTCCCGGATATCCCTCGGCGGCCAACACAACACATATGGAAGAGTCCTGATTCCACGAAAGTTCGACGTCCGCCAGTTTTCCCTCACGTGTAGCAATAAGAATCGGCAATAAATCGTTATTCATGCGAATTAAGAGCGCCTGACATTCCGGGTCGCCAAACCGTACGTTATACTCAATCAGCTTAGGCCCGTCCTCAGTAAGCATAATGCCTGCATACAGAATTCCTTTATAAGGGCTGCCGATTTTTTTCATTCCTTCCACAGTAGGCAGGATTACGGTCTTCATCATCTCTTGCTCTATATTTTCCGGCAGTCCCATAGCAGGGGAGCAAGCCCCCATCCCGCCGGTATTGGGACCTTTATCCCCATCGCCGACACGTTTATAATCCTGTGCGGTCGCAAGCGGCAAAACGCTTGATCCGTCTATAAAAGCAAAAAAAGAAAATTCTTTCCCGGTGAGACATTCTTCAATCACAATTTCCCGCCCCGCCTCTCCAAACTTATTCCCGATCAGCGCGGCCTCTACGGCTGCTAAAGCATCTTCATAACTTTGGGCTACGGTTACACCTTTTCCAGCGGCCAAGCCATCCGCCTTAATGACAATCGGGGTTCCTTGAGATCGGATATAAGACTTTGCCTCAGCGGCGTCTGTAAACCTTTTAAAAGCGGCTGTTGGAATATTGTGCGCGACACAGAACTCCTTTGTAAAACCCTTTGAGCCTTCGAGCCGCGCCGCCATTTTAGATGGTCCGAAAACCGGAATGCCGTTGCTCTCAAGCAAGTCGGCAAGTCCTGCAACTAAAGGATTTTCCGGTCCGATGACAACAAAATCAATCGCGGACTGTTTGCAAAAATCAAGCAGCCCTGCCGTATTTTCACTGGATATAGAAATACAATCGGCAACTTCACTTATACCGGCATTTCCTGGAGCGCAAAAGAGTTTTTCACACAAAGGTGACTTGGCTATCTTTATACACAAGGTATGTTCACGCCCACCCTGCCCAACAACTAATACGCGCATCTTTTCGGTTTCCTTTCCCTAAAAATTAAGACTTGCCTATTATATCATTTTGCTTTGATAGGCGTGTACCTAACTCAAGTTGATCTTCTTCGTTGGTCCGCGCCCTCACATCTTATCTCCCGCGCTATCACGGTATTCCCCGGCGCACATATCACTTCTTTTACATTAGGATCGTTTTTAAACTGCCAGGCAATAGCATGGCCCCGGCCTCCGCTGTCAACAACGAGAACTTTCATTTATATGCTTGATCCTTTCTGATATTTATCTGAATTAGATTGAAATTTTAACATTTCATGGCGTTCTTAATCGTATTTTAAATTTACAAGGCTCCGAAAAAGTGAAAGGGATTATCCTTTATACTATTTTGCCTTCGAACCTCAGAGCATGCGAGGATGATGCACCGCGCAGAAAGACAACTACAACCCAGCTTCCTCCAGGACCATGGGAACCTTTTTCTCCCAGCCTATAGCCATAATATGAACTCCCTGACAGAGATCCTTCATCCCTTTAACGAGTTCAGTCGCTATCTTGACGCTGGTTTTGACCTTATCCTTTGTCTCTTCCATTTCTTTAATAAGTGGCTCAGGAACAAATACACCAGCCACGTTCTTATTCATAAACCTGGCCATACCGGCTGACTTGAGCAGGATGATTCCTCCCAAAACCGGCGTGTTGAAGCCTTCTACACGCTTCATGAATTTTTCAAAGAGGTCCAGATCAAATATACCCTGGGTTTGAAAGAATTTTGCACCCGCCTCTATCTTCTTTTCCATCTTTACGATCTGCATCTCCAGGGCAGCCTCATTGTCGGCTCCCGGATTCACGACCGCGCCTGGAAAGAAGTCAGGAGCACCCTTAAGCTGGTTTCCGGCCATATCAAAGCCTTCGTTCAGCCTGTTTATAACTTTGAGCAGGCTCACAGAATCTAAATCAAAAACAGGCATTGCATCAGGATGATCTCCCAGAGTCGGGTGATCTCCTGTGAGTGACAACACGTTCCTGATGCCCAAAACCCAGGCACTCAGCAGATCGGATTGGAGTGCCAATCTGTTTCTGTCCCTGCAGGTAACCTGGAAGACGGGATCAATTCCGTGATCCACCAAGAGATGGCAGACTGCCATGGAACCGAGGCGCATGACGGAACTCTGAAGATCGGTCACATTAACGGCGTCTACTTTTCCTTTTAAAAGCTCTGCGTCTTCCAGCAGGACATCCGTCTCGGTCCCCTTAACAGGACCTACCTCTGCAGTGACGAGGAACTTGCCGGAATCTAATGCCTCCCTTAAACCCATCTCTTTATACTCCTTTTTTTAGCTCCTTTTTTGATTTTAAATCTTACCTTACCATCCTTCGGGGATGAACAGACCTTGTCTTCGGCTGTGATATCCCCTTAAGAAGATAAAGCATATTGAGTTTTACCAGGCGGTCGTAAATCAGTTGCCAGACGCAGGGATTATCTTTTGAAACTTCACACAATCCGCCCCGTGATCCACCGCAAGGCCCGTTGATGAGGCTTTTCGCACACCGTGTTACAGGGCATATTCCGCCCGTCATAGAGAGGATGCAGTCTCCACAGGCTGCACAGACTTCCAAATACTGACCTTGTTCATCTGCCATCCCTATGAAAGTGGTATTCAAAGCAGGGAAAACGGGTATGTTTTCAATTCTCTCGGCAATTTCCTGTACACCAGCACCACAGCCCATTGATAAAATTGCATCATATTGAGAAGCCTCATCCTTTATCTGGTCAACGAATTTTGGTTCACATTGTCTTGGTATTACCTTTTCTCCTACAACTACATCATCACCTTCAATCTTTCTCGCTGTCCTGAGGGCAGAAGCCAGTAATTCAACCTGTTTCTTCCCACCGCTAAGACAGACGGTAACACAACTCCCACAGCCCGCAACAAGAATTTTTTTATACTTTTTCAGTAAATTCTTTATCTCTTCAAAAGGCTTGATCTCAGCAATAACCATTCTCTATCACCTTCTTTTCTTTTATTTATATCTTCTACTCTTTAAGCCTCCCTTAATTATTTGTCATCCTCAAAAATTAATTTTACATGATCAGCATCTATTCCGATATCTTTTAACATTTTTTGAGCGCGCTCAATATGCTTGATAATCCATTTTTCACAACCCTTAAATCTGCAATCTTTTTTATGCCCGCATTTGTGTATTTCAACCGCTTTTGAACCCTCCTCAAAAGGTTGAATAAGCTGATATACACTGACACGGGCCATGCAAGGTTTCCCAACAGTATATGTCCCTTTTTTCTTTTCCGAAGGACCTGTGGGTTGCTCATATTGGCAATAAAAATTAATAGTAAAATCCTTCAGTTCTTCCTTTTTCGCATCATCAACGGCTTTTTTCAGTTTCTTGCGGCCCACCTCTCTTGTTTCAAGCTTAACATCAATTGCCGATGCAGGACATTCTGAAGCACAGATACCGCATGCCTGACACTGGCTTATATCAATCTGCGCCTTTTCTTCACCGGCAGTAGGTACGCCATAAGGACATACAAGGACACAGTTAAAACAGGCTGCGCAGTCTTCTGAAATAACAGCGCCTGCACCGCAATTTAAGCATCGTTGGGCTTCCGATACAGCCTGATCCCAGGTAAATCCCAATTGTACCTCATTAAAACTCTTGATACGTTCCTCTGTGGGAAGCATCGGCATCTTTTGTCTCACTGCTTTAATAATTAAACTGACAATCCTTTCATCAAGCGGTCTGAGGACAACAGGTTCCTCAATCTCCTTAGGCGGAAGATTACGGAGATACCGGTGGATTGCATCGGCAGCCTTTTTCCCGGATGCTATCGCATGAATCACGCTTTGAGGACCGCTGACAACATCTCCTCCGGCAAAGACACCTTTAATATTCGTAGTGCCGAGCTCGTCTTTTACAACGATTGTTCCTTTTTTCCCTGAAATTATCTCTACTTCTTCAATTGAATCCGTTTTCGGGTTATAGCCGATTGCCAGGATAACAGCATCAGTATTAATATCGAATTCAGAGTCTTTGACAGGAAGAAAAGATTGCCGTTTTGAACCGCTTGCATGACTCAATTGCATCTTGACACAGCGCACTTTTTCTACTTTTCCATTCCCTATGAATTCAACCGGTGCTGTAAGAAATTTAAACTTCACTCCTTCATGCTCAGCTTCTTCAACCTCGCCCTTTCCGGCAGGCATCTCCTTTACAGTTCTCCGATATATAACAGTGACATCATGCGCCCCCAGGCGGATACAGGTGCGCGCTGCATCAACTGCAGTATGCCCTCCGCCAACAACGACAATACTTTCACCTAAATATGGCCTATGTCCCTCACTGACTTGTTTTAGGAATTCAACAGCTGTAATGATTCCAGGCTTTTCTATTCCTTTACATTTTGGGAATATACTCCTTTCACTCCCTAAGGCCAGGAAAACAGCCTGATAATCTTTAAGAAGCTCGTCAATAGAAAAATCACGGCCGAGCACCATTCCTGTTTTAACCTCAATGCCCATCGATAGGATGAAATCGATATCAGCTTTAACAGCACTTTTGGGCAATCTATATTCCGGTATTCCCCTGATGAGCATTCCTCCGAGCTCTTTATGCGCTTCAAAGACCGTTACATTGTAACCAAGTAACGTCAGGTCATGGGCAGCGGTAAGGCCTGAAGGCCCTCCTCCTATAACAGCTACTTTTTCGTTGTAGAAAGGCCCGCGTTTGTGAAAAGATTTTAAGTCTTTGGTTTGATCTGCTGCAAAGCGTTTCAGCGCTGCAATTGAAATAGGCTCGTCTATTTGTGCACGTCTGCAAACGGATTCACATGCCCTTATGCAGATTCTCCCGCATACTGAAGGGAACGGATTAACCTGATGGATAATCCCAATCGCTGTCTCTACATCACCCCTTGCTATTGCAGAAACATAACCACGTACATCTGTATTTATAGGACATGCACCCTGGCAGGGTGGCATAGCGCTTATATTCATTGATTTATATCCTCCTTTTAAAGAAAGGCTGCTACATAATTATTATAATATATTTTGTATTTAGCGCTATTGATTGCTCTTGTATGAGAATCTTTATCTTTATGAGAAAGAGCCCTTATTTTGCCGGGAGCAGAATGGTAAACGTAGTGCCCTCTCCTACCTTACTTTCTACATTGATGGTGCCGTAGTGGGCATCCACAACGCTTTTCACAATGGAAAGGCCCAGACCGGTACCGCTGATATTTTTTGTCAGATCGGATTTTATTCTGTAGAATTTTTCAAAAATTCGGGGGAAATCCACGTCTTCAACACCTATTCCCGTGTCAGATACTTCTAACTGAATGTTCTGTGCATTTTCACCCATCTCGACATTAACCTTCCCTCCAGGTGGAGTGTACTTAATGGCGTTGCTGATCAGGTTAATAAACATGGCCTCCACACTGCTTCTGTTCCCACTGATCACAGGAAGGTTATCCTCTATTTTTACATGAAGGGCGATATTCTTGTCCTGGGCCTGGGGTTGTATCAGCTCGACAGTCCTCTTCAGAATCTCAGCGACATCCAGATGTTCTATCTGTTTCAGATATCCTCCCTCTTCTACAAAGCATACATCAAGGATATCATGTATCAAATCGACCATACCTTTTATTCTATTTTTGACCTTTTGAAGCAAATCCATTTGTTTCTCATTTAAATCTCCCACTATCCCATCCAGAAGGATAGATGTCTGAAGTAAAGTGGAGCTTAATGGGGATTTTAATTGATGGGAAACCATGGATAAGAAATTTGTCTTGATCTTATCTATAGCATTTAACCGTGAGACATCATGAAGCAGAGTTACCGATCCAATGAGTAATGCATTTTCATTTCTGACAGGATTGACATGAACCCTGAGCCTTGTATCACTTATGTCTATAAGGCATACCTCTTCAGTATGATAAGGCAGATCAAGTGCCAGCATCTTAGTTATAAGTTCAACCAGCACCTTATTTCCAATGTTATGAACTGGCCGATCCAGAGCAGTCTTTCCTTTTATGCCCAACAAAACCTCAGCCTTCTGGTTATAAAGGATGATCTTACCTGTTTTATCAGTGACAAGTATCCCGTCGGAGAGACTATCAATAACAGCATTTAAAGATTCTTTCATTACTCTATAAGGCATATCTGTTCCCTACCATAAATATATCCTGAACTGAACGATTTTTACTGATAAAGCTTTAAAAATTGCCATCCCGAAAGCTTTCGGGACTCCTCTCCTCGCAATGACCCCCTTCAAAGAATCCCTCAAGTTTTCTCCCCCATAGAAATTCTCACCAGCTTTTCTACTCTGTCTACAATCTCCATTGGCTCTACGGGCTTAGGAATATAATCATCCGCCTCTATTTTCATGCCCATTTCCTTTGTATAACTTGTTGTTGGTATATACTCTCCTACTGCAGTCAGCAGCAGAATGGGGATATGTCTGTATTTAGGGTCAGACTTGAGCGTAGCACATACTTCATAGCCATCCATTTCCGGCATCATGACATCCAGAATGATTAAATTCGGCTCTTCTGTCTGGACCTTTTTCAGCCCCTCTTTTCCATCATGGGCAACAGTCACTTCATAGGATCTGCTTTCTAAAAGGAGCTTTGTGGCCTCTGTAAAATCTGCGTCGTCATCTACCAGTAAGATTTTCTTTTTCTCCATCTCTTTCTCCTTAATCCTTGCCTTCTTTCTTGAGGACTTTTCCTACACGTTCTAATAATACGGTATGCTCAATGGGTTTTTCTACATAATCAGCAACGTCAAGTTGTACGCCCGTTTCTAATTCATAACGACGCTTGCTGGCATCCTCCCTTATACTGCTCAGAATAATAATGGGTATACGGGAATATTTTGCCCACCGGGGATCTTTCAATTCTTTACAGACTCCAAAACCATCCAGCCTCGGCATGAGGAGATCCAGAATCATCAAATCAGGTTTATCTTCTTTAAGCTTATTCAGGCCGTCAATCCCGTCCTGAGCAGTAACTACCTTATAGCCATTAGCCTCAAGGATGAGGCTGATAGCTTCCCGGATTTCCGGGTCATCATCAACAACCAATATTTTCGCACTCATCATTTTCCTCCTTATGCCCTGAACTCAATACCTTAATATTATTTCTTTAGTTACTGATAAAACAATAAGTAAAATCATATCCTTCTCATGTTTTCTGTCATTGCGGCTTGTCCGCAATCCTTCTTTCAGAAAGATTCCCGACAAGCGGGAATGACATACAAAGTAACTTTGCTTAATGGACTCCTCAGTAGTTGTTATAATATTGGCCTTGGCAGTAAGCCAGCCCTCTCTGCAATAACTGGTACTATATCTTCCCATGCTACAGCCATAATATGTATGCCATGGATACCATCTATCTCTTTCAACTGCTCGATAATCTCCAGGGTTATCTTTACCCCTTCTTCCTTGGCATTCTTGGCGTCCTCCAAACGGGTGACTATCTCATCCGGCACGCTCACACCTGAAACGTTATCCCTCATATAGCGCGCCATTCCTACGGACTTTATGGGAATTACTCCGGCAAGAATATGAACCTGTTTATCCAGTTCCTGATCTCTTACCATCTCCATCCACTTGATAAACTTTACCACATCAAAGACAGCCTGGGATTGAATAAAGTCCGCACCTGCCTTAACCTTTTTAGCCAATCTTTTAACCCTGTACTCAAAGGGGTCGGCATAGGGGTTTTCAACTGCCCCGATAAAAAGAGGCACCTCTCCAGAGATAGCCTCGCCACAAAGAAATTTCTTTTCATCCCTCATGGTCTTAAGTGTCTGTACGAGCTGGATAGAATCGATATCATAGACACCCTTTGCTGTCGGGTGATTGCCAAATTTCTGGCTGTCACCCGAAAGACAGAGTACATTTCGAATTCCTAAGGCAATGGCGCCCAAAATGTCACTCTGAATAGCGATTCGATTCCGATCCCTGACCACCATCTGCATTACAGGATCAAGCCCCATCTGCTTCAATATAACACAGCCGCTCAGACTTGACATGCGAACGATAGCCGTCTGATTGTCCGTCACGTTCATAGCATCACAAGAGGATTTGAGGAGGTCACCTTTCTTCTGAATGACCGAGGCAGAGGTGCCTTTTGGAGGACCCACCTCGGCAGTTACAGTAAAATAGCCTCCTTCCAATACCTTTTCCAGATTACTTCCGCTTTTCATCTCCTCTTTCCCCCTCCCTACGATTCTTTTTTCTCTTCCTGTGCTTCAACGTCTGCTATATGCTCCAATACTATCCGACGAGGTCCTCCGTATATTCCGGTTGACCAATCCCTCGGAGGCTTAATTTCAGACAGTTTTTCCAGAGTACCGAGTTTCGTCATCCTCTCTAAAATCAGGTACCATGCGCAATCCACATCCTGGCTTATTTCGCATTTGCCGTTGTTCGTTCCGCCGCATGGTCCGTTCATGAGGGATTTTGTGCAGCGGGCAACAGGACATATACCGCCTGTCAGGTGGAGTATGCAGTTTCCGCATCCAGCGCAGAGTTCTGTAAATATACCTGCCTTTGGAACAGCTCCGTAAAACCCTGTATTAATGCCCGGATATACAGGAATATTCCCGATTCTTTCAGAGAGGAAGTTTACTCCAACACCGCAAGCCAGAGAAAGTACCACATCAAAAGTCTTCACATCATCCATTACAGGCTCAAAATATTCAGGCTCACAATGTCTTTCGATTGCAGCATGCTTAACCTCCATTTCCACACCTTCCTGCGAAGCCTTTATCCTGAGCATGGAAGCGAGTATCTCCGCCTCTTTGCCTCCGCCTGCATGACAGATTGCAACACAGGTGTTACAACCAAAGACAAGAACTTTCTTAAAATTATTTATCATATCCCAGATTTCTTCAAAAGGCTTCTGCTTGCCGACAATCATTTCAATTCACTCCTTTTCATCCCGCTTTGTCTGGATAACGCAAGCCATATGGGTGAGGGACCAAGTTTACGGATTCTTTCTGTGAATCCGGTACAGATTTCAGCCCACTTTGGTCCCATCGCTGCAGAGAGATTATACATCTCCAGGCGTGCAGGATCGATACCCACTGTCGATAGCAATTTTTTTGCATATGTAACTCTTTTTGCTGCATACATATTACCTTCCAGGTAATGACATTGCCCCTGCAGTCAGCCAGCCACGAAAACTCCGTCCACACCGCGCTCGAATGCATGGAGGATATGGATGTAGTCCAGCTTGCCTGTACAGGGAAGCCTGATGACCTTTACAGCCGGCGGGTAAGAGAGCCTCATCACACCGGCCAGATCAGCAGCGGCGAATGCGCAGTAATGACAGGCGAAGGCAAGGATATTCGGTTCCCAGTCTGATGAAATCTCGTGACGCTTTTCGACAGAAAGAACCTCTTCCTCTGCTTTTACCATCCCCCTGTCTCCCTTATCATACTCTTTAATATCATTTTATCACGGGCTCGCATTCCACGGCAGCATCAATCATTGCGAGGATCTGGTCATCACGGAAGCTGTTCACCTGAAAAGCCTTGGCCGGGCATATGCCTGCACAGATTCCGCAGCCATGACATTTGATCTCGTTGTGAGCGATTTTGCCCTCATCGTCGATATAAGGCGAATCAAAAGGACAAACTCTGAAACAGCTCAGACAGGACATACACAAATCTTTTCTTTGCTTTGCGATGATCCCTGATACAGCGAGACTTTCCTTGGAGAGAACCACACCTGCACGGCCTGCTGCTGCCAATGCCTGACTGATCGTCTCATCAAGATTCTTGGGTGCATGTGCCAGACCTGCCACAAAGATTCCTTCGCTCGGAAAATCAACCGGACGAAGCTTCACATGAGCCTCAAGGAAATACCCGTCAGGATTCCTGGTGACCTTATACATTTCACCAATTTTATCAGTTGTCGGATGCGGCCTCAGGCCGGTCGACAGGACTAACCAGTCAGCATTGAGTATCAATTCCTTACTCAGCATGTAATCCCAGGTCATGATCCTGAGCTTATCTCCAATTTTCTCGACTACAGGTTTTTTATCAATCTCATAGCGTACAAAAAATACACCCATATCTCGTGCTTTTTTGTAATAATCTTCCTTCAGCCCGTAAGTACGGATGTCCCTATACAGTATGAAGACTTGGGCATTAGGATTTCTCTCTTTAAGAGCAATGGCGTTCTTGATTGCGTCCTGGCAACAGATGCGAGAGCAGTACTGGTTCGGCTCTTCACGGGAGCCCACGCATTGTATCATAACATACCGTTCGCCGGATTTCGGCTTCTCTCCCATAGCAAGCTTCTTTTCCAGTTCTCTCTGTGTTATTACATGGTCGCTTTCATTATAGAGATATTCAGTCGGCTGATATTCCACACCACCGGTAGCCAGTACGATGGCTCCATGTTTTATTACATTTCCGTTTATAAGAGTTGTCTCGAAGTTACCGATAAAGCCTTCGGTTTTTTTGACCTCTGTATCAGTGTAAAGCTTAATACGTTCGTGTGATAGAACATGTTTTATCCTTGCTTTCAGGAATTCGCGGACATCATCTCCTTCCAGTATGCGATAAAGATTCTTTAACAGGCCTCCCGGCTCTTTTTCCTTTTCGATAATAGATACATGGAAACCCTGGTCAGCCAATGAGAGAGCAGCAGTCATTCCGGCGATTCCGCCTCCGATAACCATAGCTGCTGGCGTAACTCCCACTGTATCGGTCTTGAGAGGTTCGAGGAGACGCGCCTTTGCTATCGCCATCTTTACAATCTTGATTGCCTTCTTTGTAGCATCTTCCTTTTGTCCCATGTGGCACCAGGAACACTGTTCGCGGATGTCGGCAAGATCGAATAGATATTTGTTCAGCCCGGCATCACGAATTGTATCCTGGAATAGTGGTTCGTGTGTCCGTGGAGTGCAGGATGCTACAACAACCCTGTTCAGGTTCATTTCCCTGACAATTTTCCTGAGCATTTCCTGACTGTCCTGCGAACACGCATAAAGCGTATTTGTTGCACAGACAACTCCCGGCAGATCTTTCACTGCCCCGACAACCTTTTCGACTTCAACAGTAGAGGCGATATTTGTTCCGCAGTGGCAAACGAAGACGCCGATCCTCGGTTCTTCTCCTGTCAGATCCTTTTCCGGAGGAAACTCTTTTGCTGCTGTCTCTGTCCCGCGGGCCTCACCTATGAGAGCCATAACTTCACCAGCCACAGCACTCCCTTGCATCACTGTTTCAGGTATATCTTTTGGCCCCTGATAGGTTCCTGTGACAAAGATTCCATCCCGTGAAGTCTGGACCGGTTTGAGCGGGACTGTTCTTGCAAAACGATATGAGTTCGTCTCGATTCCGAAAGTCCTCGCAAATTCCACCGCATCTTTATGAGGTTCAAGACCGACAGAAAGAACCACCATGTCAAAGGTTTCGTCAATGAGCTTCCCATCCTCTGCAGCATAACGAAGAAGCAAATCGCCTGTGCCCGGCTCTTCGCGAACTGCTGAGATCATAGCACGCTTATACCGCACGCCATATTCATTTTTAGCACGTTCAATATATTTATCGAAGTCTTTTCCATAGGCACGCATCTCCATAAAAAAGATTGTAGGCTCTATTTCTGAATTGTGCTCTTTTGCGATAATCGCCTGCTTTGTTGTGTACATGCAGCAGACAGAAGAACACCATGGATTTGCATTATGAGAGTCTCTGGATCCCACACACTGAATCCATGCAACTTTTTTGGGATGCCTTCCGTCAAAAGGCCTTTTTATTTCGCCCTTATATGGACCTGACGCAGATAGAATGCGTTCGAACTGGATTGCGGTTACTACGTTTTTCCATCTTCCGAGTCCGAATTCCCCCCTTGCCTTTGCGTCATAGCGGTCCAGACCAGGACAAAGGATGATCGCTCCAACATGTAATTCAAGTTCTTCTACCTTATCTTCAAAGTTGATGGCTCCAGCTTTGCACGCCTTTTGGCAAAGGCGGCAACGTCCTTTCTTGAAATAAAGGCAATTATCCTTATCAACAGCCCTGGTATTAGGCACAGCCTGGGGAAACAGTGAATAAATAGCTTTACGCACTGTGAGCCCCTGCTCGAACACGCTGGGTACCTTTTTAGGGCATTTCACTTCGCAGTCTCCACAGCCGGTACATTTATCAGGATCTACATAGCGCGGAGCACACTTTACTTTGACCCTAAAATCCCCGGGCTTACCCTCAACCGATACAACCTCTGCCAATGAATGGATATCAATGTTCAGATGTCTGCCCACCTCCACCATCTTAGGAGAGATCATACACATAGAGCAGTCGCCTGTAGGAAAGGTCTTATCAAGCATTACCATGGTTCCACCAATGGATGAGTCCCTCTGAACCATATGCACCTTAAACCCGCTGTCGGCAAGGTCAAGTGCTGCCTGCATTCCCCCGATACCACCCCCAACGACCAGGACAGAGCCTTTCTTTATAGAAGAAATCTTTTCATTCATACCAGCTTCAACTCCTTTAAGAGTCCAAGAGAATCTACAAAATGCCTGTCCATCTGCATTTCCCGGGGGGTAAAACCCATGGCGATGCCCAGAAACTCTGTAATAAAAAAAACAGGTAACTTTTTCCGGATTCCATACCGCTCACAGACCTGATCCTGATATGCGTCCATGTTCATCTGGCACATGGGACAGGTAGTAACAAAACAGTTAGCCTCCCTTGCAAGAGCATCCTTTATTATTTTAGACATGAGAAACAAAGATGTATCAGTGTCATTTACTGCCGCTGAAGCCCCGCAGCAGTCTGTTTTGTAACTCCAGTCAAGAGGCTCTGCTCCGAGAACCTTACAGACGATCTCCATTCCCTGGGGATTTTCAATGTTATCAGAGATCGGTATATCACCGGGAAATCTCGTCAAAAGACAACCATAATAGCATGCGGGCCTGAGGCCTTCCAGTTTTTTTATTGACTTCTCTGCAATCCCGCCTGAATTTGCTTTGGATACAAGAATATCGAGGATACTTGATATTCTAATCTTCCCCTCAACCTTTTTGGAGAGTTCTGTATTTATTTTAATTTTTAGTTCAGGATCTTCATACAATATTTTTTGAGTGACCAATGTGCGGTTGTAACAGGATGAACAGGGGATAAGCATCTCTGAAAGACCGCTCGCATCTGCGATACCCAGATTACGGGCAGGAAGTGCGACAGATAGAAAGTCATCAGTTTTGCCTGCTGATGTTGCACCACAACAGTTCCAGTCCTCAATCTCTTTCAGCTCTATCCCCAGTTGATTGAGTACTTTCCTGCACTGGATATCATAAAGCTCTGAAGAGGCATGGAGTGAACATCCCGGGTAATATGCTATTTCCATAATATACCTTTAATTCTTTCTATACGGAGCATAGACAACTTTAGCGATCCACAGACTTTTCCTTGGACTTTGCATAAAGCCGCTTAATCTCGGAAAGTCTCTTAATCTTATCTAATTGAAAATGCATCCGTTTCTTCTTCATCATCGAGATTCCCAGTTTTGCATGGTTTTTCATCTCATCCGCAACAGCCTTCCATCCCCCGCCATGCTTTAACTCTCTTTTTGCGTTTTGCATTTCATACAAACCCATAAACTCAAGCTCATTGACACGGCCAAAGTGAGAAGTCGATCTTAAAAATGCATCATGAAATGCAGCAACTTTTGGTAAAAGCGGTTCAAAATGGGCTTCTTTGGATATCTGCTTGAGTGTTTCATTTATTCTTGCAGTCTGTATGTTGTTCGGGCAACGTGTACCGCAGGTATAACAGGCGACACACCTCCAGACAAGAAGGTTATTCAGGGCTTCCTCCCTTTCACCTAATATGATCATCCTGATCAGACGATCGGGAGTCACTCCTGTCTCCTCTCCTACGGGACAACCCGCTGCACAGCGCCGGCACTGGTAACAGGCAAGCAGGTTCTGACCTGATCGATCCATAACCTCTTGAAGCAGAGGCTTTGAGAGCACAGGATCAAATGTAAGAACTGGTGAAGACATATTGCTACTCCTGGTTTTGCCTGCGAAAGAACCTGTCAAATTCCTTTACAAAAGGCTGATTCCTACAGCTATCTGCAGGGCTTATATATTTATAATATTTATATTATTATATAACATAGTTTGAATTTACAGCTTTATGGAAATAACCCAGAATGCCTCAACTTTCATTTGGGGATGAATGGTTCCTTATTGTAAAGTAAATTCAAGCCATAAAATGTGTAATAATTTTCGCTATAAAGCACTGCTTTTAGTCAGGTTTCTGTATTTTATCCTTGTGCCATTTTGGCCGCCTGTACCGTGTTGTACATAAGCATGGCTATGGTCATTGGACCCACTCCACCGGGTACCGGAGTAATTGCCTTTGCTTTTTCTTTTACTGAATCAAAATCTACATCTCCTACTAAACCGGTTTCAAGCCTGTTTACTCCAACATCAATTACCACAACACCTTCTTTCACCATATCAGCAGTGATGGTCTTTGGCTTACCAGCAGCTACGATTAATATATCTGCTCTTCTTGTATGAGATGCAATGTCTCTCGTTCCGGTATGACATATTGTTACAGTTGCATTTGCCCCTTTCTTGTTTCTTTGAATTAACATATTGGCAATAGGCTTTCCCACGATATTGCTTCTTCCGACAACAACAACTTCAGCACCATCTGTATCGATTCCAGACCTTATTAAAAGCTGCTGGATACCATGTGGCGTACAGGGAAGATAATCAGGTACGCCAAGCATTAGTTTGCCGACGTTTACGGGATGGAAAGCATCTACATCTTTCCTTGGTTCGATTGCATAAAGAATTTTCTTTTCATCAATATGCTTTGGCAGGGGCAACTGCACAAGTATTCCATGAATTTTCGGATCTTTATTAAGCCTTTCGATAATAGCTAAAAGTTCCGTTTCAGTAGTAGCCGCAGGGATATCAATACGTTCAGAATAGATTCCGAGTTCCTTGCAAGTTTTTTCCTTGGCGCCAACATATACTTTTGATGCCTCATCTTCTCCTACAAGAACAGTAGCAATTCCAGGTATAATATTGTTATTTTCTTTTAAGTTAGCTATCTCTACTTTAAGTTCTTCTTTAATTTGTTTGGATATCTCTGATCCTTTGATAATTGTAGCTGACATTGTTCTTACCCCTTTCTTAATTTAGCTTATGACTTACAGGAACTAATCTCTCTTCTTGATCAGTTCCAGCAATTCATCTCTTGTGGATTGTTTGCTCCTGAAAATACCCCTGACAGCTGATGTTACTGTGCGTGTTCCGGGCTTTTTAACACCTCTCATGCTTATGCACAGATGTTCCGCGTCAACAATGACCATAGCGCCTTTCGGTTTCAGCTTGTTCATTATCAAATCAGCAAGTTGTGTAGTTAAACGTTCCTGAACCTGCAATCTTTTGGCAAGCACATCAACTGCTTTGACGATCTCGCTCAGGCCGACAATTTTACCGCCGGATGGTATATATGCCACATGAACCCTCCCGATAAAAGGTATCATGTGATGCTCGCATACGGAATAAAAAGGAATATCTTTTAAAAGAACCATTTCGTCATGGGTTTCACCTTCGATAGCTTTAAGGAGTTCTTCAGTGGGTGTTTCAAGACCTGAAAAAATCTCTTCATACATCCTTGCTACACGCTCAGGTGTCTCTTTAAGCCCTGAACGTTCAGGATCCTCGCCGATGCCTTCGAGAATCATCCTTACGCCTTTTTCGATCTTCTTTAAGTCCATATCATTATTATACTAAACGTGATAATTTTGGCAATTTTAGCATTTGTGATATTTTTATGTCAAAACTTATAAGAATCTTTTCAGTAATGCATCCGGGCAGACCATAGATTATCAGGAATTCCTGTCTTTTTCAGAAGGTATATTCAGCTTATTCTTATCACCCTCTTATCAGTAACAATCATATCCACCTGAACATCATGTTCTTCCGCAGGGATTGAATCTACTATCTGTTCTTCATACGCAAGGGCGATTACCGGCATTTTTCTTTTTCTCTCTGCAAGCAGGTAATCATAATATCCAGCTCCGTACCCAAGCCTGTTGCCTGAATAATCAAACGCTGCCCCTGGTATAATAACAAGATCGATATCATCAATAGCAACGATCCTTTCATCCGGCACAAACGGTTCAGGTATTCCCATAAAGCCTGCATTTAATTCCCTCAAATCTTTTAATTCATAGAGCAGAAGCCTGTGCCCTTCTTTGTAAACCCTGGGAAGTATAAGATTCTTGCCAGCTTTGAGTGCCTGCTTTATCATGCTGTGCGTCTCTACTTCTGACCTGAATGATGCATAGAAAAGAATTGTCTTCGCTTCGAGAAATTCAGGCAGAGTGTAAAGCGAATTTCTGATAAGCAAATTCTTTTCTGCTTTTATAGCGTGAGGAATCCGATCCCTTTTTTCGAGTACTTCATCTCTTATGGTTTTTTTCATCAGATTCTACCTGCAATTAAGATTACCGCATATATCAGATATAATACTCCTCCGAAAAGCATTGTATATGGTGTAAGTCGTTTTCTGAAAACTATTTCTATGAGAACCACCGATGCTGATATAAGCGCTATTACGGCTGAAAAAAGAGCCATTCCGGTGAGCTTCCATTCTGTGAATAATAATCCTACAGTAACAGGAAACGTTGATTGAAAAACCATGGCGCCTGTTATATTTCCGAGAGCAAGGGTGTCCCTTCCTTTCCATGTCCATGTAATACTGTTGACTTTTTCAGGAAGCTCAGTTGCAACAGGCGCAAGCATAAGGGCAAAGAGGAGCGGGTTCATACCAAATCTAACCGAGACGTGCTCGAGGCTCTTAACAAATTCATGAGCGCCTGTTATCATAATGATCAAAGAACCGGCTATCTGTATTACTATCAGCATTAGATGAGGTTCTGCTGTATTCGTAAGCCTTAGTTTTCTCAATACCTTACAGAGATACATCTCTTCTGAATGTTCGATATCTCCGCTTTCGCCTCTGAATGTCCTGTACGCATAATAAAAATACCCGATGATAAGCAGTATGGCTATAAATATGGAAAAAGACTGTCCGATTATAAGCGGCATTAGGACCGCGACGGAATACATGGGCAGAAAAAATATTAAATCGCGTTTTGTGGAATGCGTTTCGATGTTAATCTCGAATTTGCGTCTCTTTTTTTTATGCGATACCAATACCGTTATGCCTATAAGAAAAAATGCCAGTGTAGATAACATGAACGGAGCGCCGAGTATTGCACCTACACCTATATCTTTGGCTGACTCACCGCTATAAAATAATATGGCTACTATGGGCAGTATCGTCTCAGGCAATGCAGTTCCAACTGCAGCAAATAAACTTCCGACAACCGCCTGAGAAAAGGAATATTTTCTGCCGAGTGTTTCTATGCCGTTCGTAAAGCTCTCTGCAGACAGGAGTATCAGGAAAAGGCCTGTGAGAAGGAAAACAATATCGCCAAGCATCAGTGTACTACAAGGACCGGGCAGGGAGACGTTTTCAGGATGGCATCAGTAACACTCCCTATTAGCATACCTTTGATTAGACCTAATCCCCGGGCAGCGATAACTATCAGGTCTATATCATTCTCTCCGGCAAATGCAACTATCTTTCTTTCAGGCTCTCCTTCTTCTATAATCCCTTTTTCCTGGACAGCGTGATCATGGAGAAACTCATCGAGTTTATTTTTTGCCCTTTCGTGCAACTCCTGAATTGCTCTTTCTTTGTGCTCAAGCGTCTTTATCTTCGCTATTTCATAGTCTGGAGAAACATGGATTACATCAAGTTTTGAAGAAAGAACCTCCTTCAATTCCCGGGCTACTTTCAATGCCGTCCCTGACATATCAGAGAAATCGGTTGGACAGAGGATTTTCCTGATATGTATGGCCCCGGTCTTTGAAGTCCCTGCCTTTGCGCCCCGTACAACAAGCATGGGGATCTGCAGGCTTTTAATAAGTTTTTCAGAACTGCTTCTCCTCAATGCATGCGACATAAAACCGATGACAAGCATATCCGCATGTTTTTTCTTCGCTGCTGCTTCAAATGATTCCTGAAGCCTTCCAACAATAATTTCAGTCTTTGAACTGATGCCGCTATCACTCAATTGTTTTTTCAGCTCGTCAAACTTTTTCTCCGCAATCTTTTTTTCTTCTTTTATATATGGGATGAGATACGCCGGTGGTGTTGTGAGATAGTCTATTACATAGAGGAGATTAACAGTCGCACCAAATATCTTTGCAAAATGAGAGGCATACGCAAGCACGCTCTCTGAATCTTTTCCAAAATCAATGCCTGCCAATATTTTTTCTATTTTCATAGTCTGAACTACAACTCTCTCTCCATGTTTTTCTTTAAATCCCTCACTGCATTGACTGTTTCGCTGGAATAGAGATACGGGGAAGAGCCTTTCATATCAGCTTCCATAATGGCATGATTAAAGGCAATTGACCCGAGAAATTCAATCCCTTTTATATTATCCTTTATAAAGGAGATATCTTCAGGCCCTCTTACCTTATTTGCAACGACAAATACTTTATGTACGCCAAGACCGTTTGCCATTTTAAAAACTGCCTTTGCTGTCTGCAGGCTCCTCTGGCCTGGTTCAACAACCACTATAAATACATCAACAGACTCTGCAGTACCCCTTGTGAGATGTTCGATGCCTGCCTCCATGTCAACAATAACCACTTCGCTCCTGTCAACGATAAGATGTTTCAGCAGGCTGCGCAAGAGTACGTTTTCCGGGCAATAACATCCTGATGCTGCAGCCTTTAACTTGCCCATCGTCAGAAGAGTAATACCCTTCAGCCGATACCCTATGCCTTCAGGGAGGTCATCTACCTTTGGATTCAGTTTGTATATTCCGCCTGCTTCTCCCGGCCTTGCCCCTGTCCTTTCCTCTATAAGATCGGACATATCTGCTATTGGTCTGATTTTTTCTGCATCTTCCCATGGGATACCGAGGGCAGATGCAAGGTTTGCGTCAGGGTCGGCATCAACAGCAATAACCCTTTTACCTTCTTCTTCATAAATATGGGCCAGTAAAGATGCAAGCGTAGTCTTGCCAACACCGCCCTTCCCTGTTATTGCTATCTTCATAAGATATTACCCAAACGTTGCAAAAGATTTTTTTGATAACGAGGGCAGATATGCTGAAAAAGGCCTGTAGCAACTCCTTACAGACATACGAAATGGCCTGCCGGCCTTCTGCCACAATGCACAAACTGTAATATTTGCAGTCATGTGTTTTATAAATAAAATTCTTGTTGCATTACAGGGGTTTTTCAGCATCTCTGCCCTTGCTTTAAACAACTAATGGAATTACTTAACCCAACACCTTTTTTGTTGACGGCACACCCTTAACTCTCGGATCAATAGCTACTGCCTGTCTGAGTGCTCTGCCTAATGCCTTGAATATCGCTTCTATTATGTGATGTGTATTTCTACCATAGGGAGATATAACATGGAGGGTTATACTGCTGTTGCTCGCAAATGCCTGAAGAAAGTCTTCGATAAGATCAGGGTCAAAATTCTTTATCTTGCTCTTCTTCGGTATCTCGACTTTATATAACAGATACGGTCTTCCGCTGATATCGATACTTACCATGGCAAGCGCCTCATCCATTGGAACGGATGCCTGACCATATCTTGTAATCCCTTGCATATTTCCAAGCGCCTCTTTCATTGCCTTACCGAGCACTATGCCTATGTCTTCAACAGTGTGATGAAAGTCGATATCTATATCTCCCTTTGCTTTTATCTTCATATCAAGAAGCCCATGCTTGCTCATTAATGAAAGCATATGATCAAGGAACGGGATGGAAGTGTCTATCGCATATTTACCCTCACCATCAAGATTTATACTCAGCCTGATATCCGTCTCTTTTGTTTTTCTCTCTACCTTAGCCGTTCTCATTTATACCTCGTGTTTTTTAACTATCCTTCAATGCCTTAATAAATGATCTATTTTCCTGCGGGGTACCAACAGTCACCCTGAGACAACCATCAATAATACCTTTCATGTTTCTTACAAGAACTCCCCTCCTGAGAAGGTTATTGTAAACCGTATCAGGGTCATTTACTCTGAACAAGATAAAATTTGCTTCAGATGGATATGGCCTTATGCCCATTATTTTTGAAAGTTCTTTAAATAGCTTATCTCTCTCTGAAATAATGGATTTTATATAGCCTTTCAATAATGTCTTCTTTTTAATAAGCTCAGCAGCAATTGCCTGTGAAAAGGAATTGAGATTGAATGGCAGCCTCACCTTGTTGACCTCATTGATTATTTCTTCCCTTGCTATCAGGAAACCCACCCGCAGACCTGCAAGCCCTATCTTGCTTAATGTCCTCATGATGATAAGGTTTTCATAATCATTGAGAAAAGGGATAAAACCTCTTTCACTCGCGAACGGCTGATATGCCTCATCAACCACAACAAGAGATGTTGATGAGCTTGCCTCGATAATCTTCAGTATCTTTTCTGAGGAAAAACAGTTGCCGGTCGGATTATTCGGTGTGCTTAAAAAGATCAGCCTCGGTTTTTCTCTGCGTATTCTCAGGAGTATATTCTGACTATCAAGGTCGAATTCTTCATTGAGCGGAATTGCAATCCTTTTTTCCCCGAGTGCCTGGGAGATTATGCCATACATTGAAAAAGTAGGAACCGGATAAAGGACAGGCCCCCCAAAGGTGGTAATAAGCTGATAAATCAGCTCATCTGATCCATTACCCTGGAGGATGTTTCCAGGTTTTACTCTAAATTCCCTTGCAATAAGTTCCCTGAGACCTCTTGCTTCAGGATCTGGATATCTGTTTGTCTTTAGAGACTTCACTATCTTGAATACATCCGTAAAACCATAAGGGCTCTCATTAGCATCAAGTTTCACTTTGCAGGGGATATCCTTTGCAGAGTAAGCTGTCAAAGAATACACATTCGGTCTAACGAATTTCCTGATGTTCATAGCAAAAGAATTATACCATAACTCACCTCCTATAAAAGACTCTTATCAAAAAGTAATTGTTGTCATTCGTGCTGTTCTTAAGCAGAGGTACAGTCATGAAAGCATATAGGCGGATATTATCAGACGGTAAGCGTATCCCCGTCGTGCAGAAGCCTGATGTTATTTATTTTCAGCCTCTCGATCTGACAGCCTATAGCTTTTAAATACTGCGGTTTTGGATGGGTAATGTAGATGCGTTCAGGCATTTGTTTCATCGTCATGAGCTCCTTTTTCAATAACTCCGGGGTCAGATGTCCTGTTTTTAACGCAAGCTCATTCATGCTGTTTGGAAAAGATACATCGATAATAAGACAGTGGATCTGTTTGTGCTTCATCTTTTCCCATGTCTTCGGACACGGCCCTGTATCGCCGGTATAGAAGAATCGCTTACCGTTTTTGTCTTCAACCAGATAGCCGACTGCCGGGACCGTATGATTTACTTTATGGGGGGTAATCGTATATCCGTCTATGGTAATTCCTCTGTCAACCTTCAACCCCTGCAGGTTGAGTATAGCATTATCAGGATTCGGGATAATCGTGAAGTCCGGCCATACAGCGCTGTTAAAGAGATGTTTCTTGATCGTTTTGATAACAGGGGAGATACTGAAGATTGTTATCCGCTGCTTCTTTTTACCAACTATAATGTTATCAGCGAGGAACGGGATGCTCCGGATATGATCAAGATGTGCATGGGTAATGAAAATGCTCCTGATTTTCATTTGTGCCTGTTCATCAAGGATGTTGGTGATACTCCCTGCATCAAAAAGTATTTCATCATCGAGGAGAAATCCGGGTGCATTATGTCCCGGGAATTCAGCGCCCGAACAGCCGATAACCTTGATTTTCATATGTAACTATTTTATAAATATCAACAGGTAATATCAATACTACTTACTTAGTCCATCTCTGAACAGTAAAGGCAGTTGTTCAGTTCCGTATTAATATCAGCCCAACATATCCAGCATGGTAGCGTGCCTGAGAACTTCATCGGTAACATTCCTGAGCCTGGTAAAATTCATTGCGTTTTCGATCGCGACAGATGCATATAGGGCTATAAAACGTAATAATTTTAAATCTTCAATCACAAACAGGTTTTCTGAAATCCTGCTCATATTTATGACTCCTAAATGTCTGTTTCTGCCTCTGATGGGAACGCAGAGAACAGAATTGATGTCTGCTGACCCTTTTTTGTATCTTGGATCCATGGAAACATTATTGATGAGTTCTGCCTTGCCGGTTTTCAGAACGTCCCCGGCTATCCCTTCACCTGTATTCAGCTTTGTCTTTGGATTCCATTCTGTTCCAAAGGCAGCCTTAATGAACAGGGCTTTTTCCTCATCGCTGTAAAGCATGATCGATCCATTGTCAGCTTTAATGAAGTTCTTTGCTTCTTCCAGAATAAAACTACATGTCTCATCAACATTGACAAAGATCTGCAAGATATCTAACTTGCTTTTTCTTAGCTTTGTAAACTCTTCATCGAGCCTTCTTATCCTCCTGCTCATAGATTCGAGAGTATTAAAGACCAGCGTTGGGTCTCTGTCTATTGTCTGAAAAAGTTTTTTCTTGTCTATGCTTAAAATCCTCGCTTCATCCAGGGCTGCCGCAGTTGCTGAACGGGGAAGCCTGTCAAATAATGCCATTTCCCCAAAAATTTCACCTTTCCCGAGAGTAGCGATCGTCAGGTCTCCTGAAGAGGTCTTTTTCGTTATTTGTACCCTGCCTGACTGGATAACATACATCCTGTCGCCTTCATCACCCTCTTTGAAGATAATCTCCCCTTCAGCATAATCTCTACCGAGTTCACCGTCTTTCATATTACACCACTATTATATCCGGAGACATCCCTTAAACATATCAAAAAACAAGGGGAAATTTATTGCCCTGCGAAATATGTCTTTGTACAGTTCGTTTCCGGTAAACATATCCCAGAGAACAGAGCTCAGTATCTTGGGACAGGATGGCTCAAGCTGTTCTTTCTGAACAACCCTGAACATACTTTTATTTAATACTTTATGAACCTTGAATGCATCTGTTACTGCAAAGAGAACTTTTCCAAACTTGTTATCAATTATGATATTTCTGTAGACAGGATAATATTCTTTCTGAAAATGCTGTTTACTCACACCATGAAATACAGCAGTTTTTGCAGCAGCCTTACCCATAATATAAGCAGCGCCGAGTCCATCCTTAAAGAGCCTTGTTGATCCTGCATCGCCGCATAAGATTACCCTGTGATTGAATGGTATTTTTGGCGCTCCCACATTCATTTTAGGCAAGCACCTGCAATTGATCGTATAGGTTTCTGTCTTTGGCAAAATCGATTTTACAACCCTGTTATCGAGGAAATTGTTGATTGTATCCATGACAATATCCTTCCCTAATATACAAACCGTTATATAAGTACCTTTAGGAATCATTGCTGCAAATTTTACGCCTTTGATCGGGAGAAGAAACAGATGAACTGAGTTTCCAAAATATTCTGATATGGCGCTCCTGTGCATACTGATCTCTGCAATTGCCGCTGTAACAGTCTCCGGCCTTCTGTATCCGAACCCCATATCCTCGAATATTTTGTATGTCTGGCTCTTTACACCTATAGCCCCAACTGCAAGATCAGGTTCCTGTATCTTCTGGCCCTTAGCATACAGGACGGGCCGTATATTGTTATATTCGATCCTGTCAATCTTTATGGGATTATGAATCGCTCCTTCACTGACTGCCAGATCAAGGAGGAATTTATCAAAGCTTTCCTTGTCCTTTCCGATTATCCCCTTTGGGCCTCCTCCTCTGTATACTGTAGCTATGGTTTTTTCATGAGACGGTGTTTCAATAAATACATTTCCTTGATCCGTGTAAAGCCTGTAGGAATTGATACCCCTCTGTACGAGTTTCTCGGGAAGATTTATACCCTCAACAGCCAATGTCTGGACAAGAAGTTCAGAGATTACACCTCCGCATCTGTTACAACCAAGGGGGCCGTCTTTTGTAAAATCTTTGGGTTCATAGATAGTGACATTAAGCTCTTTCCCGATCATCTTTGCCATCTTTAGCGCAAAGATGCTGAAGAAAGATCCTGTAGGACCTCCGCCTATAACAGCAATCTCTGAGCCGTTTTCCAAAACATATGGATCGGCCATAATATCCCCCCAAATGCTGTGAAAGGGGCGGACTTTATATGTCCGCCCCTCAATCTAATGAACTGTTATTTGTCCGAAAGGGTAATAAAGAGAGATGATCCGCCTCTGAATACAAGGAGCAGGATATCGTTTCCAGGTTTTATTCTGGAGACAACTTTCTCATATTCCACGACATTGGTTATCTTCTGTCTGTTTATCTCCTGTATTACATCTCCCTGAATAAGCATCATGGCAGCAGGACTATCCTCATCGACATCTGAAACAATAACCCCTTTCAGTTTCTTGGGAAGCCTGAGTTTACCGGACATTTCGAGTGTCAGCTCCTGTACAGACACTCCATTCAGAAGGTTGTTATATTCGGCCTTTGAGGATTTCTGCATATCTGCGGGCAATTCACTTATAGTAGCCTTCTTTATTTCTGTTGTGTTTTCCCTGATAATCTTCAGCCTGATTTCCTTGTTAGGCGGGGTATTGGCAACTATGTTGCGCAATTGAGTTGGTTCTTCTATCTTTTTTCCCTCAAACTCAATTATTACATCACCCCTCTGCAAGCCTGCTTTTTCTGCAGGGCCTCCCTCAACGACGTCCCCGACGAGAACTCCTTTCTCCTCTTTGAGATTGAACTGTTTTGCAAGATCCGGCGTTAAGCTCTGTATCGTCACCCCAAGCCATCCTCTTGTCACCTTTCCTTTTGTTATCAGGCTGTCCATAACTGTCTTTGCCATATTCGTCGGAACAGCAAAACCAATTCCCTGATAACCTCCGCTTGTGCTGAAAATGGCAGTATTGATACCGACGAGCTCTCCTTTGACGTTCACTAGTGCTCCTCCCGAATTACCGGGATTTATCGCGGCATCTGTCTGTATGAAATCTTCATAATCAGCAATACCTACATTAGCCCTTCCAACTGCACTGACTATGCCCATGGTCACTGTCTGGCTTAACCCGTAAGGACTCCCGATCGCAAGCACTGTCTCACCGACTCTCAATGTATCGGAGTCTCCCCACTTTATTGTAGGAAGGCTATCAGCGTCTATTTTTATAATCCCTATATCTGTCATAGCATCAGTGCCGACAATCTTACCTTTAAATTCCCGCTTGTCTGAAAGTGTTACCTTTATCTCATCAGCGCCCTGAATTACATGGTTTGCCGTTAAGATATACCCTGTCGGATCAACAATTACACCTGATCCGAGGTTTGCGGATTTACGTTCCTTCGGCATCTTGAATTGATCTCCGAAAAATCTTCTGAATAAAGGATCATCAAGGAATGGATTAGCGCCGCCTTGTGTCTTTACTGTCTTTGTTATTGATATATTCACTACAGCAGGTCTCACTGCACCAACAAGCTCTGCAGTCGCCTGACCGATCTTTGATAACATGTCCATTGACTGCTGAGAGATTCCTGAATTACTTGCAAAAGAGTATGTCCATGCTCCGCAGTTGAATAAAACGATCAGTCCTGAAATAAGCAGTGCTTTTACTGAAGTTTTAAACGCCCCTTGTCTCTTTCTCCTTAAAAACATTTTACCTCCTGATATTATATTTAAATATTGTATATATTTAATATAACACTTATTATATATTTATCAAGATACGATAGTTTTGTCTGATAAAAGCTCGCTAAACGTCACAAGGAGTTCATAAGTAAGACCCCTTTCCTGTAATTCTCAGGCTTGCTTGCATGCCGTTATTCTGGAGGGACCGGATAAGTTAGAACGCCTCTGGATGACCGATTTAGAACTTCGGGCATAAGAAAGAAAGTTCTTGGTGATGAACGCATTAATAACATACAGAAAGGAAAAATAAAGTGAAAGTTGCGATTATTGGCTTATCCAATTCAGGGAAGACAACTGTCTTCAATGCCCTCACCGGTCAGGATATTGAGACCACAATATATTCGACAACCTCCGGGGATCCTAATATAGGTATCGTTAAAGTACCTGACCCGAGGATCGAAAAGCTTTCAGAGATATTCAAACCTAAAAAATCTACACACGCTACGATTGAATATATTGATTATGTCGGACTTACAAAAGGCGACCTTAAACAAAACAGGAAGGTTTTCGATCTGATAAAAGATGCTGATGCTTTAGTCCATGTTGTAAGGGCATTTGAAGACGACTCAGTTATTCATTCAGGCGGGACCACAGATCCTTTGAGGGATATAGGGACAATAGAACTTGAATTGATCTTTGGCGATCTTGAGCTTATTGAGAAACGTCTTGAAAGGATGGAAGACGGCAAAAGGCGCGGAAAGAAGCCTGATGAATCAGAAAGAAAGTTATTGCTGAAATGCAAAGATTTTCTTATGAAAGAAATTCCATTAAGAGCTGTTGAATTCGGCGAAGAAGAGCATAAGACATTGAGGTCTTTTCAGTTTTTATCCACTGTGCCGGAGATTGCAGTGCTGAATATCAATGAAAAGGATCTGAATACCAACCAGCCGAAAGATTTTCTGTCATCCATACTTAAGCATTATCCATCACTACCTGTTTTAGCATTATGTGGAAAAATTGAGATGGAAATCTCACAGCTAACAGACGACGAGAAGAAACCATTTCTTGATGAGCTTGGGATTGATGAACCTGCAGCGAATAAGCTGGTACATACCTGTTATGCAATCCTCGGCCTGATCTCATTTCTGACTGTTGGTGAAGATGAAGTAAGGGCATGGACGATCAGAAAAAATACTCATGCCCTTGCTGCTGCCGGAAAAATCCACTCTGACATTGAAAGGGGATTTATCAGGGCTGAGGTCATCTCATTTGAAGATTTCATGTCTGCCGGAAGCCTGCACGCTGCAAGAGAAAAAGGTATTCTGAGGCTGGAAGGAAAAACATACGAAGTGAAGGACGGGGACATAATCAATTTCAGATTTAATGTATAAGCTACTCTCGTCTTTTTGTCATGATCATTACGCTGTATTCAAGAGCCGCAGTGCCCTAAGCCTGGTCGGATGTTGCAGTTTCCTCATGGCTTTTGCCTCTATCTGCCGCACCCGTTCGCGAGTGATGGACAGATGTTGTCCAACCTCTTCAAGGGTATGGTCTCTTTCAACTCCGATACCAAATCTCATCCTTATTACCTCCGCCTCTTTTGGAGCAAGAGTTTGGAGGATTTTTATCATTTGTTCCGTTATCTTGTTTCTTTCCGCATCAAGGTATGGAGAAGCACTGTTGTCGCCAATAAAATCCTCAAGTGTCGTATCCTCATCCCCAACAGGTGTCTGAAGGGTTATCGGATCCTGGATTGCCTTGAGAACATCGTCTACTTTCTTTTCAGAGACCTTTAATTCCTGAGCTATCTCTGCCGTTGAAGGTTCCCTTCCAAGCTGCCGGGTCAATTCCCTCGAAGCAGTGTTGACCTTGTTATATAACTCTACTATATGGACTGGTAACCTTATGGTTTTAGTCTGATCAATAAGCGCTCTTGTAATGGCCTGCCGTATCCACCATGTCGCATAGGTACTGAACTTGAATCCTCTTTTATAATCAAACTTATCTATTGCTTTCATCATCCCGATGTTGCCCTCCTGAATAAGATCTGGGAGAGGGAGGCCTCTTCCGACATAATGTTTTGCGATGTTCACTACCAGCCTTAGGTTGTGGGTTATAAGTTCTTTCGTTGCTTCTGAAACGAGTTTTTTCGCCTTAACAAGCATTTCATGCTTTGTTATTAATTCATCAATGCTGATTCCAACTTCTGATTCAATTCGTGAATTGACCTTCAAAGTCTTTACATCCCTCATGAGGTTATCAAGGATTCTTAAACTCTTCATCAGCGCTTCGTCTGTATTTTCTTCTGAATCAGTGAGGTCCTTTTTTTGCAGTTTGCGATCCAATTCTGTCACGAGTCTCTTATATAAAGGCAGTACGGTAACAATGCGTTTAATAATGTCGTTTCCTTCCTCAATTTTCCTTGCAAGAGATATTTCTTCATCTTTTGAAAGCACCGGTATGTCACCCATTGACTGGAAATATGCCTGAACAAGGTCCTCAGCCTTTTCATATTTTTCAGGTTCCTCCGGCATGTCTTCTTCCATTTCCATCTCATGACTGTCAATAACTTTGATTTCCATATCCTGAAGAATGTCCAGGACATTTTCTAATTCATCCTCTGTGTCATATTCTGAAGGAAAGGCATTATATATATCAGTGTAAGAAAGCGCTCCCTGCTGCTTTCCCAGATCTATTACTTCTTCTAAAATGTCCTGTTCTATCATGGTTATCGTCTCTCTTCGTTTAATCGGTTATGCACTTTCATCTTTTAATTCCTTAGCTTCATTTTGATGGATTTAAAGGAGAAATAATATCGGCTTTTGTCTGATTTTTTTGTAGGACTGCTGGTTTTTTTAGAGTAGGATTTGTCCTACAACCGGCACATATTATTTAGAATAGAACCGAGGATAGAGTATTTGAGCGGATTCTTTTGCCGATAGTCATATATGTTTTTTTATAAAGAGGCAAAAGCCTCGCAGGGAGGAACGACTGAGAATGAGCGAGGATACTCTATCCCCGTTCCTATATGGAAAGAGATGGTACTGAAGGGTAAGTTGTATCAGTTCAGGAGTTGATGCTTTATGACGTAATGCATCACTTCGGCATTGGTCTTCATTTTCATTTTTTCCATAATCCGGGCTCGATATGTGCTGACAGTCTTTATGCTTAAGGAGAGTTCCTTGGCAATATGCTTTACTGTCTTTCCTGCAGCGATCATGCGAAGCACCTGATATTCACGATCTGAAAGGATATCGTGCAGGGGCTTTTCAGAATCGGCCTCAACTTCTGTGGCTAATCTTTCAGCAAGAGATGAGGTGATATATTTTCTTCCCTGAGATATTTTCCGTATTGCTGTTATCAGCTCATCAGGCGCACTCTCTTTTGTCAGATATCCTGAGGCGCCGGCCCTGAGAACTCGGATCGCATATTGCTCTTCAGGATGCATGCTCAATATGAGGACAGGAAGTTTAGGCTTGTCATTTTTTAGTTGTTTCAGGACTTCAAGCCCAGTCATTCCGGGCATTGTAATGTCAAGCAAAACCATATCGTAATTGTTTTTCCATATTTTATCGAGAACCTCCTGTCCATTATTCGCTTCGTCAGCAACAACCAGATCAGGGTATTCTGCCAGGATATGCTTTAGTCCCTCACGGAATATTGTATGATCATCTGCTATGAGAATCTTTATCATCGATTTTCTCTTATATCACGGATCGGCATTCTAACGGTCACTGTTGTTCCTTTGCCTGGTACTCCTTTTATTATATTAATCCCGCTAAATATTTTTACACGTTCTCTGATACCGATAAGACCAAACGATCTTGGGTTAGCAAGTTCTTTTTCGGTAATACCCCTTCCATTATCCCGGACAATCAGTTCTAATTGAACGTCTCTCTGCCGTAAACTTACATCGACTTCCGTTGCTTGTGCATGCCGTGCAACATTTGTCAAAGTCTCCTGAAAAATACGATAAATCGCAGTATTACGGTCTCTGTCAAAAGTAACATCCTTAGGATCTATTGTGATCTTACATTGAATGCCGGTTCTTTTCTGAAATTCTTCTGCCTGCCACTCGATAGCTGCAGCGAGTCCCAGGTCATCCAGTAATCCTGGCCTAAGTTCTGTGGATATCTTTTTAACAGTTTGGATAGTTTTATCAATCAATTGTGTCATTGTCTCTGCTTTTTCATGCAGGGGAATCTCATTTTCAGGCAGTCTCTTTCGCAACCAGGACAGGTCAATTTTTAAAACAGTCAATCCAAGGCCCAGCTCATCGTGAATCTCACGGGCAATATTAGTTCTTTCAACCTCCCCTATTTTTTGCAGGTAGGTCGTTAGATTCCGCAGTTGTTCTTCACTTTGCTTGATGGCTACCTCTGCCAACTTGCGTTCCGTAATATCAATAAGATTTCCCATAATTGCCGGTTTACCTTTATACTCAATGAGCGTTGCCATCATTTCACACCATATAGTCTTACCATCTTTCGTAATTCTTTGAACTTCATACTGCTGAG
>Ga0315278_10000633_pt1 | contig 31082 bp, 30 predicted proteins | sample YL17G06_0_MG_FD_203880 | JGI IMG/M metagenome (GOLD analysis project Ga0315278, IMG submission 203880) | Sediment microbial communities from Yellowstone Lake, YNP, Wyoming, USA - YL17G06_0 | ecosystem: Environmental > Aquatic > Freshwater > Lake > Sediment | place: USA: Wyoming | collected... | reverse complement strand
GCGGACGCTCGACCGGCACGTTGCGGCGCCCGCGGCGTTCCGCACCGCGCCGCTCCGGCGCGCCCGGCCGGAGCTGCGCGAGGAAATCCGGCGCGCGCCGCAGGCGGTGCGCGCGCTCGGGCCGGGCGAAGGGGCGCGCATCGTCGCGCTTGCCCGCGGCGCGATGATCACGCGCCAGCGCGACCTGGACGCGTTCGCGTACGGCGACGCGCGCGACGTGCGCATCGTGGACGACGGCCACGGCCTCGCCTTCGCGCTCGTCGGCGTGGTGCCCGAGCGCCGGACGCTGCTCGCGGCGATCTACGGCGCGCTGACGCTCCAGAACGGTGTGCCGATCGGCTACTCGCAGCTCGACGTGATCGCGGGCACCGCCGCGGTGTCGTTCAACACCTTCCCGACGTTCCGCGGCGGCGAGGCCGCGTACGCGTTCGCCCGCCTGCTCGCGCTGGCGCGACATCTGTTCGGCGCCACCTCATACAGCATCGAACCGTATCAGCTCGGCGAAGGCAACAAGGAGGGCATCGAGTCCGGGTCGTGGTGGTTTTACTACAAGATGGGCTTCCGCCCGCGCGCGGCGCCGGCGCGGCGGATTGCGCGGCGCGAACTCGCGCGGATTCAGGCGAACCCGCGCTATCGCTCGTCAGCGGCGACGCTGCGCAAGCTCTCGGCGTGGCACGTTTTCTTCGACTTCGACCCGACGCAGCCGCGCGGTCTGCCGCCGGTTGCCACGGTCGGCGAGCACGCGGCCGGGCTGGTCGCGCGGCGCCGGGCGGAGGACCGTAACGCAGGGCTCGACGAAGCGAGCCGCGAGTTGATGCGGTTGACCGGGCTGCGTTCGTTCCAGGGCTTTACGCGCGACGAGCGCGTGGCGTGGCGCCGCTGGAGCCCGTTCATGCTCGCGCTGCCGGGCCGGTCGCGCTGGAGTGCTGCCCAGCAGCGGGCGCTGGCCCGCGTCGTGCGCGCCAAGGGCGGGCGCCGCGAGAGCGACTTCGCGCGGCTATTCGATGCTCACCCGCGCCTCACGAGGGCGCTCTTCTCCCGCCGCTAGCGGCTGCTTGCTTTCCGACGCGGCGTCGCCGACGCGGATTGACGCGCCTCAACACTATGGCCGGCAAAAAGGGCTAGTGTGGAATTGGAGCGAAGTGCTCCGGAGCAGTAGACGGAAAGGAGGCGTGCGATGAGAAACCTCACCCGCTTCGAACCCCTGTTCACCGAGCCTTTTGAGGACCTGTTCCGGCAGATGTTCAAGCCGGTGCGTTTCGAGCTCGAAGGGCTGCCGAAGGACATCCGGGTTGACGTGCAGGAGAGCGACGCGGCTTACACCGTGAAGGCCGACCTTCCAGGCGCCAGGAAGGATGACGTCCGCGTCGAGATCGACGGCGCGCTCGTGACCATCAGTGCTGAGGCCCGGGAAGAGAAGGAAGTGAAGGACCAGGGCAAGGTGATCCGCAGCGAGCGGTATCACGGGTCGCTCCAGCGCAGCTTCTCGCTCGGGCACGAGATCGACGAGGCGGCGGCGACGGCGAAGTTCGCCGACGGCACGCTCGATCTGATGCTGCCGAAGAAGGCGACGAGTGCGGTGAAGACGCTCGCCATCCACTGAGGGAATCGGCGGGCGGACGGGCGGCCGGTGAGGCCGCCCGGGAGAATCGGGACGGGGCCGATCGGCCCCGTCCGGATTACAGGGGCTTGATGGCGGACGCCTGCTTGCCCTTGGCGCCCTGCGTGACCTCGAACGAGACGCGCTGGTTTTCCTTGAGCGTCTTGAAGCCCGAGCCCTGGATCTGGGAGAAGTGCGCGAAGAGGTCCTCGCCGCCGTCGTCGGGCTTGATGAAGCCGAAGCCCTTCGCGTCGTTGAACCATTTCACGATGCCTGTGCTCATGTCTTGCTTTCCTTGAAAAAAATGGATCGATAGCAGGCGATCCGGCCTGCACGGCAGAACTTCAAGGGAAGAGACGTTAGACCGAGAGGCACCGTGCTCGAATGGCGCGGGGACGACTGACCAGAGCGGCTTTCGCGCACTTGAGAATCCTGTGGGCGCCCTTATACGCGGGGGGACGGGTCCGGTCAAGCGGTTTCCCCCCGGACGCGATAGGGGCCGGTGCCTCACACGGATTTCCGGGATCGGCTCTAGAATCGCCGCGCCGCCGTCCCCTACTGGAGGAGTCGCGTTTCGTGACCATGGACCTGGACGATCTCGTGGTGCTGGAGGACCAGACCCTCGGTCCCGACGAGGAATCGCTGCTCGCGCTCGTGTTCCCCGAGAGCTTCTACGTGGTCGGAACGGAGGGCAAGTACCTCACGACCGTCAACAACCTGGAGCTCTTCCAGCGCGTTGTCGAGCTCATCGGCAAGGACACCGACCTCGACGACCCGGCCTTCCGCGAGGAAGTCGACGTGATACTCGAAGAGGCGGACGATCTCGCGCAGGAGGACTACGACGAGGCCGTCGAGCGCGACATCGGCGACGCGGACGAGGACTTCGAGGATGAGAAGGAAGACGACCGGGAGCGCTGAGCGCGCGCGCGTCCTGCGCGGGATCCTGAAGTTCTGATGCGCACGGCGTCGCCTCAGCGCGACGCAGTGACGATCGCCTCCGCCCAGTCGAGCACGCGCTGCACGCGCGGGACGAGCAGCACGCGCGCTGCGCGGTAGCCGAGCCAGCGGACCTCGTGGTGCTCCGGGCGACCCAGTTCGGGACTCAGCGGCAAATGCACGTCGCCCGCAGGGCTTGCGGCGACGTAGTAGCGCGCCACCTTGCCCCGTCCGTAGGGCTCCGTCTCGCTTGACGCATCGCCCCAGCGGAATTCGAGTGCGGCGAGCCCGGTTTCTTCGGCGACCTCGCGCACCGCGGCATCGCGCAAAAGCTCGCCCGCTTCGACGACACCCTTCGGGAAGTCCCAGTGGCGGAATGCGCGCAGCAGGAGGTAGCGCCACGCGCTATCCTGCTGTCGCACGACGACGACACCCGCCGAGAGTCGCGGCGCGCGAACGTGATCTTTTGTCACACGGGGTGGCTCTGCGTCACAGGGCTATGCTAACTTCGTCCCGGGGCGAAAAGTCGAAACAACAAGATCGAAAGACCCGTGAGGCCCGATTACTACGGCGGGAGCATCGTCAACCTGATGGCGTCCATCGTGACGGCATTCGGCGGACGCAGCGACTACGAATTCGCACGGGACCTCGCGCCCGCCGAGATCGCGTCGGCGCGCAACGTCGTGCTGGTCGTGTTCGACGGCCTCGGCTACCGCCATCTCGCACGCGCGATCCCGGGCGGCGCACTCCACGGCACGCTCCGCGCGAGCCTCACGTCGACCTTTCCTTCGACCACCGCCGCGGCGATCACGACTTTCATGACCGGCCTCGCGCCGCAGGCGCACGGGCTCACCGGCTGGCACATGTACTTCCGCGAGATCGGCGCGGTGCTCGCGGTGCTCCCGTTCCGCCCGCGGCACGGCGGTCCGTCGCTCGTCGCGAGCGGCGGCGTCACGCCGGCCGAGCTCCTCGGTCATGCACCGGTCGTCGACCGTCTTGACGCGGCCACGTTCGTCGTGTCGCCCGCCGCGATCGTGGAGTCCGACTTCAACCGTGCGGTGTCGGGCGGCGCGCGTCGCATCGGGTACACCCGGCTCGAAGAGATGTTCGCAGCGGTGCGCGATGTGGTGTGCACCGGCGCGGAACGCAAGTACGTTTACGCGTATTACTCCGAGATCGACTCGCTGGCGCACGCGCACGGCGTCGCGTCGGTTCCGGTCGGGGCGGAGCTCGCGCGCGTCGACGCGGCCTTCGGACGTTTCCTGAGCGAGATCGCGGGAACCGACACGCTCGTGCTCGCCACCGCCGATCACGGATTCGTCGATACGCGTCCCGGCACGGTGATCGAGCTCGACGACCATCCGGAGCTCGCGGCGACCCTCGCGCTGCCGCTCTGCGGCGAGCCGCGAGTCGCATACTGCTACGTGCGGACCGGCGAGGGCGCGCGCTTCGAGCGTTACGTCGAGTCCCGGTTCGGCCATTGCGCGACGCTGAGCGCGAGCGCCGATCTCCTCGCCGACGGTTGGTTCGGGCCCGGCGCGCCGCATCCCCGCCTCGCCGAGCGCATAGGCGACTACGTCCTCGTGATGAAGGACGCCTATGCGATCCGCGACGTCCTGCCCGGCGAGCGCCGCCACGCGCAGATCGGCGTGCACGGCGGCACGAGCGAGGACGAGATGCTCGTCCCGCTCGTCATCGCGCGGCGCTGACGCGTCGCGGTCTGGCGGACGCCGTTTCCGGCGTCACCGCGCCGCCCGATAGCCCCGTTCGTCGGCGCGCCCCTTCCGCCGGGCGGCGCATTGGGTCGGGTCGCGGGCCACTGCTAGACTAGGCTCCAAGGCTCGCGCGGGGCTGCCCGTCGTTCCGCCTCGCCACTCAATTACAACACCCGATCGACAACACCCGATCGATAACACCCGATCGATAACACCCGATCGACAACACCAGCGCGCGGAGGAGACCATGGCATCACGCACCGGATCCGGCAGCTCGGAGCGGCTCGACCAGGTGCTGACCCTCGTGCGCGAGAAGGTCGCCCCGGACGCGCGCGGGCCGGTCGAGGCGTTCGTTCGCGCGTACTACCGCCAGGTCGACCCCGGCGATCTCGCCGAGCGCGAGAGTGCCGACCTCTACGGCGCCGCGCTGTCCCAGTGGAACTTCGCGCGCCGGCGCGAGCCGGGCGCGCCGAAGGTGCGCGTCTTCAACCCGAGCGTCGCCGAGCACGGCTGGCAGTCCACGCACACGGTCATCGAGATCGTCAACGACGACATGCCGTTCCTCGTCGACTCGGTGACGATGGAGGTGAACCGGCACGGGCTCACGCTGCACCTCACCGTCCACCCGATCCTGCGGGTGAACCGCCAGCCGCAGGGCGCCGGGCCGGAGCAGACGCTCATGGGCATCCTCCCGGACGACTCGCCGGCGGGTCTGCGCGAGTCGTTCATCCACGTCGAAGTGGATCGGATCAGCGATGCCGCGCGGCTCGAGGCGATCGCTGCGGATCTCGCGCGCGTGCTCGCGGATGTGCGCGCGAGCGTCGAGGACTGGAAGAAGATGACCGGGAAGGTGCGCGAGATCCTCGCCGACCTGGAGCGGCGCCCGCCGCCGGTCGGGCAGGCGGAGGTCGTGGAGACGCGCGCGTTCCTCGAGTGGCTCGCCGACAACCACTTTACCTTCCTCGGCTACCGCGGCCACGACCTGGTGATGAAGGACGGCGACGACGCGCTCGCGGTCGTGCCCGAGTCGGGCCTGGGCATCCTGCGCGTCAAGCCGGGGGAGAGCCTCTCGACGAGCTTCTCGCAGCTGCCGCCCCGCGCGCGCGCCTACGCGCGCGAGAAGGACCTGCTGATCGTCACCAAGGCGAACTCGCGCTCGACGGTCCATCGGCCCGGCTACCTCGACTACGTCGGGCTCAAGCGCTACGACGACCGCGGCGAGGTCAGCGGCGAGCACCGCTTCCTCGGCCTGTACACGCACATCGCCTACCAGGCGCGGCCCGCGGAGATTCCGCTGCTCCGGCGCAAGATCGCCGGCGTGCAGGCGCGCGCCGGCTATCCGGCCGGCGGACACGCCGCGAAGCGGCTCGAGAACATCCTCGACACGTACCCGCGCGACGAGTTGTTCCAGATCGGCGCAGAGGATCTGCACGCGGCGGCGACCGGCATCCTGCATCTCGGCGAGCGCCAGCGCTTCCGCCTCTTCGTGCGCACCGATCCGTTCGAGCGCTTCGTCTCGTGCCTGATCTACGCGCCGCGCGAGAACTACACCACCGAGCTGCGCCGCAAGTGGCAGACGATCCTGACCGAGGCGTTCAAAGGCGCGGGGACGGAGTTCGACGCGTTCCTGTCGCAGTCGATGCTCGCGCGCATCCACATCGTGGTGCGCACGACGCCCGGGCAGATCCCGGAGGTGAGCGTTCCCGATCTCGAGCAGCGCCTCGCGCAGGCGGCGCGCCGCTGGGAGGACGACTTGCGCGCTGCGGCGCTCGAACGCCTCGGCGAGGCGCGCGGCAACGAGCTCGCGCGCCGGTTCGGCGCCGCCTTTCCGGCCGCCTACCGTGAGGACGTGCCGGCGCGCAACGCCGTGCCCGACATGGAGATGGCCGATCGGGTGCTCGCGACCGGCAGCCTGGGAATGAGCCTCTATCGCCCCCTTGAGGCGGCGCCCGGCACGCTGCGCTTCAAGCTCTTCCACGTGGGCAACCCGGTGCCGCTCTCCGACAGCCTGCCGATGCTCGAGCGCATGGGGCTGCGCGTGCTCGAGGAGCGGCCTTACCGCGTCACCGTCGAGGGCGGACAGGCGGTCTGGGTGCACGACTTCGGCCTGGCGATCGCGCAGGACGGCGATATCGAGATCGACGCGGTGGCGGCCCTGTTCGAGCACGCGTTCGGCCGCGTCTTCGCGGGCGAGATCGAGAGCGACGACTTCAACCGGCTGGTGCTCGGTGCGCGGCTCGCCGCCGACGAGATCGTGGTGCTGCGCGCCTATGCGAAATACGTGCGGCAGATCGGCTTCCCGCTCTCGCAGGCGTTCATCGAGCAGACGCTCGGCGCGCACCCCGAGATCGCGCGCCGCCTCGCCGCGCTCTTCCGGCTGCGCTTCGAGCCGCTGCGCGGCGGCGGCTCGTCGGCCGATGCCGCGGAGGCGGATGCCGCGGCGGCCGCGCAGGCGAAATCCATCGAGGAGGCGCTCGACGCCGTCGAGAACCTGAACGAGGACCGCGTGCTGCGCCAGTACCTCGCGCTGATCCTGGCGACCACGCGCACCAACTTCTGGCGTCGCGACGGGGACGGGCGGCGCCGGACGTTCCTCTCGTTCAAGCTCGATCCGGCGCAGGTGCCCGGCCTGCCCGAGCCGAAGCCGATGTTCGAGATCTGCGTGTACTCGACGCGGTTCGAGGGCGTGCACCTGCGCGGCGGCAAGGTCGCGCGCGGGGGGCTGCGCTGGTCCGACCGGCCCGAGGACTTCCGCACCGAGGTCCTCGGCCTGGTGAAGGCCCAGATGGTCAAGAACGCGGTGATCGTGCCGGTCGGCTCGAAGGGCGGGTTCGTCCTGAAGCGCGCACCCGCGGCCATCGACCGCGAGGCGTTGATGCAGGAGGGCGTCGCCTGTTACAAGGACTATCTGCGCGGGCTCCTCGACCTCACCGACAACCTCGTCGGCGGGAAGATCGAGCCGCCGCCGCAGGTGCGCCGGCACGATCCCGACGACCCGTATCTCGTCGTCGCAGCCGACAAGGGAACCGCGACGTTCTCCGACTACGCGAACGGCATCTCGGCCGAGTACGGGTTCTGGCTCGGCGACGCGTTCGCTTCCGGCGGCTCGGCGGGCTACGACCACAAGGCGATGGGCATCACCGCGCGCGGCGCGTGGGAGTCGGTGAAGCGCCACTTCAGCGAGCTCGGCGTCGACACCCAGACGACCGACTTCACCGCCGTCGGCATCGGCGACATGTCGGGCGACGTGTTCGGCAACGGCATGCTGCTCTCGAAGCACATCAAGCTCGTCGCCGCGTTCGATCACCGCCACCTCTTCATCGACCCCGATCCGAATCCCGGTGCGGGCTTCGCCGAGAGAAAGCGCCTGTTCGAGATGCCGCGCTCCTCCTGGGCCGACTACAACGCCATGCTGATCTCGGAAGGCGGCGGCGTGTGGCCGCGCAGCGCGAAATCGATCCCGCTCGCCCCGCAGGCCCGCAAGGCGCTCGGCATCGAGGCGGAGCACCTGACGCCGACCGAGCTCGTCAGCGCGATCCTCGCGGCGCCGGTCGACCTGCTCTACAACGGCGGCATCGGCACGTATGTGAAGGCAAGCGACGAGACCCATGCGGAGGTCGGCGATCGTGCGAACGACGCGCTGCGCCGCAACGGCGCAGACCTGCGCTGCAAGGTCGTTGCCGAAGGCGGCAACCTCGGCTTCACGCAACGCGGGCGCATCGAGTACGCGCTGAAGGGCGGCCGGATCTTCACCGACGCGATCGACAACTCGGCGGGCGTCGACACCTCCGATCACGAGGTGAACATCAAGATCCTGCTCGGGCTGGTGATGGCCGACGGCGAGCTGACCGAGAAGCAGCGCAACGCGCTGCTCGCGCAGATGACCGACCAGGTCGCAGCGCTGTGCCTCCGCGACAACTACTTCCAGACCCAGTCGCTCGCGGTCAGCGGCCGGCTGCAGGGGCCGCTCCTCGACGCCCAGCAGCGCTTCATCCAGTTCCTCGAGAAGGCGGGACGCCTCAACCGCGCGCTCGAGTTCCTGCCTTCCGACGAGGAGATCGCGGAGCGGCGCGCCGCCAAGGTCGGGCTCGCCGCCCCGGAGCGCGCGGTGCTGCTCGCGTACTCGAAAATGTGGCTCGTCGACGAGTTCATGGCCTCGAGCCTTCCCGAGGACGAGTGGGTTGCCGGGGCGCTCGGGCGCTACTTCCCGCAGACGCTGCGGGAGGTGTACGCGGGCGTGATGCCGCGTCATCCGCTGCGGCGCGAGATCATCGCGACCCACGTCGTCAACAGTATGGTGAACCGCGTCGGCTCCACCTTCGTGCACCGGCTGATCGAGTCGACCGGAGCGAAGGTGAGCGAGATCGTGCGCGCGTACCTGCTCACGCGCGAGGTGTTCGGATTCGTGCCGCTCTGGCAGTCGATCGAGGCACTCGACAGCAAGGTGCCCGACGCGGCCCAGGCCGAGATGGTGACCGAGGCCGGGCGGCTCATCGTCCGCGCGACCAACTGGTTCCTGCGCTCGAGCCGGCTGGCGGAGCCGCTGGAGCCGACGATCGATCACTTCCGCCCCGGTGTCGAGGCGATCTACGGCCGCCTGACCGAGCTCGTCGACGCGCCGGCGGCCGCGCACATCGAGGTGCTCGCGTCGGGATGGGAGCGCGCTGGGGTACCGAGCGAGGTGGCGCGTCGCGTCGCCGCGCTCGAGACGCTCTTTGCGGCGCTTGACATCGCGGAGGTCGCGGCGGGCACGGGACGCGCGGCGGAGACGGTCGCCGGCGCTTACTTTGGCGTCACGTCGAAGCTCGGGCTCGCGTGGCTGCGCGATCGCATCGGCGCGCTGCCCGGCGACGGCCACTGGCAGGCGCTCGCGAAAAGCGCCATGCGCGACGATCTCGCGGGCCTGCAAAGGTCGCTCGCGACCAATGCGCTCGCCGCCGCGCCCGAGGGCCAGGGCGACCCGGTCGCCGCGTGGGAGGCGCGCCAGCGTGGCACGATGGAGCGCGCGGGGCGCATTCTCGGCGAGCTCCGTGCCGTTCAGTCGCCCGACCTGGCGATGCTGTCGGTGGGGCTGCGGGAACTGAGGAATCTCGCCTGAGCGCTCAGCAGCCGGGGGGCTTCGCGCCGCGCGGCTGCGCGGCGCTACAGCGCAGGCAACGCCGGTCACGCGGGCCGAGCGGGCCGAGGCACGACCAGCAGCGGCGGATCCAGTTGAGCAGAGTCACGACCCTCGAGCATATCGCGTCGACGCCGCCGTAACCCCGATTCGATCTGCGCGGCGTTTACTGCGCCGTGATCCACTTCACCTGGGAGCTGCAATGATCCGCCGTACTCTTCTCGCGGTCGCCGGCGTGCTGGGCGCCGCCACCGCCTTCGCACAAGCGCCTGCCGAGCCGGTCCGATTCAACCAGGTCGATCTGCAGGCCGAGGTGTCGCGCGAAGTACCGAATGACCTGATGAACGCGAGCCTCTTTTCGGAAGTTTCGGACCCGTCCGCGCCGAAGGTCGCCGACCAGCTCAACCGCTTCGCGGCGGAGGCGCTCAAGACTGCCGGCGAATTCAAAGCGGTGAAGGCCCGCAGCGGCACTGCGCAGACCTACCCCGTCTACGATCGGGCGAACAAGCTCACCGGCTGGCGCGGACGCACGGAGATCCGCCTGGAGTCGAAGGACACGCAGGCGATGGCGGCGCTGATCGGCAAGCTGCAGTCGACGATGCAGCTCGGCGGGATCTCGTTCACCGTTTCGCCCGAGCTGCGCCGCCAGACCGAGAACGAGCTGATCACCGAGGGCGTCGCGGCGTTCCGCGCGCGCGCCGACATCGCGACGAAGGCCCTTGGCGGCAAGAGCTACAAGATCCGCCGTATCGGCCTCAACACCGGTGGCTTCATGCCGGGGCCGCGCCCGATGGCCGCGGCGCGGATGGCGCCGCAGGCCGCCGAGGTCGCCCCGCCGGTTTTCGAGGGCGGGACGAGCATGGTGAACGTGGTGGCCGCGGGCACGGTCGAAGTCGAGTAACGATTACGAATGAGGCCGGTCCTCGTCGCCGTCGCCGTCACCCTCGCCGTCCAGGTCCTCACGGCGACCGCGCTGATCTCGCCGTCGGTGATCGCGCCGGCCGCGGCCGGCGATCTCGGCGTGGCACCGCAGGCGATCGGCCTGTTCGTCTCGTTCGCGTACTTCGCTGCGATGCTCTCGGGACTGGCGACCGGCGGGCTCATCGCCCGCTTCGGCGCGCTCGCCGTGTGCCAGGCGGCCGTGGTGATCGCGGGCGTCGGGCTCGCGCTCGGCAAGCTCGCCACGCTAGCGGTCGTCCCGCTGGTTGTCATCCTGCTCGCCGCGTTGCTGATCGGGGCGGCCTACGGGCTCGTCAACCCGGTGAGCTCGCACATCCTCGCGCGCCACACGCCGCCGGGCGCGATGGCGCTCGTGTTCTCGATCAAGCAGACCGGCGTGCCGATCGGCGGCGCGATCGCCGGCGCGGTGGTGCCGACGCTCATCCTCGCCATGGGCTGGTCGAACGCACTCCCGGCGCTCGGTGCGGTCTGCGTCCTCGCCGCGTTCGCCTTTCTGCCGGCGCGCGCCGTGATCGCGGATGCGCCGAAAGCGGGCGACGCCGCTCCGGCGCGCGCTCCGTTCGCCTATCGGGGGCGGCGCGCGCTCGACGGGATGATCGGGCCGATCCGCCTCGTGCTGTCGCGGCCGCGCCTGCGCGATCTCGCCCTCGTCTCGCTCGGCTATGCCTCCGCGCAGCTCGTCTTCATCGCCTATTTCGTCTCGCACCTCACGCTGCAGCTCGGCTTCAGTCTGGTGACGGCCGGCGTCGTCTACGCGTTCGCGCATGGCGCGGGCATCGTCGGCCGCATCGCGTGGGGCGCAGTGGCCGATCGCTGGTTATCGCCGCGCGCAACGCTCGCGGCGCTCGGCGTCGTCTCGGCAGCGTGCGCGGCGCTGACGGCGCTTTTTTCCGGCGCCTGGCCGCTTTTGGCAATCGTGACTGTCGCGCTGCTCTACGGTGCGTCCGCGGTCGGATGGAACGGCGTGTTCCTCGCGGAAGTTGCGCGTTCTGCGCCGCCCGGCCAGGTCGGCGCGGCGACCGGCGGCACGCAGTTCTTCACGTTCGGCGGCGCGATGGCGGGGCCGCCGGTGTTCACCGCGATCGTATCGGCCACCGGCAGCTACATGTGGGCCTTCGCGTTCTTCGCGCTCGTACCGCTCACGATCTCGCTGCGGCTGCTCGCCGTGCGCACTGCGCCCTAGGCTGCGACGTTAGAATCGGGGTCGCGTCCCTCCGCCGCACCCGATGCAACGACCCCGGTCTCACGACGCTCCCGCCCCTCCGGCTCACCCGCTTCCGGACCTGGTGCTCCTCGTCCATGGCCTGTGGACCAACCGCGCGATCATGCTCTACCTCGCGCGCGCGCTCGCCGGGCACGGGTTCGCGCCGCGCGCGGTGGGCTACTTCTCCGCGCTCGACGAGTTCGAGCACAACGCCGCGCGCGTTGCGCGCGCGATCGCCGAGAGTCCCGGCGAGCGCCTCCACATCGTCGGGCACAGTCTCGGCGGCCTGGTCGCCCTGCGCGCGCTCATGCGCCGGCCCGATCCGCGCGTGCGCCGCCTGGTGATGCTCGGCTCGCCGGTCGCCGACTGCATGAGTGGACGCAAGCTCGCGCGCATGCGCTTCCTCGCCCCGCTGCTCGGCACGACGCGCACGCTGTGGGCCGACATGCCGCAGCTCGACATCCCGCCAGGCGTGGAGGCGGGCGCGATCGCCGGCACGCGCCGGCTCGGGCTGGGCAGCGTCGTCCTGCGGCTCCCCGGACCGAGCGACGGGGTGGTGCTGGTCGAGGAGACCCGGCACCCCCGCCTCGCGGATCATCTCGTGATGCCGGTGGCGCACAGCGAGATGCTCGTGTCGCGCGCGGTCGCGACGCAAGTCGCGACTTTTCTCCAGAGCGGTCGGTTCGCGGCATGAGCCCGCAGGAACGCTCCAAGGGCGAACACCCGAGCGCACTTCGCGCGAGGGTAGTCCAATGAGCCCGCAGGAACGCTCCAAGGGCGAACACCCGAGCGCACTTCGCGCGAGGGTAGTCCAATGAGCCGGCGTGGCGCGCTCTTCCTCGTCGCCGCCTGCGCGGCCCTGGTGGTCGCGGCGATCGGCGGCTGCGCGACGTTCTCGTACTACGGCCAGGCAGTGCTCGGTCATCTCGACGTGATGAACCGCGCGCGCCCGATCGAGGCGCAGCTCGCCGACGGCGCGACCCCGCCCGAGCTGCGCGCGAAGCTCGCACGCGCCTTGGAGATCCGCGAGTTCGCGACGCGCGAGCTCGGCCTGCCCGACAACGGCAGCTATCGCGCCTATGCCGACCTCGAGCGGCCCTACGTCGTGTGGAACGTGTTTGCGGCGCCGGAGTTCTCGGTCGAGCCGCGCGAGAGCTGCTTTCCGGTCGTGGGCTGCGTGAGCTATCGCGGCTATTACGGGCAGGTCGACGCGGACGCTTTCGCCGCCGGGCAGCGAGCCGAGGGGTACGACGTGTTCGTCTACGGCGTGCCGGCGTACTCGACGCTCGGCTGGTTCGACGACCCGGTGCTCAGCACCTTCGTCCGCTATCCCGACGCGGAGCTGGCGCGCCTGGTGTTTCACGAGCTCGCGCACCAGCTCGTCTACGTGAAGGGCGACACGATGTTCAACGAGTCCTTCGCCGTCGCGGTCGAGGAAGAGGGAGTGCGACGCTGGCTGGCGCGGCACGGCGATGAGCGCGAACGCGCAGCCTACGCCCAGCAGCGCGAGCGCCGCGCCCAGTTCGTCGAGCTCGTGCTGCGCTACCGCGGACGGCTCGAGGCGTTCTATCGCGAGCCGTTGCCCGTAGACGAGAGGAAAGCGGGCAAGGCGCGACTGTTCGCGGAGATGGCCGCCGACTACCGCACGCTCAAGGCGGAGCGGTGGGGGGGCTGGCCCGGCTACGACCGCTGGTTCGAGCGCGGCGTGAACAATGCGCAGCTCGCGTCGGTGGCCACGTACGAGGAACGGGTGCCGGCCTTCCGCGCGCTGCTCGCGCAGGAAGGCGGCGACATGGCGCGGTTCTATGGTGCGGTGAAGCGGCTCGCGCAGCTCGATCAGGGTGCGCGCGACGCGGCGCTTGCCGCGCTCGCCCGCGACGGCACGCCGGCCGCTACAACCGGGCCGGATGCGCCGCGGCGCGTAGCGGCAGGAGCCAGGCGAGCGCGGCGGCCTGCAGCACGCCGATCGCGACGAGCGCCACCATGTAGCCCTGCGCCGCGTAGCTGCCGTCCACCACCGGATAGGCGCGCAGCACCGCGCCGATTCCCCACTGGAATGCGAACGAAACGGTGAAATGCGCGAAATTCACCGCGGTGATGGCGCGGCCCGACATCTCGGGCGGGAGCTGCGGCGTGATCAGGGCGAACGCGATCGCGCCCGAGACGATGGTGAAACCGTACACGCCGAGCACGGCCGCCCGCGGGAGCGCAACGTCAAACGCAATGCACAGGAATGCCGCGAACGACACCCCGAGGCCGAGCTTGTACGTCGTGAGCCGCGAGATGCCGTGCGCGGCGAGCCGGTCGGCAAAGCTGCCGAAGAACACCGACCCGACCGCGTAGGTCCCGGCGGTCACGAACAGCAGCCGCGCCGCGGCCTCGCGCCCGAGCCCGCCGACGTCGGCGAGCCAGGGCCCGAGCCACAGGCCCTGGATCGCCTGGTAGGTGCCGTGCGTGACGATGAACGGGAGCGCAATGCGCCAGAAGAGCGGCGTCGCGAGGATCCGCCCGACGACGCGAAACTGCGCGCCCCAGGTCGCACCCACGCCGGGCAGCGGCTTCTCCGGCACGCAGACCGCGATCAGAGCGGCTGCGGCGAGCGAGGCGGCTGCGAGCCCATAGAACATCGCCCGCCAGCCCATGACGCCGAGCGCCGCCTCGACCGGCGCGGTCGCCGCGAGCCCGCCCATCGCCCCGAGAAAGATGAACCAGCCGCTCACCGTGGCGAGCCGCGCGAGCGGAAACCAGAGCGTGAACGCCTTGATCGACCCCATCAGGCACGCCGAGACGCCGAGCCCGATTAGCGCACGGCCGAGCGCGAGCGCTCGGAAGCCTTCCGCGATTCCGAACACCACCGCGCCGGCCGCGGTCACGCACAGGAGCGAGGCCACGACGCGGCGCGGGCCGAAGCGGTCGAGGAGCACGCCGAGCGGGAGCTGGAAGAGCCCGAAGGTGACGAAGTACGCGCTGGTAAGCAGCCCCAGGTCGGCGGCGCCGAGCGTGAACTCGCGCGCGAGGTCCTTCGCGATGACCGCGTTGACGTTGCGGAAGAAGTACGAGAGGAAGTAGCCGGTGACGAACGGCAGGAAGACGAGCCCGATCAGGCGCGCCGGAATCGGCGCGGCGGGCTCGCCCGCCGGCGCCGGGTTCGCCACCGCAGGAGTCCCTCTCGGGCCGGGCGTCGCGACCGCTCAGCCCTCGATGCGCGCGCCGCGAATCACCGTCTTGCCGGGATTCTCCGGCGCGGGGAATACGCTGAAGTACTTGATGTTGTCGAACGGGACGAAGTGCAGGCACCCGTCGGCTTCGATCGTGATCATGCGCTGCTTGAGGATCGCCTCGCCCAGCAGCTCCGCGGCGATCTCGTTGTCGCGCTGCTGCGGGAAGCTGATCGACAGCGCGCTGCCGTCGACGAAGTGGATGCGCAGTCCGCGGCTCGGCTCGGTCATCGGGCGCTCCTCGTTCACGACAGCGGGATCATCACGTGGCGCTGGTAACCCGGGCGCGACTTCAGCCGGTCGTAGTACCGCGCGAGGTGCGCATGCGCCGGCCGCTCGACCGGCAGGTTCATCCAGCGGTTCACGAAGCAGCCGAACGGGATGTCGCCCATGGAGAGCTCGCGGCCGGACATGTACGGCTGCGATGCGAGCGCGTCGTCGGCGATCTTGAAGGTGTCGCCCGCCTGCTTGACCGCGGCCTCGACGGCGGCGCCGTCGCGCTGGTCCGCCGGCGTGCGGATGAGCTGCCAGAAGATCGTCGTGATCGGCGCGGCGAGAGTCGAGGCGACCCAGTCCATCCACTTCTCCGCGCCGTAGCCCTCCTCGAACGTGCGGATCGGCCCGTGCTTCGCGTAGAGGTAGCGCACGATGGTGTTCGATTCCCACAGGACGAAGCCGTCGTAGTCGATCGTCGGCACGCGGCCGTTCGGGTTCATCGCCCGGTACTCCGGCGTGTTGACCACGCCGAACGCCATGCCCGCATCGGCGCGCACGTGCGGGATCTTCAGCTCCGCGACCGCCCACATCACCTTCTGGACGTTGATCGAATTCACCCGGCCCCAGATCTTCAGCATCGGATTCCTCCCCTTGTAGTAGCTGTCGTCACTCTCTCATCTTTTGCGGCGATGCGCCGACGGGGAATCAGATGCTCAAAGTCGGAACGCTTCGTACACCCTCCGGCGCTCGGCGGTCGTGAGGACACCTGCGAATGGGGAAGACTGCCGCAGGCGGGCAGCCTCCTCGCCGGGATCGGTCAGAACGAGGGCGATCTCTGGCCAGGAGCGGCCGAGAAGGTCGCGCCACTCGACCAGCGCGCGCGGAGGGTGCCCCTTGCGGCGCAGCCACCGGTCGACGTTCGCGCGCGGGATTCTCAGCAGGCCTGGATCCTGCTCGATCTTGCGCACCACGAGGCAGTGCAGCGCGAGGCTCCGCGCCTCGAGAATGCGATGGTCAGAGTAGTGGCGAGCGTGCGCAGGCACCGCACGGCTCCGGTCGGGAACCCAGCGCCGCTCGAGCTTCAGCCCGGCGGCGCGGCGGCGGGCACGATAGCGCCGCATGCGCTCGGCGGCGGCAGTCGGCGCGGCGGATGGGCGACGGGAACGCGGCATTCGCCAAGCGTAACGCGTTACGCTTGGCGGTGCAACTCAGGAGGCCGCCCGCCATCCACCAGGCCCGCTTCGACGGCGATCCGCCACAGCCCGATGCGCGCGGCGTCGGGCGGCGCAGCGCGTGCCGTGACCCCGCTGCCCGCGAGCACCTCGCCGTAGCGGTCGCACAGCATCGGATCGCCAATGACCGTGACGGTCGACTCGGAGAGTCCACGCACGGCGGCGCGCACCTCGTCGCCGATCAGCAGGCCCGACAGGTAGCTCGGCGCCGCCACGGGCGCGAGCTGGTCGAACAGGCCGAGCGTGCGCGTCCCGAACAGGCGGTGGAGCAGGGCGTCGTCGCCGGCGAGGCTCGTTTCCCAGCCGCGCCGGAACGCATCAGGCGCGTGCGCCGCGTCGACCGACATGAGCCGCCCCAGGATCGAGTGCTCGCGCAGCACCGCGAACAGCTCGCCCGTCATGTGCGTGGCGAACGACTCGATCCGGCCGCCGGCGACCGTCACCCACTTGCTGTGCGTGCCGGGCAGGACATACGTGCCGTCGGGAGCGTCGAGCGCGCCGAACACCTGCGTCTCCTCGCCGCGCATGACGTCCGGAACCCCGCTCGCGTCGACGCAGCTCACGCCGGGGACGATCGCGAGCCGCGCGTCGGCGGTCGTGGCCCAAGCGAGCCCGCGCGCGAGCGCCTCGAACCCCGCGGGGCAGGGCGCGTACGGCGCCTCGACCCAGCCCTGGCGGCTCCCGATCATCCCGCTGGCGATCGCGGGCCGCGAGTGCGCGAGCCAGTCTCCGCACACGTCGCGGAAGACGGCGGCGAAATCGCCGTTCGGGACCTTCAGGATGCCGAGCGGCGCCGACTTCTCCGCGAGCACCGCGCCCGCGTCGCCGAGCAGCCAGGCGCGGAGCGAGCTCGTGCCCCAGTCGAGCGCGACGAGCCGCGGGGTCAAAGCGGCGGGCGCTTCAAGTGATCGGTGGCCTGCTGGAACGCGTGCGCGGCCCGCAGCGCGAGATTCTCGTGGTACTGCGGGGCGACGAGCTGCAGTCCGACCGGCAGTCCCTCGCGCGTGAAGCCGCAGGGCACCGACAGCGCGGGCTGCTGGGTGAGGTTGAACGGGTAGCTGAACGGCGTCCACGTCGTCCAGTCGTCGGGGTCGTCGTATTGCGGGCCGGCCGGAACGATGCGGCCCACCTCGAAGGCAGGGACCGCGAGCGCCGGCGTCGCGAGAAGATCCCACTTCTCGTGGAACCGGCGCATGTGCTCGCCGAGCGCCTGGCGCGCGCCGACCGCGTCGAGGTACTGCTCGAGGCTCCACTTCGAGCCCGCCTCGAACCAGCGGCGGAGCGGCGCGTCGACGAGCGCGAGCTTTGCTTCCGGCAACCGGCGGAGCGCGTTGTATGCGCCGCTCGTCCAGTGCACGTGGAACGCCGCGCTGCAATCGGCGAAGCCCGGATCGATCTGATCGACCGTCGCGCCGAGCTCGGCGAGCGTCCGCACCGCCTCGGCCACGCGTGCCTCGACCTCGGGATGCACGGACTTCACATAGCCGAGCCGCGGGCTGTACGCGATCCGCAATCCCGTGATGCCGGCTTCGAGCCCGCTCGTCCAATCGGCATGGTCGTGGGGCAGGGCGTACCAATCGCGCGGGTCGGGCCGCGCAAGAACGTTCAGCATCAGTGCGCAGTCGGCGATGGTGCGCGCCATCGGGCCGACGTGCGCGACGGTGCCCATCGGCGAGAGCGGCCAGGCGGGCACGCGCCCGAAGTTCGCCTTGATGCCGGAAATGCCGGTGAAGGCGCACGGAATGCGGATCGAGCCGCCGCCGTCGGTGCCGACCGCAAGCTGGCCGAGGCCGGCCGCGACCTGCGCGGACGCTCCGCCGCTCGAGCCGCCGGGCGTGCAGTCGAGATTCCACGGGTTGCGCGTGATGCCGGTGAGGGCGCTGTCGGTGACGCCCTTCCAGCCGAACTCGGGCGTACAGGTCTTGCCGAGGAGCACGACGCCCGACTCGCGCAGGCGCGCGGTCGCCGGCGCGTCGTCGTTCCAGGGTCCGGCCGGATCGATTGTCTTCGAGCCGCGCAGCGTCGGCCAATCCTTTGCGAGCACGAGGTCCTTGATCGAGGCGGGCACGCCGTCCACGGGGCCGGCGGGCACGCCCTTCATCCAGCGCGCCTCGGACGCGCGCGCGGCGGCGAGCGCGCGCTCGGGATCGACGAGGCAGTAGGCGTTCAGCTTCGGGTTGAGCGCGTCGATGCGCGCGAGCACCGCGCGCGTCACCTCGACCGGAGAGAGCGTCTTCGCGCGGTAGCGGGCGACGAGCTCGGTCGCCGGCGTGAAGCAGAGCTCGACGCTCATTTCCTGCGCTTGGTCGCCTTCTTGGCCGCTCTTCTCGCCGCCTTCGCTTGCGGCGCCGCCACCGGCTTCAGCGCGATCGCGTCGATCTCGATCAGCCACTCCGGGCGCACGAGCGACTTCACCGCGAAGCCGGTGACCGCCGGCTTGTGGTCGCCGAGGTACTGCTTGCGGACCTCGGCCATCTTCGCGAGGTTCGCGACGTCGGTGAGGAGCACCGTGAGCTTCACGATGTCGGTGAGCTTCATCCCGGCGTCCTCGACGATCGCCTTGATGTTCTGCCAGACGACGTGGCACTGGTTCTCGAACGACTCGGGCGTCGTGCCGTCCGGACCGATGCCGGTCTGGCCGGCGACATAGAGCACGCGGCAGTTCGGCGGCATGGCGATGCCGTGGCTGTAGTTGCCGACCGGCGCGTGGATCGACTTCGGGTTGTGGACCTTCATCGGATCTCCTCCGCTCAGAATCCGACCGCCAGCGAATCGCGCCGCGCGTCGGAGGCGCACACATACCCGCCGTCGATCTTGAGCGCGATCTGCGAGCAGCCGAAGTCCATGTAGCCCTCCGGCAGCTTGACGAGGCGATGGCCGCGCTGCGCGAGCGCCTCGAGCGTCGCGGGCGGGAACTCCGGCTCCATGTTGACCTCGAGGCCGGCGATGACGCGGAAGCGCGGCCCGTCGATCGCGGTCTGCGGGTGCTGGCCATAGTCGGCCATGCGGACCATCAGCTGCGTGTGGCCCTGCGGCTGCATCGTGCCGCCCATCAGGCCGAAGCTCATGACGGGTACGCCGCCCTTCGTGACGAAGCCGGGAATGATGGTGTGGTACGGGCGCTTCCGCGGCGCGACGCGATTGGGATGGCCCTCGCCGAGCACGAAGCCCGCGCCGCGGTTCTGCAGGCTGATGCCGGTGCCGGGCACCACGACGCCCGACCCGAAGCCCATGTAGTTCGACTGGATGAGCGAGACCATCATTCCTTCGGCATCGGCAGCGGTGAGGTAGATCGTGCCCCCGGACAGCGGGGCGCCGTGACCGAAGTCCTGGGCCCGCTTCATGTCGATCAGGCGCGCGCGCTTGGCGAGGTAATCGCGATCGAGCAGCGCACCCGGCTTAACGTCCATCGCCGCCGCGTCGGCGACGTAGCGGCGCGCGTCGGCGAAGGCGAGCTTCACCGCCTCGATCTGCAGGTGCACACTGTCGGGCGAGTCGACCGGCAGGCCGGCCACATCGAAGTGCTGCAGCATGCCGAGCGCCATCAGGCAGACGATCCCCTGGCCGTTCGGCGGGATCTCGTGCACCGTGAACCCGCGGTAGTCCTGCGTGATCGTCCCGACCCAGTCATTGGTGTGCGCCGCGAGATCGGCGACCGTCATCGCGCCGCCGCACGCGGCGGCGTGCGCAGCCATCTTCTCCGCGAGCTCACCCTGGTAGAAGGCCTTGCCGCGCGTCTCCGCGATCAGCTCGAGCGTGGACGCGGCCTCGCGCAGCCGGAACCGCTCGCCCGGCTGCGGCGCCCGGCCGCCCGGCATGAAGGCGGCGGGGAAGCCCGGCTGCACCTTGAGTTCCGGGACCTGCAGCGCCCAGCGCGCCGCAACGAAGGGCGAGACGAGGTAACCGTCGAACGCGTAGCGGATGGCGGCGTCGAAGAGCCGCTCGAACGCGAGGCGTCCGAAGCGCTCCGACAGCTCGACCCAAGCCGACACGCACCCGGGCACCGACACCGAGTTCCAGCCGCGTATCGGGACCGTCTTCTGGCCGGAAAAGTACGCGGGCGTCCAGGCGGCCGGCGAGCGGCCCGACGCGTTGAGCCCGTGCAGCGCCTTTCCATCCCAGAAGATCGCGAAGAGGTCCGACCCGATGCCGTTCGAGATCGGCTCGACGACGGTGAGCGTGATCGCGGCGGCGAGTGCGGCGTCCATCGCGTTGCCGCCGGCGGCGAGCGCCTGCAGGCCCGCCTGCGCGGCGAGCGGCTGCGAGGTCGAGACGACGTTCGCCGCGAGCGTCGGGCGGCGCGCGCTCGGGTAGGCGCTGGTGAGGTCGCCGAGGTGGATGGCAGGAGCGGTCGAGTCGTTCATGCGCGTTCGAAGTCGAGGGCAATGCGCCCGATCACCTGGCCGGCTTTCAGCTCGTCGAGCGAGCGGTTTACCTCGGTCGCGGGGCGCGTCTCGACCGGCGTGGCCTTGAGCTTGCCCGAGCGCGCGAGCGCAACGACCTCGCGCAGCTCCTGCAGGTTGCCGACGTAGGAGCCCATGATCGCGATCGCGCGCTGCGCGATCGGCGGTAGCGAAAACGTGACCTCGCCCCCGAACAGGCCGACGAGCACGTAGTGGCCGCCTTTCGCGAGCGCGGCCGTGCCGAGGTTGAAGGTCGCCGGCATGCCGACGAAGTCGAGCGCGCCCGCGACCGCCGCGCCCGAGAGCTGGTGGATCTGCCCGAGCGCCGTCGGCAAGTCGTGCGAGTTCACCGTCGCGCGCGCGCCGGCGGCCTTCGCCGCCGCGAACTTCGACTCGTCGACGTCGCACGCGATCACGCGCTCGATGCCGAGCGCGCGCAATGTCGACAGCGCGATCAGTCCGAGCCCGCCGCAACCGAGCACGACGACCCAGTCGCGTGCGGTGAGCGCCGGCAGCTTGCGGATCGCGCTGTAGACGGTCAGGCCGGAGCAGGCGAGCGTGGCGGCGAAGCCCGCCTCGACGCCGTCGGCGTCGACGAGGTACTTCGCGTCGGGCACCACGAGATGCGTCGCGTAGGAGCCCGGCCGGAATACGCCGAGGAAGCGCTGCTGCAGGCAGTAGTTGTCCTGCTCCGTCTTGCACATGGCGCAGGTGCCACAGCCGATCCACGGGTACACGAGCTTCTTCTGCCCGACCGCGACGCCCTGCGCGTCGGGACCGAGCGCCTCCACGACGCCGAACGGCTCGTGGCCGAGCGTGAATGGCGGGACGCAGCCGCGATCCTTCACGTAGAACTTCTTGCCGCCGCCCAGATCGAAGTAGCCGTCCCAGATGTGCAGGTCCGAGTGACACACCCCGGAGCGCGTAACCCGCACCAGCACCTCGGATCCCTGTGGCTTCGGCGTGTCCCTCACCACCCGCTGGAGCGGCTTGCCGTGTTCGACGACGTCGTAGCTGATCATTGCCTATCCTTTCGCTGCGGCGTGCAGCGCCTGATCGATGTCCCAGAGAATGTCGTCCAGCGTCTCGAGCCCGACCGAGATGCGGATCATGTCGGGCGTGACGCCGGCCTTCGCCTGGTCTGCCTCCGCCAACTGGCGGTGCGTGGTCGACGCGGGATGAATCACCAGCGTCTTCGCATCGCCGATGTTGGCGAGATGGCTCATGAAGGTCGCGGCGTCGATGAATTTCTCGCCCGCCGGCGCGCCCCCCTTGATGCCGAAGGACAGGAGCCCGCTCGCGCCCTTCGGCATGTACTTGCGCGTGAGCTCGTAGTATTTGTTATCCGGCAGCCCCGGGTAGTTCACCCATGACACCTGTGGGTGCGCAGCGAGGAACCGAGCGACCGCCAGCGCGTTCGCGCAATGCCGCTCCATGCGAAGCGGCAGCGTCTCGAGCCCCTGGAGCAGCAGCCACGCGTTGAACGGCGCGAGCGCCGGCCCGAAGGTGCGCATAGTCTCCATCCGGCAGCGCATGGTGTAGCCGAAGTCGCCGAAGGTCTCGTGGAAGATGACGCCGTGATAGCCCGCGGACGGCGTGGTCATGCCTGGGAACTTGCCGTTGCCCCAGGGGAACTTGCCCGACTCGACGATCACGCCGCCCATCGTCGTGCCGTGGCCGCCGATGTACTTGGTCGCCGAGTGCACCACGATGTCGGCGCCCCAGTCGAGCGGCCGGCAGAGATAGGGCGAGGGCACCGTGTTGTCGACCACGAACGGCACACCGGCCGCGCGCGCGATCGCGCCGACCGCGGCAATGTCGACGACGTTTATCGACGGATTGCCGAGCGTCTCGGCGTAGAGCAGCTTGGTGTTCGGCCTTAGCGCCCGCCGGAAGTTCTCCGGGTCGTCCGCGTCGACGAACGTCGCCTCGATGCCGAACTTCTTCAGGTTCACGCCGAGCAGCGTGTGCGTGCCGCCGTAGAGCGTCGCGGCGGAGACGACGTGATCGCCCGCCTCGAGGAGCGTCATGAGCGCGACCGCTTCGGCGGCCTGGCCGGTGGCCGTCGCGAGCGCCGCGCGCCCGCCCTCGAGCGCGGCCATGCGCTCCTCGAACACCGCCACCGTCGGGTTGGAGATGCGCGAGTAGACGTTGCCGAACGTCTGCAGGTTGAAGAGGCTCGCCGCGTGCTCGGCCGAGTCGAACACGAACGAGGTCGTCTGGTACAGCGGCACCGCGCGGGCGCCGGTCGCCGCGTCCGGAATCTGGCCGGCGTGCAGCGCGAGGGTCTCGAAGCCGAAGGTGCGGTCGGGCATTGGGTCAGTTCGCGATGTATTTCGGCCGCTTCGCCGAGATGACCTTGGTGTTGACGCCGGCCCAGTTGAGCCCGCCGAAGAGCCGCGCGTGCTCGATCTTCACGCAGTGGTCCATCACCGTCTCGAGGCCGGCGGCCTCCGCCTTGCGCGCGGCCTCGGCGTTCGTCACGCCGAGCTGCTGCCAGAGGACCTTCGCGCCGATCGCAATCGCGTCGTCGGCGATCGGGCCGACGTCGGCACTCTTGCGGAACACGTCGACGATGTCGACCCTCCCTGGGACGTCCCGCAGCGACTTGTAGCACTTCTGCCCGAGGACCGACTCGTAGCGCGGATTCACCGGAATGACCGTGTATCCATGCTCGAGCATATACTTCGCCGCGAAATAGCTCGGCCGGAACCAGTCGGCCGACAGGCCCACCACCGCGATCGCCTTGCTCGTTGCCAGGATGCGGCGCAGACCGGGGATGTCGTCGACCATGCAGGGCTCGCGGGCGGGAGCCCGGATTGTAGCCATTCCGGGCGGCCCTAAGGCTCGCGAAAGGTTCCCGTCAGAAGCTCGTAAGCGGAGTCCGGTAGAGTGCATTGGTGAGAGGGAGGTCGCACGGCCGCCCCGGATTCGATCAAAGGAGGCAGGACAATGACCCCATTTAGCCGCATCCTGAAGACGGCGTTCCTCGTTCTGGCTGTCGCCATCGCCGCGGGCTGCTCGGGCGGGACGCACTCGCGCGGCCAGTTCAACGGGTTCGTCGTCGGCGTCGGCGCCGAGCAAATCGAGAGCAAGATGGGCAAGCCGGCGAGCGTCGACGCGGCCAACCCCGACAAGCCGCGCTGGGTCTATCAGAAGAAGACCTTCGACCCGGATAACTTCAACCAGGTCGACGAGAAGACGACCATCATCCTCGAGAAGAAGGACGGCAAGCTGGTCGGCTCCGACGTGCTTTTCGGCTAGTCCTTACGGCAGACGAAGTCCCGGAAGGGCGGCGCGGTTCGCACCGCTCTTCTGTTTTGGGGCGCCCGGATTACAATCCTCGGCCTTCCCCCGCCGCCAGGAGCCCCGCATGTTCGTCGAAGAGCGCATCTACACGCTGCACCCCGGCAAGACGCCCGCGTACCTGAAGCTCTACCAGGAGGAAGGGCTCGCGATCCAGACGCGCATCCTTCCGGCGATGGTGGGCTACTACACGACCGAGATCGGCACGCTGAACATCGTCGTGCACATGTGGGCGTACGAGGACCTGAAACAGCGCGCCGAGTACCGCGCGAAGCTGCAGGCCGACCCCGGCTGGCAGGCGTACGTCCCCAAGGTGACGGCGTTCATCCAGCACCAGGAGACGCGCATCCTGAACCCGGCCCCGTTCTTCGCCGCGAAGCTGGAGGCGATGATCAAGGCCGGCAAGAGCACCAGTTGAGCGGGAGAGCAACCATGGGCGTACGCGAGAACTTCATCGATGGCGGATGGGTCGCGGGCGAGCGCGCGGCGCCGGACATCAACCCGTCCAACACCGGCGACGTGGTCGGCGAATACGCGCATGCGAGCGCGGCCCAGGTCGACGGCGCGATTGCCGCGGCCGCCGCGGCGTTCCCGGCCTGGTCGCGCGGGAGCGTGCAGGCGCGCGCGGACTCACTCGACGAGATCGGCACCGAGATCCTCGCGCGGCGCGAGGAGCTGGGGATGCTCCTCTCGCGCGAAGAGGGCAAGACGAAACCCGAGGGAATCGGTGAGGCGGGGCGCGCCGGCTACCTCTTCAAGTTCTTCGCCGGCGAGTGCCTGCGGCTCGCCGGTGAGCTCGTGCCCTCGGTGCGGCCGGGAATCGGCGTCGAGATCACGCGCGAACCGGTCGGCGTAGTCGGCATCATCACGCCGTGGAATTTTCCGATCGCGATCCCGGCCTGGAAGATCGCGCCGGCGCTCGCCTATGGCAATTGCGTCGTGTTCAAGCCCGCCGATCTCGTCCCCGGGAGTGCCTGGGCGCTCGCCGAGATCATCTCGCGCAGCGGCATCCCGAAGGGCGTATTCAACCTGGTGATGGGGCGCGGCTCGGTCGTCGGCGAAAAGCTGGTCAACGATCGGCGCATCGCCGCGGTGTCGTTCACCGGCTCGCAGGCGGTCGGCAAGGGCGTCGCCGTCGTCTGCGCGCAGCGGCTGGCGAAGGTGCAGCTCGAGATGGGCGGCAAGAACCCGCAGGTGGTGCTCGACGACGCGGACCTGGACGTCGCGGTGAACTGCGCGCTGCAGAGCGCGTTCTTCTCGACCGGGCAGCGCTGCACGGCGGCGAGCCGGTTGATCGTCACGCAAGGCATCCACGATCGCTTCGTCGCCGCGCTCACGGCCAAGCTCGGCGGGCTCAAGGTCGACGACGCGCTGAAGGACGGCACCGACATCGGGCCGGTCGTGGACCAGCAGCAGCTCGAGCAGGACCTGCAGTACATCGACATCGGTAAACGCGAAGGCGCCAGGCTCGCGGCCGGTGGCGCGCGCCTCGAGCGCCCGACGCCCGGCTTCTATCTGCAGCCGGCGCTCTTCACCGAGACGACGCCCGCGATGCGGATCAATCGCGAGGAGATCTTCGGGCCGATCGCGTCGGTGATCCGGGTGAAGGATTACGACGAGGCGCTGGCGGTCGCGAACGACACGCCGTTCGGGCTGTCGTCGGGGATCGCAACTACCTCGCTGAAGCACGCCGCGCACTTCCGGCGCAACTCGGCGGCGGGGATGGTGATGGTCAACCTCCCGACCGCGGGCGTCGATTACCACGTGCCCTTCGGCGGCCGCAAGGAGTCGAGCTACGGGCCGCGGGAGCAGGGGCGCTACGCGGTCGAGTTCTACACCACGGTCAAGACGGCGTACGTGCTCGCGGGTTGAGCGATGAAGCATGAACTGAAGCCGCGCACCGCGGCGCAGCTGCTCGTGGACGCGCTGAAAGTGCATGGCGTCAATACGGCATTCTGCGTTCCGGGCGAGAGCTATCTCGCGGTGCTGGACGCCCTCTACGACGCCAGAGACGCGATCAGGCTGATCGTCGCCCGTCAGGATGGCGGCGCGGGGTACATGGCCGAGGCCTACGGCAAGCTCACCGGGAAGCCCGGCATCTGCTTCGTCACGCGCGGCCCCGGCGCGACCAACGCGTCGATCGCGGTGCACACCGCCTTCCAGGATTCGACGCCGATGATCCTCTTCGTCGGCCAGGTCGGCACCGACTTCGTCGAGCGCGAGGCGTTCCAGGAGATCGATTACCGTCGCATGTACGGTCAGATGGCGAAGTGGGTAGCCTCTATCGACCGCGCGGATCGTGTGCCCGAGTACCTGAGCCACGCGTTCCACTGCGCCATGTCCGGGCGCAAGGGGCCCGTCGTCCTCGCGCTGCCCGAGGACGTGCTCGTTGCGACGGCCGCGGTGGCCGACACCGATCCCTACCGCGAGGTGCAGGCGAGCCCCGCGGCGTCCGACATCGAACGACTGCGCGAGCTGCTCGCCGCCGCGCAGCGGCCGTTCGTGATCGCCGGCGGCAGCGGCTGGAACCCGGCCGCGTGCGAGGACCTGCGCAAGTTCGTGGAAGCGAACGCGCTCGCGGTCGGCTGCGCCTTCCGCTTCCAGGACGTGTTCGACAACCGGCACGCGAACTACGCAGGCGACGTGGGCATCGGGATCAACCCGAAGCTCGCGCAGCGGATCAGGGACGCCGACCTCGTGCTCGCGATCGGACCGCGGCTCGGCGAGATGACCACCGGCGGCTATACGCTGCTCACGCCACCGCGCCCGGCACAGAAGCTGGTACATGTGCACGCCGGCGCCGAGGAATTGGGCCGCGTCTACCAGGGCGACCTGCTGATCAACGCCGGCATGCCGCAGATCGCGGCCGCGCTGGCGGAGATGAAGCCGGTCGACGCCTCCGCTTGGCGTAATGCGACACAGGCCGCGAACGCCGATTACCGTGAGTGGACCACGCGCCGCGACAACCCCGGCCGCGTGCAGATGTGGGAGATCGTCGATTTTCTCCGCCAGCGGCTGCCCGAGGACGCGATCCTCGCGAACGGCGCGGGCAACTTCTCGGGCTGGTTCCATCGCTTCTACCGGCACGGCCGCTTTCGCACCCAGCTCGGGCCGACCTCCGGTGCGATGGGCTACGGGGTGCCGGCCGGCGTGGCGGCGAAGATCGCGGCGCCCGGTCGCGTGGTGATCTCAGTCAACGGCGACGGCGATTTCCTGATGAACGGCCAGGAGATCGCGACCGCGATGCAGTACGACGCGGCGGTGATCTTCATCGTCGTGAATAACGGCATGTACGGCACGATCCGGATGCACCAGGAGCGCGACTACCCGGCCCGGGTGTACGGGACCGATCTGCGCAACCCGGACTTCGCCGCCTACGCGCGCGCGTTCGGCGCGCACGGGGAACTGGTGGAAGAGACCGCGCAGTTCGCGCCGGCGTTCGAGCGGTGCGTGGCTTCAGGCAAGCCCGCGCTGATCGAGATCCGGATCGATCCGCAGGCGATCACGACCCAGACCACCCTTGACGCCTTGCGCGCAAAAGCGATGAAGCGCTAGCGCGTCTCACACGACTGACAAGGAGGGAATCCGATGCTATCCACGCTGGTGCGCGCTGCCTGCTTCGCTCTTGTCGCCGCCGTCGCCTTGCCCGCCGCCGCGCAGCAGTGGCCGACGAAGCCGGTGAGGCTCGTCGTGCCGTTCCCGCCCGGCGGCTCGACCGACCCGCTGGCGCGGCTGCTCGGGATCAAGCTGAACGAGTCGCTCGGGCAGCAGTTCATCGTCGAGAACAAGCCCGGCGCATCGGGCTCGATGGGCACCGCGTTCGCCGCGAAGTCACCGCCCGACGGCTACACATTCGTGGTCGTGTTCGATACGCACGCGGTGAACCCGACGCTGATCCCGAACATGCCTTTTGACACCGCGAAGGACCTCGCCCCGGTGATGCTCATCGGCACCGCGCCGATGGCGATCGCGACCAACGCGTCCAAGCCCTACAAGACCTTCGGGGACGTCGTGAAGGCGGCGAAGGCCAAGCCCGACAGCGTGACTTTCGGCTCTATCGGCAACGGCAGTCTCGGCCACCTCACCATGATCCTCGTCCAGCAGGCCGCCGGCGTGCAGCTGGTGCACGTGCCCTACAAGGGCGGCGGACCGATGACCCAGGATGCGCTGGGCGGCCAGATCGAACTGGCGATCGGCTCGGTGGCGGTGATCTCGCCGCACGTCAAGGGCGGAAAGCTCCGCGCGGTCGCCGTCACCGGCGACAAGCGCTCGCAGTCGATGCCGGAGATCCCGGCGCTCGCGGAGCAGGGCTTCCCGGGCTTCTCGGCGCTCGCATGGTGGGGCGTGTTCGCCCCGGCCGGAACCCCGCAGCCGATCATCGACAAGCTCAACGCCGAGTTGCAGAAGGCCCTCGCGGCGCCGGATGTCCGCAAGACGCTCACCGAGACGCTCGGGATGGATATCGTCGCCGCGAGCCCCGAGGCGACGCAGAAATTCCTGCTCGCCGAAATGGCGCGGTGGGGCAAGGTGGTGAAGGACAACGGGATCAAGCCGGATTGACGTACGGCTTGCGGTTTTCGACGCCGATCAACGCATCGCGCGCGAATCTGTCAACTGGGAGCGCTTGCGGCGCGCGGATCCCCCGGCCTTCTCAAGTTCGGCGCGACGCTTGGCGAAACGCGCCTCGGCAAAGCGCAGGAAGATGAGCCCCAGGACGGGCGTCGAGTACTGCCCCGCCTTGAGCCCGGAATTCGCCCGGAACTGGTCCGCCGCGTCCCACAGGCGCTTCTCAAGCGTTTCGTTGGCGGTGTCTCTTTCGGTCGGTGCGACCCAGCGCATGGAAGTCTTTCTCCTGGACCGTCTTCAGTCTGCGTGGACCCGTACCCGCGGTTCCGCTTTCAGCCAGGTCGTGCGCTTCGCGACCCGCAGGTCGTAGTCGACCTGGAGATTGAGCCACAGCTCCGGCGACACCCCGAAATACTTGCCGAGGCGCAACGCGGTGTCGGCGGTGATCGAGCGCTTGCCGTTGACGATGTCGCTGATGCGGTTGGGCGGAACGGCGATCTCTCGGGCAAGCGCGTTGATGCTCACGCCCATCGGCTTCATGAAGTCCTCGTAGAGAATTTCGCCGGGAGGAATCGGATCGAGCAGTTTGGCGGCCACGGCTTCTCCTATGAATGGTAGTCCACGATCTCGACGTCGTATGCATGTCCGTCCGACCACCGAAAGCAGATCCGCCACTGGTCGTTGACGCGGAAGCTGTGCTGGCCCTTGCGCTCGCCCTTGAGGGCTTCGAGCCGGTTGCCCGGCGGCGCCATCAGGTCACGGAGCGTCTGCGCGCGATGGAGATACAGCAGCTTGCGGCGCGCCGGGCGCTCGATTGCGCGAAAGCGCGCGACCCACTGGTCGTTAAACAGGGCCGCCGTATCGGGCGACCGGAAGGACTGGATCACACGGCAAGCGTATTACGCGTCGCGTAATACGTCAAGCGGGGGCCGGCGACTCATTCAGGTATCGATATCGTTGACGACGTCAACGCTGCGATGATCGTGCCGATGAGCGCGAGCTGGTCACTGTCGCCGCCCCGCCCCTGGACGCGCCAATAGACCCGGTTTCCGGGCGTCTCGGCGGTGAGCTGGACTGCGCCGCTGCGGAGTTTGAGCCGTCCAATACCCGCGCCGATTTGCGCGATCGTGGCTAGAAGTACGCGCGGCCCGTCAGTCGTCGCGCCGCCACGCCTCCGTTCGCAGAGGAGCTCCACCAATGAAACGTTGCGCGATCCGTTCTTCCCTAGCCGCCGCGCTGCTCGCCATCGGCATTCTTGCTGGCTGCGCGGGCATGTCGGACCTCAAGCCAGCGACCGATTACGCCGCAATCGTCGCCGCGCCCGACCGCAGCGATGCCGACCGGAAGACTGACCAGCGGCGCGATCCGGTGAAGCTCTTCGCGTTCACCGGCGTGGGCCCGGGCATGACCGTGCTCGAGATGGGCGCGGGCGGCGGGTACACGGCGGAGCTGCTCGCGCGGGCCGTCGCACCGAACGGCAAGGTGTATGCACAGGATCAGCCGCCGGTGCTGCAGCGCGCGAGCGACGCATACGCCAGCCGCGCGAAACGCGCGGCGATGAAGAACGTCGAATACGTGCTACGACCGTTCGAAGATCCGCTGCCGCCGGGCGCGGGCAATCTCGACGTGATCACGTTCTTCTTCGCGTATCACGACACGGTGCACATGGGCGTCGACCGCGAGAAGATGAATCGACGTCTCTACGAGCTGCTGAAGCCCGGCGGCCTGCTCATCGTCGCGGACCACTCCGCACGCGCCGGCGACGGCATCGGCGTCACGAAGAGCCTGCACCGGATCGAGGAGTCCTCGCTCACCAAGGAGATCGAGGCGGCCGGGTTCAAGCGGGTCGCAACCGGCGAGTTCCTGCGCCATCCGGAGGACCCGCGCGACGTGATTGTGTTCCGCGCGCCGACGCCGGTGGACGAGTTCGTGCTGAAGTTCCAGAAACCCAGGTGACCGTCGGGCGAGTCGGCCGCGCCGGATGAAACGGGCGCGGCGGGCTCAGTGGTGGAGGATCTTCGAAAGGAACTGCACCGCGCGCTCGGAACGGGGCTTGCCGAAGAAGTCTTCCTTCTGCGCGTCCTCGACGATCTCGCCGCGGTCCATGAAGATCACGCGGTTGGCGACCTTGCGCGCGAAGCCCATTTCATGGCTGACCACCATCATCGTCATGCCTTCCTGCGCGAGCAGGACCATGACGTCGAGCACTTCGTTGATCATCTCCGGGTCGAGCGCCGAAGTGGGCTCGTCGAACAGCATCGCGATCGGGTCCATGGACAGCGCTCGGGCGATCGCCACGCGCTGCTGCTGGCCGCCGGAGAGCTGGCCGGGATGTTTGTGGGCGTGCTCCTGGAGACCGACGCGTTCGAGGTACTTCATGCCGCGCGCGAGGGCCTCGTCCCGGCTGCGACCGAGCACCTTGACCTGCGCGAGCGCCAGGTTGTCGCTGACCGTCATGTGCGGGAACAGCTCGAAGTGCTGGAACACCATTCCGACGCGCGAGCGCAGCTTCGGCAGGTTGGTCTGCGGGTCGGAGACCGAGATGCCGTCGACGATCACGTCGCCCTTCTGGAACGGCTCGAGTGCGTTGACGCACTTGATGAGCGTCGA